>Ga0074046_10001170_pt1 | contig 24166 bp, 17 predicted proteins | sample BogForMeECP23OM3_FD_94441 | JGI IMG/M metagenome (GOLD analysis project Ga0074046, IMG submission 94441) | Bog forest soil microbial communities from Calvert Island, British Columbia, Canada - Bog Forest MetaG ECP23OM3 | ecosystem: Environmental > Terrestrial > Soil > Wetlands ...
ACGCCTGCGGGCTCGGCGGGTTCGCGATCTGTCATTGCGGGCCGGGCACCGAGGCGGGGAGCGGCGCGTGCTTCGTCAAGTTCGGGTGCGTCCTGCCGGGCGCAGGAGCGAGCCAACGTTTCGAGGGGCTCCTCGCCACTTGCGAGGCCTTCGCGGCCTTGCAAGGTCTAAATCGTGTGGTCGCCGGTGTTTCCACGGCGCGCGCTGAAGCCTATGGCCGCATGCTGAACCGCGGCTTCACGACTTTCCTTCAAGGCGTCGCGATGCACCGCCCGAATGAACCGGGGTATCACAGCCCCGACGCCTTGGTGATGGACGACTGGCGCTAGCTCAGCGTCTTCTTCTTTACCCATTCATTGCGATTCTTGCGCCTCCGGAGACGCAGAGAGCGGTTCTCGGAGCGGGGCGGGACGGACTGCGGGAGCGAGAGGAGTTGCGAGTCCCCCTTTGGACGCCTCGCGTCCAAGGCGTGAACCGGCGTTAGAATCGGTTGGCGAGAGGGTCCTCTGGCCCAGGAGGGAAGGGGTGGCATTCCGAGGGAAGGTTGCGTTCATCACGGGTGGCGGGAGCGGAATGGGGCGGCTCGCCGCCCAGCGGCTTGCCCGCGGTGGTGCGGCGGTAGCGGCAGTCGACATCAATGAAGCCGGCCTCGCAGAAACCGCGAAGGGCGAGGCGGGGATCCGCAGCTTTGTCCTAGATGTCACGGACAGCAAGGCGGTCGCCGAGGCGGTGGCTCGGGTCGAGTCCGAGCTCGGACCCATCGACCGCGTATTCAACGCGGCTGCGATCATGCCTACGGGTCTCTTGCTGGAACAGGATCCTCAGCTCATCCAGCGGGTGATGGATATCAACTACGGCGGCACTGTGAACGTCTGCCAGACAGTGCTTCCCCGGATGCTCCAGCGTCGGCAGGGTGATCTCGTGAACTTCGCCTCCGTGGCGGGCTGGATGCCAACGCTGCATTTTGGTGCCTACAACGCCTCTAAGTTCGCTGTTGTGGCTTACACCGAAGTGCTCTATCACGAGAATCGTGAGCGGGGCGTGCGCTTCGCGTGCGTGTGTCCGCCGCCGGTAGCGACGCCGCTCCTCGATCAGGCAAAGTCGAAGCCCAAAGTACTGGAAAATCTGCCACCGATCGCTCCCGCAAATGTGCTCGACGCCATCGAACGCGAACTGGAGAAGGGGAAGCTCATGGTCTTTCCCGACCGAAACGCGTGGCTCTCCGTTGCCACGCGGCGCTTCCTTCCCGGCCTCCTCTGGCGGAGCATTCACCGCATCGAGAAGATCTGAGGGAGAAGCGCCGGTCGAGGAGTGGTTCGATGAAGTTCCGGAGCGGGAGTCCGTAGGCTCGAGGGCGGCCGGACGCCGCGAGTGGAGACCCGCGAGAGCGGAGGGGAGCCGTGATGTCGAACGTCCGTTTTGAAAAAGAAGGTGCGGTCGCTGTCGTGACCATCGATCGTCCGCAGGTCCGCAACGCGGTCGACTTCCCTACCGCGACCGATCTCGCAGAAGCCTTCCGCCGCTTTGATGCGGACGGGGAACTCTCTGCGGCGATATTGACCGGCGCCGGCGGTACCTTTTGCGCGGGTGCCGACCTAAAGGCCTCCTCCGAAGGCCGCGGCAACCGCGTCAACGACGACGGCGATGGTCCGATGGGGCCGACGCGGATGCAGTTGATGAAGCCGGTGATCGCTGCGGTGGAAGGGTACGCGGTGGCAGGTGGGCTTGAACTTGCGCTCTGGTGCGATCTGCGCGTCGCGGCGAAGGACGCCGTTTTCGGTGTGTATTGTCGACGCTGGGGCGTACCCCTGGTCGACGGCGGCACGATCCGCCTCCCGCGGCTCATCGGCCAGAGCCACGCCCTCGACCTCATCCTGACGGGCCGCGGCGTGTCGGGCGACGAGGCGCTACGGATGGGGCTTGCGAACCGACTCGTCGAAAAGGGAAGGGCGCTCGAGGTCGCACTCGCGCTGGCCAAGGATCTCGCAAGGTTTCCCCAGCGTTGCTTGCGGGGGGATCGGCGCTCGACGGTCGAACAGTGGGACCTCGATCTCTCGGCGGCCCTGCGTCACGAGACGCAGATTGGACTTGAGGTGATCCGCTCGGGTGAGACGCTCGAGGGAGCAACACGCTTCGCGCGGGGGGCGGGCCGCCACGGCGCGTTCGAGTGAACCCCGGCGATGCTCGACGCGGGCGCGGCGGTGAGCGCGCCTCGAGACCCTGAGCGAGGCCGCAATTTTCGTTACGCTGCGCCCGCCGCTGCGAGCAATTCTGCGAAGGCTTCGCGGATCCCGTCCACAAGCTCAGCCAAATCCGGCAGGGCATCCCAGTCGCCGTTCAGACCCCAGAACAGGCCGCCGTCGTAGCTGAACAGGGCGATGTTAAGTGCCTGACCCGGCATGAGGGGCGCCACGGGATAAGAGGCTCGCATGCGGCAACCGAGCAGGTAGAGAGGAATCTGAGGCCCCGGCACGTTCGTCACGATCAGGTTGTACGGCCGTGAGTTCGAGGCGAGCCGGATCGATTGCACGAGAACGTTGGGCACCGTCCACTCGCTCACGGCTGTCAGCACGCGTCCCCCGAGCGCTTGTTTTGATTCTTTCAGGCCGCTCATCACCTCGCGCACCGCCTTCAGGCGCTCGATGGGATCCGACAGGGCGACGGGGAGGTCGGCCACCATCTGGGTGATTTGGTTTCCGAGGATGCCGGCCTTGCCCTTCGCACGGACGCTCACCGGCACCACCGCCCGAATTTCGAGATCCTGCACCTTGAGCCCGCGGTGGAAGAAGAAGGTACGGAGCGCGCCGGCGACCGTCGCCAGCACCACGTCGTTTAGCGTGCCCCCGAGCGCGTCCTTCACGCGTTTGAAGTCCGATACGCGATGTTCGGTGAACTCGAACCGTCGGTGCGGGCCGATGGGCACGTTGAAAGGGGTCTCCGAGGCGGAACGAAATGCGGGGGCGAAGGCCTCGACCACCCCTTCGGCGGCGGCGCGGAGCGCGACCACCGTTTCATCAGGCGTGTTGAGCGCTTTCCTCACAGCGGAGAGCGCGTCAAAGGGTTGAGTCACACGGTGCCAAAGGGCATCCATCGAGAGCCGCCCGCGGCTCGGTGCGGGCATCGGCGTCCAGGGCTTTGGCGCGGAAATCGGTGTGTCCGGCGCAAGGTCCATCAAGACCGAGATCAACTCCGCGCCCGCAATGCCGTCAATCATGCAGTGGTGCGTCTTGGAGATCAGTGCGAAGCGATCCCCTTCCAGCCCTTCGACGAACCACATTTCCCACAGCGGCTTCCCACGGTCGAGCTGTTGCGACATGATTCTGCCGATCAGACGCTTGAGTGCGTCGTCGTTACCAGGCCTCGGCAGCGCAGAGTGACGCACGTGGTAGGCGATATTGAAGTGATCGTCGTCAATCCAGATCGGATGTCCTTCGCCCGGCACCCAAGAGATCCTCTGGCGGAAGCGCGGTACCCGGTCCAGGCGCGCGTCAATCGCCGCCCGTACTCGATCAACGTCGAGGCCCCCCTCCGCGGTGCGAAGAGGGCCGAGCTCATAGATGAGGACGCCACCGACGTGCATGTGGTGATTCGCATCCTCAAGGCCGAGAAAAGACGCGTCTTGTGCGGTCAGGCGCTCGTAGTACGGCATGACGACCCCCTGCGAAGCCCTGGTTCACCCTAACACGCAGCGTTGCGAGTGGGGGAGCGGTGACGGCCTAGTACCCGAAACGGATCAGGTCGGCGCGCTCGCGGGCGTAGGCGTAAGCGAACTCGAGTTGGGCGGCGCTCTGCGCATGGATCTCGAACAGCGGCTCCCCCCGCGAGACCACGTCGCCCACCGTACGCAGGAGTCGCACGCCCGCCGCTGCATTGGCGGGTGCTCCGGCGCGCTTCGCCACGCGTGCGATCTCCAGACAATCGATTCCGCGGATGCGGCCGTCGGCCGAGGACTCCACCGGCACTCGATGGGTTGCAACAGGGGGAAGCTCGCGCGCTCCCTGCGCCTCGACGATGCGCCGGAAGGCCGCCTCGGCGGCGCCGGAGTCCAACGTGTGCTGCGCCAAGCGGTATCCGGTCGCGGGCGGCGCGGCCCCCACGAGCTCGATCACCCGCGACGCGAGAAACAGCGACTTCTCGCGCAGGTCTACGGGTGCACCCGGGTCCCGCTTCAGGACCGCGAGCACGTCCAGCGCTTCGAGGCGGGGGCCGATACCGAAGCCCACCGGGCCGGGTGCATCGGTCACGACCGCTTCGATTGCGATCTCGATCTGCTCAGCCACCGCGCGGAACAGGCTTGCGAGTCGCTCGGCGCTCGCTGCGGTCCGCAGCTTCGCCCTCGGGCCGACCGGTATGTCGATGAGCGCGTGGGTGGCGCCCGCAGTCTTCTTCTTTGAGAGAATCGAGGCCACCATTTGCGCCTCCGTGTCGAGTTCCATGGGTCGCTCGACCGTGATCAAGATGTCATCGGCAGGAGCGAGACCGAGGGCGCCGCCCCATGCGATACATGCTCCGACCTTCTCCACCACTTCACGCAAGCGCTGCGGCGAGAGCGCTACCTCGGCGACCATCGCCATCGTGTCTGCGGTGCCGGCAGGGCTCGTGATCGCCCGCGAGGACGTCTTGGGCACGCGCACACCAAGCGCCGCAAGGATCGGCACGATGACCATCGTCGTTCGATTGCCAGGGACCCCACCCACGCAGTGCTTATCCGCGATGGGTCCAGAACCGAAATCAAGCCGAGCGCCGCTGTCGATCATGGCACGGGTGAGCGCGACAAGTTCCGGGAGATCCAGTCTTCGAAGGGCACATGCGAGTACGAACATCGATAGCTCAATCTTCGAGTAACGATGCCGAACCACGTCGTTCAAGATCGCCGTGAAATCCGCTCCGTTGAGTTTTTCGCCGGAGAGCTTCTTACGGACCAGGTCGACGCTGTGCGGAGCGGGAGCGATCGTCGCGTGAACAGGCGCCCCCTCGGGCAAGCCGAGGTCACGGAAGGCATCCTCGGAAAGGCCAATCTCCTCGGGTGTCACGAGCGAATCGCGGCAAAAATTGAGAACGCCAATCACCTCGCGTGTCACTCCGCCGGGAGGCACCGCCTCAACGACGCGCACCCTATCGAGTGGATGGAATCCGAGGCCGCCGGTCTTCGCGGAGGTTTCGTGGATGAAAAGCACATGCTCAGACAGCGTGTCGATGCACACGCGCTTAATCCGGAACATGCGGAACCTCCGTTGGGTTACAGCGTGAGAGCTGCCTCGCTGAGTTGCACGCGCTCCAGATCCGCCGGCACCACTGCGGTCCAGCCGAGATCGGCATGGATGCGTTTGCGCAATGCCGCCGAGGCGGAGGCCTCTCCGTGTACGACGAAAGCCGTATCAGGTGCGCGTGGCATACCACGCAGCCAGGCGATGAGCTCCTCCTGATCCGCGTGCACGGAGAACAGGGAGAGCTCGAGCACCTCTGCGCGGACCGGCACGTAGCATCCGTGTATCTTCAACGCGCTTGCGCCTTCAAGCAGAGATCGCCCCCGTGTTCCTTCGGCTTGGAAGCCAGGTAACATGATCGTGTTGCGAGGGTCGGGAAGGAAATGGGCGAGGTGATGCAACACACGTCCGCCGGTCGCCATCCCGGAGGCCGAGATGATGATCGACGGTGAGTTACGCTCGTGGATTGCCTTCGACTGCTCGACCGATCGTGTCTCCACCAAGTGGCCGGTATCGAAGGGATCGCCGTTGCTGCGGAAATCGGACCGGACGTCGGGCGCGCCCTGGGTGAGCGCCATTCTGTAGAGCGCGAGGGCTGAGAGCGCCATGGGGCTGTCGACGTAGACCGGCAAGTCGGGCACGCGACCTTCGCGCATTAGCCCGCGGAGTGCGAGCAACAGGACCTCGGTGCGGTCCACTGCGAAGGCGGGGATGACGACCGTGCCGCCCCGGTCCGCCGTGCGCGCGATGGCGGTCTCGAACGCGGAGTCGCCATGGTCGGATGGATGGCGGCGATCGCCATAGGTCGACTCAATCAGCACGGCGTCAGCGTCGCCGGGGGGCTCCGGTGGACGCAAAATCGGGTGACTCGGGCGCCCAAGATCACCGCTTACGAGGATCCGTCGAGAAGGTGAGCCGGCGAGAGTAAGGTGGACTGTCGCGGAGCCAAGGATGTGTCCGGGAGGACGGAAAATTGCCTGAACGCCGCGGACGACTTCGACGCTCGTATGAAAGGGTACCTCACTGAAATCCTCGAGTACACGGGATGCATCTTCTTCAGTGTAGAGAGGCAAGGCCGGCGTATGCTTCGAGAAGCCCTTGCGGTTCGCATAGCTCGCGTCCTCTTCCTGAAGGTGTCCGCTGTCCGGGAGGACGATCCGGCAAAGGGCGTGAGTCCCCGGAGTTGCGTAAATCGGGCCGCGGAAGCCGTCGCGTAGAAGGCGCGGGAGATATCCGGAGTGGTCGACGTGTGCGTGCGTCAGCACGACGGCATCGATCGTGGAGGGAGCGACGGGGAACGCGGCCCAGTTGCGCAAGCGCAGGGATTTCAGGCCTTGAAAGAGTCCGCAGTCCACGAGGACACGGGCGTGCGGCGTATCCAGGAGAAAGCCGTTCCCGTCGCTCCGAGGAATTGCACGCAGGGAAAGGCTGGCCGGACTACTTCCATGCGAGCGCTTGGGCGACCAGGGCCGCTGTGCGGATCGCGTTCGTCGGATGAGGGATGGTGTCGCAGGACGCGATGCGCGTCACACCGGCGGCGCGCACGCGGCCAAGGGCGCCGGGCGCAAAGATCGCGTGAACGACGACCGCCTCGACCGCGTCTACGCCAGCGCGCCGGAGCGCACGAGCCCCGGCCGCGAGGGTGGTTCCACTGCTGGCGATGTCGTCCAGCAAGACCGCGCGGCGTGCAGGCGGAACCGTGGGGAATCGGATGCGCACACTGCGATCACCGAGGCGTGTTTTCTCGCCCACGATCCACGCGACCCGGGCGGTGGCGGCCACTGCCTGAACCCAGGGGCGCGACTCCTCGTCCGGCCCGACGAGGAGCAGCCCGCGGCGGCGACGCGCGAGAAAAGCGCCGATGGCGGGAGCAGCGGAGAGGGAGCGCGCCCGCCCCGGGATGACTTCCGAGAGCTCAAACACCCGATGCAGGTGGGCTTCCACCGTGAGGACGGCATCGAAGTCGCGACCGAGGAGCGCCCCCACCGCACGCTGGGAGATTGGTTCGCCAGCCGCGAATACGACGTCCTGTCGCATGTACGGGAGATAAGGCGCAACGAGCGTGACGCGCTGCGCCCCCGCCCGGCGGAGGGCATCCGCGGCGAGAATCGTCTCAATCAGCTTGGCATTCGGGTTGAAAAGGGATCTCACCACCACAGCGTGTTGGCCCGCCGGCTGCCGTATCCGCACCAGGCTCTCGCCGTCGGGGAAGCGGTGGAGCGCGACCCGCGTGGTGGGCAGCCGGGCCGCTCGCCCGAGCCGGTGCCCGAAGGCCGCGCTATCGGGGAAGACGTGGATGCGAGTCTGGTTCACCGCACGGTCCCCGGATTCTGGGTGCGATTCGCCAACCTACACACCGCGCCGACCTGATTCGAAGACTCGAGCGAGCGCGCGATCGCGAACCAACCCCGGCGAGCAGATGCGGCGCCGCCGGCATGGGTTGCGCCCCCGCGGTCTCGGTGCCGCGGACAACGGAGGCCTACACTTCGAGGACGGGCGCGCTGCCGAGAACCAGGGCATGGGCGAGGGTGTAGGGTAGCGAGGGCTCGCAGTCGATGGAGCACACCGACCTCGATCGCCGGAGAGGAAGGCACAATTCCGCCGCCTGCGGCCTCGACGGCGGGTTTGAACCCGTACCTGCGATGGCCGCCGTGCCCGGGATGGACGGGCACCCTCAGGAGTTCACCCTCAGGGTGACGGGGAGGGGCGAGGGTCGCGTCTTTCGTGCGCTCAACGCGAGCGGGTCTGCGGCTTGCGCTCCAATGGCGTTCCGGTTCGCGCTTGCGCCGATCTTGTCCGGACGGCGTGGTAGGTTGCAGACATGGCTTCGAAGACACCGCACGCCGTGAGCGACGATCGGATTCGGATCGGCGTTTCGGCATGCCTCCTCGGCCACGAAGTGCGTTTCGACGGTAGTCACAAACGCGACGCCTTCCTGACGGACATTTTTGCTCGTTTTGTGGAATGGGTACCTGTGTGCCCGGAAGTCGAAATCGGCATGGGCATCCCCCGTGAGTCGGTCCGCCTCGAGCAAGACGTCAAGGGTTTGCACCTCGTGGCACCCAAGAGTGGACGCGACTGGACGCTCCCCATGCGCAGCTTCGCAGCGCGGCGGGTTCGGGCCCTTTCGGCGCTCGATCTTTCCGGTTATGTGCTCAAGAAGGACTCCCCGAGCTGTGGGATGGAGCGTGTGCGTGTGTACGCTCATCAGGAGCGCAGCGTCACGCCGCGACGCGAGGGCCGCGGCTTCTTCGCTCATGCCCTGATCGCAGCAAACCCGATTCTGCCAGTCGAAGAGGAGGGGCGCCTTTGGGACCCCCGTCTGCGTGAAAACTTCGTCGCAAGGGTCTTCGCCTATCGCCGGCTTCGTGCCTTCTTCGGCGGTCGCTGGACTCTGGCCGGGATCGTGGCCTTTCACGCCTCCCACAAACTCACGCTGCTCGCGCATTCTCCCGAGGCCTATCAGCGATTGGGTCGCCTCATCGCCAGCGCGAAAGGGATACCCCGCGTGGAGCTGCGAGCCCGGTACGAGATGGAGTTCATGGGCGCACTCTCGAAGCTCGCGACAATACGCCGACATACGAACGTTCTGGAGCATATCGTCGGCCATTTCAAGAAGCGGCTGGATGCTTCTTCGCGGGCTGAACTCGTTGCCCTGATCGGGGAGTATCGTCGTGGACTCGTCCCCCTGATTGTCCCGATCACGCTGATTCGCCACCATGTGCGGGTCCACAGCATGTCCTACTTGGAGGGGCAGATCTACCTCGACCCCCATCCCAAAGAGCTGATGCTCCGAAACCACATCTAGCGCCGCCGCTGCCCAGGGGGCCCCCCGTCTTTGCACGCCCCAATGTGGCGACTCCAGAGCCTCTACGAATGTGGTCCAACGGGTGGAGGCGGAGGCTGTGGCGCTCGGGCGCGGTCAGTCGATCACGCCTGCGCGCCGCGAGGCAGCCAGGGCCGCGATCCCGTCTACGCGGCGGATTGCCTCACGGATCTCGTGTGCAAACGCGGCCCGACGCAGCCCAAGGTCAGGAATTCCCGATTCGAGCAGGCCACGGTTGCGCGCGAGCCGAAGCGCTGTTTCGAACAGAACGCGAGAGACCGACTCCGCGCTTTGAATCCGGCGCTGAAGCCGATACTGCTTGCCCAGTGCGAGGCATTGACCGAGCAGAGCATTCACGTCACAGGGAGTTCCGGGATCTTGGCGCTCCAACGCGTCACTCACCACGCGATATGCCTCGAGGAAGGGCCGGAGCACGCGATGAGCGCTGAATGGACGGATCCGCTCCACCAGCGCCAGGATCTCTGCTGATCCGCGCGAGAGCCTGCTCTCCCACTCACCGTCGTGGAGCGCGAGCTCCTGGCGCAGCTCGCCCCGAAATTTTTCCTTTTCCGCAAAGAAGAACTCGAACTTAAGAAGATCCCGTAGGCGCATGGCTTCTTCCCAGAACTCTGTCGTCCCGTCGATCACGTCAATTTCCGCCGCGCGGAGCAGGGCGAGCTCCGCGATCGCGCCATTCACAAAAAAGTGGATCACGGTGTTGCGGTAGTACGCCGCGGTCAGGTGTTGGTCGGGCCCGATCGCGTAAACCGCTTCAGGTCCCTCAGCAAAACAGGCGACGACGCCGCTGTTCACCAGTGCATCGAGTGCTCGCTGCACCCCCTCTTTGGTATCAAGCTCGAGATCGCAGGTCGTCGGGAGCGCGCGGCGCCGCACGTAGCCCACGAGCCGACGGAGCGCCTCGACCGTTTCCGCCACGGAGAGGGCTCGGTCGCCGCTTCCGAGCAGTGCCAGCGTCACCAGCGAAGTCGGCGTGATCGGCGTCGCGCGATTGATGCGCACCGAGACTTCGAACGCGAGTTTCTGCACTGCGAGGCTCTCCTCCTCGCCTCCGGCTGTCCCTCTGTCCGATGGTCGCGCATCGGGAGGGCCGATCGTCTTGGCGAGAGAGAGAGGTTCTCCGAATCGGATGTAGATCTCGCCATAGCGGCGCCGGAGCTGCTGCAGCACGCGGACAAACCACGAGAAACTCTCCTTCCTCTTCTTTGCACCACGCTGTTCGGCGACGTAGTCGCCGACATCTTGAATCTGGTCGTAGGCGATCGAGACGGGAATGAGGAATACGTCCTCGCTCTTTCCCGTGCGATAGGCGTCGACAACGTACGAAAGCAGCCCAAAGCGGGGTGGCAGAAGCTTTCCGGAGCGTGAACGACCGCCTTCCACGTACCATTCAAGCGGGAAACGCTTCTCGATCAGATAGTCGATGTACTGGTGGAGGACAGTCTTGTAGATCGGATCATCCTTGAAGCTGCGGCGGATGAAGAAGACGCCGCTTCTTCGGACCAGAGGACCTACCGGGAAGAAGTTCATGTTGATGCCGCCCGCGGTGTGGTTCGGCGGCAGGCCGTTCTCGTGAAGGGCGTACTGCAGGACAAGATGATCGAGGTTTGACTTGTGCGATGGAAGAAACACGACCGGATGTCGCTGGGCCAGCGCTGCGACAGAATCGAGCTGCGACCGCTCGTAGTGGAGCGTTTCGCCGTATCCCAGGGTGTAAAGGAGCCGGATGAGACGGGCGACGAGATCAATCACGTAGGGGCTGTGGGTCGCCGCGATCTCGCGCAAATCGGAGGCCGCCTCCCGCGCAACGTCCGGCTCCGACCGCTCGAGCTCCCGTGCCAGGGTCGCGACGCGGGCGCGGAAGGCGGCGCGACCGAGGATGTCCTCGTGGACAAAGCGGGGGACCTTGTAACGCGCACCGCGCAGGCGTCTCTCGGCGCGCTCAAGCGCCAGCGCAGCCTGTCGCGCGACGAACTCTGCGAGCCCGGTGGTTTGCGCCACGTCGCTTCCGGCAGCACGGCGCCAGCGCTCGCGCAGCTCGGACAGGGGTGCAGGTTCACCCGCGACGATGCGACAGCGGTCGGGGTGGCGCCACAAAACCCAACGCGCGCGCAGCCAGCCGGGATCGCGTGGATCACCGAAGGTGGCGAGGTCCCTGAGACGCGCAACCCGAACTCCCCCCACCTCCTCGGGCTGCCACGCCACCCGCAGCGGGGCAAGCAGGGGATCGTCGGGTGCGGCCACGCAAGTCTCGAATCGGGCGGCGAGCCGCTGCTTCCGCGGGCGCCGCCGCGTGGGGGGGATCTCGAGCACATCGAAAGCCGCTGGAGTCTCGCCGGTGGGGGCATTCCGAGCAATCCAGTCAAGCAGAAGCCGGCGCTCCAACCGGCTGGACGCGTCGAGCAGAAAGACCACACGCCGGTGCCCCCCGTCTAGCGGGGCAAGGGGCCAAAGCGGTTCTTCGGGAAGGCTGCGTGTCATCGGCCCACGGACTCCGATCTGCCCGATTGTATCTTCACCGCCGGGCTGCGTGGTCGCTGACTGTCACAGGCGCGAGCGCTCTCGGCCTTCCGATCACATCGCAGGCGGCATGCCGAACAGCCGCCGGCTCGCGATCTCGGCGCCTGCTCTCAGAGCGTGTAGCTTCCGCCAAACCACCTCCTCTGCCACCTCTCCCATACCGGCTGCGGTTGCGAAGCCACAGTCGGTGCCCGCGATTACTCGGTGGACGTCTCCCACGGCCCGCACTGCGAGTTCGATGCGCTCGGCCACGACCTCGGGATGCTCCACATAGTTGGTCGTGGTGTCGATTACGCCCGCCACGAGGAGCCACGACGCAGGCAGCGGGACCCGCGCGAGCGTGCGGTGCTCGTGGGCATGGCGGGGATTGGCCATCGAGAGCACGAGCGCGCTCGCTCGCGTGCCGTAGAGCAAAGGCAAAATGGCATCCAGCGCGACGTCGTCCTCGTGTGGCCCTTCGTAGTTGCCCCAGCACACGTGCATGCGAACGCGGTCGGGTGGAATCCGGACGAGCGCGCGATTGATCGCGTGAACGACTCCCTCCACGAATTTCAGAAACTCTGACAGAGGACGGTCCGCAAATAGGGTATGGCGTTCCATCGCGAGGTCCGGGCAGTCGAGCTGCAGCACCCAGCCTTGGGAGACAACGTATTCGTACTCCGTACGCAGGGCCTCGGCGAGGGCCTCGACGTAGCGATCGAGGCTTCCGTAGTACGCGTCCTCCATCGCGCAGGCCACGATTCCTGGGGAAGGGGCGGTCCGGAAGGATTCGAGGAAGCCCGTCTTCTGCTCCGCTAGGACGCGTGCATACGCCGCGCATTCCCACTCAAGGGCTCCGCGGTCGACATACCGCACGGGCCCCTCCGCTCGTGGCGCATTCATGAGGCTCACCGACAGGCGGGAAAACTCCGGTGCCTTGAGCTCAAGGAAGCTCCGATAGCGCAGGAGGTCGCGCATAATCGGCCGCCGGCTCGCGCCGCCGAACCCGCTCAGGCAGTGCTGAAGGTAGGTGAAAAAGCTCTCCCGAGGCTGCTCGCCGTCGTTTCCAATGTCGATTCCCGCCTCGATTTGCGCGGCAACGGCTCGGCGCGTCGCATCCAGGGCGGCGGTCTCAAGCGCCAAAGGGTCGATCTGTTCGCGGCGGCTCTTCTTTTCGAGCAGCTCCAGCAGGGCCTTCGGCCGCGGGAGACTCCCGGCATGCGTCGTCAGGATCCGGCTTTCGCTGCGCTGCATTCTCCCCTCCGGCAAATCGCCGCGAACGGTATCTCATCCGATAGAATGCAGAGCGTCGCGGACGCGCAGAACCCCACTCAAGGTCCACGGTGGGGGCGTCGAAAAGTTGCGAAGGGGGATCCCGCGCATGTCCTTGCCGCCGCGACAAGTCGGTCATGACGGCATCGTCGCACTGGTCCACGGATTCGCGGAGCCCGCCCTTTTGGTGCGCGCGGGATTCATCACGGCCATCAATGAGCTGGCCCAGCGGCTTCTGGGAGGGGGCGTTCCCGGTGTCCCGCTGAGCTCCGTGCTGCGGCCGACCTTGGTCGGCGCCCTAGGTGGGACACTCGCAGACCTGTTCGAGGGGACGGCGGGCGCGACTGTGACGCCTGCGAAAGCGCTGCGTGCGGACGGCACGGAACTCGACCTTGAAGTGGCGGTGTCGCCGCTCGCGATCGAACAGGCGAACGGGTGCTTTCTCGTGCTGCGGGACGTGGGTTCGCGCGACACGCGCGAGGCACAGCGGCTGAGGGGCTATCGGCGGCTCATCGATCGTGCTCCGGACCTCATGATCACCCATGACCTGACTGGATGCATCACGTACACGAACGCGTCAAGCCAGCGTGCCCTTGGATACGCGCCCGGGGAAATGCTGGGCATGCAGATCGCGCAGATCGTGGCCGCTCCCCGCACGGAGCCGTCTCGAGGCAATCGTATCGACGCCGATGCGGCGAGTACGCTCTATGAGGCCGAACTCGTCGCGAAGGACGGAACGATGGCACCCTATGAAATCAGCTCGTCCGTGGTGGGGGACGAAAGCGGCCCGCGTGCGCTGCTCTTGATCGCCCGTGACATCAGCGCACGACGCCATGCCGAAAGAGCCCTGCGAAGAAGCGACGAAGCCTTTCGGGCCGCGGCGGAGGGGAGTTTCGACGCCCTCATTCTCCTCGAATCGATGCGGGACGAAACGGGTCGGCTCCAGGACTTACGCATCATCGATCTCAATCGCCGCGCCCTGAAGCTCGGTCGCGTTCGCCGCAATCGGGTGCTGGGGCGTCCGCTGCGTGAAGTGCTCTCGGAGAAGACCCATGATCTATTCTTCAAAAAGTGCGCGTGGGTATTGGAAACGCGTGTACCCTTCGAAGAAGAGATCTCCCCCAATGCCTCCGAGATCGATGCCGTTTGGCTGCACTACCAGATGGTTGCGCTCGTGGACGGAATCGCAGTGACGGCACGCGATGTCACCGAACGCCATCGCTTGGAAGAGGAGCTGCGTCATTCCCAAAAGATGGAAGCGGTCGGCAGGCTCGCAGGAGGCATCGCCCATGACTTCAACAACCTGCTGACTGCGATCAACGGATACAGCGATCTTCTCCTCGAACGTGTCTCGACGGACCATCCGCTGCGTCCCGACCTGCAGGAGATCCACCGTGCGGGCGAACGCGCGGCGGCGCTCACGCACCAGCTCCTGGCTTTCAGCCGGCGCCAGGTACTGAAGCCGGAACGTTTGGATTTGAATGCGGTGATTGGTGACATGGAGAATATGTTGCACCGTCTCATCGGTGAGCATATCGAGGTCAGGACAAACCTTGTGCCGGATCTGGGCCACGTTCGTGCCGACCGCGGTCAGATTCAGCAGGTCTTGATGAACCTCGTGGTGAACGCGCGGGACGCGATGGAAGCCGGCGGCTTGCTCACACTCGAGACTGCCAACTGTGGCGGTGCGGCCCAGGGCCAGGCACCCGGCGCGCCGGCGGGTCGCCATGTCATGTTGTCCGTAAGCGACACGGGCTGTGGTATGGATGAAGAGACGCTGGCCCATATCTTCGAGCCGTTCTTCACGACGAAACCCTCCGGGAAGGGGACAGGCCTTGGTCTCTCGACAGTGTATGGGATCATCCAGCAAAGTGGCGGTCACCTGGGCGCTCACAGCCAGCCGGGGGCTGGGAGCGTCTTTCGCGTTTTTCTCCCGCTGGACGAGAAAACCGAAGAATCTACATCGTCCCAGCCTCTCAGGACTTGTGCCGCGAAGGGTCGAGAGACGGTGCTTCTCGTCGAGGACGAGCCCCTGGTAGGGCGCCTCGCCGAGCGTGTCCTCACGCAAGCTGGATACACTGTGGTTTATGCCTCAAACGGTCTTGAGGCTCGAAGCGTGTTCAGCGAGCACAAGGGGGCAATCGACATTCTTGTGACGGACGTCGTGATGCCTCGCATGGGCGGCCCGCAGCTGGCAGGGCTGCTATGCGCGGAGCGGCCGGATCTTCGCGTCCTCTTCCTGTCCGGCTATAACGACGGTGCGGTGTTCAGCGGGACGGTCGAGAGCGGTAGGAGCTTTCTCGGGAAGCCGTTTACCGCAGAAGCACTATCGAACGAGGTGAGGCGGCTGCTCGACGGTGGAAGCGAAGCCTGAGGGGACCCGAAGATGGCGTCTCACGGCTGATCGTCCGCCGCACTCTCATTGGGAATCTCCTGCGGCATTTGGATCTCGGCGGCGATCGCTCGTAGGATCTCACTTCCGATTTGCCTCGCCTGGTGCGGCGAGCCTGCGAGAACGATGACGCCTACGTGCAGTGAGGGCACGAAGGCGATGAGGCTCGAGAAGCCGAGCGTTCCGCCGTTCTTCGCCACCAAGGCAACCTGATCTTCCTGAAGCACATGCAGCTGCCAGCCGAGTGCCACTTCTCCGTAGGGCGCGGCCCGACGGCGGGGTCGCTCGAGGCGATCGAGCAGGGGCGAGAGGGCAGTCTCGCGGGCGCCCATCGCGAAGCGCAGGAACTTCATCATATCGTCGAGGCTCGAGCTTAGGCCGGTGGCGGGCAGGAGCGCGGGCCAGCTCGGAAGGTCGTAGCGTGCGACTTCCCCGTCGATTCCACGGCCCAAGGCGAGCCTTTCGCGGCTCGGGAGCTCGGGGAGAAGCCAGGTGCTGCTCATCCCGAGCGGGACCAACACTTCGCGCGTCAGGACCTCCTGGTAGCCCCGGGTGCCCGAGGCTTTGACAAGGGCGTGCCCGAGCAAAGCGAATCCGAGGTTGGAGTAGAGATACTGGACACCCGGCGGACGAGCCAACTTGTAGGAGTTTACGAACTCCCACATGCGCTCCATCGTGAGCGTGGCGCCCTGGCGCGCGATGTCTGGCGGCAGACCAGACGTGTGGGTGGCGAGATCCACGAGCCGGATCGGTTGGCCCTGGAAGCTAGGGACGGTGATTCCCCTCGGCGCATACTGCTGCAATGGATCTTCGAGCCGAACGAGCCCGCGTTCGACCAGGGCCGCGAGGATGGTCGCGGTGAAGACCTGGGTGATGGAGCCGATCTCGAACAGAGTGTCCGCGGTGGGGGTTCCGAGATCCCGTCCGGCGTCGCCGTAGAAGAACGTGGCCTCGCGGCCGTGATCGTGGACACCGATGGCGAGGCTAGCGGCGGCTCCTTGCCCGAGATGCTGGGTGGCGATCGCATCGATGCGAGACCGCAGTTCGTCTGGAGGTGCCCCCTGCGCGGAACTGGCTCCAAGGATGGCTGCGGTGATCCACACAAGGAACCGCGAACGACAGATCACAAAGTTAACCCCAGTGGATCGAGCGGAGTCGCTCGTCGCGGAGACGGATCCCTCGCAACCTGCGCACGGGCCTTGCGCGGCCGAGCGGCGTCGACGATTCCCATGCACAGCTCCACGGATCAGACGCGGTGAGCGTGCCGGGCCTACTCGGTACGCTCGAGAGGGCGCATCGTCCCGAACCCCGGTACCTCCGCAAGTCCCTGGTGGTGGGTGGCTTGCGCGCTTTCGCAGATTGAGAAATCAGGTTGGCCTATCCCCGTTCGACGAACACTCGATGGGTACGAGAGCCTAGCGGGGACGCAGGACGCCGCCTGTCCCTCGCCCCGGCAAGGGGCGAGCGCCCGTGGCGCACGAGTCAGCCAGGCCTGCGCTGGGAAGCCATTTCAAGGGTCCCCAAAAGTCCCCGAATGGGCCAGGCAGGTGCTCTACGCCGGCGTCGGTGCCGCCGCGGGGCCCGCGGTGCGCGGGAGCTCCCCTCGGACAAAGGCGCCGCGGGGCGCCAACGTCTCCAGCCGGCCGTGAATCCAAGCCTCCGCCTCACTCCTTAGGCCATCCTTGTCGGCCAACTGGAGAACGGGACCGAACGCGAGGGCTAGCTCGACCCGACGCTTGCGAAAGCAACCCCAGAAGTGGGGGATAAACCCGTCGTCTCCCACCCATGCATCGTCGCGGTTGCCGTACTCGATCGCGACCGGCACAACGGGGATTCGCTGCTCGGCCGCGAGCTCGAAAAGGCCGGGGAAGAAGGGCAGTGCGCCAGGGCCGCGGGACGTCGTGCCTTCCGGGAACGCGGCGAAAGCGACGCCCCGTTGCAGGAGGGCCAATGCACCTGCGCGAGCGGCCCGGCGGCTCGCCTTGTCCTCCCGCCTGACGAAGACGGTGTGGGTCGCGCGCGCGGCCGCACCCAAAAGCGGCCACTCTTCGATCTCCGCCTTCGCAAGGAACGCGCAAGGTCGCTGTGCGAGGAGCGCAGCGATGTCCACGTAGGAGCGATGGTTCGCAAGGAGGAGCACAGGGCCCGACGGCGGACTGCCGTGCACCTCAACCCGTACGCCGAGGAGGCTCACCATTCGACGCGCCCACGCATGACCGTGTCGGGTGGCGACATGGGGACACCTTCCTCGCAGCTTCGCGCTCACCTTGAGGCGCAAGACAGTGAATGCGGTGAGCGCCGCCAACGCGGAGAGACGCCAGATGACGCGAGCGGTACCGAGCAGTCCCATAGGGTGAATCTCCTCCTGGTGGGGCTGGTTCGCGGCCTGCGATCTCACGTAGGAAGCTCGGCCCGCGCCGTGGCGTTCGCGTGAAGCGGCGGCGGAGAACGTGGGACGTCACGCGCTCGTCCCCCAATTGCGACAGTACTGTGAATCACCAAGCCGAAGCTTTACCCAGCGCAAACCTGGACGAGAGACCTTTTTGGGGGTGGAGGTCCGTCATGTCCTATCAGAGTGTCGGAGTCCCGCGACCTGGACTTCCCTGGCTTGGTTTGCGAGGCCGTGGAAAGGCGCGTGCCGGCGGTGGCGACACGGTCCGGCCGGCACCGATCGCGCCGCGGCGCGACCAGACCTGGATGCTCGAGGAGGTAGCGCGCCTCGAAGACACCGCGCTGGTTCCACACGAGCGCTATTTGATCGCCGCCGCGGGGGCAGCACAGATTCCGGCGCTGCTCCGCGAGATCGGCCGCCTGCGCGAGATCACCTTTCGTTCGGTCGGCGAGGGCACCGGACGGGAACTGGACCTCGACCTATTCGACCGGACCTACGAGCACCTCTTCGTATGGGATCGACAGGTCGGCGAGCTTGTGGGGGCGTATCGTCTTGCCGAGACGGAGCGCCTGCGGCCGGTGTTCGGCGCGGCCGGCTTCTACACCCACACTCTCTTCGAGCTAGACGATGCGTTCTTCGCCGAGCTCGGGCCTGCGATCGAGCTCGGCCGCTCCTTCGTACGCGTGGAGTACCAGCGTTCGGCTTGCGCGCTGATGCTGCTCTGGAAGGGAATTGGGCAGTGGGTGCTTGCCAGGCCTAGGGTCAAGACGCTGTTCGGCGCGGTGAGCGTCTCCGCAGGCTACTCGCCCGCGGCGCGCGCGTTGATCGCGGCCACTCTCTCGCAGACCCACGGCGACCCTGCGCTCGCCGCACACGTCCGACCCCGGCGACCGCTGCGTACCGGCTGGCGGGCGCACCGGAGAGCCAGGATGTCCCTGGAGACGGAGATCACGCCCGAAGAGCTCTCGCAGCGCGTGGCTGCACTCGAGCCGAACGGCAAAGGTCTACCGGTCCTGGTGCGCGAGTATCTAAAGCTCGGCGGACGCTTCTTGGCGTGGAACGTCGATCCGACCTTCGGCGGCGTGTTGGACGGCCTCGTGGTGGTCGACCTTGCCCGGACCTCGCCGCGACTGCTCGAGTTCTACATGGGAGGGCAGGGGGCAGCCGCCTTCCTTTCCGAACACACGGGCCCCTGAGCTTTCTCTACTGCGATGCCTCGAGTTCGCGCACGGGGATACCCGCACGCACGATCAGCACCTGCGGCCCCCCGGTGCCGAGCGGCATTCGATGACCCACCCAGCGCTCCGGCTCCCCCGTGTCGAACCAAAAGGAAAAGCGCGGGAGGAAGGCGCGGGCAAGCGGGGTCAAGACGGGACCGAGATCGATCTCGGACCGCACCTCGATCAGGTCGCCAGCACTCGAGGATGCGAGATGCCGCGCGACCCGCGCCTTAGCAGACACTACTCGGTGTATCTTGCAAACCAAGAACTGGAAGTTCACCTCCTCCTTGGCGCCGGAAACGAGCGGCAAAAAGAGGAGGTGCATGGGCACGTTGGCGATCAGATCGGGAGCTTGCACTTCGAGCTCGAAGGGGGACTCCTCCGAGCCCTCGGCGGGCGTGCAAAGTGCACGGCCGGTACGGTGGTCGATCCACATGAGGCCGTGGCTTTGCCCTCCGGCCGCCCATGAATGGGACTCCTGCCAAACCGGTCGCAGCCCTGCGCCGTCCTTCGTGCGCTCAAGTTCGCTCATAACGACGCTGGCCTCTGCGCCTTGAATCGCGCCGGCTGCAACCATCAGCAGGTTGCCACTCGGCATGCGAGTGAGGCTCACCTTCGCATCGCCCACCCGATTCATGGTGTTCTCGTCGTAGGTGGCCGCGGGGAGGGCCCCAAAAGGATCCTGCAAGGGCAGTTCGAGACTCGAATCCGCGAAGGAAGGAAGTGGGAACGAAGCGAGAATCAATGCGCCGAGCGCAAGACGACGGACCAGAGGAGTCATGATTGTGAGCCATCGTAGCAGCCTCCCGAGGCGCACAAGGTGATCTTTCGCGGTCATGCGCGAAACGCCCACCAGATCGAACGCACGGAGCTCGCTCTGGCCTCGCGAAGATCGCGCTCCGGGTCGTCGTCGATCGCCGCCCCGATCTGGTTGCGCCCCGTGCAGTCTCACCACCGGCCGACCCTCTCGGGGCATTTCGGGCCACCCTGGAGCGTTCGCAGCGCCGCCGGCGGCGGTCTGCCTCGTTTCCCGCATGCGTCTTGGTAGATTTGGACGAACTTCGGCGGGTCGCCCTCCTTGCGATCCGGCCTACCCCTAACCTCGCGCCGGGCCCGCACCCCTTTGCGCCCCGGGGGTGGCAGCGGGAGTCTGGGGATTCGCTTCCGCCTTCATTTCGATTTCACACTCACCCTTTCGCACCCGGTTTCGCCTCGCGCCGTCGGTCCCCGCGCGCAGCGGTGCTCGCGCTCGACAGGCCGCCCGTGCACCTCCGCCACGGTAGGTGTGCCTGGGTATCGTTGTGGGCTCGGCGCTATGGTCGCTTGTCCTTGCGCGAACCATCGCAAGGGGGTGCACGGGCGGATCGCGACTTCTTGGCTTCGGTTCGTAGCTGTTGCGCCAATCCGTGTCGCCCGCCTCGGGAGCTGTGGTTCGGCACACTCCCCGGCTAAGGTAGTTTCGAACGATCGCTCACGGAGGCGCCCGGCATGTCCGATCCGCGCGAGCCGATGGACGCTCAGGTGAAGCAGCTTTTCGATCTCATGCGCGCCACGCGGCCGTCGCAGCGTGTGCTCGAAGCCGGAGCCATGCGCGCGGAGACGGCAGCCTTGTCCGCCCTGCTCAATGCGAACGCCCCGGCTGTCGAGCGTGAAGACGAGCTGCGGATCCCAGGCCCGAAGGGGCAACCCTTGCGAGTCCGCGTCTTTTTTCCTCCCGGCACCGGAGCAAAGAAGCCCGTGCTCGTCTACCTCCACGGCGGCGGCTGGGTGATCCTTTCTCCTGAGACTCATGCGAAGCTCACGAAGCAACTTTGCGTCTCCGCGGGTGTCGTGGTGGTCAGCGTCGACTATCGGCTCGCGCCGGAGCATCCCTACCCCGCAGCGCTCGACGACTGCGTGGCGGCGTTCCGTTGGGTACGTGAAAACGCGGCGCGCGTCGGCGGGGACGGTCGGCGCATCTTCCTGGGCGGCGACTCCGCCGGAGGCAATCTCACCGCCGCTACGACCTTGCGGCTCCTCGCTATTGCCGAGAGACCACCCACTGCCAACCTCATGATCTGTCCGGTAACGGACCTCGACCTTGCGCTCGACTCGCCGTCGGCGCGCAAGTTCGGACCCGGGGATCTCGTTCTGGACGACGCAATGATGAGATTTTTCTGCGAGTCGTACGCGCCGCGGGCGACCTGGGCGAACCCGTTTGTCTCGCCGCTGCGTGGCGACCTTTCGAAGTTCCCGCCGACCTGCGTGCTCGTAGGAACGATCGACCCGCTCTATGACGACGGGGTTGCGTTCGCGCAAAGGCTGTTGGGTTCTGGGGTGGAAACTACGATCTTGAGCTATCCAGGCATGCCCCACGACTTCATGCTCTTTCCGGGCCTCGACGCTGGAACAAAATCGATCGAAGAGATGGCCGGGTTCCTGCGCGCGCACCAGCAGTGAGGTCTAGGCCAGTCCCATCCGCTTCGCGATGATCACCTTCATGATCTCGTTGGTGCCGGCATAGATCGACTGCACGGCTGCGTCCTCATAGTCCGTTGCGACAGGGTACTCGTGCATGAAGCCGTAGCCACCGTGCAGCTGGAGGCACTCGCTGGTCAGTCGCTTCTGCAGGTCCGTGCTCCACCATTTCGCCATGGAAACCTCGGAGACGATTTCCTCGCCGCGCACATGGGCGGCGAGCAGGCGATCGACGAACGCCTGACCCACCTCGACCTCAGTTGCGAGCTCCGCCAGTTTGAACTGCGTGTTCTGGAATGCGGCGATCGGCTTGCCAAACGCGCGGCGTTCGCGCACGTAGACAATCGTGTCCTCGAGCGTGCGCCGGCAGGACGCGATGGAGGCGACGCCGATGCAAAGACGCTCCTGCTGAAGCTTCTCCATCAACATGCGGAAGCCCTGGCCCTCGCGACCGAGCAGGTTGGAGACCGGAACTCTGCAGTCCTGGAAGAAAAGCTCGCTCGTATCCTGTCCCTTGAGACCGACCTTGTCGAGCTTGCGCCCACGCACGAAGCCCTTGGTCGCTGCCTCGACCAGGATGAGGCTGATTCCCCGATGCGCGGGCTGTGCGTCGGGGTTCGTCTTCGCGACGACGATGAAGAGATCGCCGATCTGCCCGTTCGAGATGAACGTCTTCGACCCGTTGAGCACGTAGTGCTCACCGTCCCGGAGCGCCTTCGTCTGCACGTTCGCGAGGTCTGATCCCGTCCCAGGCTCCGTCATCGCGATCCCGAGGAGGATTGTGCCTGCGATGGCTCCCGGCAGGTATCTCTGCTTCTGATCGTCATTTCCGTAGGTCGTGATGTAAGGCATGCAGATGTCGGAGTGGAGTGAAACCATCAGGGCATGGGCGCGTAGGCGCGCAAGTTCCTCCATGACAATCGCATCGTAAAGAAAGTCAGCCCCAGCGCCGCCATACACTTCGGGTTGGTTGGCGCCGAGGAATCCCTCTTCACCGCAGCGCCGCCACGTCTCGCGGTCGGACATTCCTCGGGTGTTCCATCCGGCGATCTTGGGCTCAATCTCCTTCTCGGCGAAGCGTCGAAACTGAGCGCGGAAGAGCTCGTGTTCTTGGCTGAAGATGTCGCGTCGCATCATGTCGTCTCCTTCGTCTGCATAAACGAGCCCTCAGCGACTACGACGCGCGGCGCCGCCGCGGAGTTCGGCAAGCGCTTCGGCGATGCGCGCGAGAGCGTCGTCCACGTCTGCTCGACCGACGTCGAGATGAGTCACGGCGCGGAGGGTCCCGGGTGCGATCGGATCGATCAAGAGCTTTCGCGAGCGGGTTGCGTGCGCGAAGTGTCCGAAGTCGTCGAATTCGAAAAGCACCATGTTCGTATCGGGCTCGCCGCGGACCTTGAGCCCGAGTTCTCGAAGTCCGGCCGAGAGCCGACGCGCATGGGCATGATCCTCAGCCAGACGCGTCACGTGGTGATCAAGGGCGTAGAGGCCTGCGGCGGCCAGAATGCCGGCCTGGCGCATGCCACCGCCCAGCATTTTTCGAAATCGATGCATGCGATCGACGATCTCAGCGCTGCTGCTGACTACGGAGCCTACCGGTGCCCCGAGACCCTTGGAGAGACAACAAGAGACTGAGTCGAAGGGCTCCGCCCAGGTGGCGGCGGGAATGCCCGTCGCCACGACCGCATTCCACAGGCGCGCACCGTCGAGGTGCAAGCGCAAGCCGCACTCGCGCGCGGCCTGAGCCACGCCGCGAATGCGTTCGAGCGCGAACACGCGGCCACCCGACACGGTGTGCGTGTTCTCCACCGCCACAAGGGTGGTTGGGGCGTAGTGGTGATCGCGCGGATGGAGAGCAACGCGCACATCATCGCCGTCAAAGAACCCCCCCACGCCGAGACTAGAAATCTGTACACCGGAAAGAGCCGCCGCCGCTCCAGACTCGTACAGCAAGACGTGCGCGTGCTCTCCGGCCAGGACGACGTCGCCGTGCCGGGTCTGTGCCCGGATGGCAAGCTGGTTCGCCATCGTGCCCGAGGGCACGAAGAGCGCCGCTTCCTTGCCGAGCAGCCGAGCGATCCGCTCTTGAAGGAGGTTTACGCTGGGATCCTCGCCATACACATCGTCTCCCACTTCGGCTTGGGCCATCACCTCACGCATGGGTGAGGTGGGACGGGTAACCGTGTCGCTGCGCAAGTCGATGGTCTTCATGCTGGCAACGAGGATATCGGTTGTTCCATTCCAGCCCAATGCGCCCGCCAAGGACTTCTGGTCCATGGTGCCCTACGACCCCGCTCCGAGCTAGAGAGCAACCGGTCGCTCCCGCGTAAGAATCACAAGCGCGTCAAGCTGATCCGTGCCCTCGCAGGGGTGAATCTCGAGAGCGCAGTCTCAGTCGCGATGACCGCGGCGAAACAGTCGATCTGCCGGGGTTGTTTCCAGTACTTCAACTGCGCGCGCAAGGGCTCTGTTCGCGCCGAGCGCGCGCTCCAGGCCGGTGTTGCAGGCGGTGATCGCCTGTTCGAGCGCTTCGACCGGACGAGGGCGACGACCGCTACTGCCGGCGATCAGCACATTGGCGAGGTAGTGAAGCTCTTCGATGCGCTGGAAGAAGAGCTCGGGCTTCTGCGGCCGCAGCTCCGCCAGCGCCGCCTGCAGCAGCAGCACCGGTCGCTCCACCGCCGTCGGCGACGAGCGCTCGGCCGGCGCGCGCCTGCCGCGCTCCTTCACCGCCGCGGGCCCCGCCGGGAGAGCAGCCAACGGCTGCTGACGGCTCTGCCCCCTCACAACCGCTTCCTCGAGCAGTTGCACGAGCTTGCTCACGTCGGCCGGGGGCCCGGCCAGCTCCGTGCCGCTCGCTCGCGCCGCGCTCTCGGCCGGCCG
>Ga0074046_10001171_pt1 | contig 24135 bp, 20 predicted proteins | sample BogForMeECP23OM3_FD_94441 | JGI IMG/M metagenome (GOLD analysis project Ga0074046, IMG submission 94441) | Bog forest soil microbial communities from Calvert Island, British Columbia, Canada - Bog Forest MetaG ECP23OM3 | ecosystem: Environmental > Terrestrial > Soil > Wetlands ...
CGACCGGAACATTATCCCTTAAAGCCCAGTACGGCGGAGATATTTGGAACGCTACGAGCTACGCTCTGGGGAAGCAGGTAGTCGTCCTGTATCCTACGACGACATCGCTCACGACGACTCCCAACCCCTCGCACCATAACCAGTCCGTAACGTTAATAGCGACGGTCAGTTCCGCCGCTCCCGGCGGAGCGACTGGTTCGGTTCAGTTCAAGTTTGGCACCAAGAGCTTGGGAACGGCGACATTGGTCGGAGGAACCGCCACTCTGAGCGAAACTTATGCTCTGCCGGTGGGCGCGGCGGACACCATCACGGCGGACTACCTGGGAGCTCCGCAGTCGGCCAAGAGTTCCGGCACTACCACGCAGACGGTGGTAAGCCCCTAAGCCATGGCCGCTGGGGACGTGGCGATTTTCGCCACGTCCCCCCATCGGTCGGCACACTCACACCTTCGAGGCGCAGACGAATCCGTTCGTCCTCGCCTGCGGAACGCATGCGCGAGGGCGGTTCACACCACAAGGGGTCTCCCTTTTGGAGTCAAGACAAAGAGATTTCAGCCCGTAAACCCGATCGAAGACGCGACATCGCAGACAAAAGTGCAAACAAATGGAGCAAGACAATGATTGCCACGAGCAAGAAGATTAGGTTGATTCGCCCATCTCTGTTTCTGGGGCTGGCCCTGGCCGCCTGTTTCCTTCTGCCTACTGCCCACGCCGCCACCACGGCAGCCGTAGGTAGTTGCACGAATTACATATATTTCCCAACCATTCAGACGGCGGTAAATTCCGTTTCCTCCGGAAGCACGATCGAAGTTTGCCCGGGCACGTACCAGGAGCAGGTTACGATCACTAAGAAGCTGACCCTGATAGGCACCGGCGCGACCGCTGCCGTCATCGTCCCGCCAGCTGGTGGCCTGGTTCAGAACGGCACCGACATCTTCGGCAACCCCGTAGCCGCCCAGATCTTCGTCGCCAGCAAAACCGGCAGCGTCACTATCAAACGCCTTACCGTCGACGGCGCCGGGAACAACATTGCCGGGTGCGGAGCGCCCACACTCGAAGGCATCTATTTCCAAAATACGGCCGGTACTATCGCGTACAACACCGTGCGGAATCAGTATCAGACGGATTATGCAGACTTCGGCGGTTGCCAGAACGGTTTGGCGATCAATGTTGAGAGCACAACCAGTTCTCCGTCGGTGACCGTTTCCTACAATTCCGTCCGTGCCTACCAGAAAAATGGGATCACCGCCACCGGAGCCTCTACCGGTCCCGGCTCGCCCGGACCGGTCATGACCATCACGTACAACTACATCGTAGGTCTGGGCGCAACGGCTATGAATTGGCCCGTAGCACAGAACAATGCCGGAGAAAACGGCATTCAGATCGGCTTTGGGGCAAGCGGAACGGTCAATTCCAACACCGTAAACGACAACATCTGGAGCGGCGGCGCCGCTGCAAGTGGAATCCTTATCTACGCCTCGCCTGGGGTCACGGTCAGCAACAACGAAGTCAACAGTGCACAGTTCGGAATTGCCCCGGCGACCGACATTTATGACCTTTGCCCCCTCGCCCCTGACGGCTATTGCGGAACAGCCGACGGCACCATCATCACCGGCAATAAGATTGTCGGAACCCAGATCGCCGACGCTATCGACGCGTGCAGCAATTCCAACACGATCAAGTCAAACACCATCTACGGCAGCGCTCAATCCGGCGTCCACTTCGATGACAGCTGCACCACAAACACCGGCGGCGTCAGCGGCAACAGCAACACCGCAAGTGGCAACACAATCAACGAGGCGTGTACAGGAGTTCTCCTCGGCACCGGAACTGGCAACTCGGTCGGCACCAATACGTTTTATAACGTGTCCAACAGCACGCTGGCCGGCGATTCCTGTCCCGCCGCACTACAATCGGACGCGAAAGCTGGAGCTTCGTCCCCAAAACATCAGTCTCTCCAGCCCGCACCCTACGCACCCTTCAGGCAGTGATCGCGCCAGTTTAAATCCGAACCGCAGCCGGATTCCCCACTCAAGCCTTCTTTTGGCTTGAGCGGGGATCCTGCAGTCCACCGCCCAGTTCGTCCAAACTAATATGATCAGCAACACGAACGTGGGGATCTACGTTGCGAGCATCAACCCCGATGACACGGACAACGCGACGATCAGCGGCAACACAATCACCGCGACTCACGAATACGACGCAATCGTGCTCTGCGCCAACCTCTCTACCGCGACCCGCAACATCATCAACGTTGCCGACGAATCCGGCATCAACGTAGCTGCTTGCGGTGATGCCGCGCCCACCGACACCGTTACATCCAACACGATCAACGGTGCGTGTGCGGGCATACTGGTCCAGCCTCTGGCCTCTGCCACCACAACACCCGACACTTACTACAACGTGGGCACGCCGGTGTTAACAACCAGTACCGACACCTGCGCGACCCCGTTGGTCAAGAAGCAGAACGGAAGTGGCCCTCACCGCGCGGTCGCAAGTCCTGCCAGAAGGAAATTGTCTCAGTAGCGACGACCCACCGCGGGACAAGGGAGGGAAGAGAAAGTCAAAGGCGAACATCGGGAGAAGAAATGGCGAATAAAAGGAAAAGATAACGAAGGTGACCCACTCAAGCCTTCCTTTGGCTTGAGTGGGGAAGTTCCGAGAGTTCACCGGAAATGAGCCGCGCTCCCATATATCATAAAACTGACCCAAAACCGCCAAAATTCTTGGGCTTTTTTGTCTATTTTCGTACCCTGCAAGAATCCACCTTAGTACCCCTCTACCAAAGAGGACATTCTGTTTCCAAAGACTGCCCTCTCGCCTACGTGGTGCCCACTTCTTCACAACTTTTTGTTTGGTCCGCGAGTTTCGGTGCAGATCGAGCGCTATCGCCCATTCCTCGGCGGATGCGGTATCGAATCTCCCACCCCAGTGAAGCCAGGCTCCCAAGTCGCGCTCTGCCCGCTCGCAGCCGCGGGCGCGCTCTGGGTCGAAGGAGTCGTCGTCAACACGCGCCTCGCTGAAAGCGCAACTGGCTATCACATCGGCGTTCGCTTCCATGAAGAAGACGCGGCCACCGATAATGTGAAGGAATTCGTCCGCTTCGTCCAAGAAGCCGCCGCGAAACAGGGCCGGTAAATTTCTACCTGAACAGACTGGCCAGCGGAAAAACCTAAGAGGTCCTCTCAGTCGGCACGCGCCGGTTCTCAACCCGTTTGACTTTGCGCAATCGCCGGAACCTCCGCGCCTTGGTAGCACTTCTCAAGAATTTCGGCGACTTCAAACAGCGCCCGATTCGAGTAAATGCTGGTCTTGCGGCAAAAGTCATCGAATGCCGACGGTTCGACCAGTCGCTCGACCGCGGGCGCAATCTCACGGAAAGCCGGCACCACGATTCCGAATCCGTTTTCCGAGACCCATTCCGCGTTGTAACGCTCCTGCGGAAGCGTCTTGTTGTTGCATTCGACAATCACCGGCAAATGGAATTGCAGCGCTTCGCTGATCGATCCAGGACCTGGTTTGCCAATGAAGAAATCGGCGAGCGCCATATAGTGTTCCACGATCCCGGTGAATCCCAGAACCAGCTTCGGCTTGCGCGTTACGAGCGCTTTGATTTCGGCCTCAAGCTTCTGGTTATGCCCGCAAATCAGGATCAGTTGAACGTCGGCGCCGCTCTGATCAAGCCGCTTGACAATATCAACCATTACAGTCGATCCGTGCCCGCCGAACAATACAATTCCAGTGCGACAGTCGCTTTCCAGTCCCAGCCGCTCGCGTTCGGCGTTGCGAGCCGCAGCCGTCAATGCAAACGACTCCTGCTCATAAAACTTCGGCTTCAAAACCATGCCCGAGGTCAGGAACACGTGGTCGGAAGAGTGACCCATCGCCACGGCCTGTGTGCGCGCGCGTTCTGTGCCAGCGATGATGTATTCACTCTCGCGTTCAATCCAGAAGTGCGGCGGAAAATCGGCCAGATCGGTAATCACCGTAACGAACGGCCGGCGTTTCTGTCCGTTTTGTTCGAGGCTGTCCGCGATCTCGCGATTAAAGTGCGGAATCACCGACATGACCATGTCTGTTGGATGTTCGTCCCAGTACGTGCGCAGCACTTTGACGATGGGCGCGTGGTAGATGCGAATTGTGGCCAGAAGAATTTTGAGGAGCTGCGGCGTGAAGCGCGTCCAGCCTCGGCGCAGGATCTGGTTATAGATGTCCTGAATTCGAACGCCGGTGAAACGGCGCATCAAGTCGAGCTGATCGAGTGATTGCTGAATATCGAGAAGCTCGACGTCCCACGGATGGTTCTGCGCGGCGAGCGTGCTTCGCAGCGCTTCGGCGGCATTGCGGTGACCGCCTCCGGCGTGATGAAAAACGATGGTTAGCTTACGCATTCTCACCCGATAGGCCACGGTCCGGAAGCGCCGTCAGCCGCCGATATTTTCGTATTCGCTGTCTTCGATGAACTCGCTGCCAAACTGTCCGTCGTCAGAGAATTCAACACCCGAGTCGTCCACGATTGGATTCTCTTGGTGCCCGTGCAGTTCGTGCTCACCAGTGCGATTGCCATCGACGGAGTCAGCGGTGGCAACGTACTCATGAATCTGCACTCCATCCTCGCCGACGGTAATGTATGTGAGATGCTCGTCGATCCAGGCGCCGCAGTTGTAATAGTCGATCCCATTTTCGCTGGTGTGGAGAGCGGCATGGGTGTGTCCGCAGAAAATCCGGGCGGCTTTGCAGTGGAGGGCGTGAGCAATCGCGCCCGCGGCTACTTTTGACGAGAGGCGCAGCCAACGCGTGTTCAGCCGGTCGAGAAAACGCGTGAGCACTTTATTCTTCGAATCCCACTTCTGCAACTGGAGGTAGAGAAGCGTTCCAACCCAGTAGCTCAGGTGTACGTTGCTGACAGAAAAATCGTCGAACTGGTGTCCGTGCACGGCAATATGCCGCAGGCCCTGGTAATTCCATTGATACTCCTGGTACACGCGCACACCCACCAGGTGCGACATGATTTCAGCCAGTCCGTGGTCGTGATTGCCTTCCACCCAAACCACTTCGATATGCCGTTTGGGATTTGAGAGTTTGCGGATGTAGCCCAGGAACTTCCAGTGTTCTTTTTTAAGGCGGCCGAAATTCAGGTCGGCGAAAATGTCGCCCAGCAGGATAAGACGGCGATAAGAAATTTGCTGCAGCACTTGCAGCGCCTCTCTCGCCCGGCTCATATCGGCGCCGAGGTGGAGGTCCGACAATATCAGCGTGTCGTATGGTCTCTCAGCGGCAAACGAATCCACCCTCTCATTATTTCGAAAGATTGTTACGAGGTGATGAATTGGGTACTAAAGAAACGGGAAAGATAACCCATCGGTAATCAGAATGCAGCATCGTGTGGCCAACCAGGCGGCGCGAGAATCGGCCATGAAATGGGCCGCCCCGCGCCGGTTCTAACTGATTTGCTTTTCAGTGAGTCGGCGGGACGTACTCTCCCGGCGGGGCTGCGCCCTCGCCAAAGAAGAACTGCTCCATCTGCTTCACGATGACTTCCTGGTCCTGCTTGCGCGCTGGATTCAGACGGTATTCGTTGAGCAGCATCTTGCAGAATTCCATCCATTGGTTCCACGCCTGCTGCGAGACGTGTTCGTAAATTCTCTGGCCAAGTGCGCTATCAAAAGGAGGCTCGGGAAGACCGGGCAGTTGCTGTTTCAATTTTTCGCAGAAGACTGTACGTTCAGGCATAAATTTTCTTTTGAAATTATCGCACACGCCCGTGCGTGGACGTGCTGGTGTGAGAGGCGACAATGAAGAAGACCATGGGCAACTCGCGAGCGGACAAGTCGCCGCCTGCAAAGAAACCGATGGCTATCCGGAATCGCTGATGCGGCACTTGTGGGGCCGCAGACTACAAAAATGTGAAATTTCTGTTGACAAATTACATACGCATGGCAATATCTAGTGTCAGGACAGCTACTCATACCACAAGTTGAGTAGCCCGGGCATCAAGGTGCCCTGTCGAGAACCTTGGGAGAACAAATCGTTCAAACGGAGGAATGCTTCATGGCAACCAAGAAGAAAGCCGCCAAGAAAAAGAAACACTAAGCGGACGATGCTCGTCCAGAAATCCCCAGAGCCTCCCGAGAGAAGCACCTCTCGGGAGGCTTTTCCGTTTGGGAGTTCTCAAGTTCTGTTGACGCCAAAAGAGGGTTAACGGAGGGGATGCGCCCGGGGCACTTGCCGAAGCCAAATTGGTAGGATCAAATCGGCCTTGCAGACTGCAAACACATCTTTGTTAAGTTCAGGCGAAGCACAGCCTTCATCTTCCCGTCGGCATTTTGCCCTCTGGCTTTTCGCGACCTTCCAGTTCTTCTACCTGCTGACTTCCACCGGACGCGTGCGCACATCCGACGAGTACAACACTCTTTACACTACCGAAAGTCTCGTACTGCACGGGACGACGGCTGTGCCGCAGGCCGTCGCGCTGCACAATTTTTATGGCAGGCCTGATGTGCATGGCCAGCCGCGCGCGGCTTATCCGCCGGGGCAGGCGGTTGCGTGCGCGCCGTGGTACGCCGTGGGGCAGTATGTGCTGGCGCGCCTGCCCGGCGTTCCCGCCGAAGACACCGACTTGGTGGTGGCCTTCGCTTCCTGCCTAAGCAACGCCACTTTTGCGGCGCTGACGGTGACGTTCTTTTTTCTACTGCTGGTCGGGATCGGCACCCCGCTGCGTGCCGCGCTGATGGCAACGGCCATGCTTGGCCTCGCGACGCCGATATATGCATATTCGGCGTGGCTATTCTCCGAACCGCTATCGGCGGCGATATTCACGGGTGTGGCTTGGCTGCTGTTCGCAAGAAACAACGATCCTCGAGGCCTCCAGAATATTGGGCCCATCTCGCCACGCATAGCAGCCATCGCCGGACTGATTCTCGGCATGGCCACGCTAGTGCGCCCGACCAACGTGATTGCTATCGCGGTTTTTGCCGTGGCCGTCATGATGAAGAATGGAGAAGCACGAGGGTGCCCCAGAGCCTGCCCTGAGCTTGTCGAAGGGTTCGCGCCGCGCTTTTCGGCGCTAACCTGGGCGCGGCAGGGCGCCCCCGCGGCGTTTGCATTCTGCGCCGCGTCGGCCGTCGGCGTGGCAATTCTGCTGGCTCACAATGCGCTGCTTTTCGGCAGCCCGTTTGCGTTCGGCTATCCCGCAGTCGCGGAAGGTGCGAAGCGGCTGAATAGTTTCGACACGCCCATCTTCAAAGGCCTTTACGGATTTCTGCTTTCTCCGGGGAAGTCAGTATTTATATTTGCCCCACCGGTAATTCTCGCGCTCTTTGGATTTCGCGCTCTGTGGCGCCGCGACCGCAGTCTGGCGACGCTTGCCATTCTGCTTCCGCTCGCCGATCTTCTTTTCTTCGCCAAGTACTCGCAGTGGGAAGGCGGCTACTGCGTAGGTCCGCGATATCTGGTGCCGGCGCTGGTGCTGCTCTGCTTGGGTCTGGGGCCGGCTCTAGCCAACGGCAGCGCACGCGCCAAAGCGATGGCCGTAGTGCTGTTGGCAGCAGGCGTGTTGGTGCAATGCGTATCGCTCGCGACAAGTTTCATGGAAGACCAGAGTCCGCGCGGCCATTACTACGATGCCAACTGGACCTACCGCTTCGGCTATTCGCTTGCGGGACAGGTTCATCTTCTCTTCAAATATCTAGGTAGCAATCAGCCGGCGCAGCTTGGCCTTGGTTGGGACCGCTGGTTTGTATTCCTTGCCAAGGGAGGAATCTCCCGCGCCACGTTGGCCGTACTGGCCGCAGCCATGGCAGCGGGATTCGGTATAAGCATCCTTGGCCTCGCGAAAAGCGTGGCCGCCGAGGATGAACCAAGGTCTCAGACGATAGAATGTTCATAATGAATCCAGTCCAGAGAATTGATGCGCACCGTATCGCAGCCCTGTTAGAAGGGTTGCGGGGAAAGGTGCGCCGGACGGGCAACTCTGCACTTTTGGGGTTGTCGCGGCGGCGCGGCTCGTGCTAGAACGGCTATACAGGGAGCGACGGAAACGGCCCCCATGACTCTAAGGAAAAGAGCGTTGAAACGATCGGCGCGCAACGCTGACATCATCATTCCCGACAAGCTCTACTTTCGCATCGGCGAAGTAGCGCGCTTATGCCGGCTGCCGGCCTACGTGCTGCGATTCTGGGAAACGGAGTTTCCGCAACTCAAGCCGGTAAAAAGCAGCACCGGTCAGCGCATGTACCGCAGGCGCGACGTGGAATCGGTGGTGCGGATTAAAAAGCTGCTCTACGAAGACGGCTTCACGATCGCCGGCGCGCGCGCGCAGCTGCGCGAGGAAACGAAGACGGAGCGCAACCAGTCAGCGCTGCCCTTTCCGATGAGTTCGACAACCAACGTCGCATATCTGCGGAATGAGCTGCAGCAAATCCTGCACATCCTCTCGGCGCGCCACTAGGGCTTCCCGCTCTTGCGAGTTCAAAGCAGAACTTTTGCCTTTCAGGCAGCCTTCCGCCCCACTGGCTGCGATATCACACGCCGTTCCCGACTTGCTTTGTTATAAACGTTTATAGACTATGCTTTCTCGCTACGACCGTTGGATGTACGACTGGGAAACCCGGCTCACGTCGGTGGACAACAACCGCGTGGTGCGCCCGCTCGACTGGGGCCTGGAATGGACGCGCAACTGGCCGGAGCGCAATGGCGGCCCGGCGTCCACCGACTCGCGCGCTCTTGTTGAATATTTTTCGCGCTTCAACGACCGCATTATCGAAACAAGCGACGAGTTTTATTCCTACCGCACGCCCACGGATTTCCGGCTGGAGCGGCGCGAGGTAAAAGTCTTCAGCACGCGCGAAGTGCCCGACCCGCGCCTGGAAGAAAAAGTTCGCGGCACGTACGCCGAGTTTCTGCGCTTCACCTCGCCGGTCGAAAGCCCATATCCGGAGAACAATCTGGCCAACGCACGCTGGTTCCCGGCCCGCGGACGCCGCGCGGTCGTGCTCCTCCCGCACTGGAACTCCGACGCCCTCCACTACACCAGCCTCTGCCAGGTGCTCAACTGGCTGGGCATTGCGGTGCTGCGCATCAGCATGCCGTATCACGATATCCGCCGGCCTCCGGAGATCGACCGCGCCGATTACGCCGTCTCCGCGAACATCGGGCGCACGCTCGATGCCACCCGTCAGGGTGTGGCCGATGTGCGCTGCTGCCTTGACTGGCTGCAGGCGCAGGGCTACAACCGCCTGGGCATTGTGGGTACGAGCCTGGGTTCGTGCTATGCCTTCATCGCTACGGCACACGATCCGCGCATTCGCATCGCAGCCTTTAATCACGCCTCGACGTACTTTTCCGACGTAGTCTGGCACGGGCAATCGACCCGGCACATCCGTCAAGGGCTGGAGTCGTCGATCGGCGAGGAAGACCTGCGGCGCGTGTGGCGCGCGGTCAGCCCGGCCGCTTATTTCGACAAGTTCTCGCGCTGGCCGCGGCGCTCGCTCGTCATTTATGCGAAGTACGACCTGACGTTCCTGCCGAAGTTCTCAAAACAGATTGTGGCCGAGTTTGCAAGGCACAAGCTCGATCACAAAGTGGTCGTACTACCCTGCGGGCACTACACGATGGGCGAGACCCCGTACAAATACATGGACGGCTGGCACCTGGCCAGCTTCCTGCGCGCCGCCTTTGAGACCGCAGATTAGACAGTGGCAGCCCTGGCCAACACTACTTCTTCCCGAGAAACCGAATGCGCGCAGTAAAGGCACGCCCGGAGTAATTGCTGAACGTCAGGAACCGATTCGAGCAAGCCTGGCAGTGTGCGTTCACGTCGTTGTTGACGTTGCTGTAGTTCTTGCGCCCCGTGATGTTGTCGAACCCGCCCCTCAGCGCCCAATAGAAACCGAACGCGTGAAACCGCTTCTCGATATGCGGGTTCAAAGAGAAGTACTGCGGAAAACGCAGGAAATAAGGAGCGCTGGCTGGCGCCCCGGGCAGCGTGGCGAACTGCTGCTGATTATTGACCAGGTAAAACGGAAACCCGGTGCGGTATTCGACAGAGTAGGCAAGGTCCAACCGTTTGATCAGCGGCAGAGATCCCAGCGGCAGAAACCCCCAGGAGAGGAAACGGTTGGGAGCATCCCAGGCATAAGGCCCGGCCTGTTGCGCGCTGAAGACGGGGTTATCGACGTTGAGGTCGAGGACCTGGTCCGAGTGGGACCGTGAGCGGATGTACGATCCCATGATCGCGTGCCCCTTCTCAAAAACGCGGCGCAGATTGATCTCGAAGGAATCGAAACGATCGTTGCGTCCATTCTGGAGCTGGAATTGCGCAGTGCACGGAGTTTGGGGGATGCAAGGCGATCCGGTCCCGAGGTTCACCGGGTTCAGCCAGTTGTAGTCGAAGCCGTTCGTGCTGCGTTTCTCGATAAACTCTGCCTTGAGATAAATACGGGCAGGAAGTTTCTGTTCCAGCCCGAGGCTCCAGTTAAGGTAGCGGGGCGCTTCGAGCTGGGATGGAGGCAGTGAGAATACGGATGTGACCGGGCCGGAAATCAGCGCTCCGGTCGAATCGTAAAAGTCGTCGATGCGCGTGCCCGCGTGCGGACGGGCAATCAGGAACATCGGCGTCGCATCATAGAACAGGCCGATTCCGGCCGAGAGCTTCGTGTTGGCCGCTTGGCTCAAAACGTACGTCGCGGCCAGTCGCGGCGAAACCAGCGAGCTGCGGACAATCTGGTCCCAATCAAACCGAAGGCCGCCTTCCACGAGAAAACGGTTGGTGACAAGCCAGCGATCCTGCGCATACCCGCTGAGTTCGACATTATGCCGCTCGCTGGCCGCGGGATTCGAAAACTGCGAGTAGCGCGTACAGAGAGCAACGGTGCATCCACCTGCAGGCAGTGTCTCGCCGGCAGTCGGCAAATATGAGATCGGTTGGCGCAGAAAGTTGAAGTCGTAGCGCAGGCGGTCCAAATCGACGCCAATTTTGAATTGGTGGTTCCCGTGCCACTCGATTGGCTTGAAGAAGAGATTGGAGTAAAGCTCCCAGCGATCGGCCTGGGTATGCGCGGTCATGTAATAGTTGCCGCCGGCGAAACTTGGATTGATGAAGTAAGGCGAGGTGCCGCGTGGATCCTGGTCAAGATCGTAGCGGTTGAACCCGAAGCCAGTTTCGAGCAACTGTCCGCTCTTGAAGTAGTACTGGTCCTTCATGCTGCCCTGGTACATGGGCTCATTGAGCGCAGGCGTCGAGGGTGCCGGATTCTGCAACGACATGCCGGAGTGTTGATCGTGAGCAAAGTTCATGTTGAAAGCCGTGGTCAGAATGTTACGCGATGTCAGGTTGCCCTGAATCTTGAAGAGATTGCCCATGCGCCAGAACACGTCGCTGTCCGGCTGCGGCAGCAACTCCGGAATGACGATGTTGTCGTACTCCCCGTCGATGGCGTCGTAGAACCAGGCTCGGCCTTTGCTGAGAGGCCCGGAGACCGACAGACGCGGGGTAAGCTTATCCAGCGTATATCCGCTCTTGTTCTGCAGCGACGGGGTAAAGTCGGTGGCGACGAAGCGGAAGTGATCGTCGCCAGTTGCGGTATTCAGCGCGAGTAGGCCGCCCGAGCTCTTCCCGTATTCGGCAGAAACGCGGCTGGTCTCGACGTTCACCGAGCGAAACGAGTCGGTCGAGGTGCGCAGCAGCAGCTGCCCGTTGGCGGGCTGCGTCGCATTGAAACCGTCGAACAAAACCAGCGTCTGATAGGTCTCGGCGCCCGTGATGTGGGGCTGCAAGTTAACGTCGTTGATGACCTGCGGAATGTATTCCAGCGCCTCGCGGTAGTCTCGCGTCGTCGGATAAGGAAGGTTGATGATATCCACGCCACTGATTTGTTCCTGCGCGCTCACCTGTTCGGGATCGATGGCAGGCGGCGACTCCGCCACGTTGACCACTTCGCGCACCTCGCGCTGCCGCGCCAATGTGAATTCCGCACTAGTCGTCTGGTCGAAGTGCAGATCGTTGGCCTCGGCAGCGTAGAAGTTTTCCTTTTCCACGCGGGCTTTGTAGTAAGCGCCAGCGGAGACCGCCAGCGTGCACAAGCCCGCCGGGCTGGTTCGGCACTGAGCGGACGACGAGCCGTCCAACGCGGTGAGCTCGACAAGAGCATCGGCGACGCCGACGCCGTTTTCATCCACGACGGTGACGGTGATGCGAGGCGAGGTTTGACCCAGCGCGAAGGCGTAGCGCAGAAGAAACGCGCCGAGAAGAAGCCATTGTCTTTGAGTAGTCATGGCCGCAACCGCCGTGCTGAACTATTGTCGCCGATTGGGGCACAATCGAAGAAGGGCTCTGTGGAAAGCAGCGTGAAAGTACGGCCATAGCGGTTGCAAGCCGAAGCCGGCAAGGATCCCGCGCTGCGAACTATCGGAAGATGAAGGCGAGCGCAAGGAGAATTCCGAACGCCGCACCCTGTTTCATTTCCGACCAACCAAGTTTCTTCACATCAAGCGGTTCCGGCTGACGAAAGAACCATCGTGTTCCCCGAAATAGAGCCGGAAGGAAGGCGACAATCAGCAGCAGCGGAGCCACTCGTGCCGCCGTCGCCAGGGCAAGGCCGACACACAGCGCGAGTTGTGTGAAGAAGAACAATTTTCCCCGGGCGAACTTCTCCGCAAACGTGCCGGCCCGCGCCGCATGGATGCGCAACTGGACAAACTGAATCTGGTTCCACGCGAACAGCCAATTTGCCATCCACAAAACGAGGGCATGTGAATCGAGTTGTCCTGTTCCGAGGTAGTAAGCGGCCGGCGCGGTGGCAGTCAGGCCAATCGCGCCTACCAACTGTGACGGCATCCGCGCCGTCCGGCCAAGCCCGCGAAGGCCCGTTTGAACCACAAACGCTGAAGCCGCAACCAATCCGATAAATAGCAATCCCAGGTTGCGTCCGCCCCACATTAGCGCGATCAGCGAAACGCCAGCCGCCGCAGCTAGGATCGCGGAGGCAATCACAGCGATCCAGCGCTCGTGCGACGTCCGGGCGGTCATCGGTCCCGAACCAAGCAGGCTTTCGACTGGAGTTCGCAGCCAGAACAAGGAGAGAGCGGCGGCCACGAACAACACCAACGGCCAGAACCGTTGCGCGGAGCCCAATCCCGCGGCCAGCCCCGTAAATAGGGGAACTAAGAGAAGTCCCCACGCCCCATGCTCGCGGGGAACAATCAGAGCGCGTGCCCGTGCCCGCCCGGCCGCGCTCCCGTCTTTAACTTGATCGTTCATGTCTGCCATCCATGGGTCATTCTGAACCCGGTGTGACGTTCACGCCGTGACATAAGTCATCGCGCGCATTTTTTTGTCCTACTAGCCTGCTTTCAGGAGAAAACTGTGAGCGAATTGATTGACAACCGGGCGCATAGAATTTCGGCCCTTAAGGAAATTATCCAGCATTTGCACTCGGGAGCTGCTCCCGAACTTGTCAGGGAGCGCCTGCGCGCAATCGCCGGCCAGACGGACGCCGCCGAGATTATGGCGATGGAACAGCAACTCATGGCCGAAGGCATGCCCGTTGAAGAAGTGCGCTCCATGTGCGACCTGCATTCGCAGGTCACGCGAGACGTGCTCGTCCATATCGCTGCGCCACCATCGGTTGTGCCTGGCCACCCAATTGACACCTTCCGCCGCGAGAATGCTGCTCTCAAAAGCGTCATTGCCTCAATGCGCGGAATCTTCGCGGAGATTGCCAATCAAGCCGGAAATGCCGATGTCAAGGAAGCCGTCTTCCGCCTGCGTCAATCCGCGAATGACCTTATGGATCTCGACAAGCACTACCAGCGGAAGGAGCACGCCCTATTCTCCTGCCTGGAACGGCACGGAATCACCGGGCCCTCCAAGGTGATGTGGGCCAAGGACGATGATGCGCGGAAGCTGCTCAAGCAAATGAACGAACTGGCACACGACTGCGGCCCAACCGCCGCAGCGGTGCAACAGCTTGCTCCGCAAGCGGAGCTGGCGCTGGCAGCCGTGGAAGAGATGATTTACAAGGAGGAAAACATTCTCTTCCCGATGTCCTTGCAAACCCTCACGGAAAACGAGTGGGCCGAGATTTGGGCCGCATCTCCGCAGTATGGGTGGTGCCTGGTCGAGCCCCAATCGGGGTATGCCCCTCCGGTCAATGCGAACGCGGCCACCAGCGCGGTGCCGAAGGACGGCACCATCATGATGCCGACCGGCCACGTCAGCGTAGAGCAACTAGTCGCCGTGCTCTCGACTTTGCCGCTCGACCTGACCTTCGTCGATGCCGAAGATCGCGTTGCGTTTTTCAGCGAGGGACCGGATCGGATTTTCGCCCGCAGTAAGGCGATTATTGGCCGCAAGGTTCAGCATTGCCACCCGCCGCGAAGCGCCGACACCGTCAATAAGATTCTGGACGACTTTCGCTCAGGCCGCCAAAATGTGGCGGAGTTCTGGATCAATTTCCAAGGCAAGTTTGTGCACATTCGCTACTTCGCCGTCCGAAATCCAGCAGGCGAGTATCTCGGCACAGTGGAACTCACGCAGGATCTGGCTCCCTTGCGCCAACTTTCTGGCGAGAGAAGACTGTTGGCCTATGAATCCGGCGACGGTGCCTCCGCCCCGGCGACTCAGCGCGATTAGTTGAAGTAGTCGCGGCAAGAAATAAGTTTGTGGCAGCCGGACCTGTAAGCCGAATTCTGTCTGCCGTTGCCGGCAGGACGATCATTCCTCTGGGCCGGGCATTACTGCCCGGCTCTAGCGACCTACCCGAAGGTTTGGCGCACCGAGCCAGCACGCGTCCCGCCGTCGCTGCAAAATCTTCATGCAGCCAGCTCGCAGCAAGTTCTTCATACAACCATAAAGAGCTTGCAGCGGCGGCGAGACTTCCTCCCTATTTGGTCTTGCTCCGTGTGGGGTTTGCCCTGCCCGCTGCATTACTGCCGCGGCGGTGCGCTCTTACCGCACCTTTTCACCCTTACCTGAGCCTTGCGGCACGGGCGGTATATTTTCTGTGGCACTTTCCGTCCAACCGACTTCCGTCCCATCCGGCCAAAAGCGGCCTGATGGGAGCTCTGAAACCGGCCGTCCCGGACGTTATCCGGCACACTGCTCTGCGGAGTTCGGACTTTCCTCTGTTTTACAACAGCGATCGTCCGGTCCGGCTGCCTACGCTGACATTATAGTGCAGGTGGAGGGCGCGGGCCCGAAAGGCGTTTCGTCACTCTTGCGGTTTAGGCGCGAGGGCAAACACGTATATCAGCATGGCCGCGCCGATCAGCAGCGGAATCAATCCGGCGAGATAGACCGGCTCGTCGTGTTCAAGCCCACGCAGAAGCACCATGACACCAGCGCCGACGGCGGCCGTAATCAAGCCGCCCAGCTTCATGCCTTCCAGTCGGTGTTTTGCAGTGTTCTTCTCCTGCTCGCGCATCAGTTCCAGCGCACCCTTGGCTCCCTCGCCTGAGCTCTCGGCGATTTTCTTCAGCGTCTCGCTCCTGTAGTACGTTTCTCTCTCTTTGCGGCGTGCATCGGACCATGACGCCACGGCCAGGAATGAGAACAGCGCAATACTTCCTACCACGGGTATAGCGACCGCGACCACCCCGACGTCCATGTTGTCTGCATAGAATGCCATTGTCAGCCTCCTTGAGATTTTCCTCTTTTCGTCCGGTAAGACCGCTCTGCGTCCTCTCCGGTTGCACATTTTTTTTTGGCGCACCTTTGGGCAGGAAATGGACGAAAATAATGCAACCGGTGTCAGCGACGTCGTGTCGTACCTTAATGAGGCAGGTTGCAGCGTGAGCGATGATCAGGCCGCAGTCGGGCGGGTGCTGGCGGGAGACATTTCCGCCTACGAGGAAATCGTCCATCGCTGGCAGGCTCCGCTCATCAATCTGGCCTACCGTTTCTGTCACGACCGAGGCCGGGCCGAAGAGATGGCGCAGGAGGCTTTTCTCCGCGCCTACCGCGGGCTCGCGCAGTGGCGTAAGGATGCCGTCTTTTCCACCTGGCTCTTCGCGCTCGCGACCAACCTCTATCGTTCGGAGCTGCGCCGCATCCCGGCGCGCACCGTGTCCCTCGACGAGATCGCCGAACCTGCGGACGCGCGCGCTTCCGATGGCGGCCTCGAGGATCACGATCGCGATATGGCGGTGCGGCGTGCCGTTTTCGCGCTGCCCGCGAAGTACCGCGAAGCGCTGATCCTCTTCTACTTTCACGAGATGGACGTTCCCTCCGCGGCTCAAAGCCTGGGCCTGCCCGAAGGCACGGTTAAAGCACGGCTGTTCCGAGGCAGGGAAATTCTGCGCGGCAAACTGCCGCGCCTGCTGGCAGTGCCGCGATTGAAGGAGGCGTGATGCTCGAAGGAGACAAAATGGACGACGCCGAAATGGACCGCATTCTTACCAGGCAGGATGAAATCCAGCCTTCGTCGGGCTTCGCCGCCTCCGTCATGGAGGCCGTGCGCCGCGAAGCCGCCGCCCCGCCGCCGATCCCATTTCCCTGGAAGCGAGCCTTGCCCCTTGGGGCCTTGGCCGCGATCGCTCTGATTGTGACCGTGGTCGTGGCCGTCTTCGCGGCTACGCATCCGGGCAGTGGATCAGTTACTCCAAACCTCTCTTTCAACCCTGTACATGGGCTCTCAGAAAACGGGCTTGACTCCGCGCTAACCTGGATGGGTGTCGCCCTGCTCGCAGCATTCATCTCCGTCAAGCTCTCGATGCGCCTGGCCGGGAGCAGAACGTAGATTCAGCTGAACGCGCTCGCAAGTCATTGATTTCAAAATATTCTAGCAACTAAGTCCGTATTTCTCAAAGACCTGACGCGACGTACCGGTCTAGGTCTCTGACTTATAAAGGCCCAGATTCAAGGGGTCTCTTGCCTCCGGCCTAGAAATCTGACGATCTCCTTTTGACAAGCCAGTCTCAACCTCCTGCTAAACTCCCAATAGCGCTGCGCCAGTTTCGAAACACGACCATCGAGTGCGTAGCAAAACCGCAATGCACATCGCCGAAGCCATCAAAATCGCGCTGCAATCGCTCTGGGCCAATAAGCTGCGCTCGGCGCTCACGTTGCTGGGCGTTGTGATCGGCGTCGCTGCCGTCATTGCCGTCGTCACTTTCGTCAACGGCATTAACGGCTATGTGGCGGAGAAGATCCTCAACTTGGGCGCGGACGCGTTCATCATGTGCAAGGTTTCGCCGGCGACCACGAACATCGACCACTACCTGGAAGCCATGAAGCGCAAAGACCTGACCATGGACGATTACCGCGCGGTGCGGGAGGGGTGCAAGCTTTGCTCGTACGTGGGAGCTTACGCTTTCAAACTCACTGGCCATGTGAAATACGGCGAGCATTCGCTCAGCGACACGATGGTGTGGGGGATGACCCCGGCGGTTGCGGTGACGCGGGACATCGATATCGATGCGGGGCGCATGTTCGGAGAATCGGATCTGGAACATGACGCGCCCGTGGCCGTGATTGGCACCGACATTGTGGACAACCTGATGCCGGGCGTCGATCCAATGGGCAAGGAAATACGGGTGGATGGATGGGTGTACCGCATCGTCGGAGTGGGGAAGAAGAAGGGCTCGACGCTGGGGCAAAGCGCAGACAACTATGTGTTCTTGCCGATGACCTCGTGGATGAAACAGTATGGTACCCGCGACATGAATATGCGGATCGCATCGAAAACGGCGGGCGAGGGGGCGGTGATGGACGCGACCATGGATGAAGCGCGCGTCATTGTGCGCGCGCGGCGACACGATCCTCCTGGCGCACCCGATTCGTTCGACATGGAAAATAACAGCAATCTGATGAGCATCTTCGCTAACTTGACGGGGACATTCTTTGTGGCCATGATCGGCATCGCAGCAATCTCGATGGTTGTGGGCGGAATCGTGATCATGAACATCATGCTGGTTTCGGTCACCGAACGAACGCGGGAAGTTGGCATTCGTAAGGCGATGGGCGCGAAACGCGCCGATGTGCTGCTGCAATTTCTGATTGAGGCGGTAACTTTGTCGCTCCTGGGCGGAGTGATTGGCGTGATGCTTGGCATCGGGGTGGCAAAGGGAGTCACACTTGCCGTCGGAATGCCCTCGGTGATTAAGATCTGGGCAGTTGCGGCTGGGTTAATCGTCGCCGCCAGCGTAGGAATTTTCTTCGGCGTATATCCGGCGCGTAAGGCCGCGACGCTCGACCCAATCGCGGCTTTGCGTTTTGAGATGTAGCGCGACAACTTGTCAGGAGTTCCAAGGGCGTCCGCCTTCGGCGTGCGCGGCGGCTAACGATTATGCAATTGGTCTATTGGCGTTCTCGGCGTCTCGGCGGTGAAAGGTCTTGATCCATAAATGACGGGCACAAGCGAATTCGGTGAAATCATCACGATGGCGCTGGCCACCATCCGCAGCAACAAGCTGCGGTCCGGCCTCACGGTTTTGGGCATTGTCATCGGAGTCGCGGTCGTCATTGGCATTTCCTCGATCGTGCGGGGCCTCAACGACAACGTCAGCGGCATGATCAGCAGCATGGGATCGAACATTATCTTTGCTTTTCACATGCCGATCACGTTCGGCCGTCCTACTGAAGAGCTACGCACGCGCAAGGAACTGACCTTTGAAGATGCGGAGGCCATGAAAGATCTGCCCCACGTAAACGCGGTCACCGCCGGAGTTCGCTACGTCGAGCCGCAGTTTGGCAGCGGGACCTATGTGGTCAAATACGGCGACCGCAAAGCCAAGCAAACGATCCTGGAAGGTGACACCGCTTCCGCCAAGGACGTTTTCGATCTAGACATGAAGTCCGGACGATGGTTCAGCGAGATTGACGACGAACGCCGCGCGCCTGTGATCGTCCTCGGCGCGGACACTTCGGAAGAACTTTTTGGCGCGTCCGATCCGGTGGGAAAGGAAATCAACATCGAGGGTCAACTGTTCCAGGTGATCGGCGAGATTAAGAAAGTGAAGAGCGCGTTTGGCGGCGGCAAGAATCCGGACGATAACAAGGTCTTTTTCCCGCTGGCCACGATGCGCAAACTTCACCCGGAACTTAAACAGCACTTCATCAGCGTCAAGGCAACCTCGCATGCCGATATGCCCAAGGCTGTAGATGAGATGCGCGAACTGCTCCGCCGCCGCCGCCGTGTGCCCACGGACAAACCTGACAATTTCGCCGTCTTCACCCAAGACTCGCTCTCGGATGTTTGGAACCAGATCAGCGGGGCGATCTTCATTTTCATGTTCGCAGTTTCGAGCGTAGCTTTGATCGTGGGCGGCGTGGGCGTGATGAACATCATGTTGGTTTCCGTCACCGAGCGCACGCGGGAGATCGGAGTGCGTAAAGCCATCGGCGCCCGCAAGCGCGATGTGCTGCTGCAATTCACCTTGGAAGCGATTACACTCACGGCGATTGGAGGAGTTTTGGGCGTGCTCCTGGGCGCGGTCATCACCTACGTGATTCGGGCGGTTTGGGATTCACTGCCCGCCAGTATGTCGGTCTTCTGGGCCACCTTCGGCTTTCTGTCGGCCGCAGCTGAAGGGTTGCTGTTCGGAATCTATCCCGCATGGAAAGCCGCGAATCTCGACCCAATCGAGTCCTTGCGCTACGAGTAGCCGGAAACGCTGAATGCAGCCCTCGCTCCGAATACTGGTGGAAGCGCTGACAGCTACCGGTACTTTTGGCTGCCTGTTCTTCTACGGACTCGCCTTACTTGGAATTGCCAGTTTCCTGCGCTCCCGGCGAAAGCAAAATGCGTACGCTTCTGAGGAACTCCCACCTGTTTCCATCCTCAAGCCTTTGAAGGGAATTGATCCCGAGATCTGGGAAAGTTTTTGCAGTCACGCGGAGCAACAGTATCCCGAATTCGAAATAATCTTCGGCGTCAGTGACCCAGCCGATCCCGCCCGCGAGATCGTAAAAAAGCTGCAGGCGAAATATCCCGCCTGCCCGATCAAACTGATCGTTTGCGATCGCATTCTAGGAACGAACGTTAAAGTCAGCACTCTCGCGCAGATGGTGCCCCAGGCGCGCTACGATGTTCTGCTGGTGAACGACAGCGACATCCGCGTCAAGCAGGATTATTTGCGTCAAGTCGTCGCCCCGTTGAACGATCCTGAGATCGGCCTGGTCACGTGCCTCTATCGAGGAATGGCGGCGAGAACTCTTGGTTCGCGTCTTGAAGCTTTGGGAATCAGCGCTGATTTCGTGCCCGGCGTGCTCAGCGCAAGGCTACTTGAAAATGGCCTTCACTTCGGACTCGGCTCGACACTTGTCTTTCGCCGCAGGGATCTAACTTCGATTGGCGGCTTTGAAGCGATTCTCGATTACCTCGCCGACGACTACGAACTGGGACGCCGCATCGCCGCCTCCGGCAAGCGCGTCGAACTCAGCGGCACAACCGTCGCAACTTTTCTGCCCCCCTACACTCTCGGAGAATTCTGGCAGCATCAACTGCGCTGGTCGCGCACCATTCGCGATGCCCGCCGCTGGGGCTATCTCGGCTTATTGTTCACATTCGGCTTGCCGTGGGCGCTGGCGGCGCTGATCGCATCAAGCGGAGCAGACTGGGCATGGGCCCTTTTTGCTTTCACGGTCGGCGCACGTCTCCTGGTGGGACTCAGTACTTCGCTGGCTGTGCTTCAGGATCGGACTGCGCTGCAGAATATCTTCCTGCTCCCGCTGCGCGATCTGATCGCTCCGTTCGTCTGGGCCGCGAGCCTTATCGGCAATCGCATTCACTGGCGCGGAGACGATTTCTATCTAAACCAAGGCCGCCTCTTCAAAATCCCGCCCAGCATTCCCAGCTGACGGAAAGCACGGCTTCCCTGTGCTCCTCCGTGCTCTCTGTGGTTATTGCTGTTAGGTTTTCACCGCGCCGCAGCAACATTCGCCCGGTTCGAATAGATCGTCTTTCCCCCGCGCCCCGCAATCACGTAACTTGTCAGCCCTTTCAGTGCTGGAGGGTCTTCCTGATCCGTCCACAAAAATACGCGCTTCGGCCCATTCCACATCTCTGCAAAGGAGTCTTCGGACTCAAAAACCGGCGGCGCATCCGGAAACTGCGTGCCGTACCACATGTTGCCGCCGGGAGAATGCAAGCTAAGCAGGTGGAAGCCGCCATAAAAATTCAGCGTCGACGCATTTTCGTAAAGACCGGTCACTACAACCACGTCGCCGGGTCGATACTGCTCCTGAATCGCCAGCGCCAGATCCCGCGAAGACAGAATCGGGGAGAAAATTCCGAATGCGCTGTGCACGCATGCGAAGACAATCACCATCATCGCCGCCAGCGCGCCATTTGCTGCGCCAACGCGGCCCTGCCGGCGGAGCAGCCAGTTCCCCGAGGCACACACGAGGAACGCTGCCGAAAAGCCGAACAACGGCAACTGGAACGCTCCCATCGCCTGCGGCGTCAAATCGAGAAAGTGCCCAAACGAGAGCGCGTAGTCTTGGGGATTTTTCCGGAGCAGATCCGAAAGATCGGTGCCGGGAGCCGGCGCCTTCGAGAACCAGAGCAACGCAAATCCAACTGCCGCAATCAGCACGCTCAGCGCGAGCAACACAACCGACGAAATCCTTCCCGCCCGCCGCTCGCGGCTGTTTGCTGCCGATTCCCGCTCCCGCGCCAGCCATCCACCGACCAGCAGAGCCATTCCTGGGATGGCGGGAATTGTGTAGTACTCTTGCCGCGTCGAAAAACTGAAGAAGCCCACGATCACGACGTTCCACAGGAAGAACAGTAGATAAGCCTTCTTCCGCCGCGTCATCGGTCCGCGAAACTCAGCCCAGTGCCGGGGGATTTCCTGCAACGACTGCGGTAGTAAGACCGTCCAGGGAATGAGCCACAAAACCAGCAGCGCCCAAAACAGCAACAAAGGAACTGTGTCGTAATCCTTGGGCATGCGCGTACCGAGGAAGCGCTTGACATGTTCGTTGATGAAATAGAACCACAGAAATCCCCGCACATTCCCCTGCGGAGGATTGCGCAGCGCCGCCAGCACGTGCCACGGCGCGCCGATCGCCAGGAATACCAGCGTGCTCGAAATGAGGCGGAGTTTGAGCAGGTGCCGCAGATTCCCCGTCAACAGGAGATAGAGTCCGATCGCTCCGGCCGGGAACACGAGTCCGATAAGTCCCTTCGTCAGCACGTTGAACGCGCACACCGCGGCCAGGCCCCAGCAAACGCCACGCGAAGGCCTCGGCTGCTCGAGCGAGACGAGAAAGAACCAGAACGTCAGCGTCAGCCAGAGCCCGACCAGCACGTCAGGAATTAAAAAGCGCGTAAACAAAAACGGCCCCAGCGCCGTCGCCAGCACCAATCCCGCATAGAATCCGCCCGCGCCGCCGAACGCCCATCGACCCATGCCATAGGTCGCCAGAATCGTCGCCAGGACGCCCAGCACAAGCGGAAGCCGCGTGCTCCACTCGCTGATCCCAAATAATGTGTAGCTGGCCGCAACAGTCCAATACATCAGCGGAGCTTTTTCCAGGTAGCGTTCGCCGTTCACATACAACGTGACCCAGTCGTGCCGCTGCAACATCTCCCGAGCCGCTTCGGCGTGCACGGTATCCGCGTCGTCTAGCAACGCAGGCCGCGAAAGGCCAACCATGTAGATCGTAAGCCACAGTCCGACGAGGATGGCCACGGCGATCCGCCAGTTTGCAATGTGCTGGCTGAAATACTGGATATTGTTTTCGGCGGGTGGTTCTGGGCTCGGCGTGGCGAGATGGGTCATCACGAAACTACTTATTATACTGAGGATACAGAATCGGACAGCGGGCGCGAACGGTTGCCTAGTCTGCCGCCGCGCCGCGCGAGGCGCCGCGCTGGCCGGCCACTTCGCGGTAAATCTCCAGGATTCTAGAGACCGAACTTGTCCACGAAAATCGCTGTGCCTGTTCGTATCCGCGCTGTTTCATCCGCGCTCGCACTTCTACATCCAGCAAGGCTTGCTGAAGGGCTCGCCGGATTTCGAACACATTCTCTGGATTCACCATCAGCGCGGCGTTGCCTACTACTTCCGGCAAGCTCGAGGTGTTCGACGTCACGACTGGCGTTCCATGAGCCATAGCTTCGAGCGGCGGGAGCCCGAAGCCCTCGTAGAGCGACGGGAACACGAACGCCTTTGCGACATCGTAAAAGATGCGCAGCACTTCGATTGGAACGAAGCCGAGAAAGCGCACATCTTGCTGCACGCCGCTGCGCACCACTGTGCGCCGCAACCGCGGATGGCTGGAAAGGTCGTCGCCGATGATGATCAGTTTGAGGTCTTCGAGTTGCTGCTCTTTAGCCAACTCGCTCTTCAACGACGAAAACGCCTCGATGATGCGCACTACGTTTTTGTGCGGCCGGATCGCCCCCGCATACAGAATGAATGGATGATTTACCAGGTAGCGCTGCGCGATCAGTTGGCGGTCGCTCTCGGTGGCGTGCCCGTGCAGAAAGCGGTCGTCGATGGCATTGTAGACCACTTCGATACGATCGCCGGGGATCGCAAACAGCTTCTGGATTTCCCCCTTCGTGAATTGCGAAACGGCAATAACCCGCGCTGCGCCGCGCAGCCCGCGCCGCGTCAGGTAATGGTGGAGGCGGCGGCGCAGGCCCGATTGTCCATGCGTGCCGTACATGTGTTCCAGCAGATCGTGCACGGTCACAACGTAAGGACAGTCGAGACCGCGGGGCAACCAGAACAGGTGCGGAATATGTGCCACGTCGCAATCGAGTCGGCGCACAATCGCTCTGAACTCGATGTTCCCTTTAACCGTATTGTCGGCAGCCACGAGCGGCACCGCGTGGAAGTTCCTGGGAAGGGGGCCGTATTCAGCCACTTTTGCCGGTGAGCCGATCAGAAAATAACTGCTGTCCTGGTCAAGCCGCGCCAGCGTCTGCACCACGTTGCGGATATAGGTCCCAATGCCGAATTCCGTCATGCGGCGGATGTCGATGGCAACTTTCACAGGGAGAATTTAACCACAGGGCAGGAACGGAACACAGGAAATTCGCGGCGACGCTGCATATCCTTTCTTTCGGCTGCGCTCGAAATCGGGAAGACAACCTATGAAGCAACTAGACCGATTATGCTCTCGTCTCCACCTGCGCCCGCGCCCGGCGCTCCGCGTACAGGGGAAATTGCTCGGCTAGCGTCA
>Ga0074046_10001172_pt1 | contig 24134 bp, 19 predicted proteins | sample BogForMeECP23OM3_FD_94441 | JGI IMG/M metagenome (GOLD analysis project Ga0074046, IMG submission 94441) | Bog forest soil microbial communities from Calvert Island, British Columbia, Canada - Bog Forest MetaG ECP23OM3 | ecosystem: Environmental > Terrestrial > Soil > Wetlands ...
CACAACCACAGATTGCTCACCCGGCCGGTGAGCCCAAGGAGACGAAGAGTCGCGCTTCATGCCCTTGAGAATGCGCGATTCTCGCCCTCACGCCAAAACCAAACTGCCGTTTCTAGGTTGAATCCGCGCCCGGGCTCAGCTTGCCTTCGCCGCAGGGGCGCCCACGCCGGTGAACAGCCATTCGTGCTGCGGCTCGTTGTGGAACTTCCACACCCGCTTCGGGCCGGCCATGACGTTGAGATAGTAGCTGTCGTAGCCGTGGATGGTGGCGACCGGATGGTAGCCCTTCGGCACCATCACCACGTCGCCGTTTTCGACCAGCACCGACTCGTCGAGCGAGCGGTCGTCGGTATAGACGCGCTGGAAGCCAAAACCCTGCGGCGGGTTGAAGCGATGGTAGTAGGTCTCTTCGAGGTAGCTCTCGTTCGGCAGGTCGTCGCGGTCGTGCTTGTGAGGCGGATAGGACGACGTATTGCCGCCCGGCGTGATCACCTCGACCACGAGCAGCGAGTGGGCCGAGCCGTCGTCCTCGGGCATGATGTTGGTGACATGCCGCGTGTTGGAGCCCTTGCCGCGGACGATCTGCGGATGCGTGCCCGGCGGGATCAGCTTGGCCGGGTGTCCGGCGCCGCCCGGGGCCGAGCACACGGCGAGTTCGAGCGTCGTCAGTGCGGTGATGGAGTAGCGGCCGCGAGCCGGGATATAAGCGGCCCATGGCGGCCCCTCGAACGGGCTCATGCGCTCGCCAATCGCTCCAAAATCCTTGCCGTCGATCGCAAGCTTCGCCTTGCCCGATATAAGCACGAGGCAGACCTCGCGCGACCCGGTCTCGGCGGCGAGGTTTTGGCCGGGCTCCAGGCGGTGAAGGGCGAAGCCCACGTAGCCCCAGCCGGCGCTTTGCGGCGTCACCTCGGCAACGAGGCCATGGGCGCCCTTCGGCCTCACGCGCAGTTCAGACATAGCCTTCTCCTTAACCTCGCGGCCTTCACTCAGTTGAACACCCGCTGATGACGGCGGGCGGTCTCGTATTTCTCGCGCGCCTCTTCCACCTCGCGGCGCGCCGACACCTGAGGAACCGCAACATCCCACCAGTGGCCGCCGGCCTCGGTGACGATCAGCGGATGGGTCTCGATCACCAGGACCGTGGTGCGGTCGTTGGCCCTCGCCGCCTCGAGCGCCGGCTCGAGCTCGCCGATCGACGAGACCTTGGTCGCGATCGCGCCCATGCTCTCGGCGTGCCTGGCGAAGTCGATGTCCGGCTCAGCGACCATGGCGCAGTCCTTCCAGAGGTTGTTGAAGTTGGTGCCGCCGGTCTCCATCTGCAGGCGGTTTATGCAGCCGAAGCCGTGGTTGTCGAGCACGACGATAATGAGCTTGAGGCCGAGGCTGACCGACGTCGCGATCTCCGAGTTCATCATCATGTAGGAGCCGTCGCCGACCATGACGACCACGTCCTTGTCCGGCCGGGCCATCTTGACGCCCATGCCGCCGGCGATCTCGTAGCCCATGCACGAGAAGCCGTATTCCATGTGATAGGCGCCCGGCGTGGTCGGAACCCACAGCTTGTGCAGTTCGCCCGGCAGGCCGCCGGCGGCGTTGACCACGATGGTGTTGTCGGCGCCGAGCGTGCGTGCAACCGCGCCGATGACCTGGGCGTCCGACGGCAGCTCGGAATTGGTTGAGGCGAGCGCCCGTCCCGCGGCTTCGAACCAGGTCGCCTTCTCCTGTCGGGCGCGTTCGGCCACGCGCGGGTCGGCCTTCCAGCCTCGAAGCGCCTCGGAAAGCTCCGTCAGCCCGACCTTGGCGTCGCAGATCAGCGGCTGAGCCTCGTGCTTGGCGGTGTCGTAGGGCGCGGTGTTGAGCGCGACGATCCGGAAATCGTCGGACTTGAAAAGCGCCCACGAGCCTGTCGTGAAGTCCTGCAGGCGCGTTCCGACGGCGAGCGCCAGATCGGTGTCCGCGGCGAGCGCGTTGGCCGCCGAAGTTCCTGTGACGCCGACGGCGCCGAGGGCGAGCGGGTGAGTCTCGTCGATCGACGACTTGCCGGCCTGGCTGACGGCGACCGGGATCCCGTGCGTCTCGGCGAAGGCCGTGAGCTCGGCGGAGGCCCCGGAATACAGCACGCCGCCGCCCGCGATGATCATCGGCCGCTTCGCCGACTTGAGCGCGGCGGCGGCCGCGGCGAGTTCGTCCTCATCGGGACGAATGCGGCGCTGCGTCCAGACCCTTTCGGCGAAAAAGCTCTCCGGCCAGTCGTAGGCTTCGGTCTGAACGTCCTGGCACATCGCCAGCGTCACCGGACCGCAGTCGGCCGGATCGGTGAGCACATTCATCGCGCGTTGCAGCGCCGGGATCAGCTGCTCCGGGCGGGCGATCCGGTCGAAATAGCGCGACACCGGTCGGAAGCAGTCGTTGGCCGAGACCGTGCCGTCCTTGAAGTCCTCGATCTGTTGCAGCACCGGGTCCGGCAGGCGACTGGCGAAGACGTCGCCGGGCAGAAGCAGGAGCGGCAGCCGGTCGACATGGGCGACCGCCGCCGCGGTCACCATGTTCAGCGCGCCGGGGCCGATCGAGGTCGTGCAGGCCATGAAGCGGCGGCGGAACATCGCCTTGGCGTAGGCGGTCGCGGCCAGCGCCATGCCCTGCTCGTTGTGAGCGCGATAGGTGGGAAGGCTGTCGCGCGCCTGATAAAGCGCCTCGCCGAGGCCCGCCACGTTGCCGTGGCCGAAGATCGCCCAGCATCCGGCGAAAATCGGCAGCTTCTCGCCGTCGATCGCCGTCATCTGCTTCGTCAGAAACCGCACCAGCGCTTGCGCAACCGTGAGGCGCACCGTCTTGCCGATCATGATCCTTCCCTCCCGACCCGTGTCGGTTTCGGCCATCGAACGTTCTCCACCAGAACCTCCGGCCCTTCCGTCCTCATCAAGCCGCCCGCCGGCTTTCCAGCGCGAGCCAGAGGTCGACCAGTTCACCGAACTTCGCGGCCATCTCGTCGACCGCCGTCTCGTCGCCGATCCTGCCGTTGAGCCAGCGCTCGGCTGCTTCGGCGAAAATCGTTCGTCCGACCGCAAAGCCCCGGACCCTCTCGGCCGTCCGGGCGGCGGCGAAGCTTTCCTTCAACGTCTCGATCGGGGCCTCGAGTCCGAGCAGCACCACGCCGCGGCAGAGTGGATCGCGCGCGGCGATAACGTCATCGGTAGCCCGCCAGGCGGCGACCGACGCCTGCGGCTCGAGCTTCCACCAGTCGGGCTTGAGGCCCGCGTCATAAAGCTCGGAAAGCGCCCGCGAGACCGTGTCTTCGAGAAGCGGGCCGGACTTGGAGGCGATGATCTCGATCAGGATCTCGCGACCGACCTTGCGCGAGGCCTCGAAGGCCGAGACGAGCTTGACCGTCTGCTCGCGCTTCAGCGCCGCGTCATCGTCCGGATGGTAGAAGCACAGTACCTTCACGCAGTGATCCACCGGCCAGTCGATCAGCCGGCTGCCGAGATCCTGACTGAACTCGAACTCAAGCGGGCGGGAGCCGGGCAGTTCGACCGGCCTCGCCACCCACAGGTCCTGTCCGGCGCCGGCGGCGAACAGCGCGTCACGGCCATACTTGTCGTCCAGCAGCATCCCGAATCCGGGACGCCCGTTGGCGACACGGCGCGCGGCGCGAACAGCGAGAACCTTGAAAGCGGGAATCCGCGCCAGCGCCGCCTCGTCCGGCGCCAAGTCCTCCAACTGGATGCGATGATCGATGGCGAACGCCATCAATTGCGGAATTGTCTTCCGGCGCGTCGTCGCCCAGTGGATATGGTTCAGGGTCGCGTCCTTGCGCAGCGCCCGCTCGCGGCTGCCGTGAGCGAGGAAATGCTCCAGTTCGGCCCAGGTCGGATATTCCGGCGAACAGAGCAGGCGCGAAACCGCGAACGCCCCGCAGGCGTTGGCCCAGGTCGCCGAGGTCGCATGGTCCTCGCCCCTGAGCCATCCGCGCAGGAAGCCCGACATGAAGGCGTCGCCGGCCCCGAGCACGTTGAACACTTCGATCGGGAATCCCCTGCCGACGATGCCGGCTTCGAGATCGTCGGCAATCGGCCCGTCGTAGACGATGCACCCCTTGGCGCCGCGCTTCAGCACGACGGTCGCGCTGGAGATCGCGCGAATAGCCTTCAGCGAGTCCAGCACGCTGTCGGCGCCTCCGGCGATCATGATTTCCTCTTCCGTGCCGACGATCAGGTCGCAGTCGGCGAGAACGGGCTTGAGGCGCGCCGACACGACGTCCGACTTCACGTAGCGCTCGAAACCGGCCGCATGACTGCCGAGGCCCCATAAGTTCGGACGATAGTCGACGTCGAACACGACCTTCCCGCCATGCTTTTTGGCGAGCGCGATGGCTTTCGCCTGCGCCGCGGCGGCGGGCGGCCTGGAGAAATGCGTGCCGGTCACGACGATCGCACGGGTTCGGGCGATGAAGTCCTCGTCGATGTCGCTCTCGTCGAGCGCCATGTCGGCGCAGTCGGAGCGGTAGAAAGTCATCGGCGAGACGCCATCGCTCTCGACCGCGAGCAGAACCAGGCCCGTGAGCCTCTCGCTATCGACACGAACGCCATCGATGGCGACGCCCTCGCGGACGAGTTGCTCGCGGATGAAGCCGCCCATCTGCTCGGCGCCCACCCGCGTGATCAGCGCCGACTTGAGGCCCAGGCGCGCCGCGCCGATGGCGATGTTGGCGGGACAGCCGCCGACCGATTTGGCGAAGCTTCCGATGTCTTCGAGCCGGCTGCCGATCTGCTGGCCGTAAAGGTCGACCAAAGAGCGGCCGATGGAGATCAGGTCGAGCGTCTTTTCCATGGTCTCGCGGCCCGTCATCCCTCTCTCGCCGAACTCGCCGGCGCTCATGGCCGGTCGGCGTCCTGTCCGACCCGGCCGACCTCGAGCCAGCGGGACCCGGGCGCCGGGAAGACCGACGCTCCGGGCCTCCGATCAGTAGACGATCTCGACCCGGCGGCCTTCCTTCAGCGATTTCAGCGCCGCGTCCGCCATGACGAGCGCCTTCAGTCCGTCCTCACCGGACGGGCTCATCGGACGGCCGGCTTCGACTGCGGCGATGAAGGCCGCGATCTCGTTGGCGTAAGCCTGCGTGTAACGCGTCATGAAGAAATTCAAGAGCGGGTCGCGGCGATAGCCGCTGGCGTCCGCCACTTCCACGGTGGTCTCGCGGACGTTTTCCGCCGAAACCATGCCCTTGGACCCATGAACCTCGATACGCTGGTCGTAGCCGTAGGTCGCCCGCCGCGAATTGGAAATCTGCGCGATCTTCCCCGACTTGGTGGTCAGTACGAGCGAGGCGCTGTCGACGTCGCCCGCGGCGCCGATCGCCGGGTCGACCAGGTTCGAAGCCGCGGCGAACATGGTGATAGGGTCCTCGCCAAGCAGGAATGCCGCCATGTCGAAATCGTGGATCGTCATGTCGCGAAACAGGCCTCCCGACCGCGCCAGATAAGCCAGCGGAGGGGGCGCGGGGTCGCGCGAGGTGATCGACACCATTTCCACGTCGCCGATCGCCCCGGCGGCGATCCGGGCGCGCGCCTCCCGGAAGTTCGGATCGAAGCGGCGGTTGAAGCCGATCATGAGCGGCGCCTTTTCCGCCCGCACGACATCAAGGCAGCGCCGGACGCGCTCGACCGAAAGGTCGATCGGCTTTTCGCAGAAGATCACCTTTCCGGCCCGGGCCGCCTGTTCGATCATGTCGGCGTGCAGGTCGGTCGGCGTTGTGATCAACACCGCGTCGATATCCTTGGCGTTCATGATCGCGTCCACCGCACGGACCTCCGCGCCGCTCATCTTGGCGAGCGCTTGCGCCGCGTCGGGGATGGCGTCGGCGACGGCGACAAGCTTGGCGCCGGAGGTCGCGGCGACCGCCCCTGCATGGACCTTGCCGATGCGGCCAGCGCCCAGGAGCCCCAACTTCAGTGTCATGATCTCAGTCTCCGTCTCCACCCGGATTTGGGGCGCGAAGTTTCTCCACCGCGCGCCCCGCCCTCGGACCCTTGTCGTCCGGAGGCCTTCTCGGCCTGCCGCATCGGTTGTCCGCGCGATCCGCCCGAAAGATCTCTTGATGGAACTTATATTCTATTTTCTTCGATCGTCAACAGTTTCGTTTTGCAATCGGGCGGATTTCGGCTATTCTCCTGCTTGCCTTCGCCTGATGCCGGGCCGAGAGAAACACCGATGACGGAAGCGTTCACCGACGTCCCCCCGCAAGCGTTCAACGAACTGCGCGACCTGATCGTCGAAAAGCGCGACAAGCTGCCGAGGAGACTGGCGCAGGTTGCAGCCTACACGATCGAATTTCCGGACGATATCGCGTTCGGAACGGTCGGCAGCATATCGGAGCGGGCGGCCGTTCAGCCGTCCACCTTGGTGCGCTTCGCCAAGGCGCTCGGCTACAGCGGATTCAGCGAACTCCAGGCCGTGTTCCAGCAGCGGCTGCGCGACCGGCCGAACAACTATGAAGCCCGCCTTCAGGCGTTCGACGCGCACACCGCCGGCCATTCGCAGGCGATGGCGCTGATCGACGGGTTCAGCCAGGCGGCGATTCAATCGGTCGAAAGGTTCAAGGAGCGGATCAAACCGGAAGACCTGGACGAGGCGGCGCGAATCCTCGCCGACGCCGCCACGGTCTATCTCATCGGTCTCAGGCGGTCGTACCCGATTACGTCCTATTTGAACTACGCTCTGGGCACGCTCGGCGTCAGGACGACGCTCGCCGGCTCGCCGAGCGGCGTCGACAGGGAAATCCTGTCCTTCGCCGGCCCACGCGACGCTGCGCTCGCAGTAAGCTTCACGCCCTACGCGCCGGCGACGGTCGAATACACCCGCCAGGTCGTGAGCCAGAACACGCCGCTGGTCGCGATCACCGATAGCCCGTTCAGCCCGCTGGCGTTGAACACCAGCGTCTGGTTCGAGATCGTCGAGAGCGACTTCGAGGGATTCCGCACGCTCGCTGCTGCGACGACCTTGGCCGCGGCGCTGGCCATCGCCGTCGCGGAAAGGCGGCGCGTGATCGGCAAACGGAATTCAAGTTCCGAATAGATAGGTCGATAGAATACTTGACCGATCTTTGGCCGGCCACACGATCGCGTGTCCGCCCCGGCGGCCCGAGGGCCGCCTGGGGACATTGACGGACGGCCTCCCCTCAGGGCTTCGGCAGCATCGAATCGCGCACCAACGCCGTCAGATCCCGGTACGCCTCGATGAACGAGCGCAGCGTCCTGACGGTCGCGCCGTAATGGTCGAATTCCGCAACCGACATGCCGTCCTCGTCGTAGGCGCGGCGGAATTCGGCGAATTTCCGGTAGAGATCGTCGACGATCGCCGGGTCGACGGGGTCGTCGATACGCGGCTTGACCTCGACGTCGGACTTGTTGAATTGCACCTGCCATTCGTACGGGATGGTCAGAATGACGTCGCCGCCGATCAGTTGCGACCAATGCAGATGGTTGCGGTAGGCTGCGGCAAGCAGCCGCGCGCGATACCCGCGCGCCTTGAAGAGGCCGTAGGCCTTCTTGAAGGTGGCGATGCCGGCCCAATCGAGATGGCCTGGCGTCGTGAGGACGCCCTCGCGGGCGGCGACCACTTTCAGCCAGTCGTCCAATCGCCCGATCATAAGCGTGCAGACCGGCCTCATGTCGCTGACGTCGTGACCTTCCTTGGCGCGACGGTTGAGACCGCGCTCCACCGCCTCGGCCACGGCGACCGCCTGCGGCAGCGTGAAGCTGACCGTTGCGTTGATGTTGACGCCCAGGCGGGTCACCTCTTCGATCGCTGCAATCCCCGCCGCAGTTGCGGGGATCTTCACCTGGATGTTCGGCGCGAGCCCGTTGAAATGAACCGCTTGTTCCACGAGGCTGGAAGAATCTCTGTAATTGACCGGGTTCGTCTGCATCGAGAGACGCCCCTTGAGATGGCGCTCCCGCTCGAACACCGGCAGCAGCATCTCGGCCCCCTTGAGCCCCACCTGCTCGATCAGCTTCCAGGCGATCGCGTCTTCGGTGGCCGTCGGGTTATCGTCGATCAGCTGCCGAAGCTTGCCCTTCCAGACGTCAAATTCCTTTTTCAGGACCCCCAGGACGATGGACGGATTGGTCGTCGCGCCGACCGCGCCGTTGCCGATCGCGTATTCGAGCTCCCGCGGCGAGCATGAGTCGTTCCAAACGTCGGTCGGCGCGCCGTGCACGGTTCGATACAGCGGAGATGCGTTGGGGGTTGAGATGGTCACGTCAGTCCTCTCCTCCATCATACGCCCAATCCACAAGCGCCTTGTCTCGGCCAAGCGCCAGTCATTGGCATGAGCATTCCATCGCCTAGCACAAATGGATCGTTTCGTCCATATCGTTTTTCGAAAACGCAGGCTCGCGGCGCAATGGGGCCGCTGCGCGCGTAACGCCGGTGTCGACGGCGCTCCATCGATCAAGAAATAGAACTTGAATTCTGAATGAGCGAAGAGGTAGAATGTTCCGGTCGATCTCAAACCCGGCCGGCGCGCACAGCGAAACGGCCGGGCGGGGAGCCGCTGAGCGCCCGGCGCGCCCACAAGGTGTGAGGTTGCGGCCGCGCGGCTGAACAGGGAGTAAGCGAATGATCCGTATCGGCGCCAATCCGATTTGCTGGTCCAACGACGACATGGTGGAGATCGGCGGCGACATCTCCCTTGAGCAATGCCTGAGCGAGGCCCGCGACATCGGTCTCGAAGGCATGGAGAAGGGCAACAAGTTTCCCAACACGGCGCCAGAGCTGAAGGCCAAGCTCGCCGCGTACGGGCTCGTATTCATTTCCGGCTGGTATTCGACCTTCCTGCTCGAACGCGACGCGGACGCGGAGTTCGCCGCGGCTCAGGCCGATCTCAAGCTGCGCAAGGACGCGGGCGCGGAGGTCCTCGTCACCTGCGAGTGCACGCGCACGGTTCATGGGACGAAGTCCGCGCCGCTGTCCAGCCGGCCGGTCCTGACCGACGCCGAGTGGGCCGTCTTCCTGCCGCGCATGACCCGTTTCGCCGAACTCGTCAGGGATTTCGGGCTTCAGGTCGTCTACCACCATCACATGGGCACCGTCATTCAGACGTCTGACGAGGTCGACCGCTTCATGGCCGGGACCGGCCCCGCGGTAAAGCTGCTGCTCGACACCGGCCACATCACCTGGGCGGGCGGCGACGCCGTTGGCATGGCGAAGACCTACGCCGGCCGGATCGGCCACGTCCACGCCAAGGACGTTCGCAAAGACGTCGCCGCCAAGGCCAAAGCGGAAAACTGGTCCTTCCTCGATTCCGTTCTCGAGGGCGTCTACACCGTGCCCGGCGACGGCTGCATCGACTTCGCCGGCGTGTTCAAGGCTCTTCCCGACTATTCGGGATGGGTCGTGATTGAGGCCGAGCAGGATCCGAAGAAAGCCAATCCCAAGCGCTATGTGACGATGGGCTACAACAATCTCAAGCGCTTTCTCGCCGAGGCCGGCCTTCGTTGAGGCCGCCGCGTCGCGGTGGTCGAGCGTCGATCGATCTCGCGAAAACCGAACGGGCTCCCGCCTTTGATTGCGTAAAAGCAGAAATTCCTCTATGCTCCCTTCATGCCTCAGACCAAGCGCAATCGGATGGACGCCGTCTGGACGGGACGCGGCCGGTACCCGGGGATGGGCCGCATGACGAAGACAATTCGCGCGAAAGGATTTTTTCGCAAAGTCGAGTTAACGCATTGAAAAGTCACGATTCACGGGTGAATAAGAGGGTCAAGTCCAGCGCCGAACGCGCGTCAAACGCATGTCGAACGCGCGTCCAACGCATGCCGAACGCGCGCCGAATGACGCCGGCCGGCGCCCGAATGCGCCTCGCTCGGCAGACGATGGCCGCAATGATGGAGCGGGTCTAACCTGAAGGCGTCATGCCCCAATCACAGTCGAGCGACGATTATGAGTCAACCCTTCACACTCTCCGCCTGCGCCGAAATGCTATGGCTGGACAAACCCATGGAATGGCGCCTGCGGCGGCTGACCGAACTCGGCTTTGAGGTGGGCATTTGGGACTGGCGCGCCCACGACCAGAACATGCTGGAAAGGTCCGGCGCGGTCTTCTCCTCGATGACGGGATATATCCGCGGCCGGCTGGCGGACGAAGAAGGCGCGCACGAGCTTCTCGTGACCGCGCGCCAGTCGATCGACGTCGGCAAGCGGCTGAAAGTCCACCGGCTGAACCTCCACGGAACCGGCCTCGGCGAGGGCGGCCTGCCGGTGACGCCATGTTCCGTGGTCACCGGGGCGATGTGGCTCAAGGCGCGCGACACTTTGAACCGGATCGCCGACCTCGGCGCCGAACACGGCGTCACCTTCATGCTCGAGAACCTGAATCTGCCCGTCGATCACCCAGGCGTTCCGTTCGCCCGGGTGGAGGACACATTGACGCTGGTCTCGTCGATCGACCGGCCGGAACTGCGTCTGAACCTCGACCTCTACCATGTGCAGATCGGCGAGGGGGACTTGATCTCCTGGTGCCGCAGGTGTCAGCCCTGGATCGGTGAGATCCAGGTCGCCGACGTGCCTGGACGCAAGGAGCCGGGAACCGGCGAGGTCAACTACCCCGGCGTCGCCCATGCCCTGGACGCGATGGGTTACCGTGGTCCGGTCTGCATGGAGGCTTTCGCCTCCCGCGATCCCGAGGCCGCACTCGCCGCGTTTCGCGCCGCTTTCACGATTTAAGCGGGTGACCAGCGGCGGCCGCCCCGGTCGGGTTTCAATACCGGAGAGATCGCCCCTCTGCGGGGCGGCTATGAACTTGACCTCGCTTGTGAAACCGCGCTGTCAGCAGTCCAGCAAAAAAGATTCGGCCGGAAGGCTCGTTCCATTATTGACTTCGATTGGAACGTTTGCTACGAAAGTCTGCGGCGGCGCGCGCTAAGAGCTCCGGGGCCGCATGGAACGCCTGACCGGCCTGACGGTCGTCATCTGGGAGGAGAGTTGAAATGAAACGCATTCTGATTGCGGCTATCGCCGCCACCATGCTCGCGAGTCCTGCGTTCGCCACCAAGATTGGCGTGTCGATGGACAAGTTCGACGACAACTTCCTGACCGTGCTGCGTAACGGCATGGCCGACTACGCCAAGACGCAGCCGGGCGTAACCCTCCAGATCGAGGACGCCAAGGACGACGTCTCGAAGCAAATTAGCCAGGTCCAGAACTTCATCGCCAACGGCATGGACGCGATCATCGTCAACCCCGTCGACACCTCCGCGACCCCCGCCATCACCAAGGCTGCCGCCGACGCTGGCGTGCCGCTCGTCTATGTCAATCGCCTGCCGGCGGACATCAGCAAGCTCGGGCCCAAGGCCGCAGTCGTTGCTTCTGACGAGAAGGAATCCGGAACTTACGAGACGCAGCAGATCTGCAAGCTGCTCGGAGGTAAGGGCGATATCCTGGTCATCGAGGGCCAGCTCTCCAATCAGGCCGCGGTGCAGCGCACAGCGGACATCCATGACGTGATCGCGACCCCCGAGTGCAAGGGCATGAAGATCATCGCCGAGCAGACCGCAGAGTGGGATCGCACGAAGGGTCAGAACCTGATGACCAACTGGCTGTCGAAGGGCATGAAGTTCGATGCCGTCGTTTCCAACAACGACGAAATGGCGATCGGCGCTCTCCAGGCGATGAAGGCCGCTGGTATCGATACCAAGGCAGCATCGATCGTGGGCGGCGTCGATGCGACGCAGGATGCGCTCGCCTCGATGAAGGCTGGCGACCTCAAGGTTACCGTGTTCCAGAACGCCGCCGGGCAAGGCAAGGGGGCGGTCGACGCCGCGCTCGCGCTCTCCGCCGGCAAGCCGGTCGAGAAGTGGGTCAAGATCCCCTTCGAACTCGTCACCCCGGCCAACCTTGACCACTACATGAAGAAGAACTGACGGAACGCCCTGTCCTCGGGCTCCCGGGGACAGGCGACCGCCGGAGGCGCGTTTTCCTCCCAGCGCGCCTCCGGGCCTTCCCAAAGGGAAAAATGTGGTAGAATTGGCGCATGCCCCGGGAACAAGGCGGCGCCGAAAATGATCGGGACGAAGCGCCATGGCGACCATCAGTCCTACGACCGCGGAAATCATCCGGCAAAGCGGCGTCGTCCCCGGCGCTGAATACCTGCTCGAAGTCGAGGGCGTCCGCAAGGCCTTCCCCGGCGTGCTCGCGCTCGACGACGTGTCGTTCAGGCTCAAGCGCGGGCACGTGCATGCGCTGATGGGCGAGAACGGCGCCGGCAAGTCGACCTTGATGAAGATCATTGCCGGCGTCTACACGCCCGACGCGGGCTCTTTCAGACTGAAGGGCCAGGAGATCAAGCTCACTTCGCCCCTCGACGCGCTCAAGTACGGCATCGCCATGATCCATCAGGAACTCAACCTGATGAATTTTATGACAGTGGCCGAAAACATCTGGATCCGTCGCGAGCCGCTGAACAGTTTCGGATTGGTGCGACATGATGAAATGCGCCGCCGGACCCAGGCGCTGTTCAAGCAGCTCGACATTCCGCTCGATCCGGAAGCGGAGATCCGCGACCTTTCCGTCGCCAATCGCCAGATGGTCGAGATCGCCAAGGCGGTGTCCTACGATTCCGACGTTCTCATCATGGACGAGCCGACCTCCGCGCTGACCGAACGCGAGGTCGAGCATCTGTTCAAGATCATCCGGACGCTCAAGTCCCAGGGCAAAGGCATCGTCTACATCACCCACAAGATGAACGAGCTGTTCGAGATCGCCGACGAGGTGTCGGTGTTCCGCGACGGCCGCTTCGTCGGCGAGCACGCCGCCGCCGATGTCACCCGCGACGACATCATCCGCCTGATGGTCGGGCGCGAGATTACCCAGATGTTCCCGAAGGAGACGGTCCCGATCGGCGACGTCGTCCTGTCGGTTCGCGAACTCGGCCTCGAAGGCAGGTTTCGCGGCGTCTCCTTCGATCTGCGCAAGGGCGAAATTCTCGGTTTCGCCGGCCTTGTCGGTTCGGGACGCAGCAACGTCGCCGAAACCCTGTTCGGCGTGACTCCGGCGACCTCGGGAGCGATCCTGATCAACGGCAAGGAGATCGCGATCAAGAACCCCGGCATGGCGATGGACGCCGGCATGGCGTTCCTCACCGAGGATCGCAAAGAAAGCGGCCTGTTCCTGCTGCTCGACATCATGGCCAACATGCAGATGGCGCTCCTGCGCCACGGCCATTCGACGGTGGGCTTCGTCAAGGAGCGTGAGATCGAGGCGCTTTGCCTGCAGCAGAAGGCGCGTCTCAGGGTGCGCACTCCTGATCTCGAAGAGCCGGTCATCAATCTCTCGGGAGGCAATCAGCAGAAGGTGCTGATCGCCCGCTGGTTGATGATCAAGCCCAGGATCCTCATTCTCGACGAGCCGACGCGCGGTATCGACGTCGGCGCCAAGGCCGAGATCCACAAGCTGATCGCCGAGCTCGCCGGCCAGGGAGTCGCGGTCTTGATGATCTCGTCAGAGCTCCCCGAAGTGCTCGGCATGAGCGACCGCATCCTCGTCATGCACGAGGGCCGAATGACCGGAATCGTTGACCGCAAGGACGCAACCCAGGTCAGGATCATGGAGCTCGCGTCGCAATAGCGGCGCCAGCCGAAGGCTCAGGAACAAAAACCATGGCCACCGAAATTTCCTCCACCTCGCCTCCCGCGGCCGCCGACACGCCGGCCGCCGGACGCCGCCGTCTTCCGCCGGAGCTCAGCATCCTCGGCGTGATGATCGGCATGATGCTGCTCTTTGAAGTGCTTGGCTGGATCTTTGTCGGCCAGAGCTTCATCGCCAATCCCCTTCGTCTCAAGATCATGATCCTGCAGGAATCGGAGATCGGCATCATCGCCGTCGGCGTCACTATGACCATCATCATGGCGGGCATCGACCTCTCGTCCGGCTCGGTTGTCGGCATGACGGCGATGATCGCGGCGAGCCTCGCTCAAGCCGCGGACGCGCCGCATGCGATCTATCCGAGCCTCCTCGGCCTCAGCCCGATCTTTCCGGTGGCGGCGGGACTGCTCTGCGGACTTCTTGTCGGCATCATCAACGGCTGGCTGATCGCCTACACCAAGATCCCCCCCTTCATCGCGACCCTCGGCATGATGGTGTCGGCGCGCGGCGTCGCCGACTGGTATACCAACGGCCAACCGATCGGCAATCTGACCGACTCCTTCGCCGCCATCGGCGCGGGCTGGTGGCCGGTCTTCATTTTCCTCGGCGTCGCCTTCATCTTCCACATCGCGCTACGCTACACGCGCTACGGCAAGTTCACCTACGCGATCGGCGCGAACCCGCTCGCCGCGCGCGTCTCGGGCATCGACGTCGAGCGCCACACCGTGGTCGTCTATATGTTCGCGGGCTTGCTCTCGGGCTTGTCGGGCATTGTGCATACGGCGCGGGCGATCAGCGGCCAGGCGGGAGTCGGTATGGGCTTTGAGCTCGACGCGATCGCGGCGGCTGTCATCGGCGGCACGTCGCTCTCGGGCGGAGTCGGACGCATGACCGGCACCGTCATCGGCGCGGTCATCCTCGGCATTCTCACTTCGGGCTTCACCTTTCTCAACGTCGACGCGCACTACCAGGAAATCATCAAGGGCGGCGTCATCATCGCGGCGGTGGTCGCCGACCAGTACCGGCAGCGGCGGCGGAAGTCCGTGTGAGTGCGGGGCGGGTCCCTGGTTGAGCGGCCGCCTTTCGGAGGGCCGCTCGATCTGGCCCCGCTCAAATGGCCCTTTGTTTGTCCAGAACGAAACGTGCAGGAAACTCAGATGACGACGCGTCCCATCAGGTTCGGCTTCAACCATATGATCGATCCGGCGCTAACGCCCGATGAATTGGTCGACGCGGCCGTCAAGCTCGGCGCTGTCGCGATTGAGTTGCGTAACGATGTCGGCGAGAACAGCCTGAAGGATGTCGAAACGGCTCGCAGGGTCGGCGCCAAGGCCACGGACGCTGGCCTTGAGGTCCGCAGCGTCAACGCGCTCTATCCCTTCAATGTCTGGAACGAGGAGCGCGCCCGGCAGACCGAGGCGCTCGCCACGCTTGCCGCAGCCGCCGGCGCGACCGGACTCGTCATGTGCCCGCTGAACGAAGGCAAGATGCTGGAGGACACTCCGGAGAAGAGAGCCGGTCTTCGCGCCGCCCTCGCCGAAATCCGCCCGATCCTCGAGGCCCACGGCCTCAAGGGGTTCGTCGAGCCGCTCGGATTCCCGGTGTCGTCGCTGCGCTTGAAGCGCGACGCGCTCGCCGCGATCGACGACATCGGCGGCGCCGACGTCTACTCTCTCGTGCACGACACGTTCCATCATCGTGGCGCCGGGGAGGAGACCGTGTACGCCAAGCGCACCGGCCTCGTACACATTTCGGGGCTCGAAGACTCCGCGATCACCTTCACCGATATGCTCGACGGCCATCGCGTGCTTGTCGGCCCGAAGGATCGTCTTGGAAACGTCGAGCAGCTCCGCCGGCTCTATTCCGACGGCTACGACGGGGTGGTGTCGTTCGAGCCCTTCGCCAAGGAGGTTCACAGCCTCAGCGATCCGATCGGCGCCGTGCGCGAAAGCATGGCCTACCTGCGCGAGGCGCTGGCGGCGTAATCCCGCCTTCATCGCCCCACGGACATCGCGGTGAATCGGAGGGGCGGCGTCTCGCCGGCGTCGACGGCGTGCGAGGGGTGAAGAATTGCGTGCGCTCGGCCGAGGCCGGCGGCGTCTGGATCGACTACCGATAGCAACCAGGGACCTCGGGAGGACATCTCATGCGAATTGCGCTTGACCCGTACATGCACCGCCATCTCTCGCTCGATGAGCTGCCGCGCAAGGTGGCCGAGCTCGGCTACGAGTGGATCGAGCTCTCGCCGCGCGACGATTTCTTGGCCTGGTGGGTGCATCCGCGCGCCTACCCGGAACGCATCGCCAGCTTCAAGAAATCGCTGAAAGACCACGGGGTCAAGATCGCCTCGCTCCTGCCGATGTATCGCTGGGCGAGCCCGCACGAGGACGAGCGCCAGACCGCGGTGCGCTACTGGAAGAAGGCGATCGAGATCGCGGTTGAGATGGGCGTCGACACGATGAACTCCGAGTTCGGCCGCGGCCCTTCGCCGGACCGCGGGCATTCGGCAAACTGCTGCAGCGGCCAGTTCACCCACGAATCGAGCGAGGCCGCCTGGTGGCGCTCGATGGAGGAACTCGTGCCCGTGTTCGAAAAGGAAGGCGTCCAGCTCAACATCGAGCCGCATCCGGAGGACTGGTGCGAGACGCTCCACCCCGCGGTAGACATGATCCGGACAATCGGATCGAAGGCGGTCAAATTCCTCTACTGTGCGCCGCACACCTTCTATTTCGGCGACGACATTCCGAAGATGATCCGCGACGCGGGGTCGCTCATCGCGCATGTCCACGTCGCCGACACCTACAACCACAAGGCGTCGTCCGGCCTGCGCTACATCTGCAATCCGCCGGGCGCGAAGGTGACCATCCACCAGCACATGGACATAGGCCAGGGCGAGGTGAACTGGGACCAGTTCTTCTCGTCGCTCGCCGCCGTCGGCTTCGACGGTATCATGACGTCTTGCGTCTTCGCCTGGGAGGAGCGCGCCGACGAGTCGGGCCGCTATATGCGCGAGACCATGCAGAAATACGTCGACAAATATTGGACGAAGCGGAAGGCGTGAGTCGAACAGGGAGGCTGCTGCGCCGCCCATTATCAAGGAAGAAGAACATGACCCTCAACATCGGCGTCATCGGCGTCGGAATGATCGGCAAAGAGCACATCAACCGATTGGCGAACAAACTCGTCGGCGCGAAAGTCGTGGCGCTCGCCGACGTCAATGCGAAACAGGCTGAGGCAGCCGCCGCCGAGTTGGCCGGCGCCAAGGGCTACGCGAACGGCGAGGCGCTGATCGCGGCGCCGGAAGTCCAGGCCGTCGTCGTCACCTCCTGGGGGCCGACGCACGAGGCCTATGTGCTCGCCGCGATCAAGGCAGGCAAGCCGGTCTTCTGCGAAAAGCCGCTCGCCACGACTGCCGACGCCAGCCTGCGCATTGTCGAGGCGGAAATCGCCTCGGGCCGCCATCTCGTGCAGGTCGGATTCCAGCGCCGCTACGACAAGGGCTACCGCGCGCTGAAGAAAGCGATCGACGACGGCGTCATCGGGGCGCCGCTGATGGTCCATTGCGCGCACCGCAATCCGTCGGTGCCCGAGGCCTACGTCAGCGACATGGCGATCGTCGACACGTTCATTCACGAGATCGACGTCCTGCGCTGGCTCATCAACGACGATTACGTCTCGGCTCAGGTGCTCGTCCCACGGAACACCAAGCACACGCACGCGAAGCTGAACGATCCGATCATCGTCCTGCTTGCGACCAAGAACGGCGTGCGCATCGACGGCGAGGTCTTCGTCAACTGCCGCTACGGCTACGACATCCGGTGCGAAGTCGTGGGCGAAGAGGGCGTCGCGAGTTTGCCCGAGCCGGAAAGCGTCGTTTTGCGCCGCGACGCAAAGCTCTCGACGGCGGTCATGCAGGACTGGAAGCTGCGCTTCATCGACTCCTACGACGTCGAGCTGCAGGACTGGATCGAGGCGGCCAAGGCCGGCAAGGTCAACGGTCCCAACGCCTGGGACGGCTATTTCGCCGCCGTGACCGCCGACGCCTGTCTCGAGGCCATGCGCACCGGCGCCGTCGCGCCGATCGTTACGCCGCCGCGCCCGGCCTTCTACGCCTGACGATCCGCCGCGCGGCGCTCGGGCCGTCCAATCGAGCCTGGACCGCATCGAGATTGGCTGCTGGCGACCGGCGGGCAGGAGCGACGCGCAGAGTAGGACGGGACGCGGGCTTGCGCTATACCGGCCTCAAGCGCGCGCCGCTTTCCGCAGGGAGGCTCTCATGGCTCAACCGGTCACCGGCATCTCCTCGATGGCGACGCGACGCGTGCTGACAGAGCTCGCACAGCGCTACGAGAAGGCAACCGGCGGGTTAGCGGCGATCGAGGCGGTCGGCGGCGTCGACGCCGCCAAGAGGGTGCGCGCCGGGGAGCGGTTTGACATCGTCGCGCTCGCGGCCGACGTCATGGCGAAGCTCGACGCCGAGGGCTTTCTCGTCGCCGGAACCACGGCCGGCTTCGTCCGCTCCGCGATGGCGTTGGCAGTGCGGTCCGGCGCGCCGGCGCCCGACATCGGCGACGCCGAGGCGGTCAAGGCCGCCCTCCTTGCCGCTCGCTCGGTCGGCTATTCGACCGGCCCGAGCGGGACGCATCTTCTCGAAGTGATGAAGGGCTGGGGCGTCGATCCCGCAGGCGGCGCTCCGCGCCTCGTCCAGGCCAAGCCGGGCGTGCCCGTGGCGGCGCTCGTCGCCCGCGGCGAGGCGGAGATCGGCGTCCAGCAGCTCAGCGAATTCCTCGACGAGCCGGGGATCGCTATCGTGGGCCTCGTCCCACCGCCCGTCCAGTCGGTCACGACCTTCTCGATCGGCGTCGGCGCGCGATCGGCGCGCGTCGAGGAAGCCCTCGCGCTGATCGCCTTCCTCAACGCGCCCGAAACCGCCGAGCCCAAGCGCCGCTTCGGCATGGAGCCGGCCTAGCAACGCCGCTAACCCGCCAGAGCGGCCGGAGCCGCGCCCACTACGTGCCGTGGCGCCGCTCCTTCTTTTTGTTTTAATGGGAAATTGTGCAGGCGGCCTCCGGTGAGGGGCGCCTGAAAAACTTTTCGCATCTCGCTTGACAAAGAGTGTCGTAGATATATCTCAGATGCGTCGCTGAGAACGGCGATATCATCAAGCAAGGAAAATTATGAGACATCACTATGAAATGGAACGCCGGGCACGGTTCGGCGACCGCGATATGGAAAACCGCTCCGAGTCCCGCGAATGGCGCGGCTGGGGCGTACGACACTCTGACGCGCTCATGCACGGCGGCGAAGGCCGGCGCGGCTTCGGTCATCGCGGGTTCGGGCGTCACGGCTTCGGCCGGCGTGGCGAGGATGACGGCGAAGCGCGCGGACGGCGGCGCATGTTCGAGGGCGGCGAATTCCGCCTCGTGCTGCTGCTCCTGATGGAGGCCGAGCCCCGCCACGGCTACGACCTCATCCGCGAGATCGAGTCGCGCACCGGCGGCGCCTATGCGCCGAGCCCTGGCGTCGTCTATCCGACGTTGACGCTGCTCGAAGAGCTTGGCCAGGTCGAGGCGCGCGCTTCCGAAGGCGCCAAGAAGCTCTACGCCGTCACCCCGGAAGGTCTCGCCCATCTCAACGCGAACCGGGCCGAGGCGGAGGCGGCGCTGGCGCGGCTCGACGCACTGGGACGGAAGGACGAGGCGCTCGACGCCGGCCCTGTGTACCGAGCAATGTCGAACCTCAAGGCGGCCTTGAGGCAGCGCCTCTCGGGCGAACCCGGCAAGGATCTGCTGTTCTCGGTCGCCGACGCGATCGACGAGGCGGCGCGCCGGATTGAGCGCCTGTGAGGGCCTCGATCATGAACGCTCCCGCCCCGCAGTTCCACCGGATCGAGCGCATCCGCCGCGAGTCGAAGCGGCGCCGCGTCACGGTTCAGCGCGCATTCCTGGTCACGCCAAAAATGCGGCGGATCGAGTTCACGTCGCCCGAACTCGCCGATTTCGCCAGTCCTTCGCCGGACGATCACGTGAAGGTGTTCGTCCCCGATCCCGCCGCGCCGCAGGGCGTCAGCATGCGCGACTACACGCCGCGCGCCTTCGACGGGGCGCGGTCGACGCTGGCGATCGACTTCGCCCTGCACGAGGCGGGCCCGGCCACGGCCTGGGCGCAGAACGCCAGACCGGGCGACCCGCTGGAGATCGGCGGCCCGCGCGGCTCGCAGGTCGTCGCCGACGATTTCGACCATTACCTGCTCATGGGCGACGAGACGGCGCTGCCGGCGATCGGCCGGCGGGTGGAGGGGCTGCGGCCGGGCGTCCCGGTGACGACGATCGTCGTCGTCGACGACGCGGGCGAGATCCAGACGATTGAGGCGCGCGCCGACTGGCGGCCGGTCTGGATCACCCGTTCGGGCCAGAGCCGCGACGACGCCGCGCTGTTGCGCGAGGCGCTCGACGCCTGGGCGGCGCCGAAGGGCGACGGCTACGTCTGGATCGCCGCGGAGGCTCAGATCGCCCGGGCGCTGAAACTCCACATGCTCGAGGAGCGGCGGCATCCGCCGGCGTGGCTCAAGGCGGCGGGCTACTGGGTGCGCGGCAAGGCCGGCGAGAGCGAGAAGCTCGGCTGAGCGCCGCTTCTACGGGAGGCTGAGCAGGAACCGCAGCAGCGCAGCGTTGACCTCCTCCGGCCGCTCCTGCTGGGTCCAGTGGCCGCAGCCCGGCAGCATCACGGTGTCGCGCAGTTCGGGAACGAAGCTCTTGAGGTTCGCGATCAACTGCGCCGCGCCGGCGAAGCCGACGACGAGGTCGCGGTCGCCCGCGACATAGAGGGCGGGAACCGCCACCTTGAGACCGGCGAAGGGCGCCATCAGATCCCAGTTGCGGTCGATGTTGCGGTACCAGTTGAGGCCGCCGCGGAAGCCGGTCCTGGCGAATTCGCCGGCGTAGAAGTCGATGTCCGCCTCGGTCAGCCACGCCGGCAGCGTCGGCGGATCGACCATCCGGCTGAGAAAGCCGCCAGTCCGCGGAACCATACCGGGCGCGGCGTCCCCCCGCGCGTCGATCGGGTTCCGCCGCGGAACATTGCCCGAGGCGGAGTAGAGCAGGCGCCGGATCGTCGCGCGAGGGTCGCGCTCGAACTCGGCCTCGGCCACGCCGGGGTCCTGGAAATAAAGCTGGTAGAACCAGGTCTGCTCGGTCTGCGGCATCGCGCTCGTCGGACGGGCCGACCCGCGCGGGCGGAACGGCACGCTGAGGCCCGCGACGGCGCGGAAGCGATCGGGACGCAGCAGGGCCGCGTGCCAGGCGACCGGCGCACCCCAGTCGTGCCCGACGATGGCCGCGCGCTCGGCCCCGAGCGCATTGAGAATCCCGACCATGTCGCCCACGAGATGGAAAAGCGTGTAGCTCTCGATCGCGTCCGGACGGTCGGTCTCACCATAGCCGCGCATGTCCGGCGCGACGGCTCGAAAGCCCGCTTCCGCGAGCGCCTTGAGTTGATGGCGCCACGAGTACCACGACTCCGGCCAGCCGTGGCAGAGGAGAACGAGCGGCCCCTCGCCGGCTTCGGCGCAATGAATGCGGATGCCGTTCGCCTCGACGGTCCGATGTGTGATGTCGGTCACTGCGTTCCCTCCTCTGTCCGGGGAAAAGCGTGACTCGAAAGTCTGTCGCTCGCAAGCGCCGGCGTAGCTATGGCCGACCCGGATCCGCTTTCCGGGCAACCGGGAGGAAGACGTCCATGCTCAGGACATTTGGACAGCAGGCCGTCGTGATCGGCGCAGGAATGGGCGGCTTGGCGGCCGCAAAAGCCGTATCGCCGTTCTTTGAGCGCGTGATCGTTCTCGACCGCGACGCGCTTCCTGGCGCCCCAGCGCCGCGCGTCGGGACGCCCCAGGCGCGCCATGCGCATGCGCTGCTCGCTGGGGGCCTGAGGGCGCTCCAGCAACTCTTCCCCGGCTTTCGCAACGACCTTGTAAACGCCGGCGCGGTTCCGGTCCGGGCCGGTCGCGACGTGATCTGGGAGCGCCCGGGATACGATCCGTTTCCGGTCCGCGACCTCGGGTTCGACGTGTTCTCGATGTCCCGCCCATTGCTCGAGGCGGTATGCCGGCGCCGGCTCGGCGCGGAGGGCAATATCGAGCTCTGCCCGCGCGCTCGGGCAGCCGAGATCATCCCTGCGCCGCATCGCGATCGCGTTGCAGCGGTTCGGGTCGACGACGGCTCGACGACGTCTGAACGCCTCCCGGCGGACCTCGTGATCGACGCGTCCGGCCGAGCGGGGCCGACCTTGGCGTTCTTCGACGCAATCGGAGCGGCGCCGCCGGAGCAAACTGAGATTGGCATCGACATCGGCTATGCATCCGCAATCTTCGAGGTTCCCGATCCCGCGCCCGAGTGGAAAGGGGTGACTCACCTTCCCGAGCCGCCGAAGGAATTCCGCGGCGGCTTGATCCTGCCGCTCGAGAATCGCCGATGGATCGTCTCGATCGGCGGGAGGCATGGCGACAATCCGCCCGACGACCTGGACGGTTTCCTCGCCTTCACCAAGACTTTCCGAAGGCCGACGATCCACGACGCGATTGCGAGAGCAAGGCCGGTCGGAGACATCGCCCGCTACAATCTCCCGGCGAGCGTGCGCCGCCATTTCGAGAGGCTGCCGCGGCCCCCGTGCGGGCTCATCCCGATCGGCGACTCGGTCTGCCGGTTCAACCCCGTTTTCGGCCAGGGTATGAGCGTCGCTGCGCAAGAGGCGGTCGTCCTGCGGGACTTGCTCGAGGCTCGGTGCGACCGCGCCGATCCGCTCGACGGCCTCGCGGAGCAGTACTTCACCGCCATCCAGGAATGTCTCGCGGCGCCCTGGGGGACCGCGCTCACCGACTTCATCCATCCCGAAACCCGCGGCGAGCGCCCGCCGGATCTGGAGAATCGGCTCCGCTACGGCGCCGCCCTCCTCCAACTCGCCGCCCGCGACCCCGAGGTTCACAAGCTCATGGTCGAGGTGACCGGCCTCACCAGGCCCGCCGCCGCGTTGCGCGAGCCCGCGCTGGCGGAGCGAGTCGTGGCGCTGATGGCGGCGACCGCATGACGCGGCGCCCGCACTAGCCACGATGTAACTGTGCGTCTAGGCTTCGCGCTTTTCGTAACGTCCCGAAGGCGCGCAGCCCATGGCCGAACCCTCCCTTTCTGTCCGCAAGCGCGAAGGCCGGCTCGCGCCGGAAACCGTCGCCGCCCTCAACGCGGATCTCGCCGCGCGCTTCGGCAACAGCTTCACCGCCTCCGAGGCGATCCGGCGCCAGCACGGCCATACGCTGACCTGGCTCGAGAACCAGCCGCCGGACGCGGTCGTCTTCGCGGAGACGCGCGACGACGTGGTCGACCTCGTAAAGCTCTGCGCCAAACACGACGCGCCGATCATTCCCTTCGGCGTCGGCTCGTCGCTCGAAGGCCATGTCAACGCGCCGCACGGCGGCGTGTCGCTCGACTGCTCGCGGATGAACGCAATTCTGGCCGTCAACGCCGAGGACCTCGACTGCGTGGTCGAACCCGGCGTCACCCGCACCCAGCTCAACGCCTTTCTGCACGATTCCGGGCTGTTCTTCCCGATCGACCCGGGCGCCGACGCCACCCTCGGCGGCATGGCCTCGACCCGCGCCTCGGGCACCAACGCCGTGCGCTACGGCACGATGAAAGAGCTGGTGCTGTCGCTCGGCGTCGTCACCGCAGATGGGACTTTTTTGCGCACCGGCACGCGTGCGAAAAAATCGTCGGCCGGCTACGACCTCACCCATCTCTTCGTCGGGGCCGAGGGGACGCTCGGAGTCATCGTCGAGGTCACGCTCAAGCTCGCAGGCCTGCCCGAGGCGGTGTCGGCGGCGATCTGCTCCTTTCCCGACGTGCACTCGGCCTGCAGCACGACGATCGAGACCATCCAATCCGGCCTGCCGATCGCCCGCATTGAGCTTCTCGACACGCTGTCGGTGCGCGCCTTCAACATCTACGCCCACCTCGGCCTGCCCGAGACGCCGATGCTGCTCGTCGAGTTCCACGGCACGGAAAGCGGCGTCGCCGAGCAGGCGCAGAGGTTCGGCGAGATCGTCGCAGAGAATGGCGGCGGGAATTTCATCTGGGCGACAAAGCCCGAGGAGCGCACCAAGCTGTGGAAGGCGCGCCACGAGGGCTTTTTCGCTCAGATGGCGCTGAGGCCCGGCGCGCGTCCCTTCGCCACCGACACCTGCGTGCCGATCTCGCGTCTCGCCGACTGCGTCGAGGAGACGCTGGCGGACATCGCCGCAAGCGGCCTCGTTGCGCCGATCGTCGGTCACGTTGGCGACGGCAATTTCCACGTGAGCCCCCTCGTCGACATGACGAACCCAAAGGAAATCGAGGCGGCGGAAGCCTTCGCCTCCCGCCTCGCCCACCGCGCCATCGCCATCGGCGGCACCTGCACCGGCGAGCATGGCGTCGGCCAGAAGAAGATCGCCTACATGGAGG
>Ga0074046_10001173_pt1 | contig 24126 bp, 21 predicted proteins | sample BogForMeECP23OM3_FD_94441 | JGI IMG/M metagenome (GOLD analysis project Ga0074046, IMG submission 94441) | Bog forest soil microbial communities from Calvert Island, British Columbia, Canada - Bog Forest MetaG ECP23OM3 | ecosystem: Environmental > Terrestrial > Soil > Wetlands ...
AAGATCGAGTCGCGCCGGCTGTCCTGTTCTTTCATGGCGCGAGCCGCTTCTTCCATGTCGTTGAAGGTTTTCGGCTTGACCGGCGCGGTGTGCGTGATGATGCCTTGCGTCGCCGGATCGATCTTCAGGACCGCGCCGCAGCACGGGCACGTCACGTCAAAACTAGGCTCACGAAAATTGGATTGGCGTTTCACCACTGGCGATCATACCGCAATCGGGGCCAGCGCGGGGCCAGCGCAAGGTTAGTGGGGCGTGAGACGAATGGGCAGAATGTGGAACAGATACAGCATCTCCCATCCCAGCAGCACCAGCGACACCACGACCACCAGGATCGCCAGAATCTCCCCAAAACTCAGGCCAGTCTTCTCCTGCTCGAAATGGCGCGCCCCCAGGCTCAAAATGTTCAGCGTGGCAAAGCCGAACACCAGCGCCCATAGAATGTTGTAAATTTCGTCGCGAGTCGATCGCAGCAGGAACATCGCCGGCAGAACCCCGACCGCCAGCGCGTGCAGCGCACGCCCGGGAACCTCGGCCCAGCCACGGGTTTGCCCGATCGCAAGAAATAGCGATGCGCAATTTCGGGGTGCGGCAGCGAGGGGCCGGGGCAGTCTCATGCGGAAATTGATAGTACCGTGTTTGCCTTCCGAAAGTCAGCCAAAACCATGAGAAAAGGCACCTCACTAGTTCATCCGGTTGATTTTCTCAGGGCTGTCACAGAGGATAGTACCCGAGCAAGTACCCGAGAACATACGCCGGGAAAGCATGCGATGATCGTCAACTTCGCCGAACGGGCGCACAACCACAACTTCGAACTGGACCCGGTCATCCGGTCCCTACTGGATACCGATTTCTACAAACTGCTGATGCTCCAGTTCATCTGGAAGCATTACCCGAAAACCCGCGTGTCGTTCTCTTTGCTGAACCGCTCCACTTCCGTGCGCCTGGCCGACATGTTTTCGCGCGACGAGCTGCTCCACCAGATGGAACACGTTCGCGGCCTCCGCTTTCGACGATCGGAACTGGTCTGGCTCGCCGGCAATACGTTTTATGGCCGCAGCGGAATTTTTGAACCCGCGTTTCTGGAATGGCTGGAGCGCGATTTCCGGTTGTCAGACTATAAGCTGTCGATCAAGGATGGCCAGTTCGATCTCACCTTCGACGGCCTTTGGACCGAAACCACGATGTGGGAGCTCTACGTGCTCTCCATCCTTGACGAGCTCAAGACCCGGGCAGGTTTGAAAAAGCTGCGCGAGTTCGGCCTCGACATCCTGTATGCCCGGGCAAAAACCAAGCTCTGGCACAAAATCGAGCGCCTGCGCGACGTCCCCGGTCTGGCCGTCGCTGACTTCGGAACCCGGCGCCGCCACAGCTTCCTCTGGCAGGAATACGTGGTCAACGCCATGAAGGCGAATCTGAACAGCGCCTTTACCGGAACCTCGAACGCCTTCCTCGCCCACAAGCACGATCTCGAAGCCATCGGAACCAACGCGCATGAGATTCCCATGGTGCTGGCCGCGCTCGCGCCCGATGACGAGGCGCGAAAAGCTTCGCAGTACGCCGTGCTCGAGTTATGGCAGGCGACCTATCATGGCGCTCTGCGCATCATGCTGCCGGATACTTTTGGCACCACGCAATTTCTCGAGCATGCCCCCGACTGGGTGGCCGACTGGACCGGCCAGCGCGTCGATAGCAAGGATCCCTACGTCGCCGGCGACGAATATATTCAGTGGCTCAAAGCGCGCGGTCGAAATCCGCAGGAGAAGCGCCTGATCGCTTCCGACTCCCTCGACGTGGATGACATTCTCGGCCTGCACGCCTATTTTGGCGGAACGCTGGGAAGCGGCATCAACATAAAAGACTTCAGCACCGCCGCCGATTTTCAAGATCCTAAGAAGTGGACCCCTGGCCGCCGCATTCGTTTCAGTGCCGGTTGGGGCACGTTGCTGACCAGCGATTTCCGCGGCTGTGATCCCGCCGACGGCAGCGACTTTGACCCCGTCAGCCTGATCTGCAAGGTCTCCACCGTCGAAGGCAAGCCCGCCGTGAAGCTCTCTGACAACTACGCCAAAGCGCTCGGCACGCCGGAAGAAATCGAACGCTACCGCCGCCTGTTCGGCACTGCCGGAATGAGCGACCTTCCCGTGATCACGTGAGACCCGCGTGGCGGATACCACAAGTTCGCGCCATAAATCAACGTTGTCATCCTGACGGTGATGTCCTAATTTGAACTTCTTATCGTTCAAGCGGCGATAAGGGCGATACAGCAAATGGCAACTACAGATAACGCGATTATGTCGGAAAAGGAAAATGTGGGAGAAATCCAAGCGCTCACCTCACAAGTTGAACAGCTATCCAATGCGGCGGACTTTTGGAATAGCTTGATGTTATGGGGTCTAGCTGTGGCGGCTTTGGCTGCCATATTTATAGTGGTAACGACCCGACTCGCGTTGACGCGGACTAGCCAAGCCGCAGAAGCGCAATCAAGGTTAGATGCAGCGAAAGATAGAGATAAGGACGTAAAAATCGCGACACTAATGGAGCAGACAGAAGGAGAAAAATTAGCCCGTCTCAGGCTGGAAGCGGCGATCCAGCCACGTGATCTGAGCTTAGAAGAGCAAAGCGCGCTCAAGGATGTCATGCACAAGTTCGCGGGCAGAGTCGTAAGCGTTAGATCGTATGCCCTCGACACCGAGGGGAGCAGGCTGGCGACCATAATCTTGTCTGCTTTACATGCGGCAGGCATACAAGTCTCAGACCAACGCGGGAATCTGCTGAACCTCTCTGCGGGATGGAATGTAGTCGAGGGAGTGCAAATCGCTGGTCCCCATGTACATGATGACTTGATTAACGCACTACTGAAATCGCCGTTGGGGACGAATCCACGTCTCAAGATGTTCCGAAAAGAAGACCCTAAAATCCTAGACGCAGCACCCGTCGAAATCTTGGTCGGAGTGAAGCCAGTCGCCGTTATTCCATAAAGAACTAGCGCCAAAAGGCAAATTAGGACACCACCATCCTGACCCTGAGCGGAGCCGAAGGGGAAGGACGTGCTTTCTTCAGCATGCACGAGACAGCAGGTCCTTCGCTTCGCTCAGGATGACAATTCAATTAGGCTTCCCGCAGTCATCGCGCCTCCGCCACCGCCTCGCGCTCCCCAACCTGCTGCCGCCACATCGCATAGTACAGTCCCTTTTGGTCGAGCAATTCCGAGTGCCGTCCCGATTCGACGATGCGGCCACGCTCCAGCACGTAGATGTGGTCGGCGTGCATCACCGTGGACAACCGATGCGCAATCAGAATAGTGATCGCCTCCTGATTGGTTGCGACCTCACGGATGGTGCGGCTGATCTCTTCTTCCGTCAAAGAATCCAGCGAAGACGTCGCTTCGTCGAACACCAGCAGCTGCGGATGCCGCAACAGCGCGCGAGCAATCGAAAGCCGCTGCTTCTCGCCTCCTGAAACCTTGACCCCACCTTCGCCGATCAGCGTATCCAAGCCGCGGTCGGCGCGGGAAAGCAAGCTGTCGGCGGCAGCTTGCTGCAAGACTTCCATGCATTCTTCATCCGTCGCCTTCGGATTCACGAAGAGCAGGTTCTCGCGAATCGAGCCCGAGAACAGCTGCGTGTCCTGCGTCACAAATCCGATTTTCTCCCGCAGCAGATCCAGGTCCACGCGATTCGAGGGAATTCCGTTGTAAAGAATCTCGCCCGCTTTCGGAGCGTACAAACCAACCAGAAGCTTCACCAGGGTTGATTTCCCTGCCCCGGACGGTCCCACAAACGCAACCGTGTCTCCGCGAGCGGCGCTGAAACCGATCTCATCCAAGGCCAGCATTGAAGAACTCTGATGCTGAAAACTGACCCGCTCAAACTGCAGCGTCATAAGTTCGTCCACCGGCTCCGGATCAGCCGGCTTGGGATCGCGAGGGGTGTCGAGAATCTGCTGAAAGTTCTGCAGCGAGACTTCCGTTTCGCGATAAATATTGATGACGTTCCCCAACTCCTGCAACGGCGTAAAGATGAAAAACGAATAAATCATCAGCGCGAAAAATTGTCCGACGGTGATCTGCTGGCGAAAAATCAGATACAGCATCAAGAACAAAATGCTGGTGCGCAATGCATTGACTGCCGTCCCCTGGATAAAACTCAGGCTGCGCAGATACTTCACTTTCTTCAGTTCGAGCTTCAGGATCTTTCCCGTGATCCCGTTGAGCCGCTCCACTTCCTGATGCGCCAGTCCCAGGCTCTTCACCAATTCAATATTGCGCAGCGATTCGGTGGTCGAACCGGCCAGCGCCGTGGTTTCGGCAACAATGGTCTTCTGCATCTTCTTGATCCGCTTGCTCAGTATCGAGCTGATAATTCCGAGCATGGGAACCGTAATCAGAAACGCCGGAGCAATCGACCAGTGCACCCGGAAGGCGTAGATCATCACGAAGACGATGCCAATGACCGAAATGAACAGCACATTGATGGCCGCGGTAATAAACCGCTCCACGTCGCTGCGAACTTTTTGCAGTTTGCCCAGGGTTTCGCCGCTGCGCTGGTCTTCGAAGACCTGGTAGGGCAAATCCAGCGAATGCCGGATCCCGTCCGAGTACATGCTGGCGCCCAACCGCTGCACAATCACGTTCACGAAATAGTCCTGAAAATTCTTCGCGACGCGCGACACGAACGCCACTCCCACCGCCGCCAGCAGCAGAAGTCCCGCCCCCCGGATGAACTGCCCCTGTGTGTACTGGTGATACTTGGTGGCATAGCTGTCGATGACATGGCGAAAAATCAGCGGATCGAGAAGGGAAAAGATCTGGTTGGTGGCGGCAAGCAAAAGAGCAACCACAAACAGCTTCCAGTATTGTTTGGAATATTGGTAAAGAAGATTCATAGGTGTCGGCGCAAGACTCCGCGAGCAATGCGGTTTAGATGGCGTAGCAGTGTTTTCGATTCAGGTGGATTTTGACTTTGCTTTGAAGGGGTGCGCTTCAGCCGCACCGTACGTGCCGAAAAAACAATCGCGGCTTCAGCCGCTGGGGGTCGCGGTTCTCCTCCTCCAGCACGATCAAGCTGTCCCGGTGTTAGCCAGCGCTTCCACCGCTTCCCACGTCGTGCCAAAGGTCACGAAACAATCTTTCACTTTGGTGATTTCCATGATCTTGCGCACCCGCGGCTTCAGTCCGGTCAGCACCAGGCATCGTCCCGTTTTCTGATGCGACACGCACGCCGCCACCAGCGACCCCAAGCCCACCGAATCAATGTAAGGAACCGCCGACAAATCCAGAATCATCGTCTCCGCGCTCTCATGGCCTACCGCCCGCTCGAATTGTGGCGCGGTTTCTATCGTGATCGGCCCGCTCAGCAACAGAATCCGCTGATCGTCCGCCACTCCTTCATAGCGCTCGACAGTGAGTTCCTGCAATCCCATGGCTGCCGAATTGTAGGACAACCGGCCCTCCCTGTCATCCTCATTAATGTTAATTTATTGCGGTTTCTTGTCGTCCCCGTGATTCTCATAGATCGAATACTGCCCGCCCGGATGCTTCAGCTTCACCGTGAACTCCATCTCCGGCTTGTTGATCTCGTAGTCCTCCCCAAACGTCTGGAAATGCGGCGCCAGCACCTGCACCCGCAGCGGACCATACGGAATGCCGTCAACCTTCGCCTTCCCCTCCGGGTCCGTCTTCAACTCCATCTCGCCCTGCGCCTGCTTTCCCTTGCGTTTCACCGGATGCAGCACCACCTCCGCATTCCGCACCGGCTTGCCGTCGGTGTCGCGCACCACCACAAACCGCAAACTCGAAGTCGGCCCCTCGTCATCCTGAGCCCATGCCAGCGCGGCCGTGAAGAGCACGACCACGACGGCGATCGCCATCGGGAAATTTCTTTTCTTATGGGAAATCACTCGAACCTCCACTTTCGTCTCACTAGCCACTGACCACTGCTCACTGCGGTTTCGGCTCCGCCGGTTTCTTGTCGTCAGGCTTCTTCGTGTCCCCGTGATTCTCATACACCGAGTACTGCCCACCCGGCCGCTTCAGCTTCACGGTAATCTCCATCTCCGCTCTGTCAATCTTGTAATCTTCCCCAAACGTCTGGAAGCCCGGCGCCAGCACCTGGATCCGCAGCGGGCCGTAGGGGACCCCGTCAATGTTCGCCCGGCCCTCGCTGTCCGTTTTCAGTTCCAACCCGCCGCGGGACTGCTTCCCTTTCTTCGTCACTGGATGCAAAACCACGGCCGCGTTCCTCACCGGCTTGCCGTTGTAGTCTTTCAGCACCACAAACCGCAAATCCGACATCGGCCCCTCATCATCCTGAGCCCGCGCCACCCCAATCATGCCCACCCCGAGCAAGACCACCACCGCAATCCCGATCGAAACGCGCTTCTTCATAGTCGTTCATTCTAGAGCCACCTCCATAAACACGCTACTGAGCTCTGCCCTTAACCACAAAGGGCACGAAGGTGCACGAGGGAATTCGTTGAGCCGAAAAGCCTTCGTGATCCTTCGTGCCCTTAGTGGTTCATGCTTCTTTTCTACGCTCCCACCAGATTCTTCAGCGCCGGGCGGTTAAGGATAATCAAGGTCGAGCCCTTCAGCTCCGCCATGTCATTCCGCCTGAACTCCGAGAGCAGACGGGTGATGGTTTCGCGGCTGGTGCCCACCAGTTGTGAGATTTCTTCATGGGTCATCGCCAGACGGACGCGCACTTTTCCGTGGCTGACCTGGCCAACCGCTGCCGTTTCCAGCAGGAATCTGGCAAATCGTTCCGTCACCGAATGTGACAATCCGATCGTGCGCACCACGCCGTAGGAATCCGAGCAGTCCCGGGCCAGATGCTGGTTGGCGTGCAGCGAGGCGTCCGCATGTTCCTGGAGGAAGCGCAGCATGTCGTCACGCCCCACGAAGTTCAGTTGGCAGGGCTGCATGGTTTCCACCGTCAATTCGTAGCGCTTGCCGGTAACCACTGCATGAAGGCCCAGAACTTCGCCGGCCTCCGCGATCCGCACAATTAGCGTTTTGCCATCGCGCGAGGTGGTCGAAAGCTTGGCGCGTCCCTGGCAGAGAATGAAAATTCCACAGGGAGTTTGTCCCTCCACCAGCACCACGGCGTGTTCGGGAAAAACCGCGGCGTGTTTGATTTTGTTGAACGCCTCGGTCGAGTCCGGGGAAAGGTCGCAGAAAAAATTGCGCGAGCGCAGATGACAATTCAGACAGCTTTCAACGCAGTTCAAGCCGGACGTGCTCATGGGCGCTCCTCCATCTCCTCGCTGACACTTGTGCGCCGGGTTGGCGAGCAACGATTGAAAAGGCAGTTAGTATGTGAAGCTCGTGGCTGGCCAGATCGCCGCTTGCGGAAGGTGACAGCCGGGCATTGCACGCCGACGGCCACGACAGCGTGTTCCATTTTGGGTCTGAAACTCAATGCTTGCAGCATTCGTCGCGCATGCGTTTGCCAAGACTACGCCGGAGGGCTGGCGAGGCTGCCAACAGTTGGGCAAGTTGGCAGTATTCAGCGCCTCACTGGACAATCAGTGTCAAGACCGCGGGAATGCTGGGTTGAACCCGCCCAGGCCGTAACTGTGACCGTGTAGGAGCCAGTGAGCGTGCCACCTCCGCCGCTGCTGCCACCGCAAGCCACCTGCAACAGACAACTGCCTACCAGCGGGAATGCGAGACAGCAACTCAGCAGTTTTCTGCGCTTAGGAACAGCTACGGGAGTAATGCTTTACGAGGTGGCCGTGGGATTCCACCCTCGACAAAGAAAACCCGAGGACGGGACACCCGCTTTTTCAAAACGATCTGGAGGAAGTGAGCAATTTTGAACAGTCACCCGATGGTGGGGAGACTAATCTACGAGGCTTCGTCGGGATCACGATAGCCCATTTTCTCTAAGCGCGTCGCTCCCGTCGCCACCAATGGCCAACCACACCGGGCTGACATATCAGCCAGGCAGCGGAAAGAAGGGATCAAAATGGATTTCCTCAGATATCGCCACCTGTCCACAATTTTGCTGCTGGCTGCGCTCGCCGGCTGCACTCAACAGCAAAACACTCAGGAACTGAAGGAGAAAACCGCGCAGGCAACGGCCGAGGTGAAGCGTGACGCCCAGGCTGTAGCGGCAGGGATACGCGAGGGTTGGAGCCGCGACAAGCCACTCGATTTGAACACGGCCACAAAAGAGCAGTTGCTGAGCCTGCCGGGTGTGACCCCGGTGGTGGCAGACCGCGTGATTGCGGGGCGTCCCTATAGCGAACCCTCCGAAGTCGTGAAGCGGCGTATCATGCCAAAGGCAGAGTATGACAAGATTGCCGACCGGGTAACGGCCAAGAAATGACGTCCAAGCGATAGCGGGAGGCGGGCGCTTCTGGTCCACAAAATCCCCCTCCGGCTCGTGGAATTCCACCTTCGACCAAGAACATCAAGCGTCAATCACACGTCTATCGTATTGATTCTACATTACTTATATATCATATAACTGTCCGCTTGACAACCGCCAACTCACATTTCTATAATTAGCACTCGTGATGATCGAGTGCTAACAGTCCTCGGTTTGGGGCAATCCTGAAGTTCGATTCAACCTACTTAACCACTCTCGAAAGGAGTACGCAACTATGGCAACCAAATTTACCCCGCTGCATGACCGCATCCTGGTCCGTCGGGTAGAAGAAGCCGACACCACCCGCGGCGGGATCATTATTCCCGACTCCGCGAAAGACAAGCCGCAGGAGGGCGAAGTCATCTCCACCGGCAAAGGCAAGATCAGCGAAGAAGGCAAGGTTCGTCCGCTCGATGTGAAGGCAGGCGACCGCATTCTGTTCGGCAAGTATTCCGGCACCGAGATCAAGATTGACGGTGAGGACTTCATCATCATGCGCGAAGAAGAAGTGCTAGGCGTGCTTTCGGGCGCGACCTCGGGCGCAAGCAAGAAGGAAACCGCCGGAGCACGTAAATAGCTCTCAACTGTCAGCTCTCAGCTATCCGTAAAACCCTGAGACCTGACACCTAAAACCTGAGACCTGATTCCCGCAGGCACGGCCTGCACCAAAATTTCATTTAGGAGCTGAAACATTATGGCAAAGCAAATTGTTCACGGAGAAGAGTCGCGACAGGCTATTCTCCGCGGCGTCAACCTGCTGGCTGACGCTGTGAAGGTTACTCTTGGCCCCAAGGGCCGCAACGTTGTCATCGAAAAGAAATTCGGTTCGCCGACCATCACCAAAGACGGCGTCACCGTAGCCAAGGAAATTGAATTGAAAGACGGCCTCGAGAACATGGGCGCCCAGATGGTCCGCGAAGTTGCTTCGAAGACCTCGGACGTAGCCGGCGACGGCACCACCACTGCCACCGTTCTAGCCCAGGCAATCTATCGCGAGGGCGTCAAGACCGTGGCTGCTGGCGCCAATCCGATGGCGATGAAGCGCGGCATCGAGAAGGCCGTCCTGCTCATCACCGGCAGGCTCGACAAGGAAGGCAACCGCGAGAAAGGCGAACTCGACAAATTCTCCAAGCCCGTCACCGGCGAGATGATTGCCCAGGTGGGCACGATCTCGGCGAACAACGACGAGACCATTGGCAAGATCATTGCCGAAGCTATGAAGAAAGTCGGCAAGGATGGCGTCATCACGGTGGAAGAGTCGAAGACGCTGGAAACGCAACTGGACGTGGTCGAAGGCATGCAGTTCGATCGCGGCTACCTGTCTCCGTACTTCGTCACCGATCCCGAGCGCATGGAGGCGGTGCAGGAGAATGCGTACATCCTGATCCACGAAAAGAAAATCAGCTCGATGAAAGACCTGCTGCCGCTGCTGGAGCAGATCGCCAAGGGCGGCAAGCCGCTGTTGATCATCGCTGAAGACGTGGAAGGCGAAGCGCTGGCGACTCTGGTCGTCAACAAACTACGTGGCACGCTGCAAGTCGCGGCCGTTAAGGCTCCGGGCTTCGGCGATCGCCGCAAGGCTATGCTGCAGGACATCGCAACTTTGACCGGCGGCAAGGCCATCACCGAAGATCTGGGAATCAAGCTGGAGAACGTGACCCTGGCCGATCTGGGACAAGCCAAGAAAATCACCATCGACAAAGACAACACCACGATTGTCGAAGGCAAAGGCAAGCCGGGTGATGTGCAAGGCCGCGTAAAAGAAATTCGCAGCCAGATCGACAAGACCACCAGCGACTACGACCGCGAGAAATTGCAGGAGCGGTTGGCCAAGCTGGTCGGTGGCGTAGCGGTGATCAAAGTAGGAGCCGCGACCGAAACCGAAATGAAAGAGACGAAGGCGCGTGTGGAAGACGCCATGCATGCGACCCGTGCAGCAGTCGAGGAAGGAATTGTTCCCGGCGGCGGCGTGGCTCTGGCGCGTTGCGTTGCGGCTCTCGACAAGATGAAGCTGGAAGGCGACGAGCAGATCGGTGTCAACATCGTGAAGCGCGCCCTGGTGGAGCCGTTGCGCCAGATCGCCGAAAATGCCGGCGAAGAAGGCGCCATCGTTCTCGGCAAGGTCACTGATTCCAAGGACAACAACTATGGCTTCAACGCTCTGACCAGCGAGTATGAAGACCTGGTAAAGGCGGGCGTGCTCGATCCGACGAAGGTGGTGCGCACCGCACTGACCAACGCCGGCTCAATCGCGGCGCTGATGCTGACCACCGAAGCCCTGGTGGCGGAGATTCCGGAAAAGAAGGAAGCTCCAATGCCCGGCGGCCACGGCGGCGGCATGGGTGACATGTACTAGCCCGTGTGGCGCGGGCGCCCTCGCCCGCGAAACGCCGACAGCAAACCAAAGCCCCGCTCGCAAGAGCGGGGCTTTTTTGTATCCATGAGACTTACCAGCCGCGAAGCGGCGTAAGAATGCAGCCCACGGCGCAAGCCGTGGGTGGGATTTGCAAGCAACGATGCCAGCCCCGTAGGGGCGAAAGAAAATCACCTCGTGGCGAGAATGGTATCGGCATTTGCCAAGTCCCCCTCATATATCGCATACGATGGACGGTAATATCCGCGGTTGCTTCTTTCGCCCCTGCGGGGCTTGCGTCGGTCTCGCCACGGACCCACGGCTTACGCCGCGGGCTGCATTCTTACGCCGCTTCGCGGCTTCTTGCACTAACATTCGAGCTAATCCCAAACATACCGCTCGTCGTATGCAATCTTATTCCGCTTAAGGAACGCCACGTATTCCTGCTGGAACGTCCGCTTCTTGTGGTGCTCCTCCTGCGCTGCGATGTACCGGGAAACTTCGGGCACATTCGATTCGCTGACACTGAAAGCGCCGTAGCCCGTCTGCCAGGAAAATTGCATCCTCCACTTCTCGTGAACCCATCGCGACGAATTGGTCTTGACGACACGCGCAATCTCCGCCGCCGCATGTACGGGACGAATACGGATCAGCATGTGCACGTGATCGGCTGTACCGTTAATGATGAGCGCGGTACCGTGCATCTCACGAATAATGCCTCCCAGTAAGCGAAGAGGTCGGCACGAATTTCGGGAGTTATTAGAGGTTGTCGGCCTTTAGTGCTGAAGATCAAGTGAACGACGAGATTGCCAGCGGTGTGGGCCAAGCTTCTTTCGCTCCTTCGGAGCTTGATACTTCGTGTGCTTCCATTCCCACGGCTTGCGCCGTGGGCTGCATTCTTGCGCCGCTTCGCGGCTAAGCCGATTTTTCACGACGAGGGGAAGTGGAGGCGGTGACAGCGGTCACAGTCAATCCGGTCGGATAGGCAGTGTGCGAACGAATCCAAGAGATCAGCGAAAGGATTGGGCCTACAATAGCCGCTCTGGACGCAGGGAGGATTGATGGCGAGTAAGAGGATTCTTTCAGGGGTGAATCGCGATTCGATTCTGGACTCGGTGCGCACCACGATTGCGGCGGTGGCTGCCTTGCTGCTAGCTCGTCTGTTGAAAATGCCGGAATATTATTGGGCGCCGATTTCGACGATCGTGGTCGTGCAATCTACGATCCCGCCGCGAACGCTGGGATGGCAGCGCTTTGTGGGGACAGCGCTCGGCGCAGTGCTGGGCGCAGCGATTGCCACGTTCTTCAGTCCGAGCGCCTGGGTCTATGCTGTGGGAATTTTTTTGTGCGGAATGTTGGCGTGGTTATTGCGCGTCGGAGGCGCTTACCGGTTTGCTGGAATTACGCTGAGTATTATTTTGCTGATCAACCGTGGACGTCCTCCCTGGATTGTCGCCTGGCATCGGTTTCTGGAAGTGTCGTTGGGGATTGCGGTGGCGCTGCTGGTGACGACAGTGTGGCCGCTGGCGAAGAAAGCGCCTGCTCCGTCACATTAGTCCGCGATAGGTGTTCAACCATTGTTCGCGGACGGCTTCCCAGGTGTAGTTTGTGGATTCAGCGCGGGCGTTTTGCGCGATGCATGCGGCGAGCGCGGGATCGCGCAACAGACGAATTACATTTGCGGCAAGGGCTTTTTCATCGCCTACGGGCGAAAGCAATCCGGTGCGTTCGTGCTTGACCAGATAGGGCATGCACTCCGGCGAAGTGGTAACCACGGGAGTGCCCGACGCGAAGGCTTCGATGACCGAAAGCGGCATGTTGTCGAGCCACGAGGCGTTGATGAAGATGTCGGCTTGGTCGTAATATTTGCCGATTTCCTGGCGCGACGCAACGCCGGTGAAGTTGACACCAGTGAGATTCAAATCCGCAACCAGTTTGCGGATATCATTTTCGAGCGGGCCGTTGCCGACCAGATCGAGTTTCGCCGCAGGATATTCCTTCTTGACTTCGGCAAATGCGCGGACGACGACATCCACGCTGTAGTACGCGGAGAAGCCGCGGGTGCAGACCAAGTGCGGGCGCAACGGATTGCGCTCGCGATAACGGAACTGCGAAAGATCGACGATGTTAGGCACGGCTGATGCCGGCAATCCGAATTCGCGGAAGACATCGACCAGATAGCCGGACGGAACGACAATCTTGTCGACGCGAGAGAGAACGAACTTGGCCGAGCGAAAGCGCTGGAGGTGATCGCGGGCTTCGCCACTGTGGTAGTTGATCAAGGCCTTGGCGCCGCGCATCTTCACAAAAAGCCACGCAGGTGCGGGAGCAAGCAGGAACGACCAGTAGGACGCGGAAAAGATGTGAGCTACATCGACGTCTCTGAGGCCACGCCAGAGGTGCCAGAAGTAGATGGGCTCGCGCAGAATTGTGCGCAAGCCTGGAATGCGTTCCGCCCAGGCAAGAGCGCGAGGCAGCGGCGGATCGACGGCGAGGAAGCGGATGTCGATGTCGGGATCGTTCTGCCAATGCCGCAGAATCAAGTCGGCCTGAACGGATTGTCCGCCAACATAATGCAGGCTGGGCGCGACGATGCACACTCGTGGTCGCCTCGCTGAGGGGGTCTCCCACCCTTCCGCAAAGTGCGCGGAAGGATGGGGCACCCGCCTTCGGCGTTTCTTCTCGAGAAGCGTGACATAGAGTTCCACGTAACGCTGGCGCACGCGATTGAGGCTGAAGTTATCCTGTGCGAACTGCCTTGCGTTGCGGCCCTGTTGCTGGCGAACGGCGGAGTCGGCCAGAAGTTTCTGGACGGCATCGGCAAAGCTGGTTTCGTTGCCGGCGGGAATCAGGGCTCCACGCTCTGGGCTGAGCAGTTCAGAATTTCCGCCGACGCTGTAGGCAACTACGGGCAAGCCAGCGGCCATGGCTTCGAGAATGACATTGGACAAGCTTTCGGAATCCGACGTATTGACAGCAACGTCCACGGAAGCGAGCACGGCGGACATATCCTGGCGATCGCCGAGAAAGATCGCGGAAGCGCCGAGGCCGAGGCTCGCAGCTTCCCTCTCCAATTCCTGACGCAGCGGGCCATCGCCGGCGAGAACGAACTCGGCATTGGGCATGCGCTTATGGATCTCGGCGGCGATGCGCAGAAATCCGGAATGATTCTTGTAACGATGATTCATGCGTGCAACCATGCCAACGCGGACGACGCCGAAAGGTTTCGGCAGAGCCGGGGGCGCCGCGGTGAAAGCCTCGTCCGGCAAGGCGTTTCCGATGACGGCGATTTTGGCGGGCGAGAGGCCAGTGGCGAGAAGGCGATCGGCAGCAGCTTGCGAGTTGCAGACCACGGCATCGCACCAGCGAAAGGCTGCGGCCTGAGCGCGGAACTGCGCGGGGGGCATCAGGTCTCCCAGTTGGCGATGGCTGCCGATGACTACAGGCACGCGGGCAAGGCTAGCGGCGGGAATCAGCATGAGATTGGTGTAGAAATCGAAGGCGTGCGCGACCTGCACCCGATGCTGGCGCAAATGGCGGATCAGGTTGAGGCGGGTGCGCAGCGACTGCCCTCCGAAGAGGCTGCCGCCGAGGGGAAATTGCGCCGCGTCGGGAAAGTGGTGGACGAGCGGGCCACGGCGGCTGACGCATCCGAGATGAGTTTGGAATTGCGGAGGCGCAAGATTCTGGGCGAGGACGGTGAACTGGCGTTCGGATCCTCCCGTTTCAAAAGTATTGATCATGAGAAACAGGCTGATCGGCGGATCGGAAAGGCTTGAGGGATCAGCAGGCAGAGTTTGGGTCAAGCTGGAAGGCTCGGTGGCGGGCACCCGATCATCCTCCCACCGGCGCGGAAGTCAGGGCAGCGGAATCGGGCGCCTGGCGGCGAGAGTCGGCGACCACGGAAAGAGAGAACAGCCCAGCGGGCTTAATGTACTTTTCGAGGAAGTTACGGTGCCAGAGCTCGAACATCAGCAAACGCCAAATGCGCGCGGTATTTCCGCGGTTGCGGACAAGGTGATCATCCATTAATTTCCGGACTCCGGCAGCGGCGAAGTAGCCGCGATCGAGGGTACGGGGCTCGAGCAGGATGGTCAACATGTCTCTGAGTTCATGGTGCATCCAGTGCTCGAGCGGAAGGGCGAATCCCTGCTTCTTGCGGTAGAGAGCTTCCCGCGGCACTCCGACGCGTTCGGCGAGCTTGAGCAGGATGTACTTCTGCTGGCGGCCGCGCAATTTCCAATCGGAGGAGAGGCTGGCGGCCCATTCGACGAGTTCGTGATCGAGGATGGGAACGCGCACTTCGAGCGAATTCAGCATGCTCATGCGGTCGACCTTGGTAAGGATGTCGCCGACCATGTAGGTTTTGGCATCCACGTAGAGAAGTTGGCTGACCGGGTCCTGGGCGGGACTGTGGGTGAAGTAGCGGCGGAGAGCCTTGCCGGGATCGTCGCTCGAGCGAAGAACGTCGCGGAAGCCATCCGAGAGGAGCGGCAGGTCGCGTTCAAAACCGGGGATGAACGAAAGTTGATCGACGTAACGTTCCTGCCAGGGCAGCGAAACGTTGTAGGAGAAGGCGCGTCCGCGCATGGTGCGGGGCAGGCGCGGAAAAATCTGGTTGCGAAAGAGCCGGCGAACCCAGCCGGGAATGTGCTCGAAGATGCGGCGGCCGGCGTGAATGCCGTAGCGAGTGTATCCGGCAAACATCTCGTCACCACCGTCACCGGAAAGGGCAACGGTCACATGCTGGCGGGCCATCTGCGAAACGTAATAGGTGGGCAGCATGGAAGAATCGCCGAAAGGTTCTTCGAGCGAACTGGTGAGCCGGTCGACGGTCTGGACTACGTCGGGTTCGAGGATCATCTCATGATGATCGGTAGCGAATCGTTTGGCGACGATGCGGGCGTAGTGGGCCTCGTTGAAATCGTCCTTGGTGAAACCGATGCTGAAGGTCTTGACCGGTCCGGAACTGGCGCGGGCCATCATGGCGACGACGGTAGAAGAATCGATTCCGCCGCTGAGGAAAGCGCCGAGCGGGACGTCGGAGATGAGGCGGATGCGCGTGGCCTCGAACAAGCGGCGATCCAACTCTTCCAGGCACTCTTCTTCGCTCTTGGGGAAATAGGTATCGTAGGGCGGCAAGTCCCAATACTGGCGGATGCTGATTTGGCCATTCTCGAATTCCAGCAGGTGCCCGGCCGACAGCTTATGAATTCCGGTGAACGCGGTAATGGGATCGGGGACGTATCCGAAGTAAAGATATTCGAGCAGGGCCTGGGAATTGACTACGGCAAGTTCGGGAGCGACGGCCAAGATCGACTTGATTTCGGAAGCGAAGTAGAGATTCCCCTTGTGGAGCGCGTAGTGCAGCGGCTTCTTGCCCAGGCGGTCGCGCGCGAGGACTAGCTTGCGCTTGGTCTTGTCGTAGATGGCAAGGGCAAACATGCCGCGCAATTTCTTGACGCAGTCCGCGCCCATTTCTTCGTAAAGATGAATGATGACTTCGGTATCGGTGCGGGTGTAGAAACGGTGGCCGCGGCTTTCGAGCTCGGGGCGAAGTTGGGGAAAGTTGTAAACCTCGCCGTTGTAAACGATCCAGGCGCTGCGGTCCTCATTGAAAACGGGCTGATGGCCTCCGGAGAGGTCGATGATGGAGAGGCGGCGCATGCCGAGACCGGCGCCGTCGGCGACGTAGAGTCCCTCATCGTCGGGGCCGCGGTACACGATCTGTTCGCACATGTGGTGCACGAGAGCTTCGGTGATGTTGCTCTCGCGAGTTGCGCTCACCACTCCGGCAATGCCACACATGGTCTTCTAACCTTCCAAGCCCTCAGGGGCTAAAGCCCCGCTTAATTTTGCACGCTTACGGCGCGGCTCAAGCCGCGCCCTTCCAAAACAAAGTCAAACGCCATTTTTTTCGCGGCCTGCCATGCCGCGCCCTACCCGATACCCACAGGGAAAGAACTCGATTCCTCCGCCGCTTGCGGCACGCCGGAAAACCGTTTGAACCGATAATCGCGGTAATCGTTTGGATCGCCATCGCGGCCATCGCAGGCGGCGAGCAGGATGTTGGTCATCTCGCGCGCGGCAACAAAGTGCAGGGTTTCTTTTCTGGCGGCGGCACCGCCAACCAGTGCGGCGAGAAATTTGCGGAAGCTGTCGCCGATCACGGCATCTTGCTGGGTCGGGTCCATGCTATGGCAATGCAGTTTGATGAACAGCCAATCGGGGCGGCCGAGCACGCGGACTTGCGCCTGCTTCCAGAGGGAGAACCGGTGCATGGTCGCGGGTTTAGATCGGGTGAGGGCACCGTTGTCAAAAGCGGGCCGGGCAGAACGTAAGGTGCGCCGAAGGTCGGTTACGAGCGGACCTTGCACGATGAGAGGAAAAATCTCGGGCGCGCGTCCCACGACTAAGTTGCGCCCCTTGCGGTGGGGCGCTGCGTGATCGAGGGGAAGGGCGCATTCGTAGACGGAATTAATCTTTTCCGTCTGTGCCGGATGCCAGTGGGCGGTGGGCAGGGTCATGTCAGCGTAGCAGCCGGTCTCGGCCAGGATCTGCATTTCCGAATCGACGCCGCAGTGGCGGCCGCCGGCGGAGTTGGCGAGCGCGAAATTCCCGTGCACAAAAGCGTAGCGGGGAACCGTGGAGCCTTTCTCGACGGCGAGGCAGCGATGGCGGAGGGCCAGTTGGTCGCGGAATTCAACCAGCAGTTGGCGAGTATTTTCCGCGGTGTCGGGATCGGGAATTCCGTGGTGCAGATGGATCTCGACTTCTCCCCAGCCGGCATGGCAATGACTGGCGAGCATGTCGAGCAAGCCCTGGTCGTATTGCTCGGCGGGATAGAAGTAGGTGTGGACGAGGGGGCGGCCATCGTGGTCGCGCCAGCCGTCGACGACTTTGGGATATTCGCGCGCCCACCATTCCAGGCGGCGCTCCTGCTCGGGGCGAGGAGCACGCTTTTGACCGTCTTCGGGGACAATGGACGGTTCGAAGTGATCGGCGAGGGCCAGGATCAGACGCGCAGGGCGGTGGACAGGCCCCTTCAAGGCGCTCCAGGTCGCGGACAACATGACCTTTCTGGCATAGACGAGTTGTTTTCCGAGACGCATTTCGCGGTTCGACGCCCAGCCCCTGAAGGGGCATTGATTCCCAAAAGCTACGGTATCGCTGAAGCGATACCCTGATACGAAGCCCGCTCGTCAGCGGACCGGGGAGACTGCACCGATGGTTCCGCGATCGGCATAAACCTCCAGGAAATGACGCGGCTTTTTCGGCGGCGGGAGCGCCGGGCCGGGTGCCTGTTCCCGCTCTTTGACTATCTGCAACAAGGTTGCCGTAAACGCCACGGCAAAATAGGGGAAGAATTGGTACGCCTCGGGGGCAAAGCAAGCGCCCACGACGAAGCCGACCAACGAACTTTGCAAGGCTCCGATAAACAGAACAATGTCGGGATCGAGATTCTTGGTTTTTCGCAGGGTTCTCAGATTCTTAAAGCCGCAGTAGAAGAACATGAGGTAAAGAATCAGAACGGCAATGCCGCCTTCGACGCAGATCTGGAGGTAGGTCATGTGCACGTCGTGCCAGATCAGGGAGTAGGTTTGGAAGTTGCGCACGCCCAGGCCGAAAATCGGATAGGTTTCGATGCCCTCGATGGCGCGCAACATGAGGTACTTGCGATCCTCGTAGGAGCCGTAGGCGGACTGATCGGTGGTGCGGTCGCCAGATAGGGCGTTGAAGCGATCATAGAGTTTTCCACCGAAGGCCCCCATGACCACGGCGCCCACGATGGCAGTGGCCAGGAGCAGGTAAAGGCGCTTTCCCTTGATGGCGAAGTAGTAGAGGGTGACACTGCCGGCGATGACGAGGTCGATGAAACCGCCCCGGGATGCGGTCCGAAAAATGGCGACCGCCATGATCAGCATTCCGCAAAGCCAAAGCGCTTTGACGGCAGCATTCCTGGCGGTGATCATGAAGGCCAGGGCAAACGGCAGCGATAACACGATGGCAAATGCAAGATCGTTCGGGTTGGTGTAAATGCCACCCAGCACGCCCTCGAGGCGGGGTGTGCCGTAGCCCTTGACGAGGGCAACAGCGCAAACAGCGACCACGCAGAATATCTGGATAAAGATGATCCGCCGCAAACGGTCGAAGGTGGTAATCAGTAGGAATATCAGCACCCATGCGATGTAAATCTTGGAAAAATCGATGGTGCGGGAAACGGCGCCGCCCCTCCAGACCGGAGACAAGAACGCTCCAATGTAGAGCAGGATAGTCAGGGACAGGAGGAGTTTTGCCTCCTTCGGAAGATCCCTGATGGTGCGTTTGGTTTTACCCCAGGTGGAGAACAATCCCCAGATAGCCGGAATGGCCGTGAGTTTGGCAAGCGGAAGATACTTGAGACCGGGGATCCAATCTTCTGGGCGGGCGCAATAGACCACGAAGAAAGCGCTGAGCCAGAAGAAGGCGTTCCTGGTCGGGTCCGCAGCGCGGAAGGACGTGCGCGTGTCAAGGATTTCCACCGATCCCAGGTTGCCGTTGCCGCTATCACTGATGGCCACAAATTCCTCTTTTTCTCTCAAGCTTTCTTCTCCGCCAAGCGCGGCGGAAGCGCGTGCAGCGCAACCGATTTCTTTTTCGCTACCGACTGTAAGACTTCACTAAAGCGTTCACCGATAGCCGGCCAGTCATAGCGGGCGGCGGTCTCGGCGGCGGCCTTTTCGTAACGGCGGCACAGGCCCGGATCGCGCAACAGCATGACCACGGCCCGGGCGAACGAACGGGCATCATCGGCCAGCAGAATGTCGCGGCCGTGCTGAACATCCAATCCTTCAGCGCCGACGGTGGTGGAGACGACGGCCTTTCCGGCCGCCATGGCCTCGTAGATCTTCAGGCGCGTTCCGCCGCCGATACGCAAGGGCACGATGACTACGGCCGACTGATGCAGATGCTCGACGACCGAGGGCACCTGGCCAGTAACTTCGATCGAGGCATCGATAGATGCCCACTTCCGAACGCGGCGGTCGGGATTGCGGCCGACGATGCGGAACCGCGCCTGCGGTACCTCCGCCTTGATCGTGGGCCAGATTTCCGCGCAAAAATACTCGACGCCGTCGACGTTGGGCTCCCAGTCCATGGCGCCGACGAAAGTAATCAGGGGCGCGGATGCAGGCAGCGGCTTTGCCTGGGATGCCGCCGGATCAGGACGATACTCGGCGAGATCGACGCCGGTGGGAACCACGGTAACGCGGTCCCCGTCCACCCACTGGGTCATGAACGCGCGATCGTTTTCGGAGACGGCAATCACATGGTGGAACTTGCAGACGGTGGCGTGCTCGTAGCGGAACATCTTCCGGAATTCCATACGGTACATCATTCGTTTTGCCGGATTGTCAGCGGCGGCGGCGTGGCGGCGCCAGATTTCGCTTTCCACGTTGTGCTGGAAGAGCACGCTGGGCAGACTGAGCCTGCCGGGAAAGTTGACGGCGGCATCAAGGAAGTCGCAGACCGCGACGTCGAAGCGCGGCTCGCGGAACCAGGTCCGGAGCTGCTTCTGGACTTTGGCGTCAGCGAAGCGGCTGACCGCATAGGGAGGGCGGGCGCCGAGATGCGCCAGATAGTCGAGGCCGCGCGCCGCTCCCGAGAGTTCGCGCTTGCCGGTGCAGACGGCCACGGCGCCGGGCAACTGCTGCTGCAACTCGCGCTCGTAGCCGGGGTCGGGCTGGCCTCCATAGTAAGAGTAAAACGTGAGGTCATGGCGCGCCGACAGATATCGCAAGACGTGGTACGTGCGAATGTTGCCGCCGTTCTGCACGGGGAGGAGCTTATCGGCTTTGACCCAGAGAATTCTCATAGCAGATCAGCAATCATTCTTCAGCGAACCCAGGCTGCCTTTCTGCCGGTGACAAAGTTGATGAAGGCAACCATGGCGGCGCAATTGAGGATGACGAAAGTACGGGCAGGGTCGGCAATGCGCGAGAGCGGGCCGATCTTGAAGCCGACAAGCGCGGCCAGGCTGAGGGCGTAAAACGCAAGCTGGGCCACAAGCGCCACACGATAGAACGGCTGGGGTAGAAATATGGAAGCGATCAGCAGCGCCAGCAAGGCAAACGGGGAAGCCAATCGCGAGAGTTTGTGGCTGACGAACTCAAATCGAATTGCGTTTTCGGAGCTCAACAACCATGGAGCAATCTGCAGGAGTTGATAATTGCCGCTCAGGGTGCGAACCTTGCGGGGAAATTCACGACCCTTGCCCAAATAGGGCGAGTCCCAGGCGCGGGCGCGGGAGTCGAAGACCACACGAAATCCCTGACGTACGATCTGCATGGGCAAGAGGACGTCGTCGAGGATAGTGCCCTCGGGCAAGGGCGAGGTGTCGAGCAAACTCCGGCGAGCGCAGTAGATGGCGCCGGTAGCGCCGACAACGGAACCGGAGGCGGACTCCAGTTCGCGAATGATCTTTTCGATGCGCCAGTACAAGCCCATTCCCAGCCCGGTCTCTCCGCTGGTGGGATCGCCGAGCATCAATTCGCCACTGGCGGCGCCGACTTCGGGGTCGGCGAAATTCTCGATCAGCAAACGCAGGGCACCGGATTCGATTTGCTGGCGGGCGTCGGTAAAGAGCAGAACTTCCCCGGTTGCTCGTTGGATTCCATCATTGAGGCCAGCGGCCTTGCCCTGGGATACAGGCTTCACCAAAGTTCGCACTCTGGTTCGCCGCCCGTAATCGCAGCCATAATCGGCTAGAATGGCGGGGGTGCGATCGCTGGAACCGTCGGAGACCACGACCACGTCCAGTTTGTCCTGGGGATAGTCGAGGGACAGCAGGTTTTCGAGTTTGCGGGCAATCACAGCTTCCTCATTGCGCACGACCATCACCGCCGTGACCGCGGGTGCGGCGGTGCCCTCGGCAAAACCGCGGCGCACTGGACGCGGGGACCACCGGCTGCGCAACCACAACCACACCGGATAACCCAAGTAGGAGTAGCCGACCAGTACAGCTGCAAACCAGAAGACGTATTTGATCTTCAGCATTGCGCTCATTATTGCGCACCCCGGCGCAACAGAACGGTCTTGACCGTCTGGAACATGATCAGCATATCCAGACCAATCGAAGCGTTCTTGATGTAGAACAGGTCGTACTGAAGTTTTTCGCGCGCATCTTCGACGGTGCTGCCGTACTTGTACTTGACCTGCGCCCATCCGGTGAGGCCGGGGCGAACCATGTGGCGCACGCCGTAATAGGGAATCTCTTTGGAAAGCCACTCGACGAATTCCGGACGCTCGGGACGCGGGCCGACGAACGCCATATCGCCTTTGAGCACACACCACAACTGGGGAATCTCATCGAGGCGCGAGGAACGGAGAAACTTGCCGACGCGGGTAATGCGGGGATCGTGGTCGCCCGCCCACTTCGGACCGGACGCGGCTTCGGCGTCCTGGCGCATGGTACGGAACTTTACGACATTGAACAGGCGTCCGCCCTTGCCGACACGGGTCTGGGTATAGAACACCGGCCCGTTGGAATCGAGGCGGATGGCCAACATGATCAAGGGAAGCAAAGGCAGAGAGACGATGAGGCCAATCAGCGAGATGACGATGGAGATACCGCGGCGAATCAGGATGAAGGTGGCGCTGCGGCGAAAGCCCTCGCCAAATACCAGCCAGCTGGGATAAAGATTTTCGACTTCAATCTTGCCCGACATTTTTTCCAGGTAGGTAGTGGCTTCCTCGATTTTCACTCCCTGCATGCGCAGTTGCAGCAACTCCTGCATGGGGATGGTGCCGCGGCGATCGGGCGTGGCCACGATGACACGATGGACTTTTTGTTTTTGGACGACTTCCATCAGATGGGCCGCCATGGAGTCGCGGGTTACCTCACCTTCCATCTTGCCCGTCCAACTGGCAATCTCGACGCCCATCTCAGGATTCTGGCGCAGGCCCTGCACCAGGCGCAACGCGCGCTCGCCGGTACCCAGGATGTAGACGCGCTCGACCAGAATCGGCAACTGGACCAGCCAGGTAATGCCCAATCGCCATCCGAACAGAGCAACCGTGAGGATGAGCAGGCCGATCTCCGCCGAATTTCTCCCCAGCAAGTAATTCGGCCGTACGTAGGCAATGCCCGCCAGAATGAAGGCGAGGACGCCCGGAACCATGAGCAGGCGGAAATAAAGTTCCCCTTTGGTATTGAGGAGCGCGGTATCGTACAGGTCGAGCCAGTGCGAACACAATAAGACCAGCACCGTGACTCCGAGTATCTTCAGATAGCCGCCCTCGAAGTTGAGCACCAGGTAGCTGTCTTCGCGAAGCACCAGCACGGCCCCGAGCAGGAACGAGGTCCAGACGATCAGGGCCTCTCCGATCAGCAGGACCAGAGTACGGATTGGGTAATAGACGTTAAAGAGCCGGATCACCTGGGCCTCGGTTCGTCATCCTCGTAAGATCTCAGGCTTGGCTGCTCACGGCCTCGCCATAGTAGTACTTCGAGCGTGCAAGCTTTCCGGATGGGGCTCCATTCAACACCACTCCCAGCAGCAACTTGTCCGGAAACTCTTCGCGGGCACGGCGAGCCAAATCAGAAGGCGTCACATTGGAGCGCACGACCATGAGGATGCCGTCGCAGGAACCCGCGACCAGGGTGGCATCCGACACGGGAATAACGGGCGACGTATCCATAATGATCCAGTCAAACAAAGGCTCGACGCGCTGCAGGAACAGCTTCAAGCGTCCGTTGGCGAGCAATTCGGGGGCGCTGCTAACGCCCCGGCCAGCGGGCATGAAGAACAGGTTTTCCATGGGCCCGCGTTGCAGGGCGGCAAACTCATCGCATTCGCCCAACAGGTAGTCAGCCAATCCGGGCGACTGGGGCGCTCCCAGATGGCGGTGCATGCCGGGGTTGCGCAGATCGCCGTCGATCACCAGGGCGCGGCGGCCGTGCTGCCGCACTATGACCTGGGCCAGATTGGCAGCCACGAACGACTTCCCTTCCTTGGGAAGCGCGCTGGTTACCATCAGACGTTTGAGCGGCATCTTCTCGCGGATCTGGTAGAGGCGGTTGCGCAAAGTGCGGAACTCTTCGGCCCCGACGCGGCTGTCGTCTTCCTCGAAGAAGAGCATGGTGCGCGGATCCGGAGTCCATGCAGTCTGGGGGCAGCGGGCGAGCAGCGACTCGTAATTCAACCCGGAGGCCATGGTGGAGATCAAGGTGGCTCCCGAGGGTCCCAAGGAAGGCAGGTCTTCGCGTTGGGCTTCGTTTCGCACGTCGCCTCGCCCTTTGTTTTCGAATTGGGGTTGATCGAAGGCGGGCTCGACGTGCGTCCCCGTGGAGGTTGCTCGTTCCTGCTCGGCGCGTTTCAAAGCGTCATGGATGCGGCTCATAGTTTCCTTTCCTTGGGGAGA
>Ga0074046_10001174_pt1 | contig 24103 bp, 20 predicted proteins | sample BogForMeECP23OM3_FD_94441 | JGI IMG/M metagenome (GOLD analysis project Ga0074046, IMG submission 94441) | Bog forest soil microbial communities from Calvert Island, British Columbia, Canada - Bog Forest MetaG ECP23OM3 | ecosystem: Environmental > Terrestrial > Soil > Wetlands ...
GTCTGGAACTCGTGGATGACCTCGTGCAGCGGCGGAATGCGGTTGAGGATAGCCCCGCGCCGATTTCGCGGCCAGATATGCGCGACCGTCTCCGACATCTCGCCCACATAGTCGTAGGAGAGCGCGAGCAGAACCGGATCGACCCGCTCCGCCACGAGGTCGCGCACCAGCGCTCGCTTGAACAGCTCGAAGCTCAGCGTGCCCGCGATGACGCCCACCGCGAAGCCGCGGTCCGGGTCCGGCGTGCGGCGGAGGTAATGGCTAAGGATCGCCGCCTTGTCCAGATTGGAGTGGGTGTAATAGAGCCGGTCGAGGAGGCTGGCGAAGGCTTGCATGCGAGAGAATGTAATCATCTCGGCGCCGCGCAAAAGACCCGCGCCTAATAGGGCTTGCACGGCTGCACGGGCTCGCCAAGGAATGCGCGTCCTGTGCGAACGCCATGCAACACACTGAGTTCCAAAGCTTTCCGGCACTTGCACTCGTAAGGAGCCAGACTTAGAAGGATAACAAGCTTTGGCCGTATGCGGCAGCGTGCCGGAACTCGATTGCGTTATTTTGTAAAGTGCAGAGCTAGTTGGCTGCGGCAGTCTCTCCGCGGTGGTGCAAGCGTTCTCTCTCCCCATCGCGCTCGCTTGCGAACGCGATAAGGTTGAGATGCAGGCACGCCAAGGCGTGCCTGCGGGGAGAGAGACAGAGGGGGTCTTAAGGGCGATTCCGTAAAAGCCGTCCAAGCAAGCACGCTATCCATTGGGAGAACACGGCCCCTCCGGCATTCGCGATCGCCGATGTTTTGCCGCTTCGTGCGGCGTTGTGGTAGAATATTTTTATGATGGCAGTCCCAAAACGCGAAACCATGTCCGCCGATGGGTTCCTCGAATGGGCGGAGGCCCAGGAGAGCGGGCGGTATCAGCTCATCGGCGGCGAAATCGCGGCCGTGGAGCCCGAGCGCGTGGAGCATGCGCACGTCAAGCGCATGGTCGCGAATGCCTTCGATGCGGCGATAGCCGAGGCAAGGCTAGCCTGCCGGGCGTTTGTCGATGGCGTTAGTGTAAAGATCGACGATGCAACCGTCTTCGAGCCGGACGCCCTCGTCAATTGCGGCGCGCCGATCCCGCGAAGCAGCTTGATCGCGCCCAATCCGGTCATCGTGGTGGAAGTCATCTCGCCCGCCAGCACAAGGCGCGATCTAGCCGTGAAATTCACCAATTATTTCCGCCATCCGGGCGTGCAGCATTATCTGGTCGTGGTCTTGGAAAACCGGACAATTATCCAGCACAGCCGCGCTGACGGCGATACGCTCAGAACCCGGATTGCGGGCATCGGCGACCGCGTGACCTTCGATCCGCCGGGGATTGCGGTTGCGGTTTCCGATCTTTTCGGCGATTTGGACACCGGCTTTGCAGATTAGCGCAAGCCTCTGAAACCGGCAGCCGCCGCCTCCCCTAACGGCCCCGCTGCCTCCAGGCGAGCCAACCCCAGAACAGAACCGCAAGGCCAAACACCGCTGGCAAAACCAGCATAGCGTGTTGCAGTCCAATCCCCGGTCTATCGGGCCGGTAGCCCCAGTCCGCCAGCTGTCCAACGAGCACCGGGCTCCAGAAATCGCCGAAGAGATGAATGGTGAAAATCGAGGCCGCCATCGCCCGCGCCCGCGACGTAATGGGTACGCTTTCGATCAGCAGCGTGTTGATTGGGCCCGTGGGCAGGAACGCCAGGAAGATCGCAGCGCCGAGGCACACCATCGATGCCGTGGTGCCAACGTCGAGGAACGCCACAGTGGCAGACAGAAGCGTCAAGGAAGCCGCCAGCGTGAGCAGCAGCGCATAACCGGCACGCGTTTTCCGGTGCCAGGCGGTCGCGGCGAAGCCGCCTATGAGCGTTCCGAGCAGCCCGCCAATGACAAGCGCCCCGCCCATGAAACGATCCGCGGTGCTGAGCTCCAGCCCATGCACCCGGTTCAGAAATGCCGGTCCCCAGGCCGCAAACGCGCCGAGCGCGAATGTGTAGGCGGTCAAGCCAAGGACAACAAGCGTGAAGTCGGCAATGCGGAATAGGCTGACGATGCCCAACCCCTGCTTAGAGGCACCCGGCGCACCGTCCAATACGGGTGCATCGTGGGCGCCGCGCGCAGGTTCGGTTAGGTTCAATAACGCCAGTGCAAGCAGGAGCCCCGGCGCGCCGGCCCACAAAAAGCCATTCCGCCAGCCGCCGTGTTCCAGCGCGAAGCCGCCAACGATATAGCCGAGCGCCGATCCCAAGGGCGTCGCTACGTAGAAGATCGTCAGGGCGTTATTGCGCCGCTGCGCTGGAAAGAGATCCGACAGCCACGCCGGCGCCAGGACTGCGTAGCTCGCCTCTCCGAGGCCTGTGAGCACGCGGCATCCGATGAGCGTCCAATACTGGTAGCAGAACCCGCTGAGAACCGTACCCAAACTCCAGAGCACAACGCCGAATGCAATCAGTCCCTTGCGTTGCCAGCGGTCCCCCAGGTAGCCGAAGACGGGCGAGGTGGCAAAATAGCCGATCATGAATGCGGAAGCTAGCCAGCCGATTTGCGCATCGCTTAAGTGAAGCTCGATCTTAAGCGGCGGCACGACCGAAGCCAGGACGTAACGATCCATGTAGTTAAATAAATTCAGCCCGGTCAAAAGCGCGAGGCCCAAATAGGGATGGCTATTCTTTTTCATGGCTCATACCGGACGTCATCGAGGCCGGCCCGTGGCGTCATTGCGAGCAACGCGAAGCAATCCAGAGCAACACATTGAAAGTCGTGGATTGCCACGGGGCTAAAGCCCCTCGCAATGACGATGGCGATGAGTCGGTTTCAATTGCACTTGGTATAACATTGGCGGCGCCGCACTCTCTTTCTCTATCTATCTTTCTCACCGGAAAGGCGGCTCGTCGAAGGACCGCAACTTTCTCGAATGCAAGGTGCCGCGACTGTGCTTGAGAAGGTCGAGAGCGGTAAGGCCAATCTCCAGATGCTGCGCGATTGCCGTTTCATAGAACGCGCTGGCGGCTCCCGGCAGCTTGATCTCGCCATGCAGCGGCTTGTCCGAGACACACAGAAGCGTACCATAGGGAACGCGCAGCCGGAATCCTTGAGCTGCGATCGTGCCGCTCTCCATGTCGACGGCAACGGCGCGCGAGAGGTTGATGCGCTTGCGTTCCTGCGTAAACCGCAGCTCCCAATTGCGGTCGTCGTTGGTGACGACAGTTCCCGTGCGCAGGCGTTGCTTCAGCGCGTCGCCTCCGAGCCCCGTAACAGCGGCGGCCGCTTCCTGCAGCGCCACTTGGACTTCAGCCAGCGCGGGGATCGGCACGCTGGGCGGTACGAGATCGTCGAGGATGCGATCCTGACGAAGATAGGCGTGAGCGAGCACGTAATCGCCGATCGATTGGGTGTCGCGAAGCCCTGCGCAATGACCGACCATGAGCCAGCAATTAGGGCGGATGACGGCGAGATGGTCGGTAATATTCTTCGCGTTGGACGGGCCGACGCCAATATTGATCAGCGTTACGCCGCAGTCGCCGCCGCCGGTTAAATGATAGGCGGGCATTTGATAGCGATGCCATTGCGAGCTCGTCACGAGCGCCTCGGCTTCGGAGGCCGAATGCTGCCGGCTGACGATCACATCGCCCGGCAGCACGAGCCGGTCGAACGCGCTTTTGCGGCGGAGCTGCTCGCATCCCCAGCGCACGAACTGATCCACGTAGCGGTGATAGTTGGTAAGCAGGATCCAACGCTGCACGTGGCGCCAATCGCTGCCCGTATAATGGACTAGCCGGCGTAAGGAGAAATCGGTGCGGACCGCATCGAACAGCGCTAGCGGATAGGGATCGCCCTCCTTGCGCTGCCATAGACCATCTGCGATTTCATCGCCGACAGACGAAAGCCGTGGCGTTGGGAAATGGCGCGCAAGCTCGCTTGCGGAGACGTTGGCGCTTGTGATCTCCCCGGCGCGCTCGATCACGTAAGGATAGGGGATCTCTTGAGAGCTGACCCCAACCTCGACTTCTGCACCGTATTCCGACACAAGCGGATCGAGTTGCTCAAGCAGATAGCTACGGAAAGCCGCCGGATGGGTGACCGTCGTCTCATACGCGCCCGGCCGCTGCAGCTTGGCGAAAGCGCGCAGCGTGGGTGAGCGTGTGTGCTTCGCGTTGCGGTAGATCACCCGCAGAAACGGATAATGGAACTTTGCGCGGGTCTCCGGCGACGGGGGAACCCGGCTGTTGAGATAACGGTCGAGCGCCCCTGCCAGCGCGGAAGCGGCTTTGGCGTAAAGCTCCTCGAGCCTGTCGGCTGCCGCGGCGGGTGCGGATCGCTTTGAGTTGGACGGCTTCGTCATGAAATGCACACCGCGATTGAAAAAACGAAGAAGCCCTTGTGGTTGCGCCCGCCTGCGCAAAGCTTGCGGGCCTGTTGGAGTGGACGGGCACCGAAGGCATCTTAGAGCATGATCCGCAAAAGTGGACACCGGTTTTGCGATAAGGCTTATCCTCGCGGAGGCGTATGGGCGCTAACTTAATCCCGGCGCGATTGGAGTGTGCGCCACGGCATGCAGTAACGCCGCAGCGTCATTGCGAGCAACGCGAAGCAATCCAGGGCAAATTCCGTAAAGTTTCCCTGGATCGCCACGGCGACATGCGCCGCCTCGCGATGACGGGGCGGCCTATGCAAGCGCGTATGCGCGGAGGCGGGGTCATGCGGAAACAGAAACGTAAGACGCGCGCCTTTGACTCCATCGAAGGCTGTTGCGGCGGATCTAAAATCCGAACATGTGGTCGAGGCTGAAGGAGGCGTCGCCGCAGACGAGCCCGTGGTAGCCGAACAGCCGGCAGGTCGTATCGCGGATGGTGACGTAAGCACCCTCGCCTGCGGCCTCCAGCGCTTGGCGCTCGAAGGTCTCGCTCACCCGCCAATGATAGGAGCCGCTGCAAGCGATCGCGACGCGGGCGCGCGCGATTTCCTCGCCTTTGCCCGACGTCAGGATTAGCGCGGTGTCCGATTTCGCGTGCCACGGCGTAGAGGCGGGATAAATCAGATGACAAAGCGTATCGTAGGGTTTCTGCCCAACGCGTAAGAAAAGGCGCGTGGTGAGCCCCGGCGCGCGGCCAGAATAGCTTTGCGGCTCATTCTTGTAGACGAGCACGGAGTTGAACATATGGCTGCCGAAGGAGCTTTCCGCGGCGTGGCCGCTCGCCCGGTCCAGGTAGCGGAACAGCCCGTGCAACCAGCCATCGGCTTCCCGGCCCGCCTCGAAATCGTAGACGATCTCTACATGGCCGTATCCGGAAGGGAGGCCTCTGCCCTTCCCGGCAAGCAATTTGCTCACGTCAAGCAGGCTCGCGTGATCGCGCCTAAGGTTACCGAACCGGTGCTCCGCCGCCGCCTCGCCGCTCGCATCGTAAACTGTGGCTTTCAGCGGAAAACGCGATATGCCGCGGGCCATCGGCGTGGGCAGGATGAGGGAGTCGAACCGGCCGAGCGGCAGGACGGGCGCCGGCAAAATGTGCCCCTTGCCGAGCATGGGCGAAAGCTCGGCGAGCTTCGGATCGGGCTTGAGATCGTTCCGCTCCACGTTCACGTGGGCGATACGCTGGCGGCCCGATTTCGCAAACACCTCGTAGCGCGGCCGGACCAAGTATTTACCCGCTGCGATCTCCACCTGCTGGGGCCACCGCGCATGCGGCAAAAGCTCCGAAACGCTCAACCGCCGGGTTGCGAAAGGGGCAACCGGCTGGCCGAGCGGCGCTGCGTCGTCGCAGCCCATGATATTGAGCGCGATCTCACCGGCTGGAATCTCGAAGGGCTGGCTGTTCTGCAGCCAAAAAACGACATCCTCGTCATCGGCGGGCGCTGGCAGGCCGGCGTAGTAATCGGCGGGCCAGGAATTGGCGTCGTGCGTGCAAGACAGAACGTCCGGCGTATCGCCATAGGTGTCGAGCGCGTATTTCACCACATCGTGGCCTTGAATGCCGGTGGCATGAATAAAGAGCTGTCCCGTAAACTCCGGCAGATTGAACCGGGCGCGGACTTCCTTGCTGTCGAGCATGAACGTGCTGTTCGCAGGGCCAGCCTTATCTTCCCACCCGGCGAGCAGCTGGCCGCCCTCGCCGTAAAGCCGGCACCAAAAGCGGACGTTTTTTGCGCCATAGGCGCCCCAATAATTCGCGGAGACGAGGCGCGTATGATGGCCTTGACCCTCGCGGAAGAAGACGAAGTTCGTCGCAAAATTCAAGGGCGAAAGATAGCGCGCACGGTCGCTCAGCATGTCATCGGGCAAGCGCAGCGCATCGAGGCTGTGCACGCCCATATTGGGCGCCATCAGATGCTCGATCTGACCGGCAAGCCGGGAGGCTTCGAACGCAGTTATGAAAAGCGACGGCGCCTTCGAGTCCCGCAAGGCGGTTATAAGCTGCGCCGGCTGGCCCGCGAAAACCCGCCCCCGAGCTTCCACATCCTGCACATAATAGCCGGCGAGCGGAAGGCTCGCGATGTCGCAGGCCTGCGCGACCGTCCCGGCCATGTTCAGCGGATCGTAAAGGGCGACCGGGCCTTGGGCGCGAAGAGTGCGCAGCAGCCCATGAGCCTTTTCTGCCGCAAGCGGATGGGTAAGGGCTTTAAAAAAGGCGTTGCCGCCCGATACGTTGCTGAAAGTCTCGATCCGCAGCGGCATGCTCTTACGCAACCCCTATTGCATCGGCGATGATGATTTCACACAACCGGTCGAACTTCTATCCGGCAAAACGAAGGCGCCTCCGCCCGCACGATACGGCGGCTAACTTTTCAACTTCTTGAAGAAGGCGGAAGCGCTATGGCGTGTCTTCTCCCGCCAGACCACCCAATTGTCACGCACCCAATTGAGCTGAATAACCCTGCGCTCGCCGCAGAAGGATTTGTGCCCGTGCCAGGCGTTTTGGGTATTGAGAAAGGCAAGCAGCGTTCCGCGCGCCGGTGGGACCTCCATCACCATGTCATCGAGATTGGTGGGCGAATTGAGGAGGCGTAAGCGGCCGCCATCGGCTTCCCACTTGCCGTTCATATAAATGAGAACGGTGACGAGCTTGCTCTTGCTGTCGAGATGGATTTGCCCATCCTTCTCGCGGGCGCGCCCGCGGACGGTAATGGTTGTGGGGCGCCTCTTGAGGTCTATACCAAGCTTATTGCCCATGAGATCGCGGAACAGGGGCCCCCGAAGCTCCTTCATGAATTTGGAAAATGCGGGACCGGAACGGAGTGTTTCCAAGGGAAAGCTGCCGGGCTGCGAAATCGAGGGGTAGTCCTTCTCGACAAGATCCAGCGCATGCTCATCTACGAAATTGGGGACGATAACGAATGGGAAGGGGCTTGCTTGAGCAGGAATTCGTTCCAAGGCCGCTAAATTGAGCATCGATCCTCCCGCTTTTGCGGCTGCACAGCTTGCCATGCCGCGTTGCTTGGCTGCCGTTCATAGCGCAGTGGCGCCCGCTACGCAACTATCCGCAAGAGAGCCGGCTCGCGCGTGCCCGTTTCATTCAAGAGCCGGACACGCGCAGAGACTCTAGTTGAGCGGCGAACGCACTGAGTGCAGGAGGAAGTTGAACCCGACCTTCACCGTATTCGCGGTGAGGTTGTTGTCCAGCCGCAGGTTCGAGGAACCGAAGGCGCTGAAATTGTTGTTATCGAAGTCGAAATACTGGTACTCCGCTTTGACCGTCCAGTTTGGCGCGAGCAGATACTCCACGCCTCCGCCAACGGTCCAGCCAGTGAACGTGCCGCTGTTTTGACCGATGCTATCGAAGGGATCGGACACGTGGATGTCGCCAGTAAAGAACGCGAAGCCGCCCTTGGCATAGATAAGGGCGTTTCCAAGCGTTAAGCCGGCGCGGCCGGTCACATCGCCATAGAATCCGGCGCCGCTGGATACGTAGATAACCCTCTTCGAGCCAGGATCGGCAAAGGATCCGCTTGTTCCGGCATCCAATCCGCCAAGATCGATTTCGATGCCGTAGACAAAGTTGCCGGCCTGGACATTGTAACCGAGCTGAGCGCCTCCGAAGATGCCCGATGCGCTAAGGCTGCTAAAGGGCACGCTTCCTGAGCTATCGAGGAGGATGGCGTTATTGGCAGCGTTGACCGAGGTCGAAGCCCAGCCCACGGAGCCACCGATATAGAAGCCTTGCCACAATGGCAGAGGCACATATGCCGGCTCGTCCTTATAGCCGCCATAACCGCCATAGATATCGGCTGCTTGAGCCCTACCCGTTACGAGCAGAACGCCGAGCGCAGCGGCGCAGACACGAATGAACTTTCCAACTGACATGAGTTTCCCGCTTACGTTGTTAACAGGTGAGCTTTACGCGGTACACGGGAATTGAATGCCATCCCCGCCGTTTCTACGCAAGCGTGTGTACAGTTGCGTCTACACGCAGGCGGTGTATAGCCTGTTGATGGCGCCGGCAGGCCGGCTAGCTTCGGTCCGCTTCGCTCTTGTTCCGCTTGGCAAATTCTGGACCTGTCGCTTCTGCGGCACAGGGGCGCAAAGATCTTTCCGGCCAGCGCCAGTGCCACCCGGCGCGTTCAGGCTTCAACCTAAATCCGGCAGTTGGAGCCGATCCATGGCTGGGATGCGGGGCAAAACAGCCGCAGCGTCGTCCCCGCCTTCGTGCGCGGGGACCTAGTAAACACTTCGCTGTGTCATTGGCTTCGCCCGCCGTTACCATGGCGATTACTGGATTCCCGCCTTCGCGGGAATGACAATCCGAGGCCATCGCCAGCGCAACCCGGCGCGCTCAGGCTTCGATCCGATGGCGGAGCTCCGCCGCCAGCGCGAGCGAGGCGGTAAGCCCTGGGGACTCGATGCCGAAGAGGTTCCACAGGCCGGCAACGCCATGGCGCTTGGGTCCTTGGATCGTGAAATCGGCCGCGGCCTCGCCAGGGCCTGCGATCTTCGGCCTGATCCCCGAATAAGCTGGGGCGAGCGCGCCCTCGGGCAAGCCCGGCCAATAGCGGCGGATCGCCCCGTAAAACGCTTCCGCCCTCGCGCTATCGACGGCGTAATCGATGGCCTCCACCCACTCCACATCGGGGCCGAAGCGGACGCCGCCGCCAAGATCGAGCGTTGCGTGGATGCCGAGGCCGGCGTCCTCTGGCATCGGATAGATGAGATGGCGGAACGGGGACCTTGCGCCGCTCAGCGCGAAGTAATTGCCCTTTGCGAAATAGACTTCGGGGATCGCCTCCGCGGCCATGCCTTCGATGGCGCGCGCAACCGCCAGCCCGATGACGCCAGCACCGATGACAACGCAATCGGCTTGTTCCATTTTGCCTCCTGCGGCCGTCATGAGCGCCGTATGTACTGCCTTCGTTGACCCGGGAAGTCCCCCTCACCCCAACCCTCTCCCCGAGGGGAACCATTGCGGCATCGTTCTCTCTCCCCTTGGGGAGAGAGACAGAGGAGGGGGTCTTGAAAGGTCGAAATCAGCGAAAGTATAAGTCGCCTCGCGGGCACCGGCCAGCTTCAACTCCCCAAAAACCGCTAGCCCTCTTGCGCGATTTTCTCCCTTGCGGCGCTGGACAGAAAGGCGGAGCGGGTGAGCCCGCGCGCGGCGGCTGCGTCGTCGATGGCGGCGAGAAGCCAGGCGTCCAGCGATAGGTTCGCCTTGACCGGGCGCCCGGTTTCGATCAGCAGCGGCACGATGGCCAAGGCGGCGCCTTGCTTCAAAGCCTCCGCAACCTCCGGCTCTTTGACGATTTCCTCGAAGCCGCGCGGCGCCGGCAAGACCTCTCCATCGGCGAGTGCGTCTTCCGCCCATAAGCGCAAGGCTTCCTGCGCCTTCTGTAACAGCTCGTCCACCGTCGCGCCCATGGAGGTGCAGCCGGGCATGTCAGGCACCCACAGGCCGAATGCGCCGGGCTCGCCGTCGATGACCACGGCATAACGTGTCTTTGCCTTTGCCATATTACTCACCCCATCCGGCCTGTTTGGCGATCTGCCGGGCGACGCCAGGCGAAAGCGTTCTGTGACGCGGCACGATGATGCGGCCCTTGCGGTCCGGGTGCTTGAACTTGTCGTGTCCGGCGCCGTGCTCTTCCAGCCAGCCTTCTTGCTTGAGGCGCGAGACCACCTTCTGGCGATTGGTTTCCGGCGTTGGCATCGTCACCCCGTGCGCATATATTTACGCACACACGCGCGGCATTTTCAAGGCCGGCGTTTTTGCCATAGAAAATTGGCCCGCCTCCGGCTGGACACCTTGGCTCGAATGTGAAGTAACCTTCAGTGCCCCAAGACGTAAAGATGTTAGGATTAAGGACTTAACGTCCTGGCAAGCCGGAAACCGTAGCTTCTGAAACGGTCCGTAGGGACGGCCCAGGCACGGTAGGCCGCGCGGAGACCCCCTGGACTGAAGTACCAGGCACCGCCGCGTATGACACGGTACTTGCAATCACCGGCTGTCCAGGCCGAGCCATCCGCCCGCGCGCCCTCGTAATTGCCGTGCCAGCAATCCTCCGCCCACTCGTAGACATTGCCGTGGACCTGATAAAGTCCCCAGGGACTCGGCCGGAAAGATTTTACGGGCAGCGTTTTTTGCCGGTATTCGCCTTTCCGGTCGCCATTATAAACGTAATTACCATCGTAATTCGCCTGCTCCGGTGTGATCGACGAACCCCACCAGAACGGCGTTGTGCTCCCGGCCCGCGCCGCATATTCCCGCTCCGCCTCCGAAAGCAGCCGGTACTCCTTTCCCGTCTTGTTCGAGAGCCACTTCACATAGGTTTTGGCGTCATCCCAGTTCACATTTACGAGCGGCCGGTCGCCCCTGCCCCAGCCTTGATCGTCGGGTATGTAAGCGCAGCCGCCAGCATTCACGCAGGCGTCCCATTCCGCGAAGGTCACCGCGAACCTGCCAACTGCAAAGGGCTTTGCGATCGCCACCCGATGCTGCGGGCTCTCGTAGCTTTCCCGCTCCGGCTCGCTATCGAGCGACCCCATGCGGAAGCTGCCGGCCGGCACCACCACCATCTCGGGGCAATCCGGGCAATCCTTGAAGCTTTCGCCCGATCCAGGCTTGATGCAAGGCCGCTTATTCGAGTCCGCCACCGATACGGCCACGCCATCGTCGCAAGCGTCCTCCGCCGGCCGCACCGGCGCAGGCGCCGGCTTCGGCACGACCGCCACCTGCGTCAGCTCCTCCAGCCGCGCCTGCGCGTAAGGCGCGAAGCGGCTCTGGCCATGACGCAGGAGAAAGGTCCTCAGCATAGCCGCGCTGTTCTTATCGAGCGCCGCCCATTCCCGCGCCGCCCCTGCCTCCGCGTCCGGCGCCGCCTGCGCCCCAAGCGAAGGCGCCTCCCGCCCGGCAAAATAGAGCCGCGTCATGGGGCTCGCCTGCATCCACGGCTTTTGCCCCGCGCTTTCCATCACGCGCAACTGCGTTTCCCGGAACACCTGAACGGCCTCGGCGCCGGGTTTCACGATCTCCTCGGCCAGCGCACGCGCGTAAGGCCCGGCTCCGGCGCCCTCGTCCGAGGCAAGCTCGCCCTCGGCCGTGGCAAAGGCGATCAGCATGCCCCCCGGTATCTTCTCCACCGGTTGAAAGCCCTTCGGCTGAGCGAGCGCCTTGGTGGCTGGGTCTTTCAGCTTAAGCGTTTTGCGGCAGGCGTCGAAGATCACGAAGTGCTTGGCGCCCAGCGCTTGCGCGTTGAGGTGGTCGATCAGCTCCCTCAGCTTCACCGAGCGGTGCCAGAAGCCGGCCGCCGAAAGCTCGGGCACATCCACGGGGATGAGGTAGTTGTCGCGCTGCGCGTTGGACGCGCCATGGCCGGAATAATAGAAAAAGCTCACCGCATCGGGGCCGGCGCGCGCCACGCGTGCCGCAAAAGCCTCGAAGGCTTCGAGCATGGCAACCCGATCCGCGTCGGAGATGACGGTTATGTCCGGCTCGGCAAAACCCACCTTCAGGAGCGCAGATCTGAGCATGTAGCGATGCCAAAAAATCTTTCAAGTTACTTTGTCGGCTTTTTTGTCTTCACCTTCTCATCCTGCCGAGGAATCGGCGCTTTCGCTACCTTCTTTACAATTTCGTCAAAGGCGGATTCGTCTTCGGTGCAGCCTAGCTCGCGGGCCGCTTCGATGAATTTTTCGGATTGAGAGGGTGGGGTTAAAGTAAGGGCATTTCCCTTATTATCTCCCCCCACTTGGTTAGTAGGGGGATCTAGTTGGGGAGACTCCCCTATTGTATCCACGACCAAATACCAAACAGCTGCGGGACCTCGTGGGTTTGTTAAGCCTATAATCGCCCTAAATTACATCGGCGTCCCGGCTGGAAACATTTCAACCGGATTTTTTGTAAGGGGGTTACTGCGCTGCGATGAGCTTCGGCGCCATCAGTGAGCCGGCCGCGGCGTCCGCTGCGGTCAGGGCGCCTTCCTCGACGATTTCGGCGAGCTTGCGGCGCGCTTCCTCCGCCTCGCGCTGCCGCGCCCAAAGCCCGGCATAGAGGCCTCCGGCTGCAAGCAAAGAGAGATGCGTGCCGCGCTCGACGATCTGCCCTTTGTCCATAACGAGGATCGTGCCGGCGTGTATCACCGTCGAAAGCCGGTGCGCGATGACAAGCGTGGTGCGGTTTTTTGCGATGCGGTCGAGCGAGGCCTGGATCTCCTTCTCGGTGAAGCTGTCGAGCGCCGAGGTTGCCTCGTCGAGCATAAGAATTGGCGGCGCCTTTAAGATGGTGCGGGCGATCGCCACGCGCTGCTTTTCGCCGCCGGAGAGCTTTAAGCCCCGCTCGCCGACCATCGACTTGTAGCCGAGCGGCAATTGCTGAATGAATTCATCGATTTGCGCGAGACGGGCTGCTTCCTGGACTTCCTCGCCGGTTGCCGTCACCCGGCCGTAGCGGATGTTATATTCGATGGTGTCGTTGAAGAGCACGGTATCCTGCGGCACAATGCCGATGGCGGCCCGGAGCGCCTCCTGGGTCACATCCCGGATATCCTGGCCGTCGATGAGGATGCGGCCCGATTTCACATCGTAAAAGCGGTAGAGAAGCCGCGAAATTGTCGATTTGCCAGCGCCCGAAGGCCCAACCAGCGCGACCATGTGCCCCGCCGGAACCTCGAAATCGACGCCGCGCAGGATCGGCCGCGCTTCGTCATAGGCAAAGTGCACATCCTCGAATTTGATCGCGCCCTTGGAGACGCTGAGCGGCTTGGCGCCGGGCCGGTCCTTGACCTCAGGGGCCTGCTCCAAAAGGTCGAACATGGCCTCGATATCGACCAGCGCTTGCTTGAGCTCGCGGTAGATCATGCCCATGAAATTGAGCGGCTGATAGAGCTGAATAAACACAGCATTGACCAGCACGAAGTCGCCGATAGTCATGGTTCCCTTTGCGATGCCGCGGGCCGCGAACAGCATCGAGAGCACCATGCCTGTCGTGAAAATCAGCGCCTGGCCCGCGTTCAGCACCGCGAGCGAGCTGTAAGTGCGGATGGTGGCGCGCTCGTATTTCGCCATCGAGCGATCGTAACGCTCCGCCTCCCAGCGCTCGTTGCCGAAATATTTCACGGTCTCGTAGTTCAGAAGGCTGTCAACCGCTTTGGTGCTGGCTTCCGTGTCAGCCTCGATATATTCGCGCCGGATGGCGATGCGCTTTTCGCTAAAAAAGAAACTGAACCAGGAATAAAACACGATCATCGTAAGAACGATGGCCACGAGCTGCCAGCCGAAATAAAAGTCGAATAGCAGGCAAACGAACGTAACCTCAAGAATGGTGGGGATAAGGTTTAGCGCGCCCATGCGGACGATCAGGTCGATGGCCCCCTTGCCGCGCTCGAGCACGCGCGACAGTCCGCCCGTTTTCCGCTCCAGATGAAAGCGAAGCGACAAATCGTGAACATGGCGGAACGTGGCGGTCGAAAGCACGCGCGTGGCGTGCTGGCTGATACGGGTAAAAAGCACGTCCCGCAATTGCACGAAACCGATCATAGAAATGCGCGCCGCACCGTAGGCGAGGATCAAGGCGAAGGGGACCGCAAGCGCTTTAGCGGCAACGGCGCTGCCGGAGTTTTGCGGCAGGCCGGTCAGCGAATCGACCGCAGCCTTGTAAGCGAGCGGCATGGCGATGGTGACAACCTTCGCCGCCACCAGCGCTATGGCCGCAAGCACGAGCCTGAGCTTCAGATCCGGCCTTCCCTCAGGCCACACAAAGGCAAGCAAATGTCTGAGTATCGCCTCGTGACGCGGGCCGTCCCCATTCTCAGGGGCGGGTGCATGGCGGGAAACGGCGTGATGACGCAATAAATGCCTCTTCGATGTTCGGCTTCTAGCCTTGAGGTTGCCGCACATGGCTGGCAGGAGGGTCGCACGCACTCCATATAAGCGCTCCCTAAACTATAGCGAGAGTTTCAAGCCCCTCAAGCGGCGCGCAAGCTTGCCGCATCTACCCTCTTGACCTTGACCGCTCGCAATGTGAAGACGGCCTATGAAATCGAAAAAAACAAAACGCCTTTGTGTTTATTGCGGTTCCGGCGCCGGGCGCGACCCGCGCTACAAGGCCGCCGCGCTAACGCTAGGCTGCGCGATGGCCGAAGCCGGGATTGGGCTCGTCTATGGCGGCGGCGGGAACGGCCTTATGGGAGCGGTGGCAGGGGCCGTGCGCGATCGTGGCGGCCACGTTACGGGGATTATTCCGGCCTCGCTTTTGGAGCTTGAGAATGCGCTGGAAAACATCACCGAGCGCTACGTGACCAATGGTTTCCACGAGCGCAAAATGCTGATGTTCAACCTATCCGACGGGTTCGTAGCCCTGCCGGGCGGCGTCGGAACGCTCGAAGAGCTGGTCGAGCAGCTCACCTGGGCGCAGCTCGGTCATCATGAGAAGCCTATCTACATCGTCAATACCGCAGGCTATTGGGATTTGCTGTTGCAAATGTTCGACAGGATGCGCGAGCAGCTTTTCATCCGGCCCAGCTTGGAGACGCCCTACATCGTGGTGGACAACGTTGAGAATGTTGTGCCGGAGTTCTTAAAGCACCGCCCGGCCCGCCGCGCCGCGGCCTCCGGGCTGATCCGCGCCTAGCGTCTGTGCTCTACAGGCGGAAACAGCTTCAAGACCCCCTCGGCGATGCGTTTGCGGCGGAACGCCGCCCCGGCTACCGGCTCTCTGCGGGAGGCTGCCTCAGTGTAAGTCCGCAGACGATTTGCCTGCCTCGTGGTCTACAGCATGCACGGCTTTCGCGGGACGATAGTTTACGGCGACGGAGGCCAGCGCGAGCATAAGAATGGCGGCGGCCTCGTAAATGACGTTCAAAGGCTCTTGATCCTTATGCAGAATGGTCGCTCGCGCCAAAGCTGTGATGGCAATGAAAATCGGCAGGGTAATCGGAACTTGCTTGCTCTCGTAATATGCGCCGACCATCGCGAGCACCTCGACATAAAGAAACATGAGCAGCAGGTCCTGTAAGCCGACATCGCGCTTAACGGCGATGAGATAGAGCTCCTTGCCAACGCCAATCACCGTAAGAACAGCTATCACCAAAAGAAATATACTCTCCAATCGCTGGATTATTTTCCGGAATCCAAATTCGATCTTCATCTTTTCGCTTGCGCTCCCGTCCATTGCAGCTCTTCTCCCCTGTGTGAGGCCTCGCCCGAACCGTTGTGACGCATAACAGATGCTGGAGAGCGGCGGAACGGCCTTCAGCGCGACTCTTCGATCCGGTCAGCTCTGAGCGGCGATCTTTGCGATAATGCCGGCGAGTGCACCAATCAGGAGGATGCCCGCGGCAAGGGCCTGCACGCCGAAGCCCCGCCCGCGTTTTTCCGCCGCCGCCGCATAGCCCTTGAAATATAAGATGCGGCCAAAAATCCAAAGAACGCCAAGGACAGCCGCAGCTATGTCGTTGACGTAGATCGCAAAAAGCCAGAGCGATGGAAGAAAGACCGGCATCCACTCCAAGGTATTCATCTGAATGCGAAACATGCGCTCGAAATCGGGGTGCCCGGAGGTTGCCGGAGCTTTCACGCCATACCTTGCCCTGGCCTTCGCTACCGCGGCGCCGGTGTAGAGGTAGAAACTCACGGCCAGAATGGTGACAAGAGCGGCGTAGTTTGGCATCGGCATATTTGCCTCCGGATGGGACCTCGGGGATTTCGGCGCCCCCTGCGCAAGCGTCATATCATGCTTAAGGCTGCGGTCTCATGACAAATCCGGCTGAATGCTTCCGAAGCCCCCCCCCTTGCTCACTCTGTCTCTCTCCCCGCAGGCACGCCTTGGCGTGCCTGCATCTCAAATTTATCGCGCTCGCAAGCGAGCGCGATGGGGAGAGAGGACGCTTGCACCACAGCGGAGAGAGGGCCGCAGCTTGCTCCCTCTCCCCGTCCGCATTCGCCTGCGAATGCGGACACTTTGAGTAGCAAGCTCGCCAAGGCGAGCAGCCGCATCCGCTTGCGGATGCGGTTACTCTAAGTTGCAAGCTCGCCAAGGCGAGCTTGCTGGGAGAGGGCTGGGGTGAGGGGGTCTTGAAACTGTTTCCGCCTAGATAGCTGCACACACCAGCCCAAGCGCCTCGCCGCCGCCAGCGCGGCGGCCTCAAGGCACCATCGCGAAATCGAAATCCGGCGTGGCGCGCGGCTTCAGCTCGACCGGCTTGCCGCCCGTCAGCTCCTCCACGCGCCGCTCCACATAAAGGTTCAGCTCGCCGATCGTCACCACGCCGGTCTTGTAATGGTGCCCCTGCCCCGCCAAGCCTTCGAGCAGCGCCTTGGTGAACGCGCCATGCTGCCAGTCGTCGCGCTCGACGCTCACCTCGGAGCCGGCCGAGCTCGCCAGCACAATCGCGCGGCCCGCGTCGCCGATCTGGTTGACGAACTTGTTATAGTCGAGCCCGCCGCTGGCCGTGGCGAGCCCGGCATGGCAGGTGTCGAAAAAGAACAGCGCCTTGCCCTTCAGCGCCGCCAAAGTATCGGTGATCTCGGTATCGGGCACCGCGCTGCTGCGTGCGGGCAAGAGCCTGCCCTCGATACTCTCCATCTTGGCATTATAGGGCACGTAATAATATTTGCCGATGGGGCTGGTGACGCCGTGGCCCGAGAGGAACAGCACGCCCACATCGCCCTCGCCGCCCTGACCCACCTGACGGATCAGCCAATCGAGGCCGTCCACAATGGCGGCGCGATCCGCCGCCTCGCCGGTGAGAAGCTTCACCTCGACCTTGGCGTAGAGGCTGCCCTGCTGCCGCTCCAGCGCGGCTTTGAAGTCGCGCGCGTCTTTCTCAGCCCAGCGCAGGCCGGGCACTTTCTTGTCCTGGAATGTGCCGGTGCCGACGGCGAGCGCGTAGAGCGAGCCCTTGGGCGCAGCTGAGGCGCGCGCGGTGCCCTGGAACTTCAGGCGGATGTAAACGGGGTGCTTTCGACATCCCCCGCGCGTGCGACGAGCGAGAGCGTCACATCGCGCTGCGGCAGGCCGGTGAGCGTGAGGCTGCTTTCGGTGTCGTTCGAGGCGCTGACCGGCGCGAGCCCTTTCGCCGTGCCGCCGCCGAGCGGGCGGCCGTCCACGAGCGCGCCCACCTCCGAAACGGGAAGGCCCGAGGGCGAGCGCAGGCTGTAGCGGACGGTGAGGCTATCGCTGGAGAGCGTACCGCCCTCGCCAGGCGACAGGATCGTAATCACCGGCGGCAGCTTCTTTGCGATCTCCCCAGCCGGTGCTGCACCGGCGAGCCGGTTGGCCTCGGCGATGGCGGTGTCCTCGTCGAGATCGCCGAGCACGCGTTTGACGATGTCGGGGCGGTTGAATTTGTCGCGGAAGCGCGAAGCGGGGAAGAAATCGGCCGCGTGGTCCCAGTCGCGGTTCACATGCCAGCCGATGAGGTCCTCAGCGCCGGGCGAGGCGGCGTAATAGCCCTTGGGCGTCCAGGCGACAAAGCGGCGGTCCTTCGCGTGCACGAACAGAGCAAGCAGTTCCTTCCCGTCGGAGAGGCGGTGCCAGCGGATCGTTCCGTCGCCATAGGCGACTGCCACGAGCCTGCCGTCGCGGCTGATATTCACGCCCGTGGCGATTCCGGGGACAGGTTTTTGCCATAGCTCGCCGCCATCGGCGCGATAGGCGCGCAGCTTATATTCCGTGCCGAGCACGAAACGCGTTGCGTCTGGCACGATGGCGAGCGCGCGCGAATACTCGTAGCCAACGAGCGCGATGGGCTTGCCGTTCAGCTTCGGCGCGTATTCATTCTCCCAATCGCTGACGGCGATGCCGCTTATTTTGGGTTTCGCTAGGCCGGGGACGCCTTGCGGCGCGTCGCGAAGATCGAACGCGGCGAGGTCGAAGAGCACGGGCGTGGCGTCGCCATAGCCAAGCCCGAAGCGGACGCGGGCGCCATCGGCGGACAGGGTGAAGGCATCGCGCTTCTTGCCGTGCAGATCGGCGGTGACGCCCTCCTGCCAGACGCGCTTGGCGCCATCCGCCGCGACGAGGCCGAAGGCCGGATCGGCCGCCCCCGCCGCGATGCCTTCACCGCAGGGCAGAAGCTCCATGATGGTGTCTTGCGAGAGCGGCGCTTCGCTGCGGCGGCCCCGGCCCGGCTCCTGCCAGATCACAAGCGGAGTTCCCAGCGACCCATATATTCCGCCCGCATAAAGCCGCGCGCCATCGGCGGACCAGGCGACTCGGCCGAGATTGCCACCCGAAATCCCGCTGGTATCGGCGGCGTAAAGCCGCTTCAGCGTGCGCGAACCATAGACTTCTACCGCCGTTGTGTCACGGAAGCCCACGGCAAGCTTCGTCCCATCGGGATGCACGGCGATGCTGTAGGGCTCTGTCCCACCTTGCGTCTTGGCCTTGGCTTCGAGCCCGCCGCCCGCGCCATACCGGCGGATTGCCCCGTCAAAGGCGACGGTATAGAGCGCGCCGTTCCCGCCGAATGCCGCGCCAAGGCTGTCCTTGCCGCCATAATCCTTGTCTTCGGCGAGCGGACGCCAGCTCTCCGTCTCCCACAGCCGCAAGCCTTGGCCGCCGCCAAGCGTCGCAGCCAGCCGCCGCCCATCGGGCGAGAAGGCGAGATGGCGGATCACATTGCCGAGGCGTCCGAGTCGGGTGACGAGCCGCCCCGTGGCGGCTTTGAAGATGTAAACGGAATGATATTGATCTTTGGCGTAGCGCGCATCCCAGCCGCCCGCAGCCACCCATTCGCCGTCCGGCGACAGCGCCACGGCATAGATTTTGCCGTCATCCCCCTCGCCGATGGGCACGCGCAAGGTGCGCAGCAGCTCCGCGCTTCCCCGCGCGCCTTCCGGCAGCGCCCAGAGCCGCGCTGTTTTATCTTCCGATCCCGTCACCATCAGGGTGCAGGCCCTATTCACGCCGATGCGCCAGATCGTAGCCGTATGCATCCCCGGATCGATCCGCAGCATGGGCCGCGGATCGGGCAAATCCTCCGCCCGCGCCGCCCCCGCCAGCACCGCCGCAACCGCAATAATCGCCGCCAACATGCGCATGACATATCCCCCCCCGGCCGTTGACGTCATTGCGAGGGGCATCGCCCCGAAGCAATCCAGGGGCAACAAGCATCGACGCTTGTTGCCCCTGGATCGCCACGGCGGCTAGAGCCGCCTCGCGATGACGTTGAGGCATGAACCCCGCTGCCACCATACCGCCCACATCATAGCGCAGGCGCGGCCGCCAATCTATGCATCTTATCAAGCCGCAGCGAAGAATACGGCGAGCCCCCCGATGTCATGGCCGGGCTTGACCCGGCCATCCACGACCATATCGAGCCCATTGCCCATCATCCTGGATGGCCCGATCAAGCCGGGCCATGACAGCAGAGTTTCGCCGCACCGCACCGCACCATGGTTAATGCGGAGATGGTGAACGGGGGCGGGTTTTTATTTCTTCCTGCCGCAAAAGTCGCGATTTTTGCGCGTTTTCACGCGCAAATCGCGACTCCAAAAAGTCCGTTAAATACATTTCCAGTTTTGAATTAACCCTATGAAGGCGATGCGGCTTGCCAAGACGCGCCGCCGCCTTCGAAGTTTTCGCATGAATATCAGTGCGTTAGAGCGGTTAAAATTTTAGCAAGGCGCTTTTCTCTATATTGGCGGCGTAAAGGGAACGGCGCCGGCGCGCAAACAGCGGGCAGACAATGCGAAGGTTTGAGGTTAACGGCAATTTAACGCGTGTCGCACGCCGCCCGCTAGCGCGCGGCGGAAAGCCGGTTGCGCACGCGCTCGGCGGCGCTGCCGACAATGGCATCGACGGCGGAAGCGGCATCGGCCTCCAGGATCGCCTTGTGCAGGCTTTTGGCCCCTGGCAGCCGCTGCGCCTTCACGACCTCTTCGAGCTGCCCCTGGTCGAGCTTGCCGAGGAAGGCGCGGGCCTCGTGCTCGCGCCCGGTGATCAGCGCGGCTTCGATATGGCATTCGAGAGGGTCGAAGGTAACGTTGTCCAAAAGGGTGTGCGTATGCATCTTTCCACTGTCCTCCGGCGCCGCGGGGGCGGCCGGCTTTCGCGTTCGCTTCGAGGGGGCTGCGGCCTTTGCGAGCGTAGCCTCAACCTTGCCGGCGAAGGAGGGATTGGCGATCGCCTCCTCCGCGACGGCTTCGAACAGCGCTGCCAAGCTCGTCAAAATCTTCGCTTCCCGGCTTTCGCTCATGCGGCCGCCTCCTGTTGGTAGCGCAGTATGATTGAGTCGACCGCTTCCTTGCAAAGGGCACGCACGACTTCGGCGCCGGAGCCATATTTTTCTTCGATGGTGAGCATTTCGCCGCGATATTCGAACGCCTCGGCGATGCCGTCGTCCTGCGGAATCGTGGTTTGCATGACGGGGTGGGCCGCGGCGACGTTGCCGAGGTTGAGGCGCTGGAAGGCGCCATCGCGCCAGAAGTTCACGAGGCCGATGTAGCGCCGCTTCTCCTTGGGAATCAACAGCACGTCATCGAGCTGGCTCTTTTCCTCGATCACGGTCGAGATCCGGTCGACGGCGTAGCTCGACACGAAATCGGGGCGGAACGGCACGATGACCTTATGGGCGAGCCGCAGCGCGGCCTTGGTCGAGAAAGTAAGGCCGGGCGGGCAGTCGAAAATCACAACGTCGAAAACATCGCCAAAATCGTTCAGCATGCCGCCAAGGCGCTGGATCAGCCCCTGCTCGGCGGTTTCCAGGTCTTGGCCGGCCCGCGCGCGGTTGTGCAGGAACGCGTTCTCGATGTCCTCCAGATCGAGCGAGCCCGAGAGAACCGAAAGCATGCCGGCGGGGGCATCGATATCCCCAACATTGTGCAAAATGAAGTCGTCGGGCCTGAGCTTCGGCCTGTCGTACTTCTCGTCGAAATACTCCGCGATGGTCTTGCGGTTGCGCCGCGCCCAATCCCACTTTTCCCCGCCGGTCAGGATCATGGAGGAATTGCATTGCGTGTCGAGGTCCACGACAAGCACGCGCTGCTCGCCCATGGCGGCGAAGCCATGCGCAAGCATTGTCGTTACCGTCGATTTACCGACACCGCCCTTGCGGTTAGCGACTGCCAGAAGAATGCCCATCCCGCCTTACCTCCAGGAACACTCCGCGTGGGACTATGCGAATCCCTCGCTCAATGTGCCATTTAAGACTGCACATGGGGGCTATCAATGTTCAAGCCCTCGGGTGAGCCTTAGAGTAAGCCTGAAACAGGCGGTCGCGGTCAACGGCGGTGTAGCCTTGAGTTGTTGATAGGCTGGCATGGCCGAGCAGCTCTTGAATGACGCGCAAATCCGCGCCGCGGCTCAAAAGATGCGTCGCAAAGGAGTGCCGGAGCGCGTGCGGCGTTGCCGTTTGCGGCAAGCCCAGACCGTTGCGAAGCCTCGCAATCAAGAGCTGCACGATGCGCGGATTGAGCCGGCCGCCTTTGACGCCGACAAAAAGCGGGCTGTGCGGATCGAGCCGGTGCGGACATTTTTCCAAATAGGCCGAGACCGCCGATTGCGCGACGGGCAAGATGGGCGCCAGCCGCTCCCGGCCGCCTTTGCCCTTGATGCGAAGCACATCGCGCGGCGGCAGGGGCGCATCCTTGCGGTTGAGGTCCAGCGCCTCGGAGATGCGCAAGCCGGAGCCATAGAGCAGGAGGAGAACGGCCTGATTGCGCGGGCCCGTCCAAGGATGATCGCTCAGCTCGCCATCGAGCGCGGCCTCATCGACGACATCTCTCGCCTTGATCTCGGTCAGCGGTTTCGGCAAGCGCGGCGGAAGTTTGGGCAGCGCAACGGCCAGCACGGCGCGGTTGTGCAAAGCGCCCACGCGTTCGAGATAGCGGAACAGCGAGCGAAGCGCCGACAGCGTGCGCGCGAGCGAGCGGCTGCCCGTGCCGCCGTCGCGCCTTGCCGCCATGAAGGCGCGGAAATCGCCTGTGCAGAGCGCGTTGAGGCGGCCAAGCGACACTTGCTCCCGCCAGGTGGCGCCCAAGAAGCCCAGGAATTGGCGCACATCGCGCTCATAGGCCTCGAGCGTGTTGTCCGCATAGCGGCGCTCCGAGCCGAGATAGCTGAGCCAGCCCGCAACGGCGCCCGCGACATCCGATGAAACGTCCCACCCCTCACCCTGTCCCTCTCCCACTGGGAGAGGGGACGGCCGAACAGCGGCCGCGACGGTGCCCCCTCTCCCGCCGCATCCGCTTGCGGATGCGGTCACTTCAGGTTCCAAGCTCGCCGGGGCGAGCTTGCTGGGAGAGGGCTGGGGTGAGGGGAGCGGCCCCTCTTCATCTGGCGCGCTGTTCAACATCGCTCATCACAAAATGCTCTGCCCCGTCTTCTTCCAATCGGCCATAAATTGCGCGAGGCCTTTATCGGTGAGCGGGTGGTTGACGATTTGCTTCAAGACGGCGGGCGGCACGGTGGCGGCGTCGGCGCCCGCAAAGGCGGCCTCGGTGACGTGGCGCGGATGCCGGATCGAAGCGGCGAGGATCTCGGTGCTAAGGTCGGGATAGTTGTCGTAAATCGTGCGGATATCGCGGATAAGGCTCATGCCGTCCTCGCCAACGTCGTCGAGGCGGCCGACGAACGGCGACACGAAGGCCGCCCCGGCCTTTGCGGCAAGCAGCGCCTGGTTTGCCGAGAAGCACAGCGTGACGTTCACCATGATGCCGTCCTGTGCGAGCGTGCGGCAGGCTTTAAGACCGTCCCAGGTCAGCGGCACCTTCACAGCCACGTTCTCTGCGATCGCAGCGAGCTTTCGGGCCTCGGCGAGCATCGTCTCCGTGTCCGTCGCAGAGACCTCGGCGCTGACCGGCCCTTCGACGATGGCGCAAATCTCCCGCACCGTCTCGATGAAGTTCCGCCCAGCCTTCGCGATCAGCGACGGGTTCGTGGTCGCCCCGTCGAGCAAACCGGTTGCGGCGAGCTCGCGGATTTCGTCTATTTCAGCCGTATCGGCGAAGAATTTCATAGGTGCCTTCCTCTCATGAGGCGCACTTCGGGAAGTGCGCAAAGTAGCTGCGTTTGGTTTAGGATGTGTTAACCCGCTTGCCAACAGCGAAAGCCGCCTGGAACTACGGGCGGCCGGGGCGCGGAATATTCAGTTGCTTGCAGGCCAAATCGATCATCTTTCCGGCACGCTCGCGGATCTCCGCCGCTCTCCAGCTCGTCTTCTCAGCAATCCCAGCCAAAGTCTTATATTTTTGCGACTGCTCTTTGATGGTTGGAAGTTTCAGATGGAAATCCAAATTCGTTATTTTTAGATTCTCCGAATAGTCCATCAGCGCAAGGTTGCCGATGGAATGGCACGCGAAGAAGCGTTCGTCCTCATCGGGAAAGTCTTTAAGCCATTGCGAATCCGGTGCCGGCCTTTGCGGCAGCACATGCTCGACCGAAGCGAAGGCGGCATCGGCGGCAAAGGCCGGTTCATCCGACATCGATTCGAGCCACCGCATGAGAGACAGGCGCGTTTCATCGTCTTGAAGGGGCGTCGCCAAGCTTTCCAAAATGCGCACAATTTGCTGCGGACGGAAGGTCAAGGCACCCGGCCGGATTGTGCTCGTCGAGAACGGATTGCGGCTCTGCGACAGAGCTTTGCCGAATATCCTGGCACGGTCGTTCGCCGAAAACTTCGCCAGCGTCATCATCATGCAAATGCGATGCAAGGCGCCGAAGCGCTGCTTGA
>Ga0074046_10001176_pt1 | contig 24071 bp, 19 predicted proteins | sample BogForMeECP23OM3_FD_94441 | JGI IMG/M metagenome (GOLD analysis project Ga0074046, IMG submission 94441) | Bog forest soil microbial communities from Calvert Island, British Columbia, Canada - Bog Forest MetaG ECP23OM3 | ecosystem: Environmental > Terrestrial > Soil > Wetlands ...
GACGTCGTGCTCATCGGCGAAATGCGCGACCTCGAAACCATCGAGTCGGCGCTGCGCATCGCGGAAACCGGCCACCTGACCTTCGGGACGCTGCACACCAACTCCGCGTCCTCCACCATCAACCGCATCATCGACGTGTTCCCTTCGCACCAGCAATCGCAGATCCGCGCCCAGCTTTCGCTGGTGCTCGAAGGCATCATGTGTCAAAGCCTGCTGCCCACCTCCGACGGCAGGGGACGCGCCATGTGCATGGAAATCCTGGTGCCCAACGCGGCCGTGCGCAACCTGATCCGCGAAGACAAGATTCACCAGATTTATTCCTCCATGCAATCCGGCCAGGAAAAGTTCGGCATGCAGACGTTCAACCAGGCGCTCGCCAACGCCTATTTCCTGAAGCAGATCACAATGGAAATGGCCATGACGCGCTCCAGCAATCAAGACGAGCTGCAGGAAATGATCTCGCGCGGCGCCGTCATGGTGAACCGGGGCACTCCGGCTCCCATGGCCAAGGGAGCTGCGCCCGGCAGGCGATGACAATCGAAATAGGCCCGGTTATACACCGGGCTGCGTGACCAGGCAAGAAACGAACGGAACAACGAACAGAGCAAGAAACGAAAAGACAACCAGGAGTGCGGCGCCAGCCAGATCGGCAACCCACGCTGGCGGAATACGAAGAAGGAGAATGCCAACATGCCAGTTTTTACGTTTTCGGGAAAGAACGCTTCGGGCGAGAAAGTTCAGGGAGAGCGCGTAGCTTCCACCAAGGACGGGCTCGCCTCCCAGCTCCGCAAGGAGCGCATCACGCCCGGCTCCATTCGGGAGAAGGGCAAGGAATTTTCTATGCCCACCTTTGGCACCGGCCAGGTCAAGGTCAAGGACGTCGCGGTATTCTTCCGCCAGTTCTCGGTCATGATCGACGCCGGCCTGCCACTGGTCCAGTGCCTGGAGATTCTCGGCGCCAACCAGGAGAATCCCAGCTTCCAGAAAACGCTGCTCGGGGTCCGGACCACCGTCGAAGGTGGCGCCACGCTGGCCAATGCCATGCGCCAGTATCCGAATATCTTTGACGACCTGACCACCAACATGATCGAGGCCGGCGAGACTGGCGGTATTCTCGACATCATCCTGCAGCGCCTCGCCATCTATGTCGAAAAGGCGGTCAAGCTGCGCTCTGCCATCAAGTCGGCGTTGATTTACCCCGTGGCCGTGGTCTCCCTCGCTGGCCTGATCGTGGGCGCGTTGCTCAAGTGGGTGGTCCCGATCTTCGCCAACATGTTTGTCGGATTGGGAGTCGCACTGCCGCTGCCGACCAAAATCGTCATCGGCCTCAGCGCCTTCATCGGTACCTTCTGGTGGGTCATTATCGGGGGTTTCGCCGGCACGGTCTTCGGCATCAAGTCGATTCGCAAGCACCCGCGAGGGCGCTATTTATTCGACGCCATGCTGCTCAAGATGCCCGTCATTGGCCTGCTGCTGCGCAAGATCGCAGTCGCCCGCTTCACCCGAACCCTGGGCACGCTCATTACCTCCGGTGTTCCCATTCTCGAGGGCCTGGCCATTACCGCCCGCACCTCGGGTAACGCCGTGCTCGAAGAAGCCCTGATGAAGGTGCGCAAGGCGATCGAAGAAGGCCGTACTATTGTCGATCCCCTGCGCGAATGCGGCGTCTTCCCCAATATGGTGACCCAGATGATCGGCGTGGGCGAAGCCACCGGAGCCATGGACTCCATGTTGCAGAAGATTGCCGACTTCTACGAAGACGAAGTTGACGCCGCCACCAAGGACATGCTGGCCATGCTGGAACCCATCATCATCGGCCTGCTCGGCATCAGCATCGGCGGCATCGTTATTTCTCTGTACATGCCGTTGTTCTCGATGATCTCGAAACTGGCAGGCTAAGAAAACCGTCGTTGGTCGTCAGTCGTTAGTCGCTGGGCACCACATCCCGCGCTAGCGACTGACCTCGACCAACGACTAGCGACCAATGACTAACGACTAACGACTGATTTTCATGCCCTTCATCTCCGATGAGCGAAACTGGCTGACCTGGCTGGTCAAGGTTCGCATCCTGATCCTGCTGGTTCTGCTCGCCATCGAACTCGCCGTCATCCGGCTTACGCCCAGCCCGCTGCCCATCCTGCCCTTCCTCATCGGGATGGTGCTCTGGTTCGTGCTTTCGCTGTTTTTCCTTTTTCTGGTTTCGGTCTGGAGCGAGCACCGCCTCCAGGCCATTCTCCAGGTGCTCGCCGATCTGGCCATGGTCACGCTGGTGGTTCATGTCACCGGCGGCATCGACAGCTCGCTGAATTTTCTCTACCCCCTGGTCATCATTGTCGCTTGCATGCTCCTGCCTCGATCCTGGGGATATCTCAGTGCCGCCCTGGCTTTCATCTTGTTCGGTACCGTCCTCGAACTCGATTATTACGGCGTCATGTCCTCGTATGCGAACTCCCATCCCAAGCTGGAGGCGCTGCAGGTAGTAATCTTCGTCAACCTGTTTGCCTACTTTGCCATCGCTTACCTTGCCGGTTTGCTGGTAAGCAAGCTTCGCCAGGCGGATGTGCAACTGAAGGATACGAGCGGGGCGCTCCAGAATCTGCAGGCCCTCCACGAAAATATCGTGCAGTCCATGAGCGGAGGTGTCATCACCACCGGGATTGACGGGCGCATCACGCTGGTCAATCGCGCCGCCCAGCAACTGCTCGGAATCTCCGAAGCCGAGTTGCGCGGACGCTCCGTGGCCGAGGTTTTTCAGGACCCGTTGCCCCACTTCGGCGTCGCCCGGGCCGATGCCGAAGTCCGCTACCTGGCCGCTGACGGCTTCCGCAAGACGTTTCGAGTCCTGGTCTCCGCCCTCAACGTGAGCGCGCCTGAAGACCTGGGCTTTGTCTATTCCTTTGACGACCTCACCGAGATCCGCCGCCTCGAACGCGAAGTACGCATGCAGGATCGCCTGGCCGCCGTCGGCCGTCTGGCTGCTGCCATCGCTCACGAAATCCGCAATCCCCTGACCTCGATTGCCGGCTCGGTCAGCATGTTGTCGGATGTGCCCTCTTTGAATGCGGAAGAGCGCCATCTTCTCGAGATTGTGACCCGCGAGTCCGACCGCCTCAATAACATCATCACCGATTTCCTGGCCTACTCCCGCGGCAAGCAATATAAATTCGAGCGCGTAAATCTGGTTCCATTGCTCGAGGACACGCTCACTTTGCTCCAGCACCGCCTCACCGCCGAGAGCGCGGGCATCGAACTCAAGCGCAACTTCCCGAAGTCTGAAGCCTGGGTGCTGGCCGATGGCGACAAGCTCAAACAGGTGTTTTGGAACTTCTGCGAAAATGCGGTGCGCGCAATCAAGACGACGGATCAAGCTGGAATCATCACCGTCGCTCTCGCCGAGCGCGGCCCCGACTGGGAAATGAGCTTTTCCGACACCGGTCCCGGCATCAAGCCGCAGCAGACGGAAAAAATCTTCGAGCCCTTCCAGTCGAACTTCGAAGGCGGTACCGGACTCGGTCTCGCCATCGTGTACCAGATCGTACAGGCGCATGAGGGCAAGGTGTGGGCGCGGTCTGAAGTCGGCAAGGGCACCAGCTTCGTGGTCCGTTTGCGGCGTCTGGAGCAAGCCGCCGCGAGTGAAACAACCTCCGTATCGGAATCTGTCCGAGCTGCGCTGGCCGCGGGAGGAGCATCGCGTGGGTAACATTTTAGTCGTCGACGACGAACGCTCGATCTGCGAATTGCTCGACATTGCTCTGCGCCGCGATGGTCACAAAGTCGAAACCGTTACCGGCGGCGAAGCGGCCAAGCGCAAAATCGAGAGCGCCCTGTTCGACGTAATCGTTACCGACATCAAGATGCCCAGGGTGGACGGCGTCGAAGTTCTGCGCCACGCCCACCAGATCTCGCCCGACTCCGCCGTCATTCTGATGACCGCGGTCGACGACTACGAGGCCGCCGTCGAGGCGGTCAAGGCCGGTGGAGCGACCGATTACATCCGCAAGAGTCCCGGCCTGGTCGATGAAGTCAAACTGGCCATTGCCCGCGCGCTCACCAGGGTTTCACTGAGCCGCCAGAATTTTGCCCTGCGCCGCGATGCGGGTACGCGCAACTCACTCGACAACATCATCGGCGTCAGTCCAGCTCTGGAAAAGCTGAAGCAGACTATCCGTACCGTAGCCACCACCGGCAGCACGATTCTGGTCTTCGGCGAAAGTGGAACCGGCAAAGAACTGGTTGCCCGCGCCGTGCATACCTGTTCGCCTCGAGCCGCGGAAGCCTTCGTCTCGGTCAACTGCGGAGCGTTTCCGGAAACGCTGCTGGAAAGCGAACTCTTCGGTTATGTCAAAGGCGCCTTCACCGGAGCCAACCAGAACCGCCGCGGTCTGTTCGAAGTCGCCGACCAGGGCACGATTTTTCTCGACGAGATCGGCGAGATGACCATGCCCATGCAGGTCAAACTGCTGCGCGTGCTGCAGGAGCGCACCGTGCGTCCGGTAGGCGGCACCGCCGAGATTCCGGTGGATGTGCGAGTCATCGCCGCCACCAACCGCGATCTCGACCGCCAGGTCACCGACGGCACCTTCCGCGAGGACCTCTACTACCGCCTGAACGTCATTCCCATTCGCGTTCCCGGCCTGCGCGAGCGCCGCGACGACGTGCCGCTGCTGGCCAATCACTTCCTGAAGAAATATGCCCCCGGGGCGGGGAAGAGCATTCACGGCATTTCCGCCCAGTCGCTCGAAGCTCTGGCCAATTACGACTGGCCGGGCAACGTCCGCCAACTGGAGAACACCGTCGAACGCGCGGTGGCGCTCGAAACCTCGAGCGAACTGCACGTCGAGTTGCCGGCCGAGCGTGCCAAGGCCCGTGCCGTAGCCGCCGGCGCGGAAACCGCCAACATGCCCGCGGGCGCCGTTCTGCCCGAGGGCGTGAACATGGAAAACTATGTAGCGCAGATCGAGCGCTCGCTGCTGCAATCCGCCCTCGGACAAACCCACGGAGTGCAAGTCCGGGCCGCCGACGTCCTGGGCATCTCCTACCGCTCGTTTCGCCACCTGATGAAGAAGTACGAGTTATAAAAGCAGCTCTCGGCTCTCAGCTGTCAGCTCTCAGTGATCAGTTCGCAGCAACCCTATCCCAGTGGTCATCCTGAGCGGAGCGGGGACTTCGCGAAGTGAAGTCTCAGCGGAGTCGAAGGACACCTGCATCTCGTCACTACAAGAATCGTCGACAACCTGGCGCTGCGCTCGACCGTCAGCTTACCGTGCGAAACTCTGGTGCTTCCACCTGCAGCAAACGATAGGCCTCGTCCAGGGTGCGAACGATGTGCAAATTAGGGCGGGTCTCTTCACCCAGGATCTGGAACATACGCGCCATCCCGTACACATGCGCTTGCGGAGCGACAAAGACCCGCATATGCGGAGCCGGGATTGCGGGCGGAGCTTTGGTCAGTCGCTTGATCGCGGGGATGGAAACCGCAAACTCCGTCACCCCCGAAATGTCAGCAATGCCGCGACACCCCGCATGGGACGCCGCATATCTTGCCATGGTTGCGTAGCAATCCAACAGGATGTCGTCGGTTACCCGGCCATCCAGACTAGCGCGCAGGATGTTGTCCCTGGCGTCGAATTCGATAACAAAGGCCATAGAAAGGCTCTTCTGAGCAATCCTGCCATAGAAATTCCGCCACCAAGCTCTGGCCCCGTCTCCACCGATTGCAGCTACGCCCTCTGCACGCCGCCGAGCGCTTCGAGAGCTTTCATGATCTGCGCCGACCACTGTGCTATCTCGTCGTCGCGCAGCGTGCGCTCGCTGGACTGGAGCTTGGCGCGCATCAGGATCGAGTACTTGCCCGCACCAACTTTTTCGCCGCGGAAGATTTCTGCCGGAACAAAACTGCGCAGCTCGGTGATGCCCAATCCGTTGACGCTCTGGTGGATCTTCTCGAACTCCACGCCCTCATCAAAAACAAAGGAGAAGTCACGCTCGACGGCAGGGAAGCGCGGCAGCGCTTCATAACGCACCTGGCGCAGATCGTGCTGGTAGAGCCGGTCGAGATAGATCTCGGCCACAAAAACATCCTGGCGCAGTTTGCGGGCTGCGGCCACATCGGGATGAATCTGGCCAAACTGGGCGACGGTAGCGCCATCCATGATGGCACGAGCCGAGCGTCCAGGATGATAGTAGTCAGCGGTCTGGGCATCGTAATAGAGCGTCCAGTGGCTGAAAGCAGCGAGCAGGTCTTCGACGTCGCCCTTCAAGTCGAAGAACGTCAGCGGACGCGCCGCCTGATGAACTCCGGCTTCGACCGCGCTCCCGGTCGCGCCGATCGAGATGCGCTTCAGCTCCAGCGGCATCAAGTTTGCGCCCGGCGCTTCAAATGCCTTGCCCGATTCGAACAGGCGAACATTGTCGCTGCCGCGATTCAGGTTGTAAGCCAGCATGTTGAGCATGCTGGGAACCATCGAGGTACGCATCACCGAAGCCTCGTCGCTCAGCGGGTTGGCAAGGTCGAGCTCAGCGGCGGTCGAAAAACGCTTGGCATCTTCCTTCGAGATGAAGGTCAGCGAAATCGTTTCGTTATACCCGAGCGCCAGGAGGGTTGAGCGCAGCTGCGAGTCTTTGTGCGCGTCGGGAAGGTCTCGAACTTCGCCGCTGTAGGCGGGAAGCGTGTTGGGGAACTTGTCATAGCCGTGCAAACGCGCCAGTTCTTCGATGATGTCGATTTCCCGCTCGCAGTCAAGCCGCCAGCTCGGGATGTGGACCAGGTATGTGTCTTCTCCCGGAAGCATGGTGAATCCGAGACGGGAAAGGATGCGGTTGATTTCCAGCGCGCTGAGTTTCTCACCGAGAATTCGCTGCACTTCCCGCAGGTCGAGCACCACCGGAGCCAGATCCAGCTTACGTGCGATCACGTCGATCACTTCGCCGATGAGCGTGCCGCCGCCGGAGGCGAGGATCAATTCGGCGACCCGGTTCGTCGAAACCACGGTCGATTCGAAATCGGCGCCGCGCTCAAATCGATGCGACGCGTCGGTGTGAATGCCGTGCCGCTTCGACATGCGGCGCACGGTAACCGGGTCCCACCACGCGGATTCGATCAGGACGTTTTTCGTGCGCTCGGTGATCATGGTGTCGAAGCCACCCATTACGCCGGCGAGGCCGACAGGCTTTCTCGCGTCGGCCACGACCAGATCTTCGGTGGAGAGCTTCCGCTCGACGCCATCCAGAGTCTTGAGAGTTTCGCCGTCCGCAGCCCGCCGAATGACCAGCCTGCGGCCTTCGAGCAGATCGAGATCGAATACGTGCGTCGGCTTGCCACTCTCCCACAGAACGTAGTTGGTGGCGTCCACCGCGTTGCTGATGGGCCGCTGATCGAGCAACTGCAGGCGGCTGGCAATCTTCGCGGGCGAGGGCTTGATGGTAGCGCCGCGAATTTCGCGCGCCGTGAAGCGCGGACACAACTCGGGCTCCTGAATGTCGATGGTGACCTCGGACTTGCCCTGCGAAGGCGGCACCTTCGGTTCGATCGGCTTGAGCGGCAGATTGTAAAGCGCCGAGGCCTCGCGCGCCACGCCATAGTGATTCATGGCGTCGGGACGGTTGGTCGTGATCTCCATCTCGAAGACGGTGTTCTCGCCGGAGCCAGAGATGCCCTCGACGGCAATGCCCGCAAGCGTAAGTTCGTCCGCAAGACGAGCGTAGTCGACTGGGAGGTCAACAAAGTCGCGCAGCCAATGAGGAGAAATTTTCATGTACTTTCAGCCGTCAGCTATCAGCTCTTCACTCTTACCGTTTGTCATCCTGAGCGAAGCGAAGGACCTATGCATTTTGCTGGCAGCGTCGGAATGCATAGGTCCTTCGCTTCGCTCAGGATGACAATAAGAATGGTAATTCCAACAACCATATCCCGACTAATTCAGAGCCTTGCGAGCATCGTTACTCCCATGCAGAGGAGCCCGACGCCTATCAATCGCGTAATGACTATAACCGACTTGTTTTCCGCAAGCTCTGGGTGGGCGCGAATCGTCCAGCGCAGCATCTTTACAGGCTGCACGAGGTTCAGGATGCCAATGAGCACGAAGCATAGTGACCAAAAGATCATACGGTCGTGTGTTGCAATCGTGAACGACCAACGACTAACTTCTACCCAAACTGCTCCAGGAACCGTACATCGCCCTGGAAGAAAAGCTGAATATCATCCACGCCATACTTCAGAATCGCGATCCGTTCCACGCCCATGCCGAAGGCGAAACCTGAAACTTTCGTCGCATCGTAATCCACAAACCCGTACACATTCGGATCGACCATGCCGCAGCCTAGCAATTCAATCCATCCGCTGGCCTTGCAGTTGCGGCAGGGAGCGCCGTCGCGCGTGCCTTTACCATCGCAGAAAATGCAACTGATCTGGACGTCGGCGCTGGGCTCGGTAAAGGGGAAGAACGACGGATAGAAGCGTGTCTTCACACTCGATCCGAACAGCGCTTTCATGGCGTGGTCGAGCGTGCCCTTCAGGTCGCAGAACGTGATGTTGGTGTCCACCGCGAGTCCTTCAACCTGATGAAAGATGGGCGAGTGCGTCGCGTCGGCCGCGTCGTTGCGGTGAACTTTTCCTGGACACACAACCCGCACCGGAGGTTTCATCTTCTGCATGGTGCGAATCTGCACCGGCGAAGTATGCGTGCGCAGCAGCAGGCGGTCGCGCAGCGGCTTCGATTCCTGCCCGGCGATGAACAGCGTGTCCTGCGTGTCGCGCGCGGGATGGTTGGGGGGAAAGTTCAGCGCCTCGAAGTTGTAGTAATCGGTTTCAATCTCTGGACCTTCCTCGACCGAGTAACCCAGATTGCGGAAGACACCGATGATCTCGTTCATCGTCTTGATGACGGGATGCTCGGCGCCCATTGGACGGCGTATGCCGGGAAGGGTGACGTCGAGGCGTTGGGCGGCGAGTTGGACTCGCTTGGCGTATGCCTCCAACTCTGCCGCTGGCACCTCGTTGCCGGGGTGAACTACCTCTGTCGCAACGGCCTTGTTGAAAAGCAGTCGCTTCTGGGTGACCTCAACCATCCCCTCAACAGTCTTTCTCAGTCCGTTGACGCGCTGTCCGACATGCGGCTTGTTTGATGTCGGCGCGGCCTTCAACCACAGGTCATTGAGCTGGGTAAGAATGCCGTTCTTGCGCGCCATCCAGCGATCGCGAAACGCCTTCCAGTCGCTGTCGGAACTGACCTTCTCCGCTTCTTGGTCGAGCCCAGAAAGAAGCTCGCGCACCGCGCTGTCAAGCGCGGACGCTGAGAAGTCTGTAAGTTTGGGAACTGTGTACCCCGGCTTCGGCATGTTGTCTAGATCAATTACTTCAACGGGTTTGATCTTCTTAGCCATCTTTTATAGTCAGTGTAGGCCACATCTATTCCAAAAGATGCCCTCAAGATTTTGTCATCCCGAGCGAAGCGAGGGACCCCTACTCCTCCGAAAATGTCTGCCGGGAGTAGGGGTCCTTCGACTCCGCTCAGGATGACAGAATTTAAGTTATGACTGAAAGCTGACGGCTGACGGCTGACAGCTACGCCGCCGCTGCGTGCGCCTTCTTCGCCTGCTCCGCCAGACTGCCAAAGCCTGCCGGATCGTTCACCGCCAGATCCGCCAGGATCTTGCGGTCCAGTTCCACGCCGGCTTTCTTCAGTCCGCTGATGAACTGGTTGTAGTTCAGTCCGTTCAGGCGGGCAGCGGCGCCGATGCGCACGATCCAGATCGAGCGGTACTGGCGCTTCTTCTGCTTGCGGCCGGAGTAGGCAAACTTCAATCCGCGCTCCACGGCTTCTTTCGCCGAGCGGTAAAGTTTGGATTTAGTTAGGAAATATCCACTGGCGCGTTCCAGTATCTTTTTGCGCTTGGCGCGGCGTTTGGTTCCGCGTTTTACACGAGGCATGACTATTCTCCTTTTTTGTTTCGTCTGGCGGTTGGAGGTAAGGAGGCTTCTACCCTAAGGGATTTCTGAAGCCCAGCCTCTTCACGCGCCGCTGCGGTGCGTTTCGCTCCGCAGACTTGGTTATGGACAGGCGCGGACGCCCGTCGCTCCATTTACATGTACGGGATCATTCTTGCCGCTTTTTTGTAGTCTCCGTCACTCACCAAAGTGGGCTGGCCCAGCTGTTTCTTGCGCTTCTTCGCCTTGGACGACAGAATGTGACGCAAACCCGCCTTGTGACGCAGGATCTTACCCGTCCCGGTTTTCTTGAAGCGCTTGGCAGCGCCTTTGTGTGTTTTCAGTTTTGGCATAGAACCTCAGCTGTTAGCAATTAGCACTTAGCATTTAGCCAAAGCTCTACCACCCGCCCGTTTGGGCTAAGTGGTAATTGCTAAGTGCTAAATGCTGAATTTACGCGGTCTGCGCGCCGCCTTGCGACGCGGGAGGCGCGGGTTTCGGCCGGGCCGGCGGCTTTTCTTTCGCTCCGCCTTCTTTCTTGTTCGGCGCTAGAATCAGGTGCAGCGTGTTGCCTTCCTGCCGCGGACGGAACTCCACCAAACCCTTCTGGTCGACGTCTTTGATCAGACGTTCCAGAATCTGGCGGCCCAGGCTCTGCCGCGTCATCTCGCGTCCCCGGAAGAAGATGGTCGCTTTCACCTTGTCTCCATCGTCTAGAAAGCGCAGCACGTGATTCTTTTTGGTTTCGTAGTCGTGATCATCCACGTTGATACGAAACTTCACTTCCTTGACCGTTATGGTCTTCTGCTTTTTCTTGGCTTCGCGCTCGCGCTTTTCGTTCTGGTACAGAAATTTCCCGTAGTCCATGATGCGGCAAACCGGAGGTTGCGCGGTCGGGGAAATCTCCACCAGGTCGAGGTTTCTTTCGCGGGCCATCTTGAGCGCCTCGAAGGGAGGCATCACGCCAATCTGTTCCCCTTCGTCACCGATGACGCGTACTTCGCGCGCCCGGATGCGCTCGTTCATGCGGATAAAGCGTTTGTCGATACTGTCCTCCGTCTACTGATACTGACAGGCTGAATCTGACAGGAAAAGATGCTTAAAAAGTATAGCATGCGGCCGCCCACGGATCCTTTCCGACTGGCCCTGTGGCGCGCCTGCCTCGTCGAGGCCGTTTACTCCGCAGGCCTGCCTTCGGGATGAGAACCGGTGGAACCAGCGCTGAGATCGGGTTCCTCATCCACATCCTTATCCTTGCGCCACGATGGCGAACGGCTTCGCCGGTGATGAGCAAACGGATAAGGTCCGCCATGGGCCGCGCCAACTGCCCCGCCGATCAGGGCACCGAACCCGCCGAAGAGAACGACTGCGGCGGCGGTTGCTCCCGGGTGGCGGTCTTTATTGGCCGCCGCTCCAAGCGCCGCTCCCAATCCGAAGCCGATCGCAGCGCCGATCACGGCGTGGCCGGCGTTGCCATGGCCCATCCAGGGTGATTGGTAGCTTCCTCGGGAGTATCCACGGTGTGGCGGAGACGGTCGCATCGATCTACCTGAGGAGAATTGGGCCAGCATTATGCCATCGCCTGCATCACGGGAAATGTCTGCAGCCTTTGCGTCCTGGATATACGGGCCTCGCGCCGCAGAAATTGCGTCGGTGGTGGAGGGACTTTTTTCGTTTGTAGTTTGCCGCTCCTCTGTTGTCTGCGCCAGTGTTGTCTGCGCCAGCGCACCCGACGCCACCATGAGCGAAGCCAGCAGGAGGGGCAGAAAAGGAATGTTTTTTGCGCGTTTCATAACCGCATCCTAGCCTCAGAGTGCCCATGGCCAGGGTGGGTTTGTGACAGTTTCTGGAGTGTCCCAAGGCAGCAGGAAGCGGAGGTTCCGTTGGCCTGGATCAGGAAAACTTCGTTGACTTTGGGCAAGCTGCGGCCACTTTCGCAGCCCAGGTGGTATGCCAAATTCGCTCTGTTTTCTCTTGACAGCCCTTCACCGCGACAGTAAAGTGTTGAGAATTTTGCGGTTCCTCCCCCGGGAACCGGATTCATGGCATAGGTGCGCGTCCTCCTCCTCCCCGTGGCGCGCGGTGGTTGCAGTGGGGCTTAAATCTGCGGGCGGGGCGCTCGCGATGTTCCGAAATCAGTGAAGAGATGGTCGGCGGCAATCCGCCGGGAGGATACCTCCATGAAGCGTGCGTATGCCTTGCGTGCGGTCCTGATCCTGTTGTGCTCGTTGTCAGCCCTGGCACAATCAGCGCCACCGAATGCCGATACCGATACGAGTCATACCGCCCCGACCACGAACTATGGCGGTGCAGTTTCGCTTGTGTTACAGCCAGGTTCCAACCACGCTTACATCCGTTTCGATCTGAGCACTCTGCCACCGAATGCGAGCATCAACAAGGCAACGCTGCGCCTCTTCGTGAACGCGGTCACCACCGACGGCAGCTTCGATGTGTATCAGGTGAATACCGCGTGGTCCGAGAACACGCTGACCTTCAACAATGCGCCGCCGCTTGGAGTTTCCGCCACCTCCGGCAACCCGGTGGCCGTTACCAAGGCGAAACAGTTCGTGCTCGTCGACATTACCCCGCTGGTGCAGGCTTGGGCGAATGGCTCCATTGTCAATGACGGTATTGCGCTGGCCCTGACCTCCTTGACCGGCAATTTTGCTTTCGATTCCAAAGAGAGCACGACGACCAGCCACCACCCCGAGTTGGAGGTGGCGCTGAATGGCGCCGTCGGTCCAGAGGGACCTCAAGGTCCGCAAGGGCCCGCGGGCGCCGAGGGAGCGACCGGTGCGCAAGGTAGTCAGGGACCGATGGGTCCGATCGGCCCGCAAGGCCCCGCCGGAGTGGCTGGGATCAACAACCGCGGGTCGTGGGTGCCGATTACGCAATACCAGATCAACGACTCGGTAAGCTACGACGGCTCGTCGTGGATCGCGCTGGTGCCAAACCTTGATTCGGCTCCTAATCCGGTAAACCCGAACTGGCAATTGCTGGCTGCGAAGGGGATCAACAATCAAGGCGGCTGGGTTCCCACTGTGAACTATCAGGTGGACGATGCCGTCACCGATGGCGGGCAATACTGGCTTGCCCTTGCTCCCAACACTTCATCGCAGCCTTCGATCACCAATCCCAACTGGCAGCTGATCGCCGCTGCTGGAGCGCCCGGTGCCGCCGGAGCACAAGGGCCAGCCGGGCCGGCAGGAGCAACTGGCGCCACGGGAGCGCAAGGTCCCGCAGGACCGCAGGGGGTTATGGGCTTGATGGGCTTGACGGGTGCTCAGGGCCCGCAGGGACCCCAGGGACCACAAGGACCACAAGGGCCACAAGGGCCGGCAGGGACAGCGGGTACAGACGCCAACTCGCGCATGATCTTCCCCTCTTTCTTTCCCGGGAACCTCAGTGGAACCTGGCTGGGCGGGAGATTGATTCTCGATCAGGCTATTACCGTCTTGCGCATCGTCGCCACGGCAAAGACGCCAACGGGGTCTACCTGCCCGGCCGCGGTCTTCCGCTTCACCGACGGCACCAAGGGCCAGGACTTGGTACTCACGCCCGGCCAATACTGGTCTGACACCGGCGCCATGGTCATGACCTTCGCGGCGGGCGCTGCGCTGCAGGCATCGTTGCGCACCGGTTCTACCTGCGCCAGCAACACCGGCGCGGACGCCAACCTGCTGGTCGAATACAAAATGCAGGCTACCGGCGATACGGATAGTTGCGCGGGCACCTCCTGCAATGGATTTTGCACGGCCCTGACCTCCGATCCTTCCAACTGCGGCAACTGCGGAACCGCCTGCGCCAGCGGCACACCCTGCACCAGCGGAAGCTGCGGCGCATGCACGCCCACAACCTGTACAGCGCAAGGCGCGAACTGCGGCACAATTTCCGATGGATGCGGTGGCCAGCTCAATTGTGGAACGTGCCCCACTGGCCAGACCTGCGGTGGGGGCGGCGTCGCCAATGTCTGCGGCACGTCGTCCTGCACGCCCACAACCTGTACAGCGCAAGGCGCGAACTGCGGCACAATTTCCGATGGATGCGGAGGGCAGCTGAATTGTGGAACATGCCCCACCGGACAGACCTGCGGCGGTGGCGGCGTGGCCAATGTCTGCGGCGGTTGTCCCACGGGCGACGTGGTGTGCGCCGGCGCGTGCGTGAACACGACGAACAACCCGAGCAACTGCGGCACGTGCGGGAACGCTTGCGCGGCGGGCGAAGCCTGTGTTGCCGGAGTGTGCACTTGCCCGTCTGGACAAGTGTTCTGCGGCAACGCCTGCGTTAACGAGACGTCCGATCCGAACAACTGCGGAGCTTGTGGACACGCGTGCGCAGCGGGTGCGTCGTGTGTCAGCGGGTCATGCAGTTGTCCCACGGGAGATGTAGCGTGCGGCAACGCCTGCGTCAATGAGACGTCCGACCCGAACAACTGCGGTGCCTGCGGACACGCCTGCGCCAGTGGCCAGGGCTGCACCAGCGGCGTTTGCGGGACGACTGGCGCGGCCGTCTGCGGCAACGGCATCCGGGAAGCTGGCGAGCAGTGTGACGACGGCAACACCACCAATCTGGATGGCTGCAGTTCGACCTGCCAATTGGAGCAGGACCAGCGGGTTAATTCACTGGCGTTGCTGGGCACAACCGATTCGTTCTGCGCCAACAACGAACTAGGTCACACGGCTTTTACCTCCACGGCTTTGACCCAGTTCAATTCCTCGCTGAGCGCAAGCATCGGGGCCGGTACCGCCAACCAGTTCTTTATTTTCACCGGGCTGACCGACTTGACTGGAGTCTCACCCCAGTCCGGTATCCAAGTCGGCATGATAGACGGAACTCTGACCGACGCCTACACCACCGGCTTCTCCGGGAGCTCTGATCTGGATTGGTGGTATACGTTTGATCCGGCATCAGTCAACGCTTCCAATGTCCCCTTGTCACAGATCACGGCTTCGATCGTTGGGTCGGTATTGACCGCAGGCCCCGGAACCATAAATGTTCCGAACTTCTTCTCCACGACTCCACCGACTTGGCCGTTGGCCAACGCCACCTTGAGTGTCAACATCGGAGCGGCATCGGCGCCGACCGAGTCGAGTAGCGGCAACCCTCCCGGCCATCTCGCATCGGAGCATTTGGACCCCAGCATCGAGAGTTTCGCCAGCATGACCACAGGAAAGTTGTGCGGCGTGATCAGCGCTACCACACTGGCAGCCACTCCGATCCCCGGTGAGTTGCTTTCCGGTGGTGCCGATGCTTGCTCAGAGGGCTACACATTGACCAATTCGATGCTGGATATGCTGGTCTCAGGCTGCAAAGTGCTAGATGGCCTGGTTACAGTGGTCAACCCGTCCCAGCCCGACACGGCCTTGACAGGAACGAGCGTCTGCACTTTGACCGCCAATGGAAGCCATCAAGTTACGTCCCCGCCGAGCTGTCTGGCAGCGGATGGGTATAGCGGGTATATTCAATTCTCGACCGATCGGGTGATCGTCAAGTAGCGGAAAAGCCGTTGCATGAGCGAAGATGGACGAACCAGGAATGCATGGCAGGAGTCACTCGATGGGTGTGTCGTGGCAAGTAAGGCGGGCGGGACTGGGGTTCGTGGTTATCATGGCCGTAACTTCCGCCGCTTTCTCACAGCAGGCTGCCAAAACAAAACCGGCGGAGACTTCGAAAACCGTCAAGGCCGAGTCGGTCACTATTAACATGCCCGAGGGCATGACCAAGGACCAGGCCGACGCCATCCTCAACGAACTCAAGGCCATCCACCAGTTGCTGCAGTCGCAGCAAAGCGCTGCCGCGGCCAAGGCGACCCCGGCGCCCGCTCCTGTTTCAGAAAAAGTCCAGATGAAAATGGCTTCGGGCTGGTACTCGATGGGCCGCGACGACGCTCCGGTGACCATGGTTGAGTTCACCGACTATCAGTGCCCGTTCTGCCGCAAGTATCACAGCGATACTTTTGCCCAGTTGAAAAAGAACTACATCGACACCGGCAAAGTGCGCTTCGTGAGTCGCGACCTGCCGCTCGATTTTCATCCCTACGCTCAGAAAGCAGCGGAAGCGGCGCGCTGTGCCGGCGAGCAGAATAAGTACTGGGAACTGCGCGACGCCATGATTAGCAACTCCGCCGATCTCACGCAGGATGCCATCCTTAAGTACGCGCAGTCGAACGCACTCGATATCGCCAAGTTCCGCGCTTGTGAGGACCCCGACAAATACAAGGCCGAAATCCAGAAGGACTCCGCCGACGCCGCCACTCTCGGCATCAGCGCCACCCCCAGTTTTGTGATTGGAAAGACAACCAGGGATTCGATGGATGGAGATCGCGTGGTGGGGGCCGTCCCCGTGTCAGTGTTCGAGGGTGAGATTCAGAAGTTTATGGCGGCCAAGTAATAAGCAGCGCTACGCCACCGCCACTTTCGGGGTCCGCAACCGCCGGTACAGCCGCAGATAGTCGTCCACCATCCGCCGCGCCGTGAAGCGCTCGCGTGCCCGATTGTAGGCGCGCGTCCCGTAAAGACGGACGAAGTCGCGGTCCGCGTCCAGTTGGGCGAGCACTTCGCTGAGGCTTTCAGCGTTATTGCGTTCGAAGTACAAGGCCGCGTCGCCCCACAGTTCGCGATAGACTTCGGTGTCGTTCGCGACCAGCGCACAGCGCGAGAAGGCAGCTTCGATGGACGCCAGTCCCGTAGGTTCGTAGCGCGAAGTTGCCGCAAAGATCGTTGACTTGCTGAAGAGCGAGCGCAGTTGCGATTCGGTCTGCGCTCCCTTCACCGAAATCTCGTGCTCGCCGGTGGAAACGCGCACGTCGGCCCGGATCGGCACAGCCGGCGCCGGAATCGGGTTGTCCGCTCCCACGATGCACACCGGCAGACTGTGCCCGCGCTGGGTCAGTAGCGCCACTTGCTTTCCCGTATCCCACAGGCGCCCGATCGCCAGCACCGACTCTTCCTTGGCCACAAACGGATTGAAGTAGATGGGATTGCGCCCGGGAGGAATGATGTATCCCTCGAAATCGCCGCCGTAGGCAACGCGCAGCATCCCGTCCATCCAGCGCGAAGTAGTGACCACGGCCTCGGCACGCTTCAAGCCCGCAACTATCGTCGCGCGATACCACTTCAGCCATGCCGAGGGGGCGGGTTCGTGTCCGTGGATGGCCAGCCACCACGTGATCACATCGCCGTGCGCCACCACCACTCGCGGCGTCGCCACCGGCAGCGCTCCAAAACTCAGTTGATTCAAATGCAGAAAATCAGGACGCGTGTCGCGAATGATCGCGCACAGATAATCCTGGGCTGCGTGAAAGTCCTGCTCACCTTCCTGCATCCAGTCGAGACGAAACGCGGTGGGATGATATTCCAGCCCGTGCAGCGAGTCCATCCAGGCGGTCTGATGAGGAAGGGGAATTTCTCCAAAGCTGACGAGCGTGACTTTCGCCCCGTGGGTCACCAGGCCCGAAACCAGTTCGCGCGAGTACGTCCAAACCCCGCTGAACGTGTCAGCCGTGACCAGTACGCGCACAGAACCCCCGGGATTCGAGGGTTGGAAGCCCACCCTCGGCCTGCCTGGCTACAGTTTAGGGTCGAGGGGCGTTTCCAGGGAAGAGTTTTCTTGCGCTCGGGTGGGGACGGGCGACTCGCCCGTCCCGGCAGATTGCGCTTTCACGCAACTTATTTTCACGTCGAGTCCGCCCACTGTGTCATTTTGCGCGGCTGGGTGCTGGGATCCGACAGTCTCACCAGTTTCGGTCGCACCAGTATCCGCATCGTCCACAGGAGATCGTCGAGGACGGTCCCAAACCCGAAGTGAGCATCCACAAACGCCAGTTCCGAAGACGGCAGTGTGGTACGGCCAGAGATCAGCACCACGGGAACATCTGGCACCAGGTACTTGATCTCCTGGGCCAACTTTGAACCCGGCATCAAAGGCATTTCGTAGTCAAGCAGCGCCAGATCAAAATTGGTTCTCTGGCAAAGCGCAAGCGCCTCGATGGGGTCATTCTTCGTGATCACTCGGAACCCACATTCTTCAAGAACACTGGTGAGTAATCGGCTGGATTTGGGATTGTCGTCCACGTACAACACCGTCGTTCTGTTCTCCATCACAAACCTCCGTTCTTTTGCCCAAGAACGCAACCCACAGGCCGCCCTTGCGAATAGTTTGTGCAGAGATTTGTAAATAATCGGGACTACCTGACGGGCCCAGTTGCTTAAAGGGTTGAACCACAAGGGTTAGACACTGCAAGCCTGTTCGTGTGTATTTCTTCCTCGCCGCCCAACTCCGTCTCCGCCGGACCGGCGCAGGGCATCGTGAACTTGAAAATGGAGCCATGACTGGCCTGCGACTCCACCCAGATCCTCCCGCCGCAGTGCTCGACAATTTTCTTGCAGATGGCCAGACCAATTCCGTTGCCCGGGTATTCGGCCCGGGTGTGCAGGCGTTGAAAGACAACAAAAATATTTTCCGCATACTCCGGCGCAATGCCGATCCCGTTATCGCTCACGCTGAACAACCAGCGGTCACCGGTTTTCTCGGCCTGCACGGAAAGCGCCGGCGGTTCCGTCCCGCGAAACTTGATCGCGTTTCCGATCAGATTCTGCAAGACCTGGGTTATCTGCGAGCGGTTCGCCCACAGCGCCGGCAACTCCCCGTGCGTGACCACCGCGCCGCTCTCTGCGATCGCCGGACCGAGACTCAACAGGATCTCTTCCATCACCGCGTCACAATCGACGCGTGCGCAACCATTCCGCCCCACTCGTGAAAAGGCCAGCAGATCCTGGATCAAGGACTGCATGCGCAGAGCCCCCTCGCTGGCGTAGGCGATGAATTTGTCGGCATTCTCATCGAGCCGGCCGCGATAGCGTTCGGCGAGCAACTGCGTATAGGCCGCCACCATGCGCAGCGGCTCTTGCAGATCATGGGACGCTATATAAGCGAATTGTTCGAGGTCTGCGTTAGAGCGGGCCAGCTCTGCCATTTTCTCGGTCAGCTTTTTCTCCGCAAGTTCGCGCTCCGTGATGTCGCGCAGGATCACCGTAAACAGCGCCCGGCCGCCCACCTGGGTGCGCGAGATGGACGCCTCCATGGGGAACTCCTCGCCGTCGGCGCGCAAGGCTCTTAGTGTGCCGAGCTTAGCCATGATGCGCTTGGTGGCGCCGGTTTCTCCAAATTTGTGGACGTGGGCGGAGTGCGCCTCCCGGTAGCGCTGCGGAATGAAGCGTCCGATCGGCTGTCCCAAGGCCTCTGCTTCCAAACACCGGAACATCTTCTCGGCGGCGGAGTTGAACATTACAATGCCCTGCTTCTCATCCACGGTGAGGATGGCGTCCATGGCCGAGCGGATTAAAGCTTCGAGCTGCGCCTGGCTTTCCCGCAGAGCGGCGTCTGACCGCCGTTGCCGTTCGCGCAAAACTTTTTCCTGCAACGCCCGGCGGATCGCTTCGGGCAGCCGCGCCAGTCCGTCTTTCAGCACGTAATCCGTCGCGCCCCGTTTGATGCACTCTACCGCGGTTACGTCTCCCAATGCGCCCGAGACCAGGATCAGCGGAATGTCCAGCCCGGCGCGCCGCAGTACATCCAGCGCTTCCATGCCTTGCCATTGCGGCAAGTTGTAGTCGGCGATCACCACGTCGGGAGGGTGCAAGCGAAGCTGCTGCTCAAACTCGGCCTCCGTCTGCACCACCACCACAGAAAAAGAGAAACCGCCTTTGCGCAGGGCCTGGGCCACCAGTTCCGCGTCCAGTTCGTTATCTTCGACGTGCAGCACCCGGATTTCGTTGGGTTCTGGCGTGAGCCAGGATGCGTCTTTAGTGTCAGTCATGAGCCAGACCTGCCAAATGCTGCTTATCTTCCATTACAGGCGGTTGGTTGATGACTAGCCAGTACAGTCCCACGCTCTTCACCGTCTCCCGGAACTGGTCGAAGTCGACCGGCTTCTGGATATAGCTGTTCGCCCCAAGGTGGTAACTGGCCACCAAGTCGCGCTCTTCTTTGGAGGAGGTCATGACGACGACCGGGATAACCTTGGTCCGCCGGTCAGCCTTGATCTGTTTGAGCATTTCCATCCCATCGACCTTGGGCAGTTTCAAATCCAACAGCACCAACTTGGGGGGATGGTCAAGTGATCTATGCGCGAACGCCCCGCGACAGAAGAGAAAGTCCAGCGCCTCCTCGCCATCGCGCGCCACGAAGATGTGGTTCGCCAGCTTCTCCCGCCGAAGCGTATGCAGGGTCAGATCCACATCGTCCTGGTTATCTTCCACCAACAGAATATCGATTCCCTCTGAGTTCATGATTGGCCTCCGGCCCTGACTCCGTTACTTTTCGTTTCCACTTGCTTTCCCACACCGAGGGTGAAATAGAATGCTGCGCCTTTGTCCAGTTCCCCCTCCGCCCACACTCGGCCTCCGTGCTTGTGCACGATGCGCTGCACCGTGACCAAGCCAATGCCCGTGCCTTCAAACTCATCCGTACGGTGCAACCTCTGGAACACTCCGAACAATTTGTCAACGTACTTCATGCTGAAGCCGACGCCGTTGTCTCGGACCCTGAAGACCAGTTGCCCATCTTCTTCTTTGTGACTGACCTCGATGACGGCGTGGGCGCGGGGGCGGGTAAACTTGAGCGCGTTGGCCAATAAATTCTGAAACACCTGCTTGACCAAGACGGGATCACACTCCACCGCAGGTAGATCAGCGATGATCCATTCCACCTGCCGCCCTGCGGTATCCGGCTGCAGAATCGCTACCACTTCCGCGACCGTCAAGTTCAATTTGGTCGCCTGCCGATTGAGTGCATGGCGGCCGACCCGTGCCAGATTCAACAATTCATCCACCAGCAGGCCCATCTTTTGTGTCCCAGCCTGGATGCGCTCCACGTACTTTTGGGCGGTAGGATCGAGACTAGAACCGAATTCTTCTACCAGCATCTGGGAGAATCCGCTGATGTGCCGCAAAGGCGCCCGCAAGTCATGCGACACCGAGTAGCTGAAAGCTTCCAGTTCTTTGTTGGCAGTCGCCAACTGGGCCGTCCGCTCCACCACCCTATGCTCGAGCTCTTCATTGAGTTCTCGGATTTCTCGCTCGTTTGCTTTCTGCTGCGTAATGTCACGGAGAATGGCGACGCCCCCGCACAGGTTGCCCTGAGCGTCCTTCATGGGCCGCGCGCTGACTTCGAGAGAGACCCGGTTCTCACGTTCCGGGTGCTCAATCATCAATTCCACTTGTACCGATTCCCCGTGCAGGGCCCGCACCAGTGGAAGGCGATCCGGCGGATAAGGGGTGATTCCATCGGGCAGGAAGACCTTGTAATGAGGGGTCCACTGCTCACTGGGCAAATCGGCTGCTCCACGACCCATCAGCTTGTTGGCGCAATCGTTCCAGATGAGAAAGCGTCCTTCCTGGTCGGCCGCAATCAAGCCCTCGCCCACGCTGTCCAACACCAGCTTGAGCATCCGGGTCTGCGCCTCCAGAGCCTGCCGGGAACAGGCCAGTTTCTCTGCCTGTTCCGCCAGTCGCTCTTCCGCTCGTCTGCGCTCGGTGATGTCGCGCGCAATTTTGGAGTAGCCCCGGAGAACCCCAGAATCGTCGTACATGGGAGCGATCACGACATTGACCCAAAAAGCGGAGCCGTCCTTCCGGACTCGCTGTGCCTGCGCTTCAAAGCGCCCTTTTGCCAGAGACTCCTGCAGTTCGCGGGCGGGCTTACCGGCTGCGCGGTCCTCCGGGAGGTAAAGACAAGAAAAATGCCTGCCTAGAATTTCTTTACTTCGGTAGCCCTGGATGTGCGCCGCGCCCTCATTCCAACTGATCACGCGGCCCTCGGGATCTAGCATGTAGATGGCATAGTCCTTGACCCCATCGAGCAGCCGCCGAAACCGTTCCTGACTTTCGTCCAGCGCTTCCTCGACTTTCCTTCGCTCCACGTCGTTGCGATACACGGCTACGGCTGCCCAGGCAATGAGGCCAGCCAGCAGGAACATGGTGGTCAATGCCGCCAAAACCACAGTGCTCCACTCGGAATAAAGGCCAGCGGCGGTGATTCGCCAGCGGATCCAGCCCACCAGCATGGGAATAAAGGCGGCGGGAAGCAGCCGGCGCGCCAGGCTCCCGCCCAAGCTCTGGCTGCACAGAAGCGCTCCCAGTCCCCATTCGGTGCGAGCGCAAACCAGCCCCAACGAGAGAACCGCGAGGGTGACTGCGGTGGGCAAAGCCAGCGACAGATGCGCAGCGTAGATGTGAGGGTCAAAAGCAAAGCTGAGCACGCCGAACGACGCCAAGCCGCCGGCTGCGAGGGAGAGAAACTGCGCCGGCCACCGGCCCCGCCGCGTTCTCCAGTCGATCCCCAGCAGGGCAACACCAAGCAACAGAAAAGCCCCTGCGGTGATCGGGGACATGAGGCCAGGGCGTACGATGCCAGTTTGCAGCACGGGAGGCACCACGAGCAAAAACTGATCGATGCCAAGGGCCAATCTGAAAAGGTGCTCCGCCAGGCTGAGCAAGCCCACCATGCCGGCGATCGCCGCTGCGGTTTTAGCGGCAAGTTCCCTGGCCCACGGGAAAGACTGATTTTCCTTCTTTCTCAGCAACCACAGGGAAACCCCGAGCAGCACGAAGCAGGCGGCGGTGTTCGCCACCATCGTTACCTGCGCCGTTCCCCAGGTGGTGAGACTTGGGATGCGCAGGATCCACCCCGCTAGGCCCGACAGCCCAACCACCGCCGAAAACACGGCGCTAGTCGAGGCGAAGATACTTAGCCACTTGACCAGGCGAGGCTCGGGGTGGTCGTTCATACTGCGTTACTCTTTTCTCAGGGAGACCATTCGCGGATCCCGCAGATAGCAGAAACCGTGGGGCATGAAATCGGGAGAAAGCAATTGTCTGAAGGATTCCATGATCCCGGCTTTGCCTTACTGGAAGATCATCGGCAAGAGCGTTGTCGTGACTCGCAGAGAGGCAGGTTACTTAGGGGATGGGTGAACCGACGTGGATCGCAGCTGCCTCGCCGCCGCAACCGTTAGACGCCCGCCGCCTGTTTACGTTCTTCGGTTACGCCCCCGCTCTCCAATTGCTTCCGAAGCCTCTTTACCATTTCGTAAACCGACTGCAACTTCTCAGCCGCTGCCGGAGGCAGGCCGGGGGTTTCGAGCGCCAGTTCACTGGACAGCAGCAGCGCCGTGACCGTGCCATTCAGTTCGCCGTGCAGCTTGCCCATCGCCGCTTGCCGTGCCCCCACCTCTTCGCGCTGCCGACGCTGCACCGCCCCCCGGACGTCCCGCACCAGACGCTCCATTCCGCTGATCCCGAAATTGATCGGTACGGGGATGGCGTCGCCCAGGTGCTCGAACGTGGTTGCCGCTTCCTGCGGCCTGGCTTCGAGCAGATTCTGGTCGAGCACCACGGCCAGGTAACTTTCCACCCGCAAAAGAGTGGTCGCTCGAACCAGACTTTCCGCCACCAGGACTTGCTCGCCCGTAGCCCGAGTCAGCGCCGTAGAGCATTCGAGGGCCTGCTCGCTCGCCGTCACAAGAAGGATCATGCAGAATCCTTCGCAACTCCCGGGCCAATTGTTTTCGTCTGAAAATAAATGAGTTATGCAGACGAACCGCCGCCGAGCCTCCCGTTTCGGAACCAGCGCTCGGTCCGCCGCTCAGTTTTGGGACTGGGCGATTTGTAATTGCAATCTTGTAATCCTGGTTCCAGGGAGCCGAGCGGTTTTCAATTACCAATTACCCATCACAAATTACAAATTCACTTGCGCCGCATACTCTTTCAGCTTGCGGTACAGCGTGGTCTTGCCAATGCCCAGCAGCCGCGCCGCCTGCATCTTGTCTCCATTCACCTGCGACAGCGCGGCGAGAATGGTCTGTTTCTCTAGCTCCGCCATCGGCACAATGCCACGGTTCGGCGGGTTCATCACCATTAAGTCGGCGGGAGCCCCGTAAATCTGGGTGGGAAGATCGCGCACCTGAATTTCGTTGGCGCTGGTGAGCGCGCACGCCCGCTCCAGCGAGTTTTCCAGTTCGCGCACGTTGCCGGGCCAGTCGTAATTCAGCAGCGCCTTGAGCGCCTCGTCCGAAACTGCCTTTTCGATGCCCGCGTCGTGCCCAATGCGCTCGAGAATGTGCGCCACCAGCAGCGGGATGTCCTGC
>Ga0074046_10001177_pt1 | contig 24058 bp, 20 predicted proteins | sample BogForMeECP23OM3_FD_94441 | JGI IMG/M metagenome (GOLD analysis project Ga0074046, IMG submission 94441) | Bog forest soil microbial communities from Calvert Island, British Columbia, Canada - Bog Forest MetaG ECP23OM3 | ecosystem: Environmental > Terrestrial > Soil > Wetlands ...
ACGAGAGCCGCACAGTTATCGGGCGGGGCATCACCAACTCGCGCTCGAATTACGCCACAGCGGCCCGCGTCGCCAGCGAGGAGGCGCGGGTCGATGCGCGCTTCACGCTTCTGCGGCGCACGCTTGAGACCGGCGAGGTGCGGGCGGACGTAGCCGAGTTCCTTGCCGCGCTTGAGCGCGCTTTCCGTCTCGAGCAATTCCTCGAGCAACTCGCCGATCTCGAGGCGACTTGCCTCGAGCAGCTGAAGACGGAGCGCTTCGCGCGGCTTGCAGAGCCCACTGGCGAAGCGATCGGTGCGGTGTTCGAGCGCTTACGCGCGGAGGCGCCAGAGCTTTATGCACCGGGTGCGAAGCGCAAGTCCGACTTCTTCCGCGATATTGCCGGCTCGCGCTTTCACGCCCATGCCGAGGCGGCCGCCAAAGAGGCGGGCGTCCCGCACGATGTCCTGCTCAACGCCTACGATAAATCAATTATCGAGGTGGAGAACCGGCCGCCGGCGGGCAGCCTTTCCAGCAATTTCAAGCGCGCAGTGGCCCGCGTTCTCAAAAGCTCGGGCGGGGCGGCACCGGTGCCTCAAGAGCGCATCGAGGATGCACTCAGCATAGAGCTGGAGGAGACCTATCTCGTTGGCACGGGCTATGGCCGCGTGACGCTCCCCTTCTCAAAGGAGCACATCCGCTCCGAGATCCTCTGCCACGGCCTCGGCGCGCACATGATGCACCCGAATACGCGCACGGTGCTCGACATCGGCGGCCAGGACACGAAGGGCATCCAGGTCGACGCAAACGGCATCGTTGAAAACTTCCAGATGAACGACCGCTGCGCGGCTGGGTGCGGCCGCTATCTCGGCTATATCGCGGACGAAATGAACATGGGCCTTCACGAACTGGGACCGCTCGCGATGAAGTCCAACCGGCCGGCGCGCATCAACTCGACCTGCACCGTCTTCGCGGGAGCGGAGCTTCGCGACAGGCTGTCGCTCGGCGAGAAGCGGGAAGATATCCTGGCCGGCCTGCACCGCGCCATCATCCTGCGCGCGATCTCCATCATCTCCCGCTCTGGCGGGGTGACGAACGAGTTCACTTTCACCGGCGGCGTCGCCAAGAACGATGCGGCCGTGCGCGAGATGCGCAAGCTCATCAAGGAGAACTACGGCGACGTCACCATCAACATCAATCCCGAATCTATTTACACCGGCGCGCTCGGTGCGGCGGAGTTCGCCCGGCGTGCGGTCAACGCTTGAGGAGTAACCATCATGCCCATCACAGCGGGGATCGACGTCGGCACCGGCGCCATCAAAGTGGCGATTTTCGACGCCGATGGCAGCAAGGCGAAGTGGCTTGGCAAGAGAACGGAGCGCGTCCGCCAGCGCGATCCGCTCGTTCTTGCCGCCCAAGTCTATGACGGCCTCTTGGCCGGGAACGGGCTCAAGCGCTCCGATGTCGCCTATTGCGCGACGACGGGAGAGGGAGAATCCCTCCATTTCCACACCGGCCATTTCTATTCCATGACGACGCATGCGCGGGGCGCCATCTTTTTGCGCCCGGAGGCCCGCAGCGTTCTCGATGTGGGTGCGCTGCACGGCCGTGCAATCCGGACGGACGAGCGGGGAAAAGTGCTGACCTACAAGATGACGAGCCAGTGCGCTTCGGGGTCGGGCCAGTTTCTTGAGAACATCGCGCGCTATCTCGGCATCGCGCAGGACGAGATCGGCAGCCTGTCGAGGCAGGGCGATAATCCCGAGCAGGTTTCGGGCATTTGCGCCGTGCTGGCCGAGACGGACGTCATCAACATGGTATCGCGCGGCATTACCGCCCCAAATATCCTTAAAGGTCTTCACGAATCCATGGCCGGCCGGCTCGCCAAGCTCCTAAAAACCATCGGCCGGCTTGACGGCGGCATCATCCAGATGACCGGCGGCCTCGCCCTCGACGACGGTCTCGTCAACGCGATGAAAGAGGCTCTCGTCCGGGAAAAAATTACCGTGCCTATCGAAACGCACCCGGATGCGATCTACGCCGGAGCCATTGGAGCGGCGCTCTGGGGCGCTTTCCGGTGGGAGAAGCTTCAGCGCGCGGCGGTGGCGGCGAACGCCGCTTGAGATCGCTGCGCCGCCAAAGGCCGCTCACGGGCGAACTCTCATACAGGGAGAAAGAATCATGGCCTTGATGATCAATGAAGATTGCACCAACTGCGACGCTTGCGTTCCGCAGTGCCCGAACGAGGCGATTGCGATGGGAAGCGAGCACTATGTCATCGATGCGTTGCGCTGCACCGAATGCGTAGGCGCGCACGACGAGCCGCAATGCAAGCTCCTGTGCCGGCAAACTGCATAGTTCCCAATCCGGGCTTCCCCGAAATCTCCGAAGAGCTGGAAGAAAAATACCGCCAGCTTCACGCTTAGGGAAGGATATGCGATGCGCGAAGCACCCCGGGGCGAACGATCGCTCAGGGCAGGACGAGGACGATCCACTCGCAGATCAGCGCGGGGCGCGTTTCATTCTCGATCTCTACGCGGCATTCGCGGGTCAGGGCAAGGCCGCCCGACTTCGGCTCGGCTTTCGTCAGCCTATGGGCGAGCCGCACGCGGCTCCCCGCCTTCACCACGCCTGTGAAGCGCAGCTTGCCGAAGCCAAAGTTGATGCGCCGCGAAACGCCGGTGAAGTCGAGGGTTTCAGCGGAAAGCACTGACAGCATCGCCAGCGTCAGGAAGCCGTGCGCGATGGTGCCGCCGATCTCGCGCGTGGCACGCTCAACATCGACATGGATCCATTGATGGTCGCCGGTCGCATCGGCGAAGCGATCGATCTGCTCCTGGCTGACGAGGTGCCAGCTTGAGGCCGGCAGCTCTGTGCCCGCGAGGCCCGGCAGCTCGCTATAATCGATTACGCGCATCATGCCGCCTCAACCCATCTGTCGCACTTCAAACGTGAATCCACCTCCCCGCCTTCGCGGGGACGACGGTGCGGCCCATCTCTTCGCGCCTTTCCACCTGCTTGCAGGATCAAAAGAATGCCTGGAGCCCCGTCTGGGCGCGGCCGAGGATGAGAGCATGAACGTCGTGCGTGCCTTCGTAGGTGTTCACCGTCTCAAGGTTTTGGGCGTGGCGCATCACGTGATACTCGATCTGGATACCGTTTCCGCCATGCATGTCGCGCGCAGCCCGCGCGATATCGAGGGCCTTGCCGCAATTGTTGCGCTTGATGAGCGAGATCATCTCGGGCGCCATGCGGCCTTCGTCGAACAGGCGCCCGACACGCAGCGCCCCCTGAAGGCCGAGCGCGATCTCGGTCTGCATATCGGCGAGCTTCTTCTGATAGAGCTGGGTATTGGCCAAGGGCCGGCCGAACTGCTTGCGGTCGAGGCCGTATTGGCGGGCGCGCATCCAGCAATCCTCCGCCGCGCCCATGACACCCCAGGCGATGCCGTAGCGCGCACGGTTAAGGCAGCCGAACGGGCCTTTCAGGCCGGAGACATCGGGGAGCAGACTTTCCTCCGGCACCACAACGCCGTCCATGACGATCTCGCCGGTGATGGACGCGCGCAAGCTCAGCTTACCGCCGATTTTGGGCGCGGAAAGCCCCGCCATACCCTTTTCGAGAATGAAGCCGCGGATTTGCCCGTCATGCGCCGCCGATTTCGCCCATACGACGAAAACGTCGGCGATGGGCGCGTTGGAAATCCAGGTCTTGGAGCCCGTGAGCCGGTAGCCATCGGAGACTTTCTCCGCCCGCGTCTTCATGCTTCCCGGATCGGAGCCGGCATCGGGCTCGGTCAAGCCGAAGCAGCCCACCCATTCGCCGGTGGCTAGCTTCGGCAAATATTTCTGCCTTTGCGCCTCGGAGCCATACGCCTCGATCGGGTACATGACGAGCGAGGACTGCACGCTCATCATCGAGCGATACCCTGAATCGACGCGCTCGATCTCGCGCGCGACAAGGCCGTAGGAGACGTAACCCGTGCCCGCGCCACCGTAATCGCCGGAGACCGTTACCCCGAGCAGGCCAAGCTCGCCCATCTCATTGAAGATCGCCCGGTCGGTCCTCTCCTCCAGATAGGCGGTCACGATGCGGGGAGCGAGCTTTTCTTGGGCAAAGTCGCGCGCCGTCTTGGCGATCATGCGCTCGTCACCGGTGAGCTGGCCGTCGAGCAGGAAAGGGTCCTCCCATTGAAATGCGCTGACTGAATTGTTGGCCATGCCGATGCTTTCCTCTAAGCCTTGTTCTTCGGTTTGCGGGTGCCTTTGCCTTCGCGGCTGATAGGTCTATCCGCTGGGCTTCGAGGTCGCGGGCGAGCGCCTCGGTGAGCGCTGCGTGTTTCTTGGAGTACGAAATGAAGATGCCGGCCATCCCTGCCCCGCCTGCCCTGCAATCCGGATAAAATACATAGCAGGGCCGCGCGGCGCGAGAAAGCTGTGTTGTTGAGTTTCTGCTGTGTCCGCCTATACAAGACAGACGCGAATATAGCGTAGGCGCGGAGGCGCGTTGTTGCCCGCTGCCAGGGGAGCTTGAGACATGGCCGAGGCATTTATTTGCGATTTTGTGCGCACGCCCATCGGCCGCTATGGCGGCGCACTCTCCAGCGTTCGCACCGACGATCTCGCGGCTATTCCAATCGAGGCTTTGAAAGACCGCAACCCATCTGTCGACTGGCAGATGCTCGACGAAGTTTACATGGGCTGCGCCAATCAGGCCGGCGAAGATAACCGCAACGTCGCGCGGATGGCGCTTCTGCTCGCGGGCTTGCCGGAAACGGTGCCCGGCACAACCATAAACCGGCTCTGCGGTTCCGGCATGGATGCCGTCCTCTCCGCGGCTCGCGCGATAAAGGCAGGAGAGATCGACCTTGCTTTGGCGGGGGGCGTCGAGTCCATGTCGCGCGCGCCATTCGTTTTGCCGAAGGCGGAGAGCGCGTTTTCACGCTCCGCTGAGATTTTCGACACCACAATCGGCTGGCGCTTCATCAACAAACGGATGCAGCAGCTTTACGGCACCGATTCAATGCCGGAGACAGCGGAAAACGTCGCCGCGGAATTCTCGATCTCGCGCGAGGATCAGGATCGCTTCGCCCTTGCTTCGCAGGCGAAGGCGGGGCGCGCGCAGGAGAATGGGCGGCTAGGCCGGGAAATCGTTGCGTTAAGCATTCCCCAGCGCCGTGGCGATCCCGCACTCGTGAGCAAAGACGAGCATCCGCGTGCCGGCATCACATTGGAAGAGCTTGCCAGGCTGCCGGCTCCCTTTCGCAAGGGGGGCTCTGTAACGGCAGGCAATGCGTCCGGTGTCAACGATGGAGCGGCCGCGCTGATCGTCGCCTCTTCAGCCGCGATTGCCCGGCATGGTCTGACCCCCTTTGCCCGCATAACCGGCGGCGCAACCGCAGGCATCGCTCCGAGGATCATGGGCTATGGGCCGGTGCCCGCCATCGCCAAGCTTTGCGCAAAAGCAAAGTTCCGGCCTCAGGACATCGAAATACTCGAACTCAATGAGGCGTTTGCCGCCCAAGCGCTCGCAACATTGCGCGCTTTCGGTTTTGCAGACGATGACGAGCGCGTGAATCCCAATGGCGGAGCGATCGCTCTCGGTCACCCCCTCGGCATGTCCGGCGCCCGGATTGCCGGCACTGCCGCGCTTGAGCTCAAAGAGCGAAACGCATGCCTCGCCGTGGCGGCAATGTGCGTCGGCGTGGGCCAAGGTATTGCCGTATCGATTGAAGGGGTGTGAGGACCGGCCGGCCGGTTAAACAAGCGGCTTTCCGGGGCCGGACTGGGAGACAACAAGGTGGACGCATCCATCCTGATAACAAATACCGGCAATCGGACCGAACTGACCTTGAACCGGCCGGACCGGCTCAACGCGTTCAATGAGAAAATGCATCGTGAATTGGCGGCGGCACTGGATTCGGCCGCCGCGGACCCCAATTGCCGCGCGGTGCTGCTAACGGGGGCCGGGCGAGGCTTTTGCGCGGGGCAAGATCTATCCGATAGGCTGATTACGGGCGGCGCGCCCGACCTCGGCGCGACCATCGAGACCTTTTACAATCCGTTGATCCGCCGGATCCGCACTTTGCGCAAACCGGTCGTTTGCGCGGTGAATGGCGTCGCAGCCGGAGCGGGAGCGAACCTTGCGCTCGCCTGCGATATCGTTCTCGCCGCGCGCTCAGCCAAGTTTATTCAAGCCTTTGCGAAGATCGGCCTTATTCCCGACACTGGCGGCACGTTCTTCCTGCCGCGCCTTGTTGGCGAGGCGCGCGCCCGTGCACTCGCCATGCTCGCCGAGCCCGTCACCGCGACACAAGCGGAAAGCTGGGGCATGATATGGAAAGCGGTCGGCGACGAGGCGCTCCTCGCCGAGGCGCGCACAACTGCTGCGAGCCTCTCGGCACAGCCGCCGCAAGGCCTCGCCTTCATCAAAGAGGCGCTGAACGCCTCAGCCGGCAATACGCTCGACACCCAGCTCGACCTTGAACGCGATCTGCAACGCAAGGCCGGCCGCACACCCGATTACGCCGAAGGCGTTCGTGCCTTCATGGAAAAGCGCGCGCCTAACTTCACGGGAGCAGCGAATAGACGATCCCGCTGCCGTCCGGCTATTGGCGGCGCGCCGGAAGGCGGAAGAGAAGCGAACCGGCTCTTACGGCTCGCGGACGCGCGTGCGCGACAGGATCATGAAATCCATCGCGAAGCGGCCCTCGCCGCTCATTTCTACGTCTGAAATTATGAGCGTCGCGCCCGTCCACAAAAGCTCGGAGATGCGCTGAGCGGCTTCCTCTGGAATTTCTATCCGGTCGAGCGCGCCGGAAGCGGTTTCAGGATAGGCCGGAGACGGCTCAGCCTCGTCCTCGACGCTTATTCTCCGGTCTCTACGGCTCATGCGCGGCCCCACTTTCACCTCAACCGCTGCCGGGGGCGTCAGGCTGACCCAGCGCAAAGATGCGCCATCTTCTCCGGGCCGGGTGGCGACGAACAAATGGGTGCCTAGGGGACGCTGCGGATCGCGGATGGAGACCGGGATATCGAAAAGATGCTCGGTTGCCTGGCGCACGTAAAGACGGCCGGTCTTGCGGCTTATGAACATGGATAAGGGTTCCAGGCGCCGCGCGGCTTGTTTAGCGGCTCTCGTAGCGGCCTCGGCAGCGTCTTCCGCGGCGGCCTCGGCATCGCGAACGGCGCTTTGCGCTAAGAGGGCGTCCTCTTCTTTCGCCGTCTTAGTATCGCGCGCATCGCGAAGCCTCGCTTCTGCCGCGGCAAGCTTGCCTTCAGCCGCTGTTTTGCTCTCAGCCGCCTTTTGGATCGCCTCCTCGCCTTGAGCTTTGGCCGCGGCGCGGGTTGCATCGGCTACCTCGTCCTGCGCCCGGCGGAACGTATCCTCCGCGGCATCGAGGTCTCTTGCGGCGAGACGCGCTTCGGCTGTTTTGCTCTCAAGCAGGGCTATCGCGGTTTTCTTTGCCTTGACCGCGCTGGCGGCCTTAGCGGCGGCGGCGGCTTTCATCGTTTGCGCGAACTCGGCCGGATTGACGAGCTTAGCCGCAGGGGACGGCGGTAGCGCTTGCGTGTCCAAAGCGACCGGCTCGATAGCCTTGTTCCGGCCGGCAACGGGTTTTTCCACGGCCGCCTCGATAGGCGCCATCAGCATTTTGGGCTTGGGAAGATGGGCGTGAGCGATGTCTGCAGGCGTTACGTCCTGCGATGCGACGATCACGCGCTGGCCGATATTGGTAACGGTGTAAAGCTGCCTGGCGAAGTCCGCATGCATGCGGATGCATCCATGCGAGGCCGTATGGCCTTCGTGGACGGCGCCCTCGTGCATCGCAACCCCGGTCCAGGCAAGGCGCTGCATGAAGGGCATAGGCGCGCCGCTATAGATGTTCGACCTGTGCCAGCGCTCTTTTTCGAGAATGGTGAATATGCCGGTTGGCGTCGGATGACCCGGCACGCCCGTCGACACCCCGCTGCGCGCCCATAGGCCGTTAGCGTCATAGAACGACACATGCTGATCGGCGAGCGACACAACCGCAAACATGGGGCCGGCCGGCTTTTTTACCTCCGCCTTCTCGTTGCTTTCGCGTTGCACATGCCGAAGCTGGCGGTGTTGCCTCGACGTTCTGGCTGCTGCCGGTTCGAAAGTGGCGATGAAGCTTGCGAGCGCGAGCAGCGCCGCGGCGAGCGCGCGCCCAGAAAGCAGGGGCACGCCACGGGATCCATATTCAAAACATGTAAAGTTACGCATGACGCCAAGATCGCCTGGTAGAGTTGCCGGGAGCAGCATTGTGCCTTATTGTTCATAACTATAGCGTAAAAAAGAGCAATAAAATATCTAAGGCTTAGTTATTTGCGGCAAAAATCCTGGGGGTGCTTAGCCGGACGCGGGCGTCATCGCGAGGCGGCTTGAGCCGCCGTGGCGATCAGAGACACCTCACGGCGTTAGCTCTGGATTGCTTCGCTTCGCTCGCAATGACGGATTCTGAGTTAACGCACTTCGATCTGGAGCGTGGCAGCGTTACCCAGCCGCGGATGCGCCGGTTTAGCGAACCGATTTCAGTTCGTGCACGGCCTCGGCAATCATTTGATCGAGGCGCGCGGCGCAAGCGATATCCAGCACCGCGCCATTGTGGATCGCTTTGTCCTGGATGAACACGGCGGTGGCAAGCGTCTTTGCGCCGAAGAAGGCGAAGAGCGGGCGGAGCTGATACTCGACGACAAGCGCATGGCGGTCGCTTCCGCCCGTCGCCAGAAGGCCGACAGGCGTTCCAAGCAGAGCAGGGTAATCGATCAGATCGATGAGGTGCTTGAGGAGCCCCGCATAGGAGCCTTTGTATACGGGCGTACCGACTATGAGAAGATCGGCGGACTCGATCGCGCGAAGCGCCTCCTCGACGCGCGCGGACGCTTCCGCGCGCGAGCGGATGCCGAGGTCCGGCACGAGCTCGCCCAAATCGACAAGCCGGGTTTGTGCGCCCGCTTGCGCGCCGATGCGGCCGATCGCCGTCTCAACGACGAGCCGCGTCCGTGAGGGTATGGACGGGCTTCCGGCCAATCCCACGATGGTAAGCAATTCATCCTCCGCCAAGGGTAAAAATGCCAGGGCCTTTTACAACGTAAAACAGCCGGCCGGCAATCGCGCGCATGCAGATTGCAACGCCGCATCTGTTATCGCCCCAGCTTGAATATATATGCCGATGTAACGATAAGTGCAGCAAAGATCCTCTTTTCCGGAAGGCACAATGACGCAAGTCCGCAAAAAATCTCCGCTCCGCTTATCGCGGCGCAGTTTCGTGACCGCCGCGGGAGCCTCGCTATTGACGGGATTGCGAGCCGCTCATGCCGCGCCGCAGCTGCAGCTCGATGGCCTTTACGGCGAGCCGTGGCTTCAGAGGACATCCGGTAACTTGGGCGATGACTTCGCCGCAGCCGCAAAAGCTAAAAAGAATTTCGCCATTCTTTGGGAAATGCGGGGCTGTCCGTGGTGCAAGCGCTTGCATCTGGAAGACTTCGCAAGGGACGACGTTGCAGGCTATTTGCGGGAAAATTTCAGTATGGTGCAACTGAACCTCCGCGGCACGAGCCAGATCGTCGATTTCGATGGGGATAAGCTATCGGAAGAAGATCTTTCCTATAAGCGCGGGGTTAATTCTACGCCGACGTTTCAGTTTTTCAGGCCGAGCGATGCTTCGAAGGGGCAGGAGCTTGGCCGCGCCGGCTTTCTGAACCCCGGCGATTTACTGATGCTGGTCCATTTCATTCGCGAAAAAGGCTACGAAAAGGGCTCCTTCGAGGAATGGGCCCGGAGCCACAAAAATCCAGCTTAAACCGGGCGGCGCTAAGGATGACGGAAGTAGTGTCATCCCGCGGAGGTGCGTGTGAAGAAATCGAAGGGCTTGTTCAGCTATCGGACCCGGCCGATCATTACGGTGAAGCGAACAAGCGGATTTGGAATGAAACCGTCCCGCGGCAGCTTGCGCGGTAGCCAAGTTGGCGATTCCGGTGTTGTTGCGAGCGGGAATGCCGGTTCCAAGGAGGCGTGCGCCAAACCGCTCCCCGCGCTCCGCAAAGTTGAGGAGGACAGTGTGACCTCGACGATTTATCCGATCGATACCGGCAAGGCGCCGCAAGTCACGGCGTTTTTCGACCCTGCTTCGAACACCATCAGCTACGTTGTCCGCGACCCGGCCTCCGATGCCTGCGCGGCGATCGACCCCGTCCTCGATTTCGACTATGCCTCCGGCCGCATCGGCTTTAAGTCCGCCGGCCGGATCGTCGATTTCATCCGGGAGAACGGCCTGAAACTCGAATGGCTGATCGAAACGCACGCCCATGCCGATCATCTGTCCGCGGCGCCATACATCCAGGAAAAGCTCGGAGGCAAGATAGGCATCGGCGAGCGCATTTGCGAAATTCAAGAGGCCTTCGGAAAAATCTTCAACGAGGGGACGGAATTTCAGCGCGACGGGAGCCAGTTCGACCGGCTCTTCAAGGACGGCGACACTTACGCTATAGGCTGCTTCACCGCGTTCGCTATGCACACGCCCGGCCATACGCCCGCCTGTATGACGCACGTCATCGGCAACTCCGCTTTTGTGGGAGACACGCTGTTCATGCCGGACGGCGGCACGGCGCGCGCGGATTTTCCCGGAGGCGATGCCCGGCAGCTCTACCGCTCGATCAAGAAAGTCTTAAGCCTTCCGCCACAGATGCGCCTCTTCATGTGCCACGATTACGGCCCGGGCCAGCGCGAGATCCGCTGGGAGACGACGGTCGCCGAGGAGCGCGCCAGCAATATTCATGTGCGCGACGGCATCGGCGAGGACGAGTTCGTGGCCATGCGGACCGCGCGCGACAAAACGCTCGGCATGCCGAAGCTCATTATCCCGTCGATCCAGGTCAATATGCGGGCCGGGCACTTGCCGGAGCCCGAGGCCGACGGGAAAAGCTTTCTCAAAGTGCCCCTGAATGGGCTTTGAGGCTCTGCGGGTGAAGCGGCGGCCGGGCCGTCAAAAATCGAGGCCGATATCGAGCGCCTTCACCGAATGGGTGAGCGCGCCCACCGAAATCATATCGACGCCCGTCTCTGCAATCGCGCGCACCGTCACGAGCCGGATGCCGCCGGACGCTTCGCACAGTATGCCCGGCCGCACGGTTTTCGCGCGCGCGACGGCGTTTTTGAGTTCGGGCACGGCCATGTTGTCGAGCAGCACCGCGTCGATCTCGTGATGCAGCGCCTCTTCGAGCTGGGCGAGCGTATCGGCCTCGACCTCGATCTTCACCATATGGCCCACCGCCGCCCGCGCCCGCTCGATGGCAGCGGAGACGCTGCCGGCGGCTGCGATGTGGTTGTCCTTGATGAGCACCGCGTCGAACAACCCGAACCTGTGGTTGGAGCCGCCGCCCGCGCGCACGGCGTATTTTTCGAAGGCGCGCAGGCCCGGCGTGGTCTTGCGCGTGCAAACGATCTTGGCTTGCGTGCCGGCAACCGCTTCCACGAAATGATGCGTCGCGGTGGCAACCCCGCTCAAATGCTGAAGCAGGTTAAGCGCGACGCGCTCGGCGGAGAGAATGGCGCGCGTTTTGCCGGTAAGCCTCGCGATGGCCGTTCCGGCGCCTGCGAGCGCGCCTTCCTGCACATGCGTCTCCACCGCCATCTGAGGATCGAGCGCGCGGAAGGCCGCCATCGCCAAAGGCAAGCCCGCGATGCGCCCGTCCTCGCGGAGCGCAAGAGTGGCCTCTGAGACCGCATCCGCCGGGATGAGCGCGTTTGTGGTTATATCGCCGGCAAGGCCGAGGTCCTCCCGCAGCGCGGTCCGCACCAGTCTTGCAACGAGATGATGGGGAAACTGCAGTCCGGTCTCAATTGGGTTCACGTTTCGCTCCATCGCAAAATCTGCCTCGCCTCCCGCCATGGTACTCCAGTTCGCCCCAGCGCCAACAGGTGACGGAGCGTTGCGGCCAACCGGCTCAAGGGCGCTATCGCCGTCTCCGGATAGGCGCTATTAACCATCTTCGTGCACGCAAGTTTAAGGCAGCTCCGCTTATTTTCCTAAAAACAGCCCGATTGAGTGTGAGAAGGGATCACAGCATGACATCGGCAGATTTCCTGCGATTTGTCATTATCGTCAGCCTCGGCGTACTTGCCTTCGTTACGTTTCTCGTAGCTGGCACCATCGTCGGGCTGATGTGGCTCGATAGCTGGAGTTGCGGCTCCTGCACGCAATATCCGGTCGGGATCTATATTTTGGGCCTTCTCGGCATGCTGTTCCTGCTCGGGATCGGGATGGAGGCAAGCGAGGCGCCGGAACCGTGGCAAAAGTGGTTCATAGCCAACAGAATGAATTTCGTCATAGGCGCGCTGAGCTCTATCGCCTTCATCCTCGTCTTTAGCCTGGGGTAGCGGAATCGGCGCCGCCACCCCGAGCCTAAGCGCTCATTTCATCGTCGGAATGACGAACTCCGCGCCTTCCTTCACGCCGCTCGGCCAGCGCGACGTCACCGTCTTGGTCTTGGTGTAGAAGCGGATCGAGTCCGGCCCATGCTGGTTGAGGTCGCCGAACATGGATTTCTTCCAGCCGCCGAAGGTGTGATAGGCGAGCGGAACCGGGATCGGCACATTAATGCCCACCATGCCCACGTTCACGCGGGACGCGAAATCGCGCGCCGCATCGCCGTCGCGTGTGTAGATCGCGACACCGTTGCCGTACTCGTGATCGTTCGCAAGCTTAAGGCCCTCCTCGTAATCGTGCGCGCGCACGACCGAGAGAACGGGCCCGAAGATTTCCTCCTTGTAGATGCGCATGCTAGGCTTCACGCGATCGAAGAGGCAGGCGCCCATGAAGTAGCCGTTCTCGTAACCCTGCATCTGAAAGCCGCGTCCGTCCACCAGAAGTTTCGCACCTTCGTCGACACCCGATTGCACAAGATCCTTCACGCGCTTCAACGCGGCGGCGGTGACGAGCGGGCCGAAATCCGATTTTTCATCCGTGTAGGGCGCAACTTTTAGCTTTTCGACACGGGGAAGAAGCTTATCGATCAGCTTGTTTGCGGTCGCCTCGCCGACAGGAACGGCGACCGAGATCGCCATGCAGCGCTCGCCCGCCGAGCCGTAGCCCGCGCCGAGAAGCGCATCGGCGGCTTGGTCCAGATCGGCGTCAGGCATGACGATCATATGGTTTTTCGCGCCGCCGAAGGCCTGGACGCGCTTTCCATGCGCGGTGCCGGTGGCGTAAACATAATGCGCGATTGCGGTCGAGCCGACAAAACCGATGGCCTTGATATCGGGATGCGTTAGAATCGCGTCCACGGCTTCCTTATCGCCGTTCACCACGTTGAAGATGCCCGCGGGAAGCCCCGCCTCCATGAACAGCTCCGCCAAGCGCAGCGGCACGCTTGGATCGCGCTCCGACGGCTTCAGCACGAACGCATTGCCGCAAGCGATGGCAGGCGCCGCTTTCCAAAGGGGAATCATAGCGGGAAAGTTGAACGGCGTGATACCCGCGGCGACGCCAAGCGGCTGACGCATGGAATACATATCGATGCCGGGGCCGGCCGCGTCGGTGAACTCGCCCTTCATCAAATGCGGAACGCCGATTGCGAACTCCACCACCTCTAGCCCGCGCTGGATGTCTCCGAGGCTGTCCGCAACGGTTTTTCCGTGCTCGGAGGATAAAAGCTGGGCCAGCGGCCTCATCTCCTTTGCGACGATTTCGAGAAACTTCATCATCACGCGGGCGCGCTTCTGCGGGTTCTGCGCGGCCCAAGCCGGCTGCGCCGCTGCGGCATTGGCGACAATTGCGGCCACTTCACCGCTGCTTGCGAGCGACACGCGCGCCTGAACCTCCCCGGTGTGGGGCGCGTAAACATCCGCAAACCGGCCCGATGTTCCTTCGACCCTCTTACCTCCGGCGAAATGACCGATTTGGCGCATGGTGCTCTCCCAATGTTTTCGATGCGGTTGCTTTTTAACGACAGTAAGGGAGCTGCAGCCTGCAATCAAGCTAAGCAATAGGCGAAGTGTTTCCCGTTATATTGCATCTTAGTTGCAACGATCTGTGGCGCCAGAGTCACGGGCACCCCTAATGCGCGAGTTTTATTCCGATTCTACTTAAGGTAGAAGAGCGAATCAGCTGTCCATGGCTTCACCAAATCCGGTGACGCGTAAAGGATCTTCTACTGAAACAAGGCCACAAGTGGCATGCGGGGGTTAATATGAAAGGACTTCTCAAAGCTGTCGCGTTCGCAGGGCTTTTGACAGCAACGGGCGCGCAAGCGGCCGATCTAGGCGCTCCGGCAGCGGGCGGTTATAAGGACGAATTTGTTCCCGAAACGTGGTGGAATGCTGGCGATATCTTCGTGCGCGTCCGCGCCGAGGCATTCGTTCCGAACATTTCGACGAGAGATTGGAATCCTGGCAATACTGGCCTGAACCTCCACGGTGCCGACCTCTCCGGCAGCGATACGTTCCTTCCGGAGCTCGATCTTTCGATGTTCCTCACGAAGAACATCGCCATCGAAGCCATCTGCTGCGTCGGCAAGACCTATATTCAAACCGCTGGCAGCCTTCCCGCCCTCACACAGGTCAGTAAGGTTGGCGACACGTGGTTCTTCCCGCCGTCGGTTTTGCTGCAATACCACTTCGACATGACCCCGTACGGTATGCCCGCGCTTAAGCCCTACCTCGGTCTCGGCGGAACTTACGTTTGGTTCTTCGACGAGTATGCCACCCACACCTTTGAGTCCTTGAAACTTAACAGCGCTGCGGCTGTCACGTTCCAAGCCGGGTTCGACTACCACCTGGTCGGCAACTGGTTCGCCAACGCCGACTTCAAATATATGGCGCTCGCCACCGACTTCACCACACTGCACGGCGCAGTAACCGGGCATGTCGACATCGACCCGATCATCGCCGGCGCGGGTATCGGCTATCGCTTCGGGGCCCCGCCCGCTCCTCTGAAATAGACTTGGCAAAGCCTCAAACGCAAAGCGCGGCCGGACTGCCGCGCTTCTTCATCCCCCCGTGAAGCTCACTATGGCATCTAGGCCACAGTCTGTTCCCATTATAGAAAGCTGCTCCCAGAATTTGATCAAAGTCAAGAAGCGTGCCGGCCATCTATGGATACATCCCATACGGTGATGCGGACATAGTTCGCTGCTAAAATTTAGTTTGGACTGGGTAATTGGGGGTTAATATGAAAGGTCTTCTTAAGGCCGTCGCATTTGCGGGGCTTTTGGTTGCAACGGGCGCGCAAGCGGCCGATCTGAGCGCTCCTGCAGCGGGCGGCTATAAGGACGAAATCGTCGCCGATACGTGGTGGAACGCTGGCGATATCTTCGTGCGCGTCCGCGCCGAGGCATTCGTTCCGAACATTTCGACGAGAGATTGGAACGGCGGCTACGCTGGCGAAAACATCTCCGCGACGACCACGTTCCTTCCGGAGCTCGATCTTAGCTATTTCCTTACGAGGAACATCGCCATCGAAGCCATCTGCTGCGTCGGCACTACGACCGTGAATGCCGCGGGCACCCTCCCGAGCCACGGCCTTGACGGCAAGGTTGGCGACACGTGGTTCTTCCCGCCGACCGTATTGCTGCAATACCACTTTGACGGTTTCGGCGCGCTGAAGCCCTATGCCGGTATCGGCGCGGGCTACGTTTGGTTCTTCGACGAGAACGGCGGCAAACACTTTAGCGACCTGAAGCTTAACAGCACCGCGAACGTTACGTTCCAAGTCGGCGCCGACTACCACCTCGCCGGCAACTGGTTCGCCAACGTCGACCTAAAATATATGGTCCTCGGCACCGACTTCAGCACGCTTCATGGCGGAGTCACCGGCCATGTCGATATTGACCCGATCATCGTCGGCGCAGGCATCGGCTATCGCTTCGGCAGCTATGCGCCTCTGAAGTAGTCCTCTGAAAAATCCCATCGGAAAAGCGCGGCTCGATGCCGCGCTTTTTTTATGCCCGCGGCGGTGGGGTGCCATCGCTCCCGCTCCTCCCCCATCAATCCGCAGCTATTACCGTTCCTTAGCCGCAAATCGCGCGCTGTTGCGCCCGGTAGCAAAGACATGGCCCCTCAAGACAGCAAGCCGCGAAGTGGTGCGCTGCCTCCCTCGTCATAGCGTGCGGGATGACGCGGAAGTAGTCAGCCGGGTCCGGTATCGCTTGACAGCCTCAAGGTGAACGGTTCCGCGAAGGGGACGGCTGCGCTGAAATAGGTGAGGAGCGGCTCGCCGCTCAGAAGTGCGCGGATCACGCGGATCGGCCCGGCATGGGTGACGGCGAAGACCGGCGGGCCGTCCGGCTTGAGAGCGCCGAGCCATTCGCTGCAGCGCGCTCCCATCGCCGCCAACGTCTCTCCCTCCGGCGGCGCGGCGTCCGGCAAGCCCTGCTGCCAAGCCTCGATTGCCGCCCGGCCGAGATCCTGCCAGCGCCGGCCTTCCCAATCGCCGAAATGCAGCTCTTGCAGCCGCGGCTCTATGGCGGCGGCGCCGCCTAGCCTTGCGGCGAGTCCGAGTGCTCTGCGAGATGGACTCGAAACGATGCGGTGCCCGCGGGCAATGCCCTTGAGCCGGGATGCGGCGGCATCCAAGGCGGCAGGCTCGCATTCAAGATCGAGGCGGCCGTAGCAGAGCCCCTTCTCGCAATTAGGCTTTGGGTGGCGCACCAGGATCAGGCGCATGCGGCGGCGGCTAACAGAAACGCAATCTCAAAGGTTTGCTCGACCGCGCCGACCACGTCGCCGGTATAGCCGCCAAGCAGGCGCCGGGCCGCCAAGGCTGCGAGCGCGGCTGCGATCAGCCCTGCGGCAAGGGCAGGCAAGCCGAACGCAACCGGCAGCAACAGCAGGGGTAACACGCCAAAGACCGCTGCAATAGCGAGGTCGCTCCACTTCATCCCGTGGCCGAGAGGCTTGATCTTTGCCGCTGAGAGTCCGCCGGCATAGGGCAGCATGGAAATAACTGCGACAGCGGCGAGGCGGCCGCCGGCATGGGCAGAGACAAGGGCCGCCGCGCCGATCGCAATGGGAAGCGCCGCCAGCGCGAAAACTTTCATGCCTACGCCCGCGACGAGCGCAAGCACACCATAGGTTCCGATCCGGCTGTCCTTCATGATCGAAAGCCGCGCCTCGCGTGTAGCCCCGCCCATGGAGTCGAAGAAGTCGGCAAAGCCGTCTTCATGCAAGCCCCCTGTGATGGCAATCCCCGCCGCGATGGTGAGCAAAGCGGGAAGCGTTCCCCCCCAGAGTTGCGAAGCGCTAAGATAAATGGCCGCACACGCAGCGCCCACAATCGCGCCGGTCAGCGGAAAATACTTCACGCCGCGCTCCATCCACCTTTGGGCGAAGCCGTGCAAACGCGGCACGGGCAGCCGGGTCAAGAGTTGAACTGCCGTGAGGAAATAGATGATTTCTCTGCGCAGGTGCCGCATCAGCTTGGACGATCTCCGGGCAAATCGGCCATGGTGCTCAGCATTCCCTCGGCCATGCGCACGAGCGGTATGGCGAGCGCTGCGCCGGTGCCTTCGCCAAGCCGCATGCCTAGATCGAGAAGCGGTGCTGCTCCGAGCCATTCGAGGAGCGCGGTGTGACCGGCCTCGGGCGAGCGGTGGGCGAAGAGGAGGTAATCGCGAAGGTTAGGCTGCATTGAGACCGCAGCGCAGGCGGCGGCCGTGGCGATGAAGCCGTCGGCGAGGAGAACTTGCCCGAGCCGCGCGCCGCCAAGCATGGCGCCCGCGAGCATGACCATCTCAAAGCCGCCGAACTCGATAAGCGCATCGCGTCCCGCGCGAACAGGCGCTCGGGCGCAGGCGCGGGCCAGCACATCGCGCTTGTGGTCAAGACCGGCCGGCGGCGCGCCGGCGCCATTGCCAACGAGCCTTTCGAGCGGCAGCCCCGTGACGGCATGCGAGACAGCCGCCGCCGCGCTCGTGTTGCCGATGCCGATCTCGCCGAGCGCGAGGATGCCGAAGCCCTGCTCCTTCAAGCTAGCGGCGGCCGCCGCGCCCGTTTCGATTGCTTGCGCGAATTGGGCCTCCGTCATGGCCGGCTCATGCAGAAAATTGCGCGTTCCTTGGGCCACGCCCCGTGCAAACAGGGCATCGTGCGGCGCTAGTGGCGTTTTGAGCCCGGCGTCGATCAGAAACACTTGGGCGCCAGCCGCGCGCGCCGCGATATTCGCGCCGGCCCCGCCATCGAGCACCATTTGCGCGATGAGCGCCGACACCTCGGAGGGGTACGCCGTCACGCCTTCCGCCACGATCCCGTGATCGCCCGCAAACACGGCGAGCGCTGCGCGGCCGGGATTGGGCTGCAGCGATTGAGTAACGAGCCCGATATGAATGGCGAGCGCCTCGATCCGCCCGAGCGCGCCCAGCGGTTTTGCCTTTGCATCGACGGCCGCCTGCAGCGCCGGCTCAAGCTCGCGGCGAAGTGACATGACAAAAGTGACCGGCTCAGCAATATCCATCGAAGCACACAACGGGGGCGAATCCATGAGCGGAAAAGACCACACCGGCACCGAGCCGGTCAATGCGCGAATTTTCCCCATACCGCCGGTTGTGGCGGGGCTGTTCGTCGCAGCGGGCTGGGCGCTCAACCGTTACCTGCCGCTTTTCGAGCGCCCTGCGCCGGTGCCGTTCGAAGCCAGGATCGGGGGCGCCGCCATCATGGCCTGCGCGCTCGCCATTGCGGGGCTGGCTTTCCTCGGAATGCGGCGGGCGCGGACCACGTTCCACCCGGGCCACAAGGCCAATGCGCTCGTCTATGCGGGCGTGTTCAAGCGCACGCGCAACCCGATGTATTTGAGCCTCACGCTCGCCACGCTCGGGCTCGGCATCGCGACGGCCAACCCGTGGATGATCGTGGCCGCGCCGCTTTTGCTCTTGTACCTGCAAGAGCGCGTGGTGAAGCGCGAGGAGGCCTATCTCAGCGCGCGGTTCGGCGCAGAGTACGAGGGCTATAAGAGCAAGGTCCGCCGCTGGATTTGAGGCTGCGGGGTAGCGTGTGTCAGGTTATATCGGAGTCGCGGGGAAAAGCCCCCCTCACCCTGTCCCTCTCCCGCGAGGGGAGAGGGCACGCGGTTGCAGCGGGCACGCCCTGCTCCCTCTCCCCTCGCGGGAGAGGGCTGGGGTGAGGGGGGGGCTTAAGCTGTTTCTGCTTAAATAGTTCAGACCCTAGATCCCGCTCCGCTGCAGCTTCGCGCGGCGCAGCCGGCGTCCCGTCTGCCGCAGCATCCGGGGGAGCTTTGGAAGCCGTAAGCCCGCCAGCACGTGCAGATGGGGCGTGGCTCTGCGGAGCGCGAGCCATTCCCGATGCTCCGCCAAAAGCTCCCTCATCAGCGACTCTGCAAAGCCCAGCACGGTGGAGCGGCTGCCGAGGGCGGCATCCTTCCGCGCCATTTGCAAAGGCTGGCCCGACAGATCTTCGAAATACCTCGCTGTGACAAGATAGCGCACGGCGTTGCGGTCATCCATCGAGATCACCGCAAAGGCGGCTAGCAAGCCCTGCAGGCCCGCGCCGATCAGCGTGATCGCGAGAAATACGAGCTGTCCGAAAGGCGTCTTTTGCCCGGCGAGCTGGGCGGCGCTGGCGATGGTGTGAGGCACCCAAGATTTGTCACGCAGCTCCCAAATCACCGGAAAGGCCGAGATCGCAAGGAGCAAGAGCGCGACCATACGCAGGCGGCCCGCAATCTTCGAGGCGCGCAGAGACTCGGCGCCGCGGCGGCTGTAAAATGTGTGCTGGCTGTCGAGCAGGTAGCGGCGAAGATATTCGAGCTGCAAGGGCAGCAAGGGAATATAGCCAGGGGTGCGGCGGCCCGGCAGCTCCGTCTTCGCCATCACCATCCGGAACAGTTTGAGCCGGGCGCTTTCCGCAAGCGCGCGGTATCTGCGCCAGCGCACGTAAGGCCTGGCCGAGCCCATCGCAAGCGAGAGCGCAAACGAGGCCGCAACCAGGATCGCCTGCAAAATGGCGACAACGTTGATCCACTGTTCGGTCATGAAACGATAGCCGGGCAGCACAAGCAGCGCGCCCATGACGATGGCAAGAAAGCTCGCGATCGCGGCCCCCTTCGCCTCGAATTTGTAGAGGCTTTGTGCCCTGATGGCCTCGGCGTCGAATTTCTTAAAGCGCGCGATGATGGCGCCAAGCGCCGGCTCCTCCAAAACCTCCTGCAACAGGCGCGCCTCGGGCGGAAGGCTCCTCGCGTGCGTTTCCGGGTCGAGCCGCCAGTCATCCTCTGCCGCGGGCCCAATTGCGGCGATAGCCCTTTTTTCGATGCTGTACATAACCCCCTCTTGCGGTTTTCAGGATAGGCGGACGGAAGCAGGGTTGGCTTAGGCGGCGACCGCGGCAAAATGCGGGCACAGGGCGATGTGCGCGCAACCGCGCCCGCGGGTGTTGCCGGCGCGCCCGTGCAGAGCAAACCGCGCTGGTGCAAGCTTAGTAGGCTTAGGCCGCAAGTAGCTTTCCAGAATCGGTGCTTTTGGACTCTACCCCTCATCCTGTCCTTCTCCCGCAAGGGGAGAAGGAACGTTGTTTCACGCGCGAGCTACTCCCTCTCCCCTCGCGGGAGAGGGTTGGGGTGAGGGGGAGCCAAAGCTGCTGCCCTCATCATTGCTCCCCATTCCCCACGAGCACAAACGGCGCCCACACGCTCGGATGCGCGTTGTCCCCGCCCTTGGCGATCAGCGCCGCGATGGATCGCTTCAGCGCCTCGGCGCGCCCGATCTTGGGCTCCGCCTTCATCGCGTTCACCGCGCCCGTGGTGATGGCGACGGCGGCCTCGGAATCCACCGCCCAATGCGAAACGAGCAGCGAGCGCGCGCCGGCATAGAAGAATGCTCGCGCGAGCCCCGACAGCGCCTCGGCGCCCTCGTTCGACCCCGCCGCCGTGTTGCAGGCCGACATGACCACCCAATCGGCGTTGAGGTTCAGCTGCGCGACCTCGGAGGCGGTGAGCAGGCCGTTGTCCTCGTCGCTCGCCTCGGCCGGCGGCGTAAGCAGCAGCGCGGGCTCGGCTTTGTTCTGCGCGAACATCGCGGTCTGGCCTGCGAGCAGGCCATGCGTGGCGAAGTGAACCACCCGGGCGCGCGCCAGCTCGCCGCTTTGCGACAGCGCCTTGACTTGGCTCACCGTCGCGCGCCCGCCGAGATAGACGGCGCTGTCGAGGCGAGCCTCCCGCACTCCAAGTATTTTCGCTACCGCGCACAGCTCATCCGCGGTCTCGGGCAAGGGAGCCTGATGCCGCAGGCTTTCGACGTTCACTTGCCCATCCCGCAACAGCGAGGCGATGTCCGCAGCGCGGCCTGCGAGGCGCGTCCGTTCCTGCCCCGAAGGCTTTATGCAGGTTTGCTTGGCCCAGGCGCTTTTGTCCTTGCCTTTTCTGCCATCCAGAAGCGGATTGCCGAAGCCGATGAACGGCTTTCTTCCAGTGCCTCGCTTGGAGGTCCGCAGCGCTTTTAGGCTCCCAACAGTCGGCAGAATCGTAATGGCCTGACGCTGCCCGAGCCAAGCCACGTTCTTGCCCTCACCCGCAGCGAGCAGCCGCGGGATATGCTCGCGAAGTGTCGCACCGCCAAGCCTTGCCGTGACCACGAACTCCTCACCAGCCCTGAGCACTCGGATTTGTATCTGCGAGCCTGGAGCGCGGGCTTGGATCATAACGACGGCTTTGGCGACGGTAGGAAGATCTTCGCCGTCAATCGAGAGCAGAATATCCTCTGGTTTGAGGCCGGCCGCTTCGGCGGCGCCATTTGGGACAGGCTTTACAACCCGAACGCCACGGGTCTTATCGAGCTTGAAATACTGCCGCGCAGCTTCCCGCAACGGTCCAAGTTCGGCGCCAAGGCGACCGACCTCACGCACCCGCTCGGCGACAGGCTCATTATTCAACGGCGCCGTCACGAGCACTTCGAACGGCAACTGCGTCAGCGATTCAGATGGCACAATAAGAAGCGATTTGTCCTTGATGAGGTCTTCCAACCCGCCGAACAAATCCCGATAAAGGGCGTAGGCGGCAGCTACATCGAAGGGAGGCAGCTGATCTTCCGAGACTTCCGTGTTCAAGAGCAGCTTGCACAGATCCCTGTTTTCTCCTTTAGCGCGCCAATCACTGATATCAAGACCGCAGCGCAGCGCACCCACGCGTTGTGCAAGGGTCAGTGTACCGAAGGGAAGGCTTACCCAGCGCGCCTCTTTCTTTGAGACCGCGAACACAATTGTCTCCTCTGGCAGCTTTCCAAATTGCGGCATTACGAGAAACAAGACGAGCGCCTGTCCATCGCCAAGCAAAGACTGCACATCCCCTATCTTGATGGGCTTCGGGCTTGAAAACTGAGCATAGTCTTTAAAGTTGTGTTCCAGGATGGTCGCGTTCGCGTTCAGCTTCGCCTCGAAATCGGCGATGGCGGTGCGCGCTGCTTCGGAAGCCTTCGCATCCGCCTTGCCCGCCGCTCGATCGAGACGGCGATAAGCCGCGTCGCGTGCGCTGGTCAAATCCTGCTGGGTTCGAACAAGCGCTGCAAGCTTCGTATCTCCTTTTGCAAACCGGGCGCCCATCGATGCAATCGCGTAGCCCGCTTCGTTCTGCAACGCCCACTGCGCCAATGTGAACCCTTCAGCCTGGCCCGCCAGGCTCGCGGCGTCGGCGCGGTAAAGCGCCCGCGTATAGTTGCGTAATCCGCCGGAATGCTGTGCGAGAACGGCTTTTGCTAGCACGCTAGGCTCCGTCGCAGGCGAGCCAATCATCACAGGCTTCGCGCGGGCAAATAGTGCGACAGCCGCCGCCCAATCGCCCTGCTCTTCCTTAAGCACGGCTAGATTGGCGAGGTTTTTCGCCACATCGGGGTGAGCAGGGCCAAGGCTCGCCTCGTTGATCTTGACCGCGCGGCGATAAAGCGCTTCCGCCTCTTCCAGCCGGTTCGTCGCTTTAAGCAACAGCGCCAGATTATTAAGGCTTCTCGCCAACTCTGGGTGATCGGGGCCGCGGCTGGCCTCATGGATCTTGAGCGCGCGACGAAAAAGAGGCTCAGCCTCCGCAAAACGATCCATTTCTCGAAGCAATCCCGCCAGATTGTCAAGTTTAGTGGCCACATTGGGATGATCGGGGCCGAAGCTATTCTCATCGATGGCGAGCGCTCGGCGCATCAGGGGCTCTGCCTCGGCACGCCTGTTCGTGGCCTTAAGCAACTGAGCCAGATTGTTGAGGTCTCTGGCCACATCGGGATGATCGGGACCGAAGCTTTTCTCATCAATGGCGAGCGCGCGGCGCATCAACGGCTCGGCCTCTGCACGCCTGTTCGTGGCTTCCAGCAACTGCGCCAGATTGCTGAGGCCAGCCGCTACGTTGGGATGATCGGACCCAAAACTGGCCTCGTTAATCCTGAGGGCGCGGCGTATCAAAGGCTCCGCCTCGGCTAGACGATTCATGTCCTGCAGCAGCAGCGCCAGATGGTTCACGACTGAACCAACGTCTGGATGATCGGGTCCAAGGCTTGCCTCGTTAATCCTAAGCGCACGGCTCAGCAATGGCTCCGCCTCGGCCAGCCGATTCGTGGCACTAAGTATCTCAGCCAGATTAACGAGGGCTAGGGCGACGTCTGGATGATTAGGGCCGAAACTTGCCTCCTTGATGGTGAGCGAGCGGCGCATCAAGGGTTCGGCCTCGGCTGATCGGTTCGTATAGTGAAGCAGCATCGCGAGGTTGGTGAGGCCCGTGCCGACATCCGGATGATTGGGGCCAAAGCTTGTCTCAAAGATTGCGAGCGCTCGGCGCATCAAGGGCTCGGCCTCGGCCTGTCGATTCGTGGCCTGAAGCAGCTGAGCCAGGTTGCCGAGGCGAACGCCCACATCCGGATGATTGTGGCCGAGACTCTTTTCGGCGATAGCGAGCGCACGACGCTTAAGCTGTTCCGATTCCGCATATTTTCCGAAAGCATGTTCAAGTAACACGGCCAAATTGTTGAGGCGAATGCCCACATTCGGATGATCGGGGCCGAAACTCTTCTCGTCGATGGCGAGCGCGCGGCGATAGAGCGTCTCGGCCTCAGCGGGCCGGTTCGTTACACGAAGC
>Ga0074046_10001178_pt1 | contig 24031 bp, 23 predicted proteins | sample BogForMeECP23OM3_FD_94441 | JGI IMG/M metagenome (GOLD analysis project Ga0074046, IMG submission 94441) | Bog forest soil microbial communities from Calvert Island, British Columbia, Canada - Bog Forest MetaG ECP23OM3 | ecosystem: Environmental > Terrestrial > Soil > Wetlands ...
CCTAAGGAGGATCTCATGAACAGCAGACCGAACGAGCAGGCTCCGCGCATCGTAGTCGGGGTAGACGGCTTCGAGGCGTCCAAGGCCGCGCTGCGATGGGCGATCCACCAGGCCAAGCTGACCGGGGCGGCCGTGGAGGCGGTGACGGCATGGCAAGTCCCGGTCGGCGCCGGGCTGGTCCCGGCCACCGACATGCCCGATTACCAGGACGACGCCCGGATGGTCCTCACCGAGGCGATCACCGAGATGTGCATGATCGATACCGACGTCGAGGTCCGCCCGCACGTGGTGGAGGGACGGGCCGCCCAAGTGCTGGTGGACGCCGCCGAAGGGGCGGAGCTGCTCGTGGTGGGCTGCCGGGGACACGGCGGGCTGGCCGAGGCGCTGCTCGGATCGGTCAGTCAGTACTGCGTGCATCATGCGTCGTGTCCCGTCGTCATCATGCGCGGTAAGCAGGAAGAATCCGGCCAGTCGGCTTATACCCATGACTGAATGTCATGCCTTGCCTGATGTCAGCAGGGGGCGCGGATGGTGTACCCAGGATCGTGGTGGGGGTAGACGGTTCCCGCTCGTCACGAGCGGTGCGCCCGGTTCCTGACCTCAGGTCCCGTGGGTTAGATCGCGGCACGATCCCGGTCGCCGGTCCGGACGCGCAGGACGCTGTCCACCGTGCTTACCCAGATTTTCCCGTCGCCGATCGTGTCGGTCCGGGCATGCTTGGCGAGGGCCTCGACCAGGGTATCCGCGTCGTCCTCCGCGACCACCAGGTCCAGCCGGACCTTCGGCAGTAGCGCCCCCTTGCGGGCACCAGGCAGGCCGAGGTCGATGTCGGCACCGTGCGCAGGCTCACCGAACTGACGGCCGAAACCACGCACCTCGCTCACGGTCAATCCGTGCACCTGACTATCGATCAAGACCTCGATCAGCTCATCCAGCTTCTCGGGCCTGATAATGGCCGTAATCAGCTTCATGCCATGCCACCTCACGCTTCAGTCGCTTCTGTCTTGATCCGGCTCGGTAAATTCATCCGGCCCCTACATGCTGCGCATGCGGCGGAACTTGCGGATGTCATCCCGGCCGACCAGCAGCGCCACACCCGTGATCGCTAGAACTAGGCAGCCGCCCACCCTCAGTGCCGTTCCCATGATGTGCTTCATTTCCGAGCCCTTCTGCTGTGCCAGGCCCCAACTTCTCGGCCCGGATTGGCGAACACCTGCCGCTCCATCGGCGGCTGCGCTCAATGTCGCGTTGTGGCACGGCAGCGGGCTAGGGTCCAAAGGCGGCTCTGAAAGGACCTGGGTCCCGTTCGTGCCTCCGGTGAGAATCGCCGGGCCCGGTGCCGATGCTCGCGCTGGCGGTGGCCGGAGGGCTGGACCTGGCCCGGGATTTCTAGCAGCGTGGGCCGTAGCGCGTCATCTGGTACGTTCGGCACGGCGGCCTGTAGCGGGAGAGAGGTCGTGGAGAAGATGACCGGAAATGCCGAACGTGCCGGAGGCCGGATCGTGGTGGGCGTGGATGGCACGGCGGCGTCGCTCGCCGCTGTGCGCTGGGCGGCGCAGGAGGCACTGCTGCGCCAGGCCAGTGTGCATCTCGTCTTCGTCTCCCGCCGGTACCCGCGCGCATCGTATTCGGGCGCGCCGGAGGTATCGCCTTCGGTTGAGGACGATGCCGGGGGGCTTGCGCCGCTGGCCGCCGCGGAGCTGGAGGTAGGCCGGACCTTGCCGCCGGATCGCCTGTCATCTGAACTAGCCGGCGGCTCACCGGACAAGGTGCTGATCGACCGCTCGGCTGATGCCGAGCTGCTCGTCTTGGGCACTGCCTATCCGGCGACCCAGTTGCCGGGCGAGGTGCCAGCCGTGGGATCGACGGTGCGCGCGTGCCTGCACGGCGCGGCATGCCCGGTGGTGGTCGTGTCCACATCGGCGGAACTTGCACGTCAGCGTGCACATGACGCCTCGCCAGTCGCGGGCCGGGCCAAAGGTGGTGGGGCTGAAGCTGCGGCATCCGGGGCTGATGTTAGCTAGCTGGCACCTATCCAGGAGGAGGGGAGCTGCTCCGGGTTTAGGCGGCCCGGCCGGGGTTTAAGCGGCGGTGCGGGCGGTCCAGGTCAGGCGGGTGCCGCCGTCGGCGGGGGTGGTGAGCTGGAAGGTCCCGTGGTTGCGTTCGGCGCGGCGGCGCATGCTGGAAAGGCCGCTGGAGCGGGCGGGCGTGCCGATGCCGCGGCCATTGTCGGTGATGTCCAGGGTGATCAGCCCGTCCTGCAGGATCAGGGAGACGTCGGCGGCGGTGGCGTGGGCGTGGCGCGCGCAGTTGGACAGGCCTTCGCGGGTGACGGCGAGGATGTCGTGGGCCAGTGTCTCGTCCGGGCCGGGGTCCAGCGGGCCGGCGAAGCTGATGCCGGCGGTGAAGCCGAGCTGCGGGGCGTGCTCCTCGATGATCTCCAGCAGGCGCGCGGGCAGGCCGGCGGGGGCCTGGCGGGGCTGATGGAGCCCGAAGATGCTGTCGCGGATCTTCTTGATGATCTCGTCGACGGTGTCGACGTAGCCGTTGACCCGGTCGGCGGTGGCGGGGTCGCTGCGGGCGGCGTGGCCCTGGAGCCTCATGCCGAGGGCGAACAGTTCCTGGATGACATGGTCGTGCAGGTCGCCCGCGATCCGGTCGCGGTCTTCTGCCTGGGCCAGGGTGATCTGGTCGGCGCGGGCCCGGGCGAGTTCCATGGCCACCGCGGCGTGGCCGGCGAAGGAGGCGGCCATGTCCAGGTCGGTGCCAGTGAATCCGGGGCGTGCGGCCAGCCTGCCCAGCATCAGCGCGCCGCGGACCTGCTCGCCTGCGACCAGCGGCACGACGATCAGCGGGCCGGTATCGGCGCCCAGCTCGGCGGCGGCCGCCTTACGGCGGTCCCCGGTGACCAGGCGGGGCTTGCCGGTGCGGATCGCCTGGCCGGCCAGCGAGCCGGCCAGCGGCGCCGTCCGGTTCATCAGGCGCGCGGTGACCGCGCCGGTTACGGCCGTGACGATGACCTCCTCCGCGCCGGATGGCACGGCCAGCGCGGCGAAGTCCGCCGCTGCGGCAGCCGCGGCGTGCCGGGTGATCAGCGCGTGCTGCTGTCCCGCCGCGCCGGACAGCAGCAGCGGTACCAGGTCGCCGGAGGCGTCCAGCCAGCGGCGGCGCCGCTCGGATTCGGCGAACCGCCGCGCGTTGGCGATCGCCGCACCGGCCGCCCCGGCCAGCGCGATCGCCAGCTCCTCATCGTCGGCGGTGAACTCCCCGCCCCCGGAGCGCTCGGTGAGATACAGGTTGCCGAAGACCTCCTCCCCGATGCGGACCGGGACACCGAGAAAGCCGGTCATCGGCGGATGCCCCGGCGGGAAACCCGCCGACACCAGATGAGCAGACAGGTCCGCAAGCCGCATCGGGACCGGCTCGCTGATCAGCAGGCCCAAGATCCCCCGGCCCTTGGGCAGGCCGCCGATCCTCGTGACCAGCCCGCCCGCCGCGTCCGCGGCGGACGTCTGCGCAACGGACGGGGCCGGACCGGGCTCACCTGCCGGGCCGGTCATCTTTGCTCCTCATCGGGGCTGCACCGGCCAGCCGCCCCTGGCTGCGGCCCGGCGGGCAGCGGCCGCCCAGCGATGGCCGTATCCGCCCGGACGGCGATCCGCGCGCCCATAAGCTCTCCTGCTGTCAACGAGACTAGCGGCGGGGTAAGCGCATGGTCCGGACTGGCCAGGCCGCACCACCAGTGAACGGCATAAACGGGTCCAGCGCAAGATCACGGCCGCCGACAATACGTGATTCCGGCTGCGGCCGAAGGCGCGCGTGGCGACAGCCGACGTCCCGATGACGGCGAACAGCGCCACAGGCCCGCGGACGCGTCACCGTACCTTCCCTTCAGGTATGAGCGGCAGCGAGCGCAGCCGCCGGCCGGTGGCGGCGAAGATGGCGTTGGCGACGGCCGGGGCCACCGCGATCAGCGGCGTCTCGCCCGCCCCGGCGGACGGCAGGTCCGGGCGGTCCAGGAGGACCACGTCGAGCTCGGGGACATCGGCGAAGCGCGGCACCCGGTAACCGGCCAGCGCGGGCTCGGCGATCCGGCCCTGATCGAAGACGACGGTCTCGAACAGCGCGCCGCCGAGAGCCATGACCATGCCCCCTTCGATCTGGCTGATCACCGTGTCCGGGTTGACCACGGCTCCGCACTCGTAGGCCGTCACGATCCTGGTGACACTGACGTGACCGGCCCCGTCGGCGCATACCTCGGCGCAGGTCGCCACCCGGCCACCCTTCTCCAAGCCGACGGCCACGCCCGCCCCGTGCCAGACCCAGCACCCGCCCCGCCAGGCCGGCCGACCCGCAGGGCGCCAGCCGGGCCACCACCCGAACCGCTCGACGGCGGCCTGGACGACGGCGGCCAGCCGCTCGTCATCGAGGTGGCGGAGGCGGAAGCGCAGCGGGTCGGCGTGCGCGACGTACGCCAGCTCGTCGATGTGCGACTCGCGCGCGAACGTGTTAGCAGTCGCGGAGAGCGCACGGTACGGACCCTGCGCATGCGGGGAATCGGCCGGCTGGTAGCGCAGACGGCGGTTGGGAACCACGTACGGGAAGGCAAAACCGTTGGCCCCCGCGTTGATATCGAGGAAGTCCCACGCAGTGATCGAGCCGGCCGCGTCCAGCCCCGCCCGCACGTCGATCACCGCCATCGGCCGCAGGTAGCCGCGCTGGAGTTCCTCGGCCCGGCTCCAGCGCACCTTCACCGGCCGACCGGTACCGCGGGCCAGGCGCGCGGCCTCGACCGCCTCGGCGCCGTGCTTGCCGCCGAACCCTGCGCCGACCGGCGGGACGATCACGCGGATCGCGGCCTCGCTTATCCCGAACGCCTGGCTGAGCCGGGCGCGGACGGCGAACGGGACGTTGGTGCCGGTCCAGACGGTCAGCCGCCCGCCGTCCCATTCGGCCAGGGCCGCTCTGGTCTCCAGCGGGACGTGAGCGAGGTAGGCGGTCGTGTAGGTGGCTTGCAGCTGTGTCACGGCCGCGGCCAGCGCGGCCTCGGTGTCGCCGGTTTCGGTGCCGACGGCACGCTGCCAGCCCTGGCCCGCGACCGGATGAGAACGCAGGTATCCGGCCAGGTCCGCGGGGCCTGGCGAGGGCATGTCCCAGTCGGCCTTGATCGCGGCGACAGCCCGCCGCGCGGTCAGCGAGTTGCCCGCCGTGACCCCGACGAAATCGCCGTCACGGACCACCGTGACACCCGGCATGGCCTCGGCTAGCCCGGAATCCACCATCCGCAGGACAGCCCCCGGCGCGGGCGGGCGGAGTACGGCCCCGTGCAGCATGCCGGGCAGTTCCAGGTCGGACACGAACCGGCGGGCCCCGGTAACCACATCGATTCTGGGCGCGGGGTGCGACCGCCCGGCGGTGGTCCAGTCCGCCGGTGCGGTGAGCTCCGGTTCGGCGGCCAGCACCTCCACTCGTCGCGTCCCGGCCAGCAGCGGGCGGGAAGCCAGGATCTGCCGGGCGCCCGCGGCGGCACGGCGCAGCGCCTCCCCGGCGTCAGGCATAGACCGGCTGCCGAACGTCCCGGTGTCATAGGGGCACACGTCGGTGTCCCCCTGGACGACGCGGACGTCGGCGGGGTCGGCTTTCAGCTCCTCCGCGACCAGCAGCCGGAACGCCGTCTGGTTGTCCTGCCCCACATCCACCTTGCCGGTAAAGGCAGTCACGGTCCCGGACGGCGCGACGTGCAGCCAGGCGCCGCAGGACGAGGGCCATACGACGACCAGCCCGTCGCCCAGCATGCCGAACCAGTCCCGCTCTTCCGGCTCGGACAGGTCCCACGGCCTCGACGGCCTGGCCAGTACGGCCGGCTGGGGCTGCGGTTCAGGCACAACGGCCTCCTCTTCGTCACCACGGATCATGGCGGCGGCCCGGTGCACCGCGCGGGTGATCCGCGGGTAGCAGCCGCACCGGCACAGGCAGGGGTTCAGCGCCGCGGTGATCTGGCCGTCGTCGGGATCGGGTTCCGCGGCCAGCAGCGCCGCCGCCCGCAGCGCGATGCCCGGCGTGCAGTACCCGCACTGCGAGGCCCGTTCGGCCGCCAGCGCCCGCTGGACCGGGTGCAGCGGCTCGGCCGGGCTGGCCAGCCCTTCGATCGTGGTAACCGAGCGGTCGGCCACGTCGCCCGCCCTCGTCCGGCAGGCCAGGACCGGCGCACCGTCGACCAGCACCGTGCAGGCCCCGCACGCGCCTTCGCCGCAGCCCGGCTTGGCGCCGGTCAGGCCCAGGCCAGACCGGAGGAAGGCCAGCAGGCTCTGCCCCGGCTCGCCGGTCTCGCACGTCTTGGCGTTGACGACGACGCTGCTCATCACTTGTTTTCGCCGGTTTCCCTGATGACCATGACCGGGCAGGAGGCGTGGTGCACGCAGTGCTGGCTGACCGAGCCGAGCAGCGCCGTGGTGAGCCCGCCATGTCCCCGGCTGCCCACCACCAGCATGTCCGCCCCGCGGGCGGCCCAGACCAGCACGTCGCCCGGGTTCCCCTGCACGACCGAGGAGCGGATGACCACATCGGATTCGGTGCCGCTCACCTCGTTAAGCGCGTCGGCAAGGATCTTCTTCGCGTCGGCCTGGAAGTCAAACGCGTCCTCTCCGATCGGCGCCAGGCCGTAGGCGGTGGGCAACTGCCACGCGGTCACCGCGTCCACGGAACTGCCGGTTAGCTTCGCTTGACGTATGGCCCAGCGCAGCGCGGCGATCGAGGAGGGGGATCCGTCCACGCCGACCACGATGCGTCCGCCGTCCCGGCCCTGAGTGCTCATCGTCGTCACTCCCTCCGAACTAGCTAGGACGAGCGTGGTGCCGGGGCGACCGTCACCGGCAGAGGCTAAGTGCCCGCCAGGACGGGACCATGCGCCCTAAGGACGAAAGACCCGGGAACCGGTAACCAACGCCCATGACCGCGGCCGACCCCGCCGGCCGATGGTGGAGGGAAGGACAAGGCATTTATCCCGAACGGACCTGGCTCATGGCTACCGAGACCGCGATTTCCGTCCCCAGGCTGATCAGCATCGACGGGCTCGGTGCCGTCTTCGAGGCGCTGGTGGCCGATGGCTACCGGGTGATCGGCCCGGCGGTCCGGGACGGCGCCATCGTGCTGAGGGAACTGTCATCGGCGTCCGAGCTGCCGTCCGGCTGGGGCGTCCGGCTGGAGCCGGGCGGGTACCAGCTGCGCCGCCGTGATGACACCGCCGCCTTCGGTCACGCGGCCGGGCCGCAGAGCTGGAAGCGGTTCCTGCACCCGCCGCGGGAGCGGCTGTGGTCAGCCACGCGCACCGCGGCAGGCTTCGAGGTTTCCGAGGACGATGACGAGCCGCCACGGTACGCGTTCCTCGGCGTCCGGCCGTGCGACCTGCGGGCGATCGCCATCCAGGACCGGGTGCTCGCCCAGCCTGGCTCGCGGTACGGACAGCGGCGCGCCCGGGTGTTCATCGTCGCGGTGACCTGCACCGAGCCGGGCGAGACGTGCTTCTGCGCGTCCATGGGCACCGGCCCGGGCGTCGACGGAGCGGCCGGCTATGACCTGGCGCTGACCGAGCTGGTTGACGAAGGCGAGCACCGGTTCCTTGTCGACGTCGGCTCCCCCCGTGGCGGGGACATCATGGCGCAGGTGGCCAGCGAGCCCGCCGGCGACGACGTGCGGCGGGCGCGGGCGGCGGTGCTGGCCGCGGCGGGCCAGATGGGCCGCCAGCTGGAGACCGAAGGACTGCGGGAGCTGATGTCCGGCAGTCATGGCGCCGCGCGCTGGGACGACGTCGCCGCCCGCTGCCTGACGTGCGGTAACTGCACCATGGCCTGCCCGACGTGCTTCTGCACCTCGATCGAGGACACCACCGACCTGACCGGCGAGCACGCCGAGCGCTGGGAGCGCTGGGATTCCTGTTTCGACCTCGACTTCTCCTACCTGTACGGCGGCAGCATCCGGACCTCGGCCAAGAGCAGGTACCGGCAGTGGCTTACCCACAAGCTCGGCACCTGGCACGACCAGTTCGGATCGTCCGGCTGCGTCGGGTGCGGCCGGTGCATCGTCTGGTGCCCGGTCGGCATCGACCTGACTGAGGAATGCAAGGCCCTGCAAGCCGAGCAGGACGCAGCACAGGAGGAATCATGACCGCCGTCCAGGAGCACGTGATTACGCCGATGGCTCCGGTGCCGCCGATGCGGCCGGCCCGCTACCTGGTGGCGGCGCGCATCCAGGAAACCTACGACACGGTCACGCTACTGCTGCGCCCGACGGACCGCCCGATCCAAGTGCCCCGGCCCGGCCAGTTCACCATGCTGTACGCGTACGGCGTGGGCGAGATCCCGGTCTCGGTCAGTGGCATCGGCGAGGCGCCCGGCCAGGTACTCGTGCAGACGATCCGCGCGGTCGGGGCGGTATCACGCGCCCTGTGCGCCGCGATGCCGGGTGAGATGATCGGGGTACGCGGCCCGTTCGGCACCGACTGGCGGGTGAGCGACGCGGCCGGCCGGGACATGCTGATCGTGGCGGGCGGCATCGGGCTCGCGCCGGTGCGGCCGGTGCTGCTAGCCGCGCTGGCCGATCGGGCCAGGTACGGCCGGGTGGTGCTGCTCGTCGGCGCGCGGTCGCCCGGGGACCTGGTGTTCGCCCGCGAATTCGACGTCTGGACCAGGCGCGGCGCCCACGTGCGGATCACGGTGGACCACGGCGACGTTAATTGGTATGGCCGGGTCGGCCTGGTGACCGGGCTCATCCATGAGGCGATCACCCACCCCGCGGGGACGACAGCGTTCATCTGCGGGCCGGAAATCATGATACGGATGTCCGCCCAGGCGCTGGTGGACGCCGGCATCCCGGCCACGGACATCCGGGTCTCCCTGGAGCGGAACATGCGCTGCGGCGTGGCCGTCTGCGGCCATTGCCAGCTCGGGCCGCTCCTGGTGTGCCGCGATGGCCCGGTCGTCAGCTACGCCGAGGCCGTCCCCCTGATGGCGATAAGGGAGCTGTGATGGCAGTGCCAGCTAGGACCCCAGTGAGCAAGCCCAGGCTGGCCGTGTGGAAGCTGGCGTCCTGCGACGGCTGCCAGCTCACCCTGCTCGACTGCGAGGACGAACTGCTCGCGGTGGCCGGGGCCGTCGAGATCGCGCACTTCACCGAAGCGTCCAGCGCGGTCGTGGAAGGGCCGTACGACGTGTCCCTGGTGGAGGGTTCGGTGACCACCGAGCGGGACGCCCGCCGGATCATCCAGATCCGTGCGGCTTCCCGGATGCTGGTCTGCATCGGGGCCTGCGCCACCAGCGGCGGGATCCAGGCCCTGCGTAACTTCGCCGACGTGGCGGAGTTCACCGCGGTGGTGTACGCGCACCCCCAGTACATCTCCACCCTGGCCACCTCGACGCCGGTGTCCGACCACGTCACGGTGGACTTCGAGCTGCGCGGCTGCCCGATCGACAAGCGCCAGCTCCTCGAGCTGCTGACCGCCCTGCTGGCCGGCCGCAAACCCCAGATTCCCGCGCACAGCGTCTGCTACGACTGCAAGCTGCGCGGCACGTCGTGCGTCATGGTGGCGCACGGGACGCCCTGCCTGGGGCCGATCACGCAGGCCGGCTGCGGCGCCATCTGCCCCGCCTTCGGCCGGGGCTGCTACGGCTGTTTCGGCCCGGTGGCCTCGCCTAACCTCGCCGCCCTGGTCGCACAGCTGCGGCGGCTCGGCATGACCGAGGACGACGTGGACCGGGTGCTGGCCACGTTCAACGCCGCGTCCCCCGCCCTCGCCCTCGCCCCGGCGGAGGACTAGCTGAGGAGGTGAGTTCGATGGAAGGTTCGGTCCGGTCGCCTGGCTCCGGGGAAGTCGTGGAGGAGCAGCTTCCGCTGGCTTACGGGGCGGCGCTGCGGGCACTGACGGGCTGCTTCGCCGCTGGGACCTTCGCCCAGTCTTTGGACCCTGGCGGCCACGGCTGCGACCGAATCAGCTGAGGCCCATGACCACTCGTACTCACCAGATCCCGGCCGCACGGCCGGGAGGAGGCCTGCCGCCCGCCGCGCGCTGGCTCGGGCTGGCCGTGCTATGCGTCTCGCTGCTGATGGTCACGCTGGACAACACCGTGCTGAACGTGGCGCTGCCCACCTTGGTGCGCGACTTGCACGCCACCACCACCGAATTGCAGTGGATCGTCGACGCTTACGTCATGGTCTTCGCCGGGTTGATCCTGGTGGCGGGCAGCCTGGCGGACCGGATCGGCCGCAAGCGGGTATTCCTGATCGGCCTGGCGGTCTTCGCCGCCGGCTCGACCTGGGCGGCGTTCTCCGGCTCGGTGGGCATGCTGATCGCCGCCCGGGCCAGCATGGGCGTCGGCGGCGCCATGATGATGCCCTCGACGCTGGCGATCATCACCGATATGTTCCGCGACCCGGCCGAACGGCAGCGCGCGATCGGCCTGTGGGCGGGCACCACCGGGGTGGGCATCGCACTCGGCCCGATCGTCGGCGGCTTGCTGCTGGCCCATTTCTGGTGGGGGTCCGTGTTCCTGATCAACGTGCCGATCGCCGTGCTGGGCGCAGCCTGCGCGCTGCGGCTGATCCCGGACTCGAAGAACCCGGCCGCGCTGCCGCCGGACCTGGCGGGCGCGCTGCTGTCCATCGCCGGCCTCGGCCTGCTGTTGTGGTGCCTGATCGAGGCACCGGTCCGCGGCTGGTCATCGCCCCTGGTGATCGGCGCGGGGGCCGGCGCCCTGGCCATCCTGGCCACGTTCGTCACCTGGGAACGGAAGAGCTCGCACCCGATGCTCAACGTCCAGTTCTTCCGGCACAGGCGGTTCTCCGGCGCGGTCTGCTCGGCGGGCCTGGCCACGTTCGGGCTGTTCGGCGCGCTGTTCGTGCTGACCCAGTACCTCCAGTTCAGCCTGGGCTATTCGGCGCTGCAGGCCGGGGTCCGGGTGCTGCCCGCGGCCGGGGCCATCGCGGTCGTGGCTCCGCTGTCCACCTTCGGTGTCCGCGCCGCCGGGACCAAGCTCATGGTGGCGGCCGGACTGCTGATCGTGGCCGCAGGCCTGTGGCAGCTGTCGACCGCCTCGGCCACCACCACCTTCACCGGCATCCTGCCCGGCCTCATCCTGCTCGGCGTCGGCGCCGGGCTCACCATCCCGTCAGCGACCGAATCGGTCATGGGCTCCCTGCCCCGCGCGCACACCGGCGTCGGCTCCGCGACCAACGGCGCCTTCCTGCAGGTGGGCGGCGCGCTAGGGGTCGCCGTGATCGGCAGCCTGCTGAACACCCGCTACCAGGACACGATGACGAGCACCCTGGCGCCCTACCACGTCCCGCCCGCGGTCATGCAGACCGTTCTCGGGTCGGTGGGCGGAGCGCTCGGAGTGGCCGCCCACGTCGGCGGCTTGCTCGGCGCGGAACTTGGTCAGCTGGCCCGTTCCGCCTTCGTCAGCGGAATGGACCTGGGCCTGGCGACCGGCGCTTGCGTGGCCGCGGTCGGCTGCCTGATCGCCCTGATTGTCCTGCCGTCCAGGGCCCCGGATGAGCCGGATGCCGACTGACCTCGCGACGGCCCGTCATGTCGTTGCGTCTTCGGTCAGTGCCGCGGGCCGGTCTGACGCTCGATCTCGCGCTTGATCTCGCTTTCTGAGATCGGCCTGTTCCCGTACACGGACCAGCCGGACGCCGCCAGGATCAGCACCCAGGCGCCGAGCGGGTAGATGATCCAGAAGTTCCACACGTCATGGATCAGGTGACTGCCCTCCGGCCATGCGGGGGCCTGAGGGAAGCTGGCGCAAGAACGGGTCGGATATGCGGTTGCTGGTCACGCGGACGCGTGCATCCACGGCGACGACGCCGTCCGGGCGGGCGATCACGGGGTTGAGGTCAAGCTCGACGACCTGAGGCAGGTCATCGGCGAGCCGTGAAATACGGAGCAGGATATTACGCACCGCGCCGATGTCGGCCGCTGGCCGGCCCGGGCGCCCGAGCAGCGCCTGCGCGGCGCGGGTGGAGTGGATCAGGTCGTCGGCGTCGGCGTCAGTGAGCGGGGCCAGCCGGGCCGCGTGGTCACCGAGCACGTCGGTGGCGACCCCGCCGAGCCCGAACACCACCACCGGGCCGAACACCGGTTCCTGGACCACGCCGACGATGGTCTCGACGCCGCCGGTGATCATGGGCTCGACGAGCACTCCGGACATCCGTCCGGCGAACTTGGCCTGCAAGCGGTCCATGGCGGCGCGCACCTCGTCGGCCCCGCGCAGGTCGGGCTCGACGGCGCCGGCGGCGGCCTTGTGCAGCAGGCCGGGGACATCAGCCTTGATCACCACGTGACCGCCTAGGCGGACCGCGACCTCGACGGCGGCGTCGGCATCGCCCGCGCGGCGGAACTCTACCATCGGGATGCCGTAGCAGCGGAGCAGGTCGTCGGCCTCTTCGGCGGACAGCCAGCCGCCACCCGGCATCCGCGCCAGGAAGGAATCGATGATCGACTGCGCGTCCGCCACCCGCAGGTTGGCCAGTTCCGGCACCGTGCCGGCCGGCCGGGAGCGCCATGAGCCGTAGCGGGCGGCCCGGGCCAGCGCACGGGCGGCCGCTTCCGGGTAGGCGTAGGCGGGCACGGACCCGCTGCCCGGGCCTGGTCCGGGCAGCAGACGGATGGCCTCGGGCTGGTCCAGCACGACCGCCGCGACCGGGACCGGCCACCGCCCGGCGGCGAGCACCGGAATCAGGTCGGCTGGGCCGCGCCGGACCACCAGGGCGATGATGGCGTCGACATTGTCCTGGGCGGCGGCGACATGCAGCGCCTCGCCGAAGGCCTCCGCGCCGACGGCGTCGGTGGTGTCCACCGGGCCCATCAGGGCCGAACCGGGCGGCAGCACCTCCCGCAGGCGGGTCCGGGTCCCCGGGGTCGTCGTGGCCACGGCCAGGCCGGCCTCCGCGCACGCGTCGGCGGCCAGCACGCCCGCACCGCCGCCGTTGGACACGATGGCCACGACCCGGCCCGCCGGGATCGGCTGGGACGCCATCAGCACGGCGGCCTCGAGCAGTTCGCCGAAGCCGGTGGTGGCGACGATACCTGCCTGCTCGAACAGCGCCTGCCGGGTGATCAGCGGCGAGGCGGCCGCCGCGGTGTGCGAGGCGGCGGCACGCTGGCCCGGGGCCGACCGACCGGCGTGGACGGTCAGGACGGGGACCTTGGCGGTCACCCGGCGCGCGGTCCTGGCGAACCGGCGCGGGTGGCCGAAGGATTCCAGGTACAGCACGGCCAGCTTGGTGGTGTCGTCCGCCTCCCACCACAGCAGCATGTCCGTGCCCGATACGTCCAGCTTGTCGCCGACCGAGACGATAGAGGAGATCCCGATACCCAGCCGGGAGAACTGCTCCACCAGCGCCGCGCCGACCGCTCCGGACTGGACCGCCAGGCCCGTACGCCCGGGGGAAGGGCGCGGTACGCCGAACGTGGCTCCCAGCCCGATCCCTGGCACCGCGATGCCGAAGGAGTTCGGGCCGACCAGGCGCATGCTCCCGCGCCGGGTCGCCTCCAGCAGGCCCGATTCCTGCGATGGCGTCAAGTTCGAGGTGATCACCACCAGGGACCCGACCCCGCGCCTCCCGCACTCCTCGGCTGCCTCCGCGACGCGCGCCGCTGGTACCGCCACCACGGCCAGATCGGGGGCCTCGGGCAGCTCCGCGACCGACGGGACGCACGGGATGCCCTCGATGTCGCCGCCGTGCGGGCTGACCGCGTATAGGGGCCCGGCGAAACCGGCGTCGCGGATACTGAGCAGGATCGTGCGGCCGACCGATCCAGGGCGGTGGCCTGCGCCGACCACCGCGGCCGACCGGGGCGCCAGCAAGGGCTCCAGGCTGGCCACGTCCGCTTGCTTCTCCCGGCCGGCCACCGCGTCCAGCCAGGTGCTGGCCTCGCCAAGGGCCGCGTTGCGCGGGATGGGCATGGACAGCTCAACCACGCCGTCGTCGTATGTCTGCTGCACCGCCAGCCCCGCGTCGCTGAGCACCCGCAACACCGGGTAGTTGTCCGCCAGCACGTCGGCGACCAGGACCTTTACCCCGCGGGCCCGGGCCAGCGATACCAGGTGCTCTAGCAGCAACGTGGCGATGCCATGCCGGTGCATGCTGTCGGCCACCGCCAGTGCGAGTTCCGCGGCCGCCGCATCGGCGGTCAGCTCGTAGCTGGCCACCCCCACGACCTCATCGCCCAGCAGGCCGAGCAACGCCACCAGCCCCGGGCCGCCCTCCAGGCACACCCGCCGGGCCTCTCGCTCGGCCGATACCCGGCTGGCGCTGAAGAAACGGAAGTACAGGTTGTCCGGCGACATGGCCTCGTGCAACTGCTTGACCGGTCCGTAATCCTCCGGGCCCGCCGGCCGGATGGTCATCGTGGTGCCGTCGGCCAGCAGCGCATAAGACTGCCCGGTCCCCGTGAGCGCGGACAAGGCGGTCAACGGTCAGCGTCTGGGGAGGCGCAGGCTGGCCGTCCGCCCGCAGGCACGTTCACGCCCGGCGAACGCGCCTGCGTCGACTCTTTCAGCCAGCTCGACTGCTCGGCATCGAGCCGCGGCAGGCTGGAGAGCAGCTCCGCGGTCTGGGTTTCGAGAAGCCGTATCGCAGCCAAGGTTCGTTCGGCGTGTCCGTACGCCACGACCCACCTCCAGCAGCACCACTAGGCCGGCCAACGCTCTATTCAGACCGGGTGCGGCGGTTTCTGCCTAGTGGCTTTAGTCCTCCGGTTGCGCCAGGAGGGCCGGGCCGGAATAGAGCGCAGGTCCGCGGGCTGCGGGTTCACTCAAAACCGGACGTGTCGCCTGCCCCGCGGCGCACGATCTCGGGTTCCTGCTGGGAGAAGTCGATCACCGTGGTCGGCTCGGTGCCGCAGTCGCCCGAGTCGATCACCGCGTCCACGGCGTGGTCAAGCTGCTCAGCGATCTCCCACCCATGGGTCATGGGCTCGTCCTGGCCGGGCAGCAGCAGGGTGCTCGAGACGAGCGGCTCGCCGAGTTCGGCGAGCAGCGCCTGGGTCACCACGTGGCGCGGGATCCGCACCCCGACGGTCTTCTTCCCCGGGTGCTGCAACCTGCGCGGCACCTGCTTGGTCGCGGGCAGGATGAACGTATAACTGCCGGGGGTCGCCGCCTTGACAGCCCGGAACACCGGGTTGGCCACGTACACGAACTGGCCTAGCTGGGCGAAGTCCTGGCACACCAGCGTGAGGTGGTGCCGGTCATCGAGGTGGCGGATCGACCTGATCCTGGTGATGCCGTCCCTGTTGCCGAGCTGGCACCCGAGCGCGTAGCAGGAGTCCGTCGGGTAGGCGATCACGCCGCCCGCGCGCACGATATCGGCGATCTGGACGATCGCGCGCCGCTGCGGGTTGGCCGGATGGATGTCGAAGTACCTGGCCATGCGATGAGCATAGAGGCATCGCCCGCCCCGTGGGCCGGTCCCCGTGCACTCGCCGGGCGGCCACACTCACGCGGCCACCGTGGTCTTCGCCACCGGCCCGGTCGGCTGAGCTACCGTCCGCGGTCAGCCGTTCAGGCACATGAGGCAGAACAAGGACCCACGGCCTCGCAGGGAGGGAACTAGGCCCCTATTGCCGCACCCCACCGCCATGTCACCGTTTATTACATGAAGGGCAGGTTTCTGCGACGCAACATCGTGACACGCGCCATGCGTGCCGAGCTGGCGAACGACCTCGCCCAGCTGGGCAGGCCGATCGCGGCCAACGAGCGGGCCTGCTGCTGCCCAGCCCGGCCGATGGTCACCGTGATGATGCCGCCGACCGCCAACCGCCCGTACCCTATTGACCTGCTGCTGTGCGGCCACCACTACCGGGTCAGCCAGGCCACGCTGTGGGCCGCAGGCGCCACTGCCTTCGATCAGGCCGGCGCCGCCATCACGGGCGGCGCCAGCGATCACCAGCATTCCCGCCACCAGCCAGCTGAGGCAGCGCCGCGTCCGTAACCGATAAGCCACATGTCCCAAACGGCTCGGCGACGTGGTCAGCGTATGCTTCAGCCTGCCGGCTGGTCAGCAACCGCGGCCGGCTTGGTTCCCTTGGCTTCGCTGAGTTCGTTCACCACGTCGACCACTCCGTCAACATCCCAGGCCAGCCGGAGCGCGACCGGGATGAGATCGTGATGCCGCTGCGACGCGGACTCGATCGTGCCGGTAAGCGTCACCACACCGTGCCGCGCCGTCACAGTGACGTCCGCCGGATTGGTGAGCGGGAGCTCCTCGAGGACCCGCTGAACATCGTGGGTGATGTCGGCGTCCGGGCGCAGGAAGACACTCAGCAGGTCACGGCGGGTCACGATGCCGACCAGCTTGCCGTCCCCGTCGACGACCGGCAGCCTCCTGACGTGGTGCGTGTTCATCAGCCGCGCCGCGCTCGGAATGGTCGCGTCGGGGCCGATGGTGATGGCCGGCGCGGTCATCATCGTGCCGGCGGTCAGGCCGGTCCGCCGTGGCTGGCGAAGGCGCCAGCGCCGGGGGGACTGCGCGTCCAGCCTGGCTTGCCGGACCGTCTTGTCCTCCGCGGCGAGCAGGTCGGACTCCGATACCACGCCCACGACGTGCCGGCCCATCTTCAGCACCGGTACGCCGCTGATCTTGTGCTTGGCCAGCGAAAGCGCGATTTCCTGGTACGGGGTGATCCGGTCCACGGTCACCACCGAGGTCGACATCACGTCACTGACCCTGCGGGCCCACCGGCTGTGCCGCGGTCCGCCGGTGCGGTGAGCCGGGTGAGGGCTGGCCTGCGGCTTGCCGTTAGAGCGCGTCTCCTGCTCCTTGAGATGTTCCTCCACCGTGTCGAGCGCGCGGGCCACGTCAGAGCGGGCGGCCCTGCCGTGCAGGGACTCGTAGTACGCAGCACCAAGGTGGCGAAGCATGGCATCGAGGTATTCGTCGGTGCGGGACATCATGCTCACTCCCTCACTTATCTCCAACTAAGAGTGTTCCGCCCGGCCGCCCGAGCGTCATGGCCAGATGTCACCGGTACATGGGACCTCGGTCACAAAGACCTCAGTGCCTGTTCCCCGGCCCGCCGGCCAGGCGCAGCCCAGCTGGGCGTCAGGTCGACGCCGGCAGGTTGATGCTGGTCGCGATGACGCCGAGCGCGGCGCCCCAGCGGCGGGCCCGGGCAGCCTCGCCGTCGAGCAGCGTGTTCTGCTGGCCGATCAGGAAGCTCTCCGCGGCGGCGGCCAGTCGGTAGCCGTGCCGCTTCAGCAGCCTGCCGATGCGCGCGCTGGCGTGGCCGGTGAACGCGGGGACGCCGGTGAGCCGGGTGTCGAAGGCGGCCGCCAGGGCGGGCCCGCCGTCGAGGCCCTTGAGCCAGTCCCGCAGCCCCGGGCCGCGGGCGTCCGGGTCCAGGCTCAGCCCGCTGGCCGGCTTGGCGGCCGCCTGCGCGGCCATCCTCCGGGAGGCCGGGCTCGACAGCCCGTGCATGTGCGTCGGACCGCCGACCACGAGCAGGTCGGCTCCGGCGACGAGGTCCCGGGTGGCCCCCGCCACCGGGACGAGGGTTACCTCGTGGGTGGCGCGCAGGCCGTCCGCGATGTTGCCGGCGACGACGTGCGTGTTCCCGTACATCGATTCGTACACCACCAGTGCCCGCATGCTGATCACATCCTTAGCCGCTTTGGCCTTCAGCGCAGCCGGCCCGGTGGCGGCGGGCCAGGAGCCTACGGCCCTTACTGGTAGGGACCAAGGTCGTCAAGGACCGCGGCGGCCACCGTGGCGACGGCGGCGGCGACCGGTGGCGTCAGGCCCCGGCCCTGGGTCAGGTCGGCCGCCTCGATCGCGTGCACGATCAGGCGAGCGGGCATCCGGTCGAGCGCCACGGCCAGCCTGATCGCATCGTCGAAGCCGAGGCCGTGCGAGCTCGCCGTCCGGCCCGTTCCGGCACCCGGCCCGTCTACCACGAAACGATGGAGCGTCCCCGGCCGGGGAGGGCCCACATACGGCGGCTGGGCGCGGACCGCGTCGACGACCACGGCGAGCGCGGCCCCGGCCCAGGCGTCGATCAGCCGGGTGGGCTCGCCGTCGGTGATGACCAGGCGGACACGGGGCGGCGCCAGGTCGCGCAGCCGGTCGACGACCGCGGGTCCGGCGCCGTCGTCGCGGCGGAACTCGTTGCCGACGCCTATCACCACGACCGCGTCGGCGCCGCTGGGCGCGAAGGCGGGAACTGACACGGGAACCACACTCCGTTCGGCCTGATAAGGATCTTTCTACGGTGAGATCCAGGAAGTGGGCGGCACACGATATGCACGGGTCGTAGTTGCGGATGGCCTGCTCGCACTGGCGGGTCAGCTCGGCGTCATCCAGCTCCATCCGGGCTTGGACGAAGGCGCGCAGGTCGGCCTCTATGGCCGCCTGGTTCTGGGACGTCGGCGGGATGATGCGGGCATCGGTGATCAGGCCGTCCGCGCCGATCTCATACCGGTGGCACAAGGTCCCCCGGGGGGCCTCGGTGACGCCGTAGCCGACGCCGGCCCGCGGGCGTACCTCGACGGCGGGCGGGTCAGGCGGGGTGTAGGCGGCGATGAGCCGCAGCGCCTCCTCGACCGCGTACACCGTTTCGACGGCCCGCACGATGATGCTGCGGAACGGGTTGTCGCAGGCCTCCCCCAGCCCGGCGGCGCGGGCCGCCTCGCGGGCCAGCGGAGACAGCCACCGCGAGTTGAGCGCGTAGCGGGCCAGCGGCCCGGTGAGGTAGCGGCCGCCGCCGGCCAGGTGCGCGTGCAACGCGGTCGAGTGCGGCACGTGCTCCTCGATCACGTGCTCGTCCCAGGCGGCCGCCGGGAACGCCAGGCCCGAACGGGTCACCAGCGTGCCCTGCTCGATGGCGTAGGTGCCCGGGCGGGACATCGCAAGCATGTCCGCCGCGCAAGTGTGATCGGGAAAATGGAAGCCCGCCACCCAGCGCACGGTCTCGAGCGCGTCGTCGAGCGCTCGGCGCAGGGACTCGGCGAGCGCGACGAGCTCGGCCGGGGCGGGGGCCCGGTAGAAGCCGCCGACGCGCACGTTGACCGGGTGGATGGCCCGGCCGCCGACCGCCTCCATGATCGCGTTCCCGGCCTTCTTCAGCGCCAGGCCGCGCTCCACGAGATCACGCCGATCCGTGGCCATCTCGATCCCGCTGCTGTAGCCGAGGAAGTCGGGGGCGTGCAGTAGGTAGATGTGCAGCGCGTGGCTCTCGATCCACTCCCCGCAGTACAGCAGCCTGCGCAGGTCGGCGATCGGCTGGGTGACGGCGACGCCGCAGGCGGCCTCGATCGCCGCGCACGCGCTCATCTGGTAGGCGACCGGGCAGATGCCGCAGATGCGGGCGGTGATGTCAGGCGGCTCGGTATACGCGCGGCCGCGCAGGAACGCCTCGAAGAAGCGGGGCGGCTCGTAGATGTCGAGCCGCGCTTCTTCGACCTTGTTTCCGCTGGTCCGCACGTACAGGGCGCCTTCGCCCTCCACCCGGGCCAGTTCGGCGACGGACAGCACGCGCTCGTTCTTGTGGGTCATCGCTACGGCCGCTTCTCGAGGGAACGGATACCTATCCCTTAGCTTGTATGCCTGATGGCAGGCGGGGGCAGGTAGCTGTGTCACCAGGTCCCGGGACCAAGGTCCCGGGCGCGCGGGCGGCCGCGGGCAGGGTCACGACCACGCTATGGCCGCCGCCGGGGAGGTTCTGGATGCCGAGCGTCTCGCCGAGTGCTTCGGTGAGATCGCGGGCGAGCCGCACGGCCAGGCTGGCCTCGCCATCGGGGCCTTGATCGGTGATGCGGACCTCCACCCGGCTGTCCCGGCTGACCGCGGTGACCACGGGTGGCTGGCCGGCCGGGCTGCGCTGCAGCGCGTCGGCCAGCAGGCTGGTGAGGATCCGGGTGAGGAGCGTGGCGTCGGTGATCACGTCGGGCAGGTCCTCGGCCGTGCTCAGCGTGACGCGCTGGCTGCCCGGCCCCAGGTCGTCCAGGCAGGCGGCCATCACCTCGTCGAGGTCGACGGGGCGCAGGTAGGTCTCCACCGCCCCGGCGTGCAGCCGGCTGAGATCGGAGAGGTCGTCGACGAGCCTGCTCACCTGGTCCACCGCGCGGCGCGCGTCGGCCAGCAGGGCGGCGCGGTCATCCGGCGCGTCCGTGCCCGCCTCCGCCAGTGCCGCGAGCGCCGCTCGGGCGGTGGCCAGTCGCTCGCGCGCGGTCTCGCCGGTGGCGGCGAGCAGCGCCGCCCGCGAGCGGAGGTCAGCCGCGTGCCTGGCCGCCTCGGCCCGCCGCTCTTCCTGGCGCTGGTAGCTGAGGCCGGCCACGACCTGGACAGCACAAGAGAGAAGCACCCGCAGGTTCTCGCGGCCGGGGACGGGCCCGCGGGCGGCCAGCGTGAAGGTGTCACTGACCGGCAGCTCCACGTCTGCGCCCGGCCCCTCCGGCGGCTTCTCGCCGGCACTGGCCACCACGTAACAGGACGGACCCGAGCCATTCAGCCGCTGTTCGAGCAGGCTGACCGCGTGCAGGCCGAACATCTGCCGTATCTCCTCGAGCAGCGCGGGCGGCTCGCCGTGCCCGTGCAGCACGCTCGCCGCGAGCCGGGTCAGGGCCGCCGCCTCCGCACTTGCCCGGTTGGCCTTGAGTCGGCGGCTGCCCAGCGCCGCCTGGGCCGGCTGGAGCCGGTCGTACTCGTCGCGGCTGACCAGGTGCACATCGATGTGCTCGGCGCGGCGCGCCACTCTCGTCGGGATGCTCTTGCCGGTGAGCAGGGTCAGGAACCGGCCGCGGCGGCTCGCGCCGAGCACCATCTGGGTCGCGTTCTCGGCCCGGGCGAACCCCAGCAGCGTCTCGGGAATGTCGTCGCCCGGTATCTCCTGGAAGCTACCGCCGACCGAGATCACCAGCGCGCGCTGTTCCGCCAGCGCCCCGGCCGGAGCCATTAGCAGGCCGTCATCGGAGTTCACGTGCACCGCGATCAGATCGCTGCCGGGGGTCCGGGCGGCAATCCTCGCGGCCCGCCTGATGACGGCCTCGTCGCCCTTCTCCCCGGCGATCGCGACCACGATCCGCTCCCTGGTCTCCCACTGCTCGGCGATGCCGTGCTCGGCCCGGTATCGCTGCAGGCCCTCCTCCACCCGGTCGGCGAGCCACAGCAGGGCCAGCTCGCGCAGCGCGGTGAGGTTCCCCGGCCGGAAGTAGTGGGTCAGCGCGGCTTCGATCCGGTTCGGCGGGTAGACGTTCCCGTGCACCATCCGGCGCCGTAGCGCCTCGGGGGTCATGTCGACGAGTTCGATCTGGTCCGCGCGGCGCGCGACCGCATCGGGCAGGGTCTCATGCTGCTCCACGCCGGTGACCTGTTTGGCCACGTCGTTGAGCGACTCCAGGTGCTGGATGTTGAGCGTGGTGATGACGTCGATGCCGGCGTCGAGCAACTCATCGACATCCTGCCATCTCTTGGCGTTCCGGCAGCCGGGCACGTTGGTGTGGGCGAGTTCGTCGATCAGCGCGACCTGGGGATGGCGGGCGAGCACCGCGTCGAGATCCATTTCGGTGAACGTGACGCCGCGGTGGGTCATCGTGCGCCGCGGCACGATCTCCAGTCCTTCGGCCATCGCCGCGGTCAGCTTCCGGCCGTGCGTTTCCAGCAGCCCGACGACGACGTCCGTGCCACGGGCGCGTCGGCGCTGCCCCTCGCCGAGCATCGCGTAGGTCTTGCCGACACCTGGCGCGGCGCCGAGATAGATCCGGAGCTGCCCCCTGGTCACACCGGTACCTGTCCCTACGAACTACCGCTGGCGACCGGATTCGGGCCGGACACGGCCTGCTGCACGGTCCAGATCGCCGAGGTCAGCACCTCGAACCTGTGCAGGTGACGGCGCAACTGGCCGGAGTCCCCTTCGCCGGCAGCGGCGATCGCGTCGTGGGCCGCGGCCGTGAGCCGGCTCAGCCTTACGCTCAGGAAGGTCGCGGCCCCCGGGCCGGCCGCGGCTCGTGCGTCGTTGCCCGCGGCTTCGGCCTCAGCCAGGATCGCCTCGGTGGCCTGGACGACCTCGGTCACGGCCTGCCAGGTCAGTGCCGTCCCGGCCTCGCCGCCGGCGATCATCCGCAACCTGAGCATGTGTAGTCGGCAACGTGCCTGGTGGTCTTCTATCTTGTCGGCGGTAGTCATGGCGCAGGCCCCTTCGCGTGTGCGACGCTCTCAATTTCACGGCGGGCGCCGGGCGCCAGCCAGGGACTAAGGTCCCGGTTTGGGCGGAATTCGCCGATGAGCGGGGCTAGTTGGCCGGGACGTTCGGCCCGTGGCATCGAGGATTTAGGTCTCTGCCAGCCGCGGGCGGACCGGGGCGAAGCTGAGGCATGGACGATAAAGCTTGCTGCTGCCCCGCGCGCCCCATGGTGCAGGTCCTCATGCCGGCTGCCCCAGGGCGGCCCTACCGGATGGACCTGCTGCTGTGCGGCCACCACTTCCGCCTCTCGCAGTGGACCCTGGCGGCGGCCGGGGCCGTGGCCCGGGTGTTGCCGGGCACGCTCGCCGGGGAGAAATCCGGGCTGGCTCTGCTCTAGCCCCAGCTGCTCTAGCCCTAGCTTCAGGACCAACGGCCCGCGGAGAGGGAATGGCCGCCGGCCCTTCGGCCCTAGCGCAGGCGCCCGCGGCATCCCAGGCTGACGGCCACGACACTGATGAGGAGGTCAGTCATGCGAGCAGACGTAGGAGACGAACTGACGGTCAAGGGGCGCCACCAGGGTGACGAAGATCGTCACGGCGAGATCATCAAGGTCGACGGGGCGGACGGCGCGCCGCCGTACGTGGTCCGCTGGCGCGATGGACACGAGACCGTATTCTTCCCGTCGTCCGGGACCGAGGTCACGCATCACCCGGCCCCGCGCGGCGGATAGGGACGCGTCATGATCACCTACGCGGAGATCGAGAAGCTCGGCGCCCGGCATGCGGTGGAACCGACCATGCTCTCGCTCTACCTGGCTGTCCCGCCGCATCCGGCGCCGTTGTCCCTGCTGGCCGCGCGGGCGGATGAGCTTATCGCCGCGGCGGAGACGGCCAGTGGCGCAGGCCGGCCGGTGGGGCAACAGGACCGGAACGCGGTTCGGGAGAAGCTGGCGATGTGCTGCCGTGACTGGCCCGGGCGCATGGTGGCCATCTTCGCCTGCGCTGACATTGGCCTGCTGGACGCTTTCCCGCTTCCCGGCCTGGTGCGGGAGCGGGCGGTGCTGGGCATCAGGCCGCATATCCGGCCGCTGCTGGTCACCCTGGAGCGATGCCCGGAGCAGCGCGTCCGGCAGTTCGCGGCGGACGAGATCCTCGCCACACCGCCTGGCGCCTCGGTGGCCATCGGCCTGCCGGCCTGCCTGGCCGCCGTCAACGCCGGTGCCGTGCAGACCCTGATCGTGCCGGAAGACGGGCTCGTGCCCGGCTACGAGTGCGGCCGGTGTGGCGCTCTGAGCACCGATGCTGACAGCTGCCCGGACTGGGGGACGGCGGCGCTGCCGGTCCCCGACCTCATCGAGGAGATGGTCGCCAGGGCGCTGGAAGACGGCATCCAGATCTGGGTGATCCGCGGCGCCCACTCCCCCGTCGGCGCCCGCCTGTATATCCCCGCGGCGGCCGCGGCTTGACAGCCTAGCGAGCTGCAATAATTCAATGAAAGTGGCGCTGACACGGAAAGAGTCATGAGAGCGCCACATTCATTGGTTTCCGGCCAGGGCTCAGGATCTCGTGTTTCGCACTTTCGTGGCCTGGGCCCGGGTGCGGGCTGAGGGCCGTAAGTGGCCGGTTTTGGGGCCCGCGTAGAGGATGAAGGTGTCATCGACCCCTTCTTCGGGCGTGCCGGTCTTGGGCCCGAAGGAGGCGGGCAGCTCGGACTCGGTGTACTGGCCGCTGCTGGCCCGGTAGATCCCGATGGCCCAGCGGTCGGCTGATCCCTGGTAGCGCAGCCGCAGGATCGGCGTGGGCTCGCGGTGGCCGGGCAGGAGGGCAGAGACGTAGCAGAATCGTCCGCGGTGGCGCACGA
>Ga0074046_10001179_pt1 | contig 24030 bp, 13 predicted proteins | sample BogForMeECP23OM3_FD_94441 | JGI IMG/M metagenome (GOLD analysis project Ga0074046, IMG submission 94441) | Bog forest soil microbial communities from Calvert Island, British Columbia, Canada - Bog Forest MetaG ECP23OM3 | ecosystem: Environmental > Terrestrial > Soil > Wetlands ...
ATTGCAGACGAACATGCGAATAGGAATGGGAGGAGCACCACGGTTTTGCGAGTCGTTCGCTTTGAGTTGCACGGAATTGTGTTCCTGATAAAAACCTCTCCCGCAGACGCGGCAAGGTAGAACGAGCTTCCCTTTGCCATCGAGCATCGGAATCCCCTTCTGAATTGAAACCAATGCGTCGTCAACCATGACGAGCAACTCCTGAGCCGACCTCAAGCAGTGCTGAGGTTCTTCGACGACGCACTTCTCAAGAATCTCGTTGACCTTCCGCATGTTCGGGTCATCTGGGAAGAGTACCGTGACATCGTAGGCGGGGCGCTTGTGGTATTCGCGGGGAAGTTTCAGACGACCAGTCACCATGCACCACAGAAGTTTGCCGAGCATGTAGACATCGAAGTTCGTCTGCACGTTTTCGAGTCGTTCTCCGAGGTCAGCCCACTGAGGCATGTAGTCACGAGGGCCGACACGTTCGTCTGTCATCGTCGGGCGTTCGGGCTGGTCGGGAACGAAGATGAGTCCGAAGTCGCCGAGGATACCGGGAATCGAACCCGGGTTTGAAGATTGAGAATCTGAGAGCCTGAATTCTGCCGCTAGAGCTGCCGTTCTGTAACTAACAGAAACATAAACAGTTCGCTTTCGTTCAGAGCCGCGCAGGGTTCGTTTTAGAAAGCAGGAAGTTGTGGCCATTAACGGCAGTTCATGGCTGTTCTGGCCACAAAATGGCCACAATTGCTTTGGTCGCTGTTCGGCTTCGTGCCATCTGGCTCTGGCTGTCGCTTGGGGTCGGCGCGGGAAAATGGATCAGACGTTCGGGATGATATCTACGTCATTTGCGAAAACGACGTTTTTGTCGCGGAATCTCTCCCGCCAGCTCTCGATAGTCTGAGGAAGCCGTTCTCGGAAATCGCGCTCCGTCGTAAAATATCTCACTAGGTCATTATCTATGTAGGCTGCCCAAAGTTGTCCGTCTGCCCCTCTCATCACTATCGCTTCAAAGAACGTGTAAAGCCCTTTAGCACCACCTGTTATCACGGTCGCTGTGATCGTGTCAGTATTCTGACTGCTACCAACCTGCTGAAATCGGTCGAGCAGTGGGCGGTAGTATTGGCCAGTGATGCCATATAGACGCTGGAGATTCCAGTTCATCTAAGGCGCCGCTGTCGAAGAGCAAGTCGCTGCGGCACACATAATCTCCGTCAAAACTAGCGCCCATTCCCTTGAAGTACCGACAACCGAGACTCTCCTCAACCTGAATCTGGCGCTTTTCCACAAGTGTCCGGCGTGTACGTGCGGCACGAGTCAAAGGCTGGCGGTGATCTGCTGGCACAGGCCTGGACAGATGCGGCTCGGGGAATGTTGTAACGGCCTGAATTAAATCCTCTGTCCAAAATGGAAGCGTTCCTTACCTGATGCTCGGGAAATCACCGGGCGCGGCGGTTGATTCCCTGACAATCAATTCCGGCTTGACCTTGCGGTGAACGGGGCTGACCGTCGCGTTCTTGCGATGGGCACGAATGGCCTCCATCAGAATTTCCGCTCCCATCGAAGCCAGGCTGTCCATGTGTTCCCGGACGCTGGTCAACGCGGGATTGTAGAAGGCAGCGGCGGGAATATCGTCGAACCCTATAACCGAACAGTCTACGGGCACCCTCAGGCCTGCGCTGATGAGCGCTCGGATAGCGCCGAAGGCGGTCATGTCATCGAAGGCCACCAGCGCTGTAAAAGGAACTTTGAGGGCGAGCAGCTCCTTGGTGCGTTCGTAACCCGCTTCATAGCTCGAGAAAGGATCACTCAAAGTTACCACCAGCCTGTGATCCAGTTCCAAACCTGCCGCCGCCGCGAAGGAGCAGATTCCAGCCCATTGGCGGTGGCTGTCGACAATCATCCTGGGCCCTCGGATAAAAGCGATCTTGCGGTGGCCCAGCCGATAGAGGTGTTCGAGGGCCTGCTGAGTACCGGCTTCGTTGTCCGTGGCAACCCAGCTCAAGGCGTCGGCCTCAGGCTGCCGGCCCAGAATGACCGAAGGGATTTTTCGGCTTTCCAAGGCGCCGAGAAGCTCCGTCTCAAAGGAAAGCGAGTTGGCGAGAATGATCAGCCCTTCGACGCGCCGCGCCAGCAGAACATTGAGGTATTTCTTGAAGCGCAAGCGGTTGTTTTGGATATCCACCAGGAACGGCAGATAGCTCGATCGCGAAAAGCTGTTTTCGATCCCGCGCAGAATCTGGGCGCAGTATGGATCTGCGATGTCCGGCACCATCACGCCGATGGTATGGCTGCGATGACTCCGCAGAGCTTGGGCGAACGGATTGGGTTCGTAGCCCAGTCCTTCCGCAACGTGGATGATGCGCTTCTTGGTTGATTCCGGGATAAAACTGGCCAAAGGAGCATGATTCAACACCATCGAAACGGTGGTTGCCGAGAGGCCGCATTCCCTGGCTACGTCTCGAATGGTGACCATAGAACTCGTTTTCGCTTTGGATTGCGTCACCGCATTATCCCTCATAGGATCGCCGGTAAGCATGGAGGGACGTGGCGATGAGGGGACATAAGCTACCTCGAGTTTTGCGCTCAGCTCTTGATCTAGAACGTGTACTTCAATGCGAACTCGATCTGCCGATTGTCAGTAGACGTGTTCGTGATGGCGGCGCCTCCCGGCACATCCACGTAAACCAGGGAGCCTCCTCCCGGCAAACCGAAATCCGGATGGTTGAAGAGATTGAAAAACTCCGACCGGAACTCGATTTGCTGCGACTCGCCAATCTTGAAATGCTTTTGCAGAACAAAGTCGAAGTCAACCAAATTGGGGCCACGCAGATTTCCGATCTTGCCGTTCCCGAAGCTGTGCGCGGATTGCTGTCCCGGGGCCAGCGGGGGCGCGACGAAAGCCGCCTGGTTGACCCAGCAATCCAGAGTCTGATGTCCAGGGTTGGAGCAGCCATAGTCGCTGGCCTGCGACGCTGTATTGAACGAGAAATCGTAGGGATTGGCAATCTGGTCCGGGCGATAGTTGAAGCTGCCCGTGTTACTCAGGTCGGTTGACATCACTGCGGTAACCGCCTCGCCGGTTTGCGCGGAAGTGATCCCCGCAACCTGCCATCCCCCCAGGAATGCATCGACGATTCTATTAGACCCGCCCAGGAACTGGCGCCCATGGCCCACCGGGAGTTCGTAGAGGTAGCTTACCGAGACCCGCTGCCGCAAATCTGGAGCGACCGGTCCGTGTTCCAGATTGGGGAAATACGAGTTCTGCACGAAACCGCCTACATTGCCATCCGCATTCCCCAGGCTCTTGGCAAACGTATACGCCGCCAGCACATTGAAACCCTTCGAGAAGCGTTTGTTCAGGGATGCCTGGAACGCGTTGTAGAAGGACTGGAACTGCGCGTAGTCGAGCGGCAAGACCTGGGTCATGTTGGGTTGCTGTGCAAAGTAGCGTCTTCCGAAATTGGGCTGGGTGCACTCGCCGTTGGCGTCGAGCGCGCCGCAAAAATTTGAATCCTGGATGACGGGTGCCTGATTAAGATCGCTGGCCTCGTGATTCCACAGATCGTAGGAGCGCGTGCCGACATAGCCAATCTGGGCTACCCAGTTTTGCGCGAACTGATGCTGCACGCTCAGGTTCCACTCCAGAATGCGGGGGATCTTGCGTTCCGGTCCCGTCGTCTTGACCGGGCCGCTGATATTGGTGGCGCTGCCCTGAGGCAACGCACTCGGAAAACCGCTGGAGACAAGTTGTGCCGTGGTGGGGCTGGCGGCGGCGTTGAAGTTCGCGGCGTAAAAGCTGAGTTGCGGCGGGTTGAGACCGAGGTCGTCAAAAATATTCGCCTCTGCCGAATAGAACATTCCATAGGCGCCTCGGATGACCGTGTTCTTTTCCACCGACCATGCGAACCCCAGGCGAGGTCCAAAATCCTTCTTGTCAAACTGCACGCCGGCATGTGGGACCGAGTTCGGCCCATAAGAGGTCACGACGATGGCGCGATTAAGATCAAAGTTCCCGACCTGCCCGTTCGCGGGGGAAGTCAGTTCGTAACGCAGCCCGAAGTTGATGGTCAGGTTGTGACTGAAGTGAAAGTCATCCTGAAAGAATTCGGCAAGATCCCAGTAACGGGTGGGATAGAGGCCAGCCAGGAAGTCCTGCTCATTGGAGATAGGCACACCGAGTAAAAGATCAGCAAGGCCGCTACCTTCCAAGCCTGTGCTTAAATCACTGGTATATCCGCCTCCGAAATCGAAATACCCGCGCGGATTGGAAAGTTGGAAAAAGTTTCGCTGCTGGCGCCGAAAGTCGATGCCAAACTTAAGCGAATGCCTGCCCTTGATCCAGGTCAGCGTATCCGCGATCTGGAAAATGTTCTCGAATACATGCTCGGGGAGCCACTGCGAGTCGCCTAAGGAGGTGAATCCGGCTATATCAATGTTGGTGAGGCCGGTGGAGTTGGGGTATCCGGGACGGTTGGTGTTGGGGATGCCGAGTGTTGTGCCCAGGTCTTTGCCGAAATTAAAGGGCAAAGCATTCACGGCATAGCGGAAATAGCCGCCGTGCAGATCGTTCAGCACGCGCTCGGAGAAAGTATGGGTATACCCAATACCGAGGTGCTGAGCACGAGAATTGCTGATACTCGGGCAACAATCCGATCCTCCGTACAGAGGCCCTAGCGGCCCCGGTTGAGAGCTGCGCACGTCGCCGAAACTATAAGAGGCAAAGATCTGGTTCGCCTCGTTGAAACGGTGATCCACGCGTGTGTCAAGAGAATCCTGATCATTCATGTTAAGAATGTTGGTCTCGTAATTCAGCGCCGTCTGGTTGTTGGTTGGGCTGGGGTAGAACTCCGCAATATTCTGACCGACGGTGTTCACCGTGGCAGGATTGCCGATGATAGTTGCGGGGATAATGTTCGCCGATCCGGGAATCGGCAGACCCGTAACGGGATCGAAGCCAAAACCGTCACGTACGACGCCACCTGTGACCGTCCTTGTAGTGTAGGGGTTATAGATTTCGTTGACGTACATCGGCCTGCCAAGTACGTCATAAATCGGGTTGCCGTTTTGATCTCGCTGTTGTGGTCCAAGGATGCCACTGAAATCGCCCGTTCGCTCGGGCAGCGTGGGAACAGTGGAGATCGCCGGGGAACTTGCACGTAGCCGCGAGCCCTGATAATCCCCGAAAATGAAAGTCTTATTCTTCTTGATGGGCCCGCCCAGGAAGGCTCCAAACTGGTTTCGCTTAAACGGCTGCTGGCCCTGGTTGAAATAGTTGACCGCGTCCAGTTTGTCATTTCGAATAAATTCGTAAACCCCGCCATGAACCTGATTCGTGCCCGACTTCAGCACCACGTTTACGGCCGCGCCGCCACGTCCAAACTCCGCGCTCATGGAGCTCTCTTCCGTCTTGAACTCCTGGATGGCATCTGGCGGCGGTAATACGACCACGCCACCCAGACCGAACTCATTGTTGTCGACCCCATTCAACAGGAAGTTGTTGTTCGAGACTCGCAAACCATTCACGGAGATAGCTTCATTGGCCCGTTCGTTCTCAAAAACGCCGCCGCTGACGTTCGTTCCGGTTTGACCGCCATTGGCGCCGGGGCCGAGGTAAGCGAGCTGGATGAAGTTCCTGCCATTGAGAGGCAGGTCGGCAATTCGCCGCTCGGTCTCGATCGTGCCCAGCGAAGAGGATTCCGTTTGCAGCAGCGGTGCGGCACCCGTAACTTCGACTTTCTCCGAGGTTGATCCAAGCTTGAGCACCAGATCGACGCGCACGCTCTGGTTGACAGCCACATCCACGCTGGCCTGGAACGTCGTTTCAAACCCCTGCTTGGTGGCCGAGACCGAATAGGTGCCGATCTTCAAAAGATTGGCGTTGTAGTTGCCTTCGCCGTCGGTCGTGAGATGGACCGCCTGGCCGGTTTCGCGGTTCGTGATGGTGATCTGAGCAACCGAAACCCGCGCTCCCGAGGGATCGGTGACGGTGCCAACAATGGCGCCTCGGTCGACCTGGGCCATGGCAGGTAAGGTGGCAACCAGAAGAAAACCGAAAAACGCCGAGAGCAAAACCACGGCGTAGACACGACGAAACATAGGAACCCTCCAAGCGTATCCTTCAAACTCACTCGCACGTCCGAAGGGCAGCTGGTAAATTGGTTTATTAAACCGTTTCAATCCTGAGTCAAGCAATCCCCTCTGTCAAGAGAAAAATGTATGAAAAGTCGCGTAATAGCCAAAGATTATGCATTTTTTCCCATAATTTTCTCTTGACAACGAGGCGCTACGTAGAGCAATCTTTAATCGTTTTAATAAACCATTTCACTAACTTGGACGAGGGATTCGCTGATGCGCACCGCTTTGGCTTGCTGTTTTCTCATGTTCTTGGCGATCGTCAGTGTTCAGGGGCAGCAAACGCGCCTGGAGAATCTGCAGAACAAGACGATCCTCGTGTTTACTCCTCACCCCGATGATGACGTGTTCGGCGCAGGGGGCACGATCGCCCTGTTGAACCGCAATCACAACAAGGTGTACATCGTGGTGTACACGAATGATGACAAGGGTTCCTACGATCCGGAGATGAGTTCGGAACGTTTGGCGCGAATCCGCCGGGCCGAACAGGAGATTTCTGAAGGACAGCTGGGTACACCGAAAGAGAACATTCTGTGGATGGGATATGACGACGGCATGCTGGAGTATGCGCCGCAGCCGAAGCTGACCGAGGAAGCAACCGCGATTATTCGCCGCATACGTCCCGATGTTCTATTGAGCGTTGATCCGGGCGAATGGTATGAGCGCTGGCACAAGACCGACCATCGGATGGCGGCTTTCAACACCATTGATGCGGTGCGCGCCGCCGAATTCTGGCTTTATTTTCCCAATCAAAAATTGCAGATGGGACTCGAACCCTACCAGGTCCCGGAAATGTATTTCTTCTATCCTTCGCCGCAGGAGTCGAACTACTTCGTCAACATCGACAGTGTCGCCGAGTTGAAATTTGATGCTGCGAGCAAACAAGTGAGCCAGTTCGAACCTGCCGTCCATAAATATCGCCCCGATTGGGACCCCAAGGACCTCGCGAAGACCAAGGATGAAATGCGGCACGAACAACCGCGCAAGGACGGACACTACGTGGAAGCGTTCCGCTACGCCACCGGATTCAATCAGTACTAGGGGCAATATTAAAGGAGATAAATAATAAATGTCTGCATTGGCATTGCTCGGAGGGAAGAAAGCAAAAAACAAGCCATTTCCCGTGTGGCCGTACTACGACAAGAATGAAGAACAAGCTCTGCAGGAAGTTTTGGCGAGCCGGGTCTGGTGGCGCACGCCCGGAACGAGGACCCTGGAGTTCGAACGCGCTTTTGCCAAGTTTCACGGAGCTCGCCACGGGATCGCGGTGACCAACGGAACCGCCGCCCTGGAAGTCACCATGGCGGGCCTTGGCATCACAGCCGGTGACGAGGTGATTGTGCCGGACTTTACTTTCGTCGCCACCGCCAGCGCAGTTTTGTTTGCGAATGCGCTTCCGGTGCTGGTGGATGTCGACCCGGAGACGTACTGCATTAATCCCGACCTGGTGGAAGCCGCCATCACTCCCAGAACGAAGGCGATCATTGCGGTGCACATGGGCGGGCATCCCGCGGACCTCGATCGTCTGAAACAAATCGCCAAGCGCAAGCGATTGGCGTTGATCGAGGACTCGTCGCATGCGCACGGCAGTGAATGGCGCGGGCAGCGGGTCGGGACCTTTGGCGTCGCGGGCACCTTCAGTTTTCAATCGAGCAAGCTGATCACCGCCGGCGAAGGCGGGATCATCATTTCCAACGATGACAAATTCGAGGTGCTGGCCCGCTCCGTGCACGACTGTGGCCGCATGCCCGGCGAGTGGTTCTACAGCCATTTCATTTATGGATCAAACTACCGGTTAAGCGAATGGCAGGGCGCCATTCTCAACGTGCAGTTAAGCCGTCTCGACGAGCAGACCAGGCGGCGCCATCAAAACTCCCGGCTGCTGGACCGCCTATTGCGCGAAATCCCCGGTATTACGCCGCAAAAGCTGGACGAACGGTGCACGCGGAACGGGCAGTATGCCTACATTTTCCACGTGAATAAGAAAGAATTCGCGGGGCTCTCCACGGAGCGTTTTATAGAAGCGATGAACGCGGAGGGCATTCCCAACCAGGCAAGTTACCCGCCGCTTCACAAGTTGCACATGTTCCGCAACGGCAAGTACCGGAAGCGCCTCAGCGGAAAGCAGGCCAAAGAGAAGCATGCGTTCCTGAGCAAGAAATTCCCGGCGACCCACAAAGCGGCCTGGGAAACGGTTTGGATTCCGCAGCCCGCGTTGCTGGGAGATGAAGAAGACATGCACGAAATCGCGGCCGGTCTGGGCAAGATTCAGAAGAACGCGAAAGAACTTGCCTGAGGCACATTTCCCGACCATGCTCGAGCGATTCTCATACCGGGGCTGGAACAATGCGTACAAGTTGTCCAACGGCGTTGTCGAGTTGGTCGTAACCGCCGATGTCGGTCCACGGATTATCTTCTATGGCTTTCGCAATGGGGAGAACCTGCTCCATGAAGTCGAGGAAGATGCGGGGAAGACTGGCGGTTCCGAGTTCCGCCTTTATGGGGGCCACCGCTTGTGGGTTTCCCCGGAAGTAGACAGAACGTATTATCCCGACAACACTCCGGTCGCGGTTTCTCAGCACGGCAACGCCGCCCGTTTCACGGCGCAGCCAGAGGAGTTGCCTCCGGGCACCAACCTGCAGAAGGAGCTTGAGATCGAGCTGGCGGCGAAGGGTTCGCAGATTCGGATTACACAACGCATAAGGAATAACGACACACACTCGACCACGCTTGCGCCGTGGTCGCCCACGATGATGGGGGCAGGCGGGCGCACGATCCTGCCGCTTTCCCCCAGGATTGCGATGGATAAGGATCACTACCTGCCGGTCGGAGCCTTCGGCATTTGGTCTTTCACGGATTTTGCCGACCCTCGCTGGGTGCTCGGCACGGCCTACATCCAGTTGCGGCATCTTGCCAATCCACAAGGCCGTTTCAAGGAGCAGATGGGGGGGATTTACAACTCGGCCGGCTGGGGAGCTTATTTCAGGCAGGGTTATCTCTTCGTGAAGCGCGCGGCGGTCATCCGTGGTGCCCCGTATCCCGATTTCGGCTGCAATTTCGAAGTGTTCACCAACCCCGACTTCATCGAGTTGGAGACGCTTGGGCCTCTGGTCGAGCTGCGGCCGGGCGACGTGGTGGAACATGTGGAGCGCTGGTGGCTGTTTGCGGACGTGCCCAGCGGAGAGAACGATGCCTGGATTGATTCGGCAGTGGTTCCGCTGGTGAAGCACACGGCGGCTTCCTGCGAATGAACGAGTGTTGTATTCGAAATTTGACGAAGGCTAAAATGCTTTTTGCATCGGCGCTTTGGTCTGAATCTGTTGAGGTCTCCTACGTGAATTTGCGAGCAGCAGTGATTGGCACAGGTTTTGTGGGGAGAGCGCACATCGAAGCGCTCCGGCGACTCGGCATTTCCATCCAGGGCGTGCTGGAAAATTCCGTTACCCGGACGCAAGAGGCGTGCCGCGCCCTCGGGATCACTCGGGCCTATACGTCGCTGGAGGAACTGACGGGAGACAGGTCAGTAGAGGTTGTGCACATATGCACACCCAACCATCTCCACTTTCCGCAGACGCAATCGGCTCTGCAGGCTGGCAAGCATGTGATCTGCGAGAAGCCGCTCGCGATGAATACCGCCGAGACGGCCGTACTGGTAAGCCTGGCGCAGAAGCACGCACAGGTAGGAGCCGTAAACTACAACCTGCGCTACTATCCGCTGTGCCAGGAGGCGCATGCTCTGGTACAGCAGGGCGCCATCGGCGAGCCACGCCTTGTCTGTGGCTCTTATCTGCAAGATTGGCTGCTGTATCCAAAAGACTGGAACTGGCGGCTTGAGCCCGAGCTGGGAGGTGCGCTGCGAGCAGTTGCCGACATTGGCACGCACTGGCTGGATCTGATGGGCTGGATCACGGGCCTTAACTTGACCGAGCTCTGCGCCGATCTGGCCACCGTCATCCCGGTGCGGCAGCGACCGAAGGGACCGATCGAGACCTTCAAGCAGACCGAGGGCGCCTCTACCGAACCTGTGCAGATAACCACCGACGACTATGGTTCGATTTTGTTGCACTTTGAAGGTGGCTTGCGTGGAGTGCTGACGGTGTCGCAAGTGAGTGCAGGACGGAAGAATCGGCTGTGGTATGAGATTAATGGCTCGGAAGGTTCGTTGGCGTGGGACGCAGAGCAACCGAACACACTGTGGATCGGCAGCCGCAAAGAAGCGAATCGCTGGCTGATCAAAGATCCCTCGCTCATGAGCCCCGAGGCTCGTGGTTACGCGGCGTATCCTGCAGGACATGCGGAAGGATATCCCGACACCTTCGTTCAGCTCTTTAGGGATCTCTATGGATATATCGCCGCCGGCGATTTCAAGGCGCAGCGGTCTTTCCCCACCTTCGAAACTGGCCATTATGAGGTCAAGCTGTGCGAGCTCATCGCGGTGAGCGCACGGGAACGACGGTGGGTGGAGGTTCCCGGCTAGAAGATCGGCAGGGCCGGGACTGATTAACCAGCAAACCTGCCAGGGTTGCGAGAAACGGGAGGAAACAATGAAGAGATGCTTGGCACAGTCATGGAGTCGTCGGGTTACTGTTTTCGCTTCGCTTGTCTTTCTGCTTCTAATTCCACTGAACTTGCGGGCTCAAACCTCGCGCCGGGTTCCCGACCACGTTCCTCCCAAACGGTCGTCGCAAATCCGCAACGGCTTCGGCATCAACTCTGACATGCCGCGCGATCCCTATCTCCCGTGGAACCGCTGGTGGTGGACGCGCATGTTCGATGCCGGTTTCAAGTGGGCCCGCATCGGGCAATATGAAAACAGCTCGGACCGCACCAGTTGGGACTGGATTGAGCAGAAGCGCGGCGTATTTTCGAGTTCACCAGAACTCGAGGACTTTGTAGATTCGCTGGTGGACAACGGGATCGATATCCAGGTGCAATTGATTTATGGCAACGTGATGTACACGTCGCCGAGCGGCAAGCGTCCGGATGTGAGCGTCCCCGAGCTCGGATCATTTCATAACGATGACCGGAGTCTGTATTCGGTGTTCTGGCCACCGACTACGCCCGAGCAGATCGCTGCCTTCAATCGGTACGCTGGGTGGATGGTGAATCATTTTCACGATCGTATCCACTACTGGGCTTTGTGGAATGAACAGGACATCGGTTATTGGAATCCTTGGGGCAATCCGGAGCAGTTTGGAAAGCTTCTGGCCCCTTTTATCGAGACCGTGCACCGCACCGATCCGCAAGCGAAAGTGATCTACGGCGGTCAGGCGGACCCCACCCGGGACTTCACCCAGCGGGCTTTCGATACCTGCCAGTGTGTTTCGGGAATCGATGTGTACGCCTATCACACCTACCCGGGCTATGGTCAGAACATGAATCCGGAAACCATGGATTACGGCGCCTACCAGGCGGAATCTCCGCGGGCGCTGCGGGATTTCGTCAAGCAGTATCCCGGGGTCAAACCAGACATCCCATTCTTCGATGACGAATTCAATTCGATTCCTTCGTGGGTGGGTTCGGACGAATCGGTGCAGGCAAAGTATGTTCCTCGGGGTTTCGTCTATAACCTGGCATCAGGAGTGAAAACATTTGTCTGGCTGCTGGCCGCAGGGACAGACGGCAACGAGTACGACGATTTTGGCATCATTCACGGGATCACAAATCACGATACTGACTTCACGCCTCGGCCGGTCTTTTACGCATTGCAGAACACGAACGCGCTATTCTCGGATACCAAGTTTGATCCATCGATCGAAGTCGGCGGTCCGGATCTGCCTGCCCTGCGGCGCCAAGCCGGCTTCCCCTTCCTGGGGTACGGGTTCCGTTCAGACAGCGGAAAGGCGATCGTCGCGTACTGGCTGGCGGCTCACAGTCTTCCAGGGAATGCGTTTCCCCCGCTTTATGCGACGCTGTCATTGAAAAACACAGGAATTACGCATCCGGTTCTGGTGGATGTTGTCTCGGGCGAGATCAAACCGGTTTCGTGGAAACCGGGCACCACCGATACCCTGGAAGCGCTCCCGGTCAAGGACAGCATCATGGCGGTCACCGACGAAAGTTTCTTCGATTGGCCGGTTCTTCCCGAAACCCCAAGCTCCTTGAACGCTGTTTTGACGGACAATGCGGTACGCCTTTCCTGGCAAGTACACGGCGGCAACCCGCAACATATCGTCGTCGAGCGTCGTGAAGATCCAGTGACCGGACCTGGCTCGTGGCAGCGGATTGGTCAACTGGCCGCCTCCGCCACGGACTATACCGATTCCCACGTGAAGAAAGGGCAACAGCTTTCTTACCGCGTGCGGGCAATCAACGGCGATGGAGAGTCCGCTTATTCCAATATTGCTCGCATCAGGGTCATCCCCTAAGTTCGGGTAGAGGTCACTAATTCACGCTCATCGTTCGTGCTGGACCAGTACCACCTTAAGGGGAATGAATGAGTTCGACTGCAAGTGCACTGGCGGCAACGCCGCGTCTGAAACGATCCCTGACACTTTGGGACCTCATTCTTTATGGGATCATCGTGATTCAACCGGTCGCGCCTATGTCCGTGTTTGGGGTCTTAAGCGACCGCGGCCGCGGCCACGTCGTGACCACGATCCTGATCGCCATGGTGGCGATGTTGTTCACCGCCATCAGCTACGGCCGCATGGCGCGAGCCTACCCCAGCGCGGGTTCGGCGTTCACCTACGTCGGCCAGGAAATCAATCCCGCCCTCGGCTACGTGACGGGTTGGGGCATGGTCATGGATTACATGCTCAATCCGATCATCTGCACCATCTGGTGCAGCCAGCAGGCCCACGTGTTTGCTCCCGGCGTGCCGTACTGGGCCTGGGCGATTTTTTTTGCGTTTGTCTTTACCGGGCTCAGCATTCAAGGGGTGAAGACCTCGGCGCGTGTCAATTCGGCGCTTGCCGCTGGGATGGGCGTGGTGATCGCCATCTTTTTTGTCGTGTCCGCCCGCTACATCTTCGGCCATCCGCATAATGAACCCGGATTCTTCACCCGCCCCTTCTACGATCCCGCATTGTGGAGCACGAAGGCCGTTCTCGGCGGAACGTCGATTGCGGTTCTCACCTACATCGGCTTCGACGGCATCTCGACCCTCTCGGAGGAGACGGAGAATCCGCGCCGAAACATCTTGCTGGCGACTGTCCTCACCTGCCTCGTGATCGGGATCCTTTCGGCGTTTGAAGTTTACGCCGCACAATTGGTCTGGCCAGCATCGCAACCGTTCCCGGACATCGACACCGCTGCTGTCCACGCTGCCGCACGGGCCTGGAAGCCGATGTTTGCGATTCTAGGATTCACGTTACTGGTAGCGAACTTCGGCTCGGGCCTCGGCGCGCAGATGGGCGCTGCTCGCCTACTGTACGGCATGGGGCGCAGCGCTGCTCTCCCCAAGTCGTTTTTTGGAGCCATCGACCCGAAGCATCACGTGCCGCGCAACAACGTACTGTTTGTCGGCGCGATCGCACTCGTCGGAGCCTTTGTGATGAGCTACGGGCTTGGAGCCGAGATGCTGAACTTCGGCGCTCTCATCGCGTTCATGGGTGTGAACGCGGCCGCGTTCATGCGCTATTACGTACGGGAACGCGAGAAGAAATTATCCAATCTGGTGCCGCCGATTCTGGGCTTTGTGATTTGTCTTTTGCTTTGGCTGAATCTCAGCACTCCCGCGAAGATTGCAGGCGGGATCTGGATGGCCGTCGGTATCGCTTTTGGCGCCTGGAAGACGCGGGGCTTTCGCGGTGACTTGGTGAACTTCGATTTGCCGGCCGTAGAAGAGGCCTGAGACAAGTCAGAGGGAAGTTTTATTAAATTGATTAAGGAGGCTTTCGTGTTTAATCGGTCAGGGTTCTTAACCGCTAGTCTGCTCATCCTCCTCGCGAGCTGTTTGCCCGTCCCCGCTTGGGGGCAGCAAGTCCAAGGCAGCGTTACGGGAGTGGTCAGCGACCCGAGCGGGGCAATGATTCCGGACGCGCAAGTCACCGCGGTCGAACAGAGCACAGGGTTCAACCGCTCCAGCCGGTCCCTGCAGGATGGTTCCTACGACACTCCTTTATTGCCCCCTGGTCAATACCGTGTGGAAGTGGCAAAAAGCGGCTTTTTAAAACCCTCTCTCAGGGCCCCATCACACTCCTAGTGAACGCGTACCTGAAGATCGATTTTCGGATGAAAGTCGGCGCGCAAGCCACAACCGTCACGGTTTCTGCGCCTCCGACCGTCCTGGATACGCAGTCATCCTCGGTGGGCACTACGATTGAACAAGGGAAGGTGCAAGAGCTTCCGCTCAACGGGCGGCATTTCCTGGAGTTGACACTTTTTACGCCGGGCGTAGTGCCAGCGGCAGGCGGCTCGGAGAACAGCACGCGTGGCGGAGGCATCAATGTGAACGGCCTGCGCGAGTCGATGAACAACTACCTGCTGGACGGTATGAGCAACACGTCGATGGGCGTGGGGCAGTACGTCGTCACGCCGCAAGAACCAGACCATTCAATACGTGTACGACTCGCTGTACCGGATGACCAGCAAGACCTATCCCGATTCGACCAGCGTCACCTACGTCTATGATCTGGTGGGCAAGATCCAGCAGGTGACGGACCCGACGGGCAGGGCATTAAGGTCATCGCGGTGGCTAGCCCGGTCAAGGCATCCAAGTGGCGACCTTAGGCTCGATTCTCCGGTGGCGATTGAATTGCATCTTCCGACACACCAGGTTTCAGACCAGCCTGTCCCCTGAACAATGCAACCACGGGAGTGGCTCCCTTCTTCGTCGCCAGCTACGCGAAACTCACTCGCCCTGGGTTCTTCGTAATGCCAATTCAATTTCTTGTTGGAATGAAATGGCGCGGCGGCCGACCGCACAGCCCCGTGGCCTAGAACGATTGTGAGAAGCGATCTTCTAGGAACTCGCCCAGTTTTGCAGTCGCTTTGAACTGCGGAATCGGATCCAGTTCCTTGAACGCGGAGGTGAACGCATTCGAAAGACTCCAGATGGTTCGCGGCTGGAATTCCTTATACTTTGGCTCGAAGTAGAGGTCATGGACCGTCCGGGCAAGGTGTTTGGGCGCCTCCAGCCTGCCCTCTACAAAGGCTTCGCAGATGACCACCTTAGCGGTGACATCGGTCAGTTCGCTTCTCTGCCAGGCTTCCACTTGCTTTCGCATGGGCTCGAAGTTGCGCTGCATTCGGTCCACGCCAACCGAAATGCAATCGATGAGCGAGAATGACTTCGACTGTTTGGCAAGCACGGGCATAAACGCGCCTGAGACAATGTCTCCAAATTTCAGGATCTCGTTAGGTTCAACTTCCTCGAAGCGGACTTCTGGGCCGGAACAATCCCATGACGCTCCCGGCGCCCCTAACTCCTTGCTAAGGATCTCTAGAGAATGGAGAATGCGGCATTGGGGAGCGCAGATGCGATCCTTACGGGCGTCTTGCCCCCCGGTTTTGAAGATCACACAGTGTGTTCTAATCCGTTATGAAAATTCTCTACTCTAGATGATTCTTCAAGGACTTTCCAGGATGGCGTTCTGACGCGTTCTGATCCGTGTTGACCAGTTTTGAGCGTAGAACTATCACGTTTTTATCACTGCACTCTCCTGGGGTGCGAGTCTGATCGCGCGGACCCAAAGCCCAGAGGTTTCTGAGAACACAAGGGGGAGTTGCGGCGTTTTGAAAGTGTTCTACTTTATTCGATTCTATAACCGCTTGCAAGGCTGGGCGCCTTGTCACTTGTGTACTCGATCTGACGCGTCTTGATCCTTCCATCATTACAATTTCATTACAGTGTTTCGAGCGACACGGGGACGACCCCGCCAAATTCACCCTTTAAAGTAAAGGAGGTCAGCACCCTCAGCGCCGATCACTGCCCTTGAACTCCGCCCAGGGATTGCCTTTCATGTCCTGCAGCGCTGGTCGTTGCCAGTCGAATTCCGGATGCTCCTTCAGGAATTGGTCGGCGAGGAAATCTTCCCCGCAGGGCTGTCCGGCACGGGCTCGGAAGGCGAGTGCTTTGACCAGTTTGCTATCAGCCGCCTTGGCCGTCACTGCACCGGCAGGAGTGTATGCACCCCACTCCCACTCGGGAACTCCTCTTGGCGAAGACTGAATGTGGCCGCAGAGCGCGCGTTCATTCTTGTCCTCCTTTCCCGCGAAGCTGTCCCAGTGGTCGGCAAGCAGCGTTTGCGCAACTGCCACGTCGATCTTTCCCTTGTTCGCTTCCAACAGTTCGTCCCAGCGCTTCCGCCTTGCATTCGGAGAGCTGGCGTTATTGCTGGAATCGAAGTCCGTCTCGGCCTTGGTGAATTCCGGATCCACCGGGTAGTTGGCGCCGGCTAAGTAGCCGTCCTTGGTCCGCCACACCTTGTGCAGCTTCAGTCCCAGTTCAAGGCGGGCGATCTCGCCAGTCTTATAGTCGGCCAGCAGCCAGTCATTGGCGTATCCGCCATTGTTCTGTTCGAGCATAATGCTTACGAACTCATCCACAGAGGTTGCGTACTGCAGCGCCTTGCGCGCACGTACGAATTCAGCCTTACCGTTGGGATCAAAAGATGCATATCCCGTGATGGTCGTTTCCGTGATGGCGAGTTGCGCTCCATTGATCCCGAAATCATCACCGCTGGCAATTACTCCCGGAAATCCGTCCATCAGAAAATGAAGTCCCTTAGCCGGAATAATGTCGAAAATGATGCGCCAGCGTTCACCGACCATGAAGCTTGTCCAGTTGTTATGGGCAATGACCGGCTGATGGTCCTTCGTATAGGCGCCGGTGGCCACGAATGCGCTGCAATTTCCCGGAGCTCGCAACTGCGGAGCATCTGCCCTTTTTTGCTGACGATCGAGCCAGGGCACATAATAGTCGGGCATGTCTTCCATTCCATTCAGCGCAACAATATCCCAGAGATCGAGCTTGATGCCATGTGCGGTCACGCCCTCTGTAATGCCCCGCAGCTCCTGCTGATACTCTGGGTCGATGTGCGGCCACAACACTTCTTGCGCAGTCTTGCGGAAAAACTCCCAGTCGCGCTTGGTCGAGTGCGTTTCATCGAGTTTGATAGCTGCCAGCGCATCTTCGATTTCAGGCGCAAGCAGCCAACCATGCTGGTATCCAATCTGGCCCGGAGTGCCTTCCAGGTGGACATAGATCCAGTGATCCCGTTCGAAGCGGTAGGCCTTTTTCAATCGTGAAGCATTTCCGGGTGAGGCGCTCTTCGCGCCATCCGCGGCAATCAGAACGCAAGAACAGACCATCAGCATCAGCACACAACCAAGAATCCGGAAACGTGCGGAACAGTGCATAGGTTCCTTCCCTCCACCACTGAAATCAAAGACCGCTAATGGGATGACGAGGTCTCAAACACAGGACGGGAATCCCCATTCGCCACATCGGCAGCGGTCAGGAAGACAAGCCGTGCGATCTTTTCCAGTTTCGGGTAATTCAACTTCTCCCAAGTGTCGTTTTCCGTATGGTAATCCGGGTGCTCCCCGGTGTTGAACAGAACGGATGGCACGCCATAGGTTGCGAAGACGAAATGGTCGCTCCGTGCAAACCAGTCCTCTTTGTCTTCGGTATCTGTCTTGAAATCGAGCAGAAGACCCTCGCGGCTGTTCTGCCGTTCGATAGCTTGCCGAAGATCGTGGCTGTACAGGGTTCCTACTATGTTCACGCTGCGGGCAGTGTCATTCGGAGAAAGCGTCCAGGTCGGCGTGTTTTCGTTCCGGCCGATCATGTCCATGTTGAGCACTGCGATGGCCTTTGCAAACGGAAGCACAGGATTGCGCCCATAGTAGAAAGCTCCAAGCAAGCCAGCTTCCTCGCTGTCGAAGGAGACAAAGAGAATGCTACGCCGGGGCTTTACGTTGCCCTCGACGAAAGCACGTGCGATCTCGAGAAGCGCCGCGACTCCGCTCGCGTTATCGTCCGCGCCAAATTGAGTTCTTCCGTTCACCACTCCGAGGTGATCGTAGTGCGCGGAAACAATTACGTACTCATTCTTGAGCTTCGGATCAGAACCTTCGAGCAGTCCAATGACGTTTCTCGCTTGCACGACACGGCGGTTGGTGTAAGCCTTCTTCAATTCGGCATTCACGCCGCTCAACTCAAAAGATTGCGGTGTGAAACGAGAATCGATCGACTTCCTCAGTTCGTCGACGGTCTTGCCCGAGCTATGCAGCAGCTCATCGGCAACTTCCAGGGTAATTTCAAAGACCGGAAGATCCCAGATGCCCGGTAGCGAATAAATGGCTTCCGGAAACCAGTCCTGTCGCGGAGCACTGAAACTCGCCGGAGGACGGTGCTGTACTTTCTCTTCCACGGTGAGAATGCCTATTGCCCCAGCCTTCTGAATGTCCTCGTACTTGTATTGGTCATAGGCATGGTAGGTGTTCCACTTTCCCATGAACTTTGATGCTGGATCAAACTCCTGCGGTTCATAGGGAAGGATGAGGGCGATCCTTCCATGCAGGTCCACATTGGCAAGGTCGTCGTAGCCGTATTCCGGGGCTTTCACTCCATATCCCAGGAATACAACCTTCCCGCTCACTTTCTCCGGATTTGTTGTTTGTGTGATCCAGGTCAGATCGAAGTCATGGCCAAGCTGATAGGTCTTCTCCTGCACGCCATTGCGAACTGTGAGGGAAATATTAGAGTCATCCTGCGCGGCCACGGTGAGGTCGTACTTCTGGAAGTAGGAGCCCTCATCGCCGAATGGCTTCAGTCCCAGACGCAGGAATTCCGAAGCAACATAGTTCGCCGCAATTCGTCCTTCGTGGCTTGCTGTCTTACGTCCTGCCATCTCTTCCGCGGAGAGAAAATACACGTCCGCCTTCAGGCCGTTTGCACGGATTCTCTGATCCCCCTGCTGAGCCGTAGCAGCGATACTAAGCAGTAATAGAGCCAAGACGCTGCAAATCGATGAGCGCATTTCCGGTACCTTCCTTTCCGTTGTAGAGAACGAAGTAATACAGATGACACGCGGTGGTATATCCCCTTAAGCCCGGATCTTGCTCAGGCGGTATACAAGTGAAACCAATTTCAGATCGGGGCAGGCGGAATCGTCTGCGTTGCCTGTCATCTCCGCTGGGCTGTCTTCAACATTCCGTCTCCCGACACTGGTTGGTCGACCTTTGCAGCTCGTCTAGAACGAGATCCTCAAGGCCAGTTGCAGGATTCTCGGGTCATAGGTGGTTGTCACCTGCCCCAGCGTTCCCGACGCGACCGACGACGTGTCGGGATTCTCCCATTCTGTGTGATTCAGAAGGTTGAACGCCTCGACCCGGAACCCCACTTTGATCCGCTCTGTCACTGCAGTGGTTTTCTCAAGGGCCAGATCGAAATTGACCCTGCCCGGCCCGCGAAACGAATTCCTCGGCAGCGTCCCGTAGGTTCGATCAGCCGGAGCAGGAACGAAACCCGGGTCTCCAGGATTAGTTACGAGGTTGGGTGCAGAGAGCACGCTGGGATCGAAATAATAGTGCCCCGCGCGATGCGGGTCGAGAATGGGGACACTCTTTGCATTCAAGTTCGCTTGGATCAGCCACACATCGCCCGCTCCGGAAGGCCCTGGCAGTCCAGCATCGTAACTTCCTGGCAGCCCGGCATTCACCGAAAGCGGGAAGCCGGAATTGGCGGAGAAGATTGGATACAGGTTCCATCCGCTGGTCAGCCGTTTGGGTCCATCTTTCCAAAGCTCATTGAAAGGAACTTCCCAACCTCCACTAAGCACAAATCGCTGTTGCACGTCGAGGTCGGACAGCGCCCGGAACAGCCTCGGATTGTAGGCCGGCACCGCAGAGCTGTTTTCCAGGTACCCGGAGGCGTTATCAATGTTGCGCGAGTAGGTATAGGCAATCGTGAAGAACGTGCTGCCCATCGAATGCCAGTTACTCGTCCGCTTCGTCAGGCTCGCCAGCAGGCCGTTGTAGTTGGCGTTCGCGACGTTATCAATCGTGTAGTGAAGAATGCCAAAAGCATCCGGATTCGCCAGCCCCGGTTGCGTGTTCAGAACGCGGGTGGCGGTTCCGAGCACGATGGGGTTTCTGTCCTTGAGCGCCGTGAGCTTATGGGAGGAATTTCCGGCATAGCTTATTTCCGCCACGAAGCCATTCGCCAGCTGTCGCTGCACACTCAGGTTGTATTGGTAGATATACGGCGTGCGCAGATGTGGATTGATCGTTACCCATCCGGTCCCGAATTCGTCGTAAAAAGCGACGTCAGAAGTCGGGGGAACGGAAGGGAACGGGTCGGTGGAGCCGGTGGCCACATACGGCTGGCCCAGGTAGTTATTCGCTGAGTCAGTCGGGATCGTGCTGGGATCGAAAGTCAGGAAAGAACTCGAATAGAACGGCGGGGATCCCTGCGCGTAGTTATTGTCTTCTCCGCGGAGCACATCGTAGTAGAGGCCGATACCGCCACGGACGCTGGTTTTCCCGTCGCCCCGCGGGTCCCAGGCAAATCCAAAGCGAGGAGCCCAGTCATTCCGGTCGGGGAAGTTCGATCCACTCGGAGCCCCTCGGTCGCCCGGGAATACCAACCCCAAGGGAGCGTTGACAAACCGCGTCGATTGCAGTCCCGGAATAATACTCCACAACCGTCCCAGGGGGTCCGTCTTGGGTGTGGTGTATTCGTAACGCAAGCCGAGCGTCAGCGTCAATCGCCTTGCGGCCCTCCATTCGTCCTGCGCGAACACGGAATATTGTTTGCTGCGAATCAGGCTGCCATCCTGCGGATATACGAAAAAGTCATCGGGAGCCCCCAGCAGGAAGTCCGCACGATCATTGCCCGAGGCGCTTCCGTAAAAATCAAATTCACCGTTGGTGCCGTAGGCATACACGGCGTTGTTCTGGATAATGCCCACCTGTCCGCCGAACTTCCAATTGTGCTTGCCCTTGGTCCAGCTCAAACTGTCGGCAAAAACGTATGTGTTGTCCGCGAAATGCGCCGGACCATTCGGGTCGAACCCAATCGCCAGACCGCTGGAGAAAGTCAAAATCGGTGGACCGGTCCGATCGTCCGAGTTCGCCGTGACTCCCAGGTCGGCTCCGTTCGGCAGTTTGCGCTCGGGGTAATTCAACCGTCGGAAGTACCGTTGCGCGGTGAAATGAAAATCGTTCAGTAGGGTGGTAGAGAACGTTCGGGTGTAAGCGAGATTTCCGAAGTATGAGTCGGCTTCGTTGAGTCCTGGGTAGCCGGGAACGTTGGGCGTAGTTTTATCGGAAGTGAAGGGATAGTCGTAGGGACGATGGTTGTATCCAAGCGTTAGATAGATGCGATCTTTTTCGCTGATATTTGCGTCCAGTTTCCCGGTGTACTCATCGCGGTTGTCCTTGGCTTTTCCCTGGGGAAAAATCACGCCGGAAGCCGCCGTCGGGATTAGTCCGGCGGCAATATAGTTCTTGGCTACGGTGTCGATGAAGTTGGGGTCGATAATCGCCTGGGGCCTGAGAGTCGGATCTGGCTGGTAGTAAGTATGCGTTTCAAGAAAGCTAGCGACCCCTAGGTCCGGGCTTCCGTTGTTCGAGTGCGAGAAGTTGCCGGTAAGCTCATCTGGAGTATAGGTTGCCACCCCCTGCCCGCTCAACGTCTGTGTCTGGCGCTGTCCTTGGTACCCGAAGAAGAAGAATATGCGGTCCTTCAGGACCGGGCCGCCGAAGGTTCCGCCAAATTGGTTGCGCTTCAGGATCGGACGCGATTGCCCATTGGCATTCCCGAAATACGTGTTGGCGTTGAATGCATCGTTACGCAAGTAGTCGAATAGAGTGCCGTGGAATTCGTTTGTGCCGGACTTGGTGACGACGCTGACGATACCGCCGCCATTCCGTCCGTACTCCGCGGTGTAATTGTTCTGCAAAATACGGAACTCGGCAATGGCGTCCGGGTTCGGGTTGAAGTTGACGTTGTTGTCGATGACCGCATTGTTGACGCCGCCATCCAGAAGAAATGTAACCGCGTCCGGCCGGCCTCCGGCTACGGTAAACGATCCGGCCGTGTATGTGGTTTCAATCACCGGGACGACTCCGGGCTGCGTGAGCGCCAGGTCGAGTGCGTTTCTGCCGTTGAGAGGAAGATCACGTACAGGGGCGCCAGTTACCGATCCACCAACCGTCGGGTTGACTGTCTCCACCAGCGCAGCTGCGGACGTTACGTTCACCTTTTCGGAAACCGCGCCAATTCGCAACGACACGTCAAGGCGAAGCGACTGGTTGATGCCCAGTTCCTGCGGCTCGGTGGCGGCTCTGGCAAAGCCCCCCATTTCGACTACTAGCGAGTATTTTCCGATTGGCAAATCGAGGATCTGATAGAGACCCGCCGAATCGCTCACCGTTTCACGGCGCACGTTTGTGCTCGTGTTGATCGCCGTGATTTTGGCCCCCGAGAGGACCGCGCCTTGTGGGTCTGTGATCCTGCCGACCAGTCGCCCGGTGCTGGTCTGGCTCCATGCGGCGACAGAAAACGCGATGACTATTGCGAGGAGGGTGCTCCATTTTCCTAGGGCTCGGAACAGTACAGATTGCGAAGAATATGGCTCAACCATAATGCCTCCACGACGAGCAGATTTCTTGGCCCTCAGGCTCCAAAGCAAATGCTGCCGCTGCCGCAACGAGCAGCAACTGCCAAGATTCGCTTCATTGCCCTGCTTCAGGTTTCGCCTCGGCGCGTGCATCTCAACTGGCGGGAACTACCTGCGGCAGGCGCCGGATAAATTTCACACGAATGGGGCGTCCTGTCAGTGAGAAGGGTCACATCTTGATGTGCGGTGATGGCTAAGGGCCGCAGCGCAAAGCCACGCCAAACCTAACTATTGCAATATCGTCATATCACTCATTGTCCGGGTTTTGAACGAGTCCACGCAATTCTGCTATAGCCGCATTAGAAAACTACCGATTCCTAACGCCATGTGTGAAAATCAAGAAGGCCAATCTTTACGGGGTTTCCACGGAAGCAATTCTGGGCAGGGTTTCTAACGCCGCTCTCGTAAGCGTGAGGCTGTCCAGAAACGGGCTTGGAGGAGATCAATGGCGATCTCCCCGAAGCCGATTTCAATCCCGCCACGGTTCAACTTCCGAAATTGGGAACTTGGACTGCACTGCAAAGTGCCTACATTGAATGCTTCAGCTATGATCTGCGATTCGAATATCAGACCAGCAAGGTCATCCCGTCGGTGTTGCACGGCTGCACTCAATGATCAGTTGATCCCGGGCCTTTGAACAAGCCGAGTTGACGTGGGTCATAAGTGATCTCCTTATGACCCAACCTTATCCGCTCACAGGCACACTGCCGACACCGAGCACGCGAAAGCGTCTGCCGCTAAGGCTTCGTTCAAACGGGCTTCTGGGAAGTCACTCGGTAACCGCGCAACGTTGTTATTTAAATTAGGAGCGGCCGGCCGGTACCGCTCCATACGCTAGAACGACTGTGAAAATCGAGCCTCCAGGAACTCGCCTAGCTTGGCCGTGGCCTTAAACTGCGGAATCGGGTCCAGTTCCTTGAATGCCGAAGTGAACGCGTTCGACAGGCTCCAGATTGTTCGCGGCCGAAATTCCTCGTACCTTGGCTCGAAGTACAGGTCATGCACCGTGCGGGCAAGATGTTTCGGAGCTTCCAGTTTGCCCTCCACGAACGCCTCGTAAATGACGACCTTGGCAGTGACATCCGTCAACTCACATCGCTGCCAGGCTTCCACCTGTTTTCGCATGGGCTCGAAATTCCTTTGCATGCGGTCGATGCCCACCGAGATGCAATCGATCAGTGAGAAGGACTTCGAGTGTTTCGCGAGCACGGGCGTAAACACGCCTGGGACAATGCTTCCGAATTGACGTGCTCCCGCACCATACGGGTTCCAGTTACCCATCCGACGCATCTCCGACCAGCACATGCATTGTCCACTCAGGAGGAGAACTCGACCACAC
>Ga0074046_10001180_pt1 | contig 24027 bp, 17 predicted proteins | sample BogForMeECP23OM3_FD_94441 | JGI IMG/M metagenome (GOLD analysis project Ga0074046, IMG submission 94441) | Bog forest soil microbial communities from Calvert Island, British Columbia, Canada - Bog Forest MetaG ECP23OM3 | ecosystem: Environmental > Terrestrial > Soil > Wetlands ...
ATCGCCAGCAAAGACGGGTTGGCCGTACTCATCGGCGCACCCGGTGCAGGCGCGTTGTTGATCGTCGGTCCGCCGAACGGGTCGCCGGACGGTGGAGTGGAACTCCGTGAGGCCAGCTCCGTGCGCCGCAACTCCGTAACCAACCTGTCCTGATCGCTGGTGAACCCTTTGCCTTCGTGAAAAAACTGGTCGAACCGGCAGATAAACGCTTCATCGCTGGGGCTCAATCCCCCGACGATCGACACCAGGCTCGGTTCCACTTGTTGTTCATCCCTCTGCTTCAGGTCGTTGTCGATCAACACCACCAGCGACAGGGGCACCGCGTCCGTGTTCAGCCTCCGGATTGCCTGTTCTACCCCGTCTTCGAACACTCGGAATTCATCCCGCTTCAAGTCCGCCACCAGGTTCCCATTTCGGTCCTTCACCGTTACGGGCACAACCACCTCAATCGTCGTGAGGACGATCTTGTTTTGCTCTCGCGGTGGCGTTGCCTGAGTCTGGCCCTGCGCTGCCGGGGCCGGGTTCGAAGCCGGTGGAGGGGGAGTTGGATTCTGGCCCTGTATCCTCGACCCGCAGAAAAGCAGTGCCGAGCCCACAGCCATAAATGCGATTTTTCGTAGACTTTTCATTTTTATCAGGCCAAACTCTCCAAGGCCAGAATGCTCAATCACACTCCGGCAGCTTTATGAGACGCATCCCGGCGCACGGGTCGTTGCATCGAATTAATGCATGCCACCCAAGCGGTGTGAAGCGCTATGCTAGGCTCGAACCGGTAAATCTACCCGGACGGAACATCAATAAGGATACCTACAAACTGTGAGATTCGGGAACGCGAAGATTGCCTTTTTCAAGAGACTCGGCTTGCGGGCGGTGGCCTGTGCCGCAACCCTTATTCTAGCTGTGCCGGCGCTTCCGGAGCCGCAGCAGTCGCAAGCGCCGCCGGGCCAGGGTCCAACCATCAAGGCTGAAGTCAACCTGGTCAACTTGTTCGCTACCGTCCGCGATAAGAACAAGCGCATCGTCACCGATCTGAAACAGGACAATTTCAAGATTTTTGAGGATAACCACGAGGAAAACATCGCCTTCTTCTCCAAGGAGATGAACCTGCCCATCACCCTCGGCCTGCTCCTGGACACTTCCGGCAGCGAGCAGTACATGCTCGGCGCGATTCAGGACGCCGGAGCACGTTTCCTGCATCGCGTGCTCAAAAAGGGTGATGAAGCCATGGTCATCTCCTTTGACACGGATGTCGATCTCCTGGCCGATTTCACCGATGACCGCAGCATCCTCGATCGCGCCATCAACAAGGCTCGCATCAATACTCCGGGCGGCGGCTATATCGCTGGCAATCCGGGGCCCGTCGGCGGGCAAAACATGGTTGGCACCGCGCTCTACGATGCGATCTATCTCGCCTGCGGCGATAAGCTCAATGGCGAGGCCGGCCGCAAGGCCATTGTTGTTGTCACCGATGCGGAGGATGAGGGCAGCCGCATCAAGCTCGAAGAAGCCATCGAATCGGCGCAAAAGACGGATACCGTCATTCACGTTCTGTACGTGGCGGATCGTCGCTTCGGCGGCGGCAGGCCGGACGTGGCCCACAAATTGGCCGATGAGACCGGTGGCCGCATGATCGCCGTCAATTCCGAAAAAAAGTTCGAAGAAGCCTTCGACCAGATCTCCGAGGAACTTCGTAGCCAATACACTCTGGGCTACTACCCCAGCAACACTTCGAAAGATGGCAAGTTCCGAAAAATCCGCGTCGACGTGAGCGACAAAGAATACAAGGTTTTAACCCGCAAAGGCTACTACGCCCCCAAAGCCCGCGGCTAACCCCCAAACCTTGACGCGCTCTTAGTAGGCACAGGCGTTGTGCGAGTTCGAGTTCGGTCCCGAGTCAGGAAGTGCAGATCCGGCTTGCCGTAGTAACGTTTGAGTCTCTCTGGCATGGGCGAACCCCTAGACCCACCCTTTGCAACCTAAGGGTGGGGCACCAGGTGGCACCCTCCGCGCCTCGATATTCCCTTGGAACTTATAAAAATGGTATCCTCTCCGCTTGCTTTCGCGGCTAAAAACTACTGAGGAGAAAATCGTCTGTGCCCCCCACCGAACGGCTCCGCTGCCGTTCGCCCAAGGTTCCCTGGAATTGGAGCCCGCCGTAGGTGTCGGCGTGTCGTACTCCTCAACTCAAGTCTGGAATTCTGGCCGAGCACTATGCGGGTTGTTCAATGATGGTTGTCATCAAGGTAAGCAGCGTTTTCTCTGCCGCGTAGGTGAGAGGAGGCTAAAACAAGGTGAGGCTGTCCCCCCCACTCGCTCTGTTTGTTCTCGGTGCGTGTTCGTTCCTGTTGATGTTTTTCGCGCCGTCAGCAAGCAAGCCCCTTATTCTGTCGGGCGGACTTGCGTGGGCCTGTGCGTACTTTTGGGTAGTCGCGGATAATTTCAGGAGAAAGGCACCCGTCCACACGCGTGGCGGGTTACTCAAATACCAAGACAATCCTCGCGGATACATCTTTACTTACGGCATTTATGTCATCTTCGGCGCAGGCTTTCTCGTTGTTTTTCTCGGCATAGTGCTCTCAAGACGATAGCCCGGTGCCCCTCTGAGCTGCCCCCTATCTCCGCGGACGGGATCATACGATCAAGATGGCAACACGCAGACCATGTTGAATTCGTCGGGAACAACGACTTACACCAGGAATTTCGAGAACCGACTGGCCAGTGCTCCGTTGCCTGCTTCCTGACACCATGGACGGACAGGACGTTCCCCTCCCGGAATTTCGTGACATCGTCGGAGAGTGTGTGGTCAGGTTTATCCCAGCATCCCTACTTCCACGACTTGGCCGGGCTTCAGGGACTGCAATGCGGCGAGAACATGTGGGATATGCGGCAGGATATCATCGAGATCGTTCGAAGCTGCGCGGATGACCAAGATAGCGATGTTCCGTCCCATCATGTTCTGCTGGTATCGAATGTTTTTGTCGATTGTGACGAGGACGTCAAAGTGCTCTTCCGCAAGGGCTAACAACTCCCCATTCTCCTTGCCGCTGAATCCTGCGTCTCGAACGGTTTCGCATTCGTGACCGCCGTCCGCGAACAGGAATTTGACCTTCCGGGGGACACACTCATCGACGAGCAGTTTCATTTCAAAGTGGCGGTCAAGCTGGTTCTGGCTTCTTCGATCGCTGCAATAGCGTCGGCGCTGGTTACACTGGGAAAATCCTCAAGAAACTCAGAAAGCGTACGCCCATGCTCCAGGTAGTCTGTCAGCGACTTAAAAGGCACTCGCGTCCCGCGGAAGACAGGTTCACCGCTGAGGATCGCCGGATTACTGACAATAACGGTTGAGGCCATTTTTGCAAGGCTCCTTCCGAAAGTTTAGCGTAGTCCCCAGGTGTTTCGCATCCTTCTCGTCGGCGCGCCGACATTTTATCCCTACCGCTCACGGTCATCCTTGGATCGCGCCGTTCCGCATTGCTCAACGCTTGTGGCTGACGCGCCCTTTGTGTCCTCGCCCAGCGTTTAATTCACACCACAATCAACCGCACGTTGACCGCAAGCGGTGCCTTGGCTAGTATCGCTAGGCGACGCTTTGCGCCGTGCAATGTCCCCTATGGTCAACGACACAATCGGTCACTATCGAATCCTCCGCCAACTCGGCAGCGGTGGAATGGGCTTGGTTTACGAAGCTGAGGACACCAAACTGGGCCGTCGCGTCGCCCTCAAATTCCTTCAGGACAGCAGCACCAAAGATCCCGCCGCCGTCGAACGCTTCCTTCGCGAAGCGCGCTCGGCCTCTGCCCTCAACCATCCCGGAATCTGCACTATCCATGCCATCGAGGAAAATGAAGGCCAGACCTACATCGCCATGGAGCTCCTCGAAGGTGAGTCCCTGGAAAAGGTTTTGTCTCGCGGCCCCTTGCCCGTTGCTCGCGCCATCACGCTCGGCATCGAAGTCGCTGACGCCCTCGACGCCGCACACAAAAAAGGCATCATCCACCGGGACATCAAGCCCGCCAATCTTTTCATCACCGATCGCGGCAACACAAAAATCCTCGACTTCGGCCTCGCCAAACTGCTTGAGCCCGAAGGTTCCCTGGAAGGCGAAACCATCGCTCCTTCTCAGGATGCTTTTCTTACCAGTCCCGGAACCACTGTCGGCACCATCGCGTACATGTCTCCCGAACAGGCGCGCGGCGAGGTTCTTGACGCTCGCAGCGATCTTTTCTCCCTTGGTTCCGTGCTCTATCAGGCAGTTACCGGTGCGCTTCCCTTCCCGGGCACGACCAGCGCTGTGATCTTTGGAAATATCCTGCACACCGCCCCGATCTCGCCCGTGCAACTCAACAGCAACGTTCCTGCCGAACTGGAACGCATTCTGAACAAGCTGCTCGAAAAAGAAAAAGATTTGCGCTACCAGATCGCCGCGGAAGTACGGGCAGATTTGAAGCGTCTGCAACGGGAACTGGAACCTGGCCGCGTAAGCTCCGATTCATCGGTGGTCGCCGCCCGTTCCTCAAGCAGCGCGGTCGGGCCAACAGGAAGTGCTTCCGCCGTGTCTGCCGCTCCAGTTACAGAAACCCGCACCGGAAGTGGCAAGGTGCTAGCGGAAGCGGCGCAGAAGAACAAAATCGGCGCCGGCGCAATCATTCTCGGTGTCTTGGTGGTGGCCGCCGCCGCGGTCTATGGCGTCTACACCTTCGTCAAAATGGGACAAAAACCGAAGGCCGCCCCGTTCGAGAAATTCTCCATTGAAAACGTCTCGAACAACGGCCACATCTCCCAGGCGGCAATTTCGCCAGATGGCAAATATCTATTGCAAGCGCTGGAAGAAAATGGCGAGCAGTCCCTGTGGCTCCGTCACATTCCCTCGATGACCAATAAGGAAGTCCTGGCGCCGGCGCTGACTCGCTATCAAGGATTGTCCTTTTCCCCGGACGGTAACTATATCTATTTCCTGCGCCGCGATGAATCGAACGAGTCGGAATCCCAGTTGTATAGCGCTTCGGTCCTCGGTGGTGCCCCGCGCGTAATCATCGATGACGTGGACAGCCCGGTCTCCTTCTCTCCCGATGGCCAGCATTTTGTATTCCTTCGCGAACTGCACGATTCTCCAAACTGGGATTTATGGCTCGCCAAAAGCGATGGCACCATCGAAAGGGCCGTTTTCCGCAACCGCACCTTGGTCAGCGATAGCCACGTCCCCGCGTGGTCCCCGGACGGAAAAACTATCGTGATTCCCATCGTGCAACCGAGCCGCGACGCCCTGGGCGCTTTTTTGGCTGTTGATCCAGACACGGGGCAAGATCACGTGGTAGCCGTTTCTACCGATCGCATCTACCACGGCCCCGTCTGGATGCCCGATGGAAATGGTCTGATTGCCAGCGCTGTGCAGGCCGACGCGGAGCATATGCAAACGCAAATCGGTTATGTGAATTATCCCGGCGGTGAATATCGCGCGATAACCGCGGACACCAACGACTACAGTAAGGTGGGCATCGCCAAGGATGGCAAAACCTTGGTCGCACTACAGAGCAAACTTCACTTCACCTTGGCCTGGGCCCCGGCGAACGACCCGGACCAGTCTCATCCGGTCCCGCTGCAGTCGCAATTGCCCATCTGGCGCTGGAGTTGGTTGCCCGACGGCCGCCTGCTCGTGCCTCAGGGCGGAAACCTGAAGGCCGTGACCGCCAAGGGTGAGGAGACCACGCTGCACTCCGATCCAAAGCGCGTTCCCGACCAGGTTGCCATCTGCGGCGATGGGCGCTACATAGTCTTTCGCCTGCTCGGCGGCACCAGCGTCGCTTCCGCTAATCTCTCCCGTATGGATCTGAACGGCACGAACCTAAAACAACTCACCAGCAACCTGAACGACCAGCAACCTGTCTGCCCCAGCACCGGCAACTGGGTCTATTTCATCGATAACTCCGATAATCGATATGTGAAGCGAGTTTCCACCGACGGTGGTGCGCCGGAAACCGTCGTAAAGCACTCCGTCGGCTTTTACGGCCTTTCACCGGATGGTAAGGAAATCGCCTCCTTCGAATTGCGCGAGTTGGACCACAAGCTGATGCTGCGCATTGACAATGTCGAAACTCAGAAAATGACTTATAGCGATGTCGACCAACGCGCGCTGCCCGATGATCTTTCCTACACGCCCGACGGCAAGGGTGTTGTCTACGTGGTGCGGGAGAAGGGCGTGGATAACCTGTGGTTGCAGCCGCTGGACGGCAAGCCGCACCGCCAACTTACCCACTTCAAGAAAGATAAAATTTTCCGCTTCGTCTTTTCGCCGGATGGCTCCCAGATCGCCATCGAATCCGGCACAGTGGAATCTGACGCCGTTCTCCTGCACGACGAATCCAAATAATCCTTGGAGTACGGGAGTCTAGCTCCGCTTTGACGAATCGTCACGTTCGTGACAGGGCATCCGGCCAGCACAATCTACAAAGCAAGTTGCCGCACGCGGAAACGGCGAACCCCATTCGTATTATTTCACCGCGCCAGCCGGCTTCGCGTCGCTGTCCTTGTTCGGCCGTGCGTAGTAGCCGCGGCGCGCGCGAATCTGGTAGCCCTTATGGTCCGGAGTTTCAATCTTGATCTTGTGGTAACGCCCGTCCACCGCATGGTTCGTGGGATTGTAGGCGATAGAATACTGGTTGCGCAGCTCCTCGCCAATGTCCTGAAATGACTGGTCCAAATCATCCACGTGATAGGGATAGAAGGAACGACCGCCGGTTTCGTCCGCCAGATCTTGCAGGATCTTGTCCCCTTCGGTCAGATGGTATTTGCGGTTTCCAGTTTTTTCTTTGCTTGGATCGTCCAGCGTTATCCATTGCGTGCTCGTGCTGATTGTGTAAATGACCACGCTGGTGCGCTGCGCCATTTCGATGGCTTCTGCCCGCGTGTGCGTGGACAGGTTGTCTTCCCCGTCGCTGATGAGAATCATTACGCGACGAACGACGTCGGGCTGGTCGCCCGGCGGTCTGGGAGGATGGCTGAGTTGGTCCACGCAGGCCTCATAAATTGCATCGTAGACGGCGGTTCCTCCGCCAGCCCTGGTTCGCAGGATGCGGTCGCGCAGCGCTCCCGCATCTCCGGTAAATCCCTGCAGGAGTTGCGGTTCATCATCGAACGTCATCACGAACGCTTCATCCTTATTGCGGCGCAGCACGCTGAACAGGAAATTGTTGGCAGCATCCTGCTCGAACTTCAGCCGGTCCCGGATGCTGTTCGAGGTATCCAATAGCATTCCGATTCGCAAAGGCAGGCCGTTTTGCTTACTGAAGTAACGGATATCCTGCGGAACGTTGTCGTCCAAAATCTTAAAATCCTGCTGTTCCAAACCGGGTACCAATTTGTTCCGCCGGTCCAATACGGTGAACAACACATCCACAAGGTTGACCGTGACCGGAATTGTCGTCTGGCTCTTCTGAACCTGTGGCTCCGCCGTGGGATTCGCCGCGGGCGGCTTGGCAGGAGGTGGAGGGTTCTGCGGCTGCTGCGCAAAAAAGGGCGCAACCCCGCACAGCAGTAGTACGAACAGCAGACCGAGTGATTTAGTTCGCATGTGTTCCGATTATAAGAAGCCCTTTAAGGCAACGTCAATTCGTCCCGGATCCTCGCCCGCCGCGGCGCCCAGTTTCCCTAAATATTCCCGCAGTTCCGCCGGCAGCGGTGCACTAAGCTCAATGGTCTTGCCGGTATGCGGCTGGGCAAATCCAATCTTCGCCGCATGCAAAAAGTTGCGGCCTAGCGAAGGCAGTGTAGTGCGCCCAACGTGCAACTGCCCTGCCGCGCCGTACAACGTGTCTCCGACAACCGGATGCCGCAACGCGGAAAAGTGTACGCGAATCTGATGGGTGCGGCCGGTGTGCAGTTGAACTTCCAACAAGCTGGCCGTATCGATCTTGGTAAGCACGCGCCAGTCGGTACGCGCCGGGCGTGAATTCGGCAGCAACCCCGCGCGCTTTGCGGTCATCCGCGTGCGCCGGTTTGGATCGCGAGCAATGGCCAATTCAATCCGGCCGCGCTCTTCCGCCATGACTCCTTGAACCAGCGCGAGATAAATCTTCCGAATGGCTCGTTGGCGGAACGCTTCAGAAAGTTTGGCATGAGCAAAATCGTTCTTCGCTACCAGCAGAATCCCGGAAGTTTCTTTATCCAGCCGGTGCACGATTCCGGGACGAAGAGGATCTTCCGGCTGCGACAGCGTTTGCCCCCGCCCCAATAGCGCGTTCACCAGCGTGCCATGTGAATTGCCGGCCCCGGCGTGGACGCTCATCCCCGCGGGCTTGTTGACGGCGATGACGTCCTCATCTTCATACAACACTTCCAGAGGAATTGCCTCTGCCTCCGCTCGTAGCGCGGGCCGCTCCTGTGGCACCACCCGGATCACATCGTTCGCATGCACCTTATGCGAGTCCTTTGCCACTTTGCCATTCAGCAGCACCAGTCCTTCCTCGATCAACTCCTGCACGCGGGTCCGCGAAAGCTCCGGACAATGCTGCACCACGACACGGTCCAGCCGTGTTCCAGCCTCCTCCGCCATCACCGAAAAATGGTGTAGTGCCGCTTCAACCACGGGATCACCAAATGGTTTTGATTCCCACCGATTGGAGTCGGCGGTCTCGCGTGACTAGAGCCAGTCCCAAGTACAACGCAGTGGCAGCAATGATGCGATCTGGCATGTCGGGGACAATGCTTCGAGAGACAGTACCAGTGACCGCCGCGACGGCTTCATCCAGGGGTTGCACCAGCATTCCAGAAGACGCCGATGTTACCGCAGACTGCAATCGCTGCAGAGCTTCTAGCGGCAAGCGACCACGTTCGACTAGATATATCGTCTCTACAAGAGAAATCGCAGACACGAATACGGGCTCAGAGTTTGCCAGAGACCTGCGGATGGCCTGTAAAGCGGGCGGAGAAAGTGTCGTCGGACTGTGCAGATACCAAATAGCTGCGTGAGTGTCGAGCACTACGCTCACAACTCGATGTCTCGCGGAAAATTCCCCCACATCTCGCGACGGGCTTCCGCAATGTCTTCTTCAGTTATCTGAATATCCAAGTCCGCCCAGAGCCCCTCAACGCTGCGCAATGCACCCTTCTTTCCCTCTTCTTTATTCAAGGACTCTACAAAATCGAGGACCGCCTTCTGTTTATCGGGCGGCAGGTCGCGCAGTTTCTCGAGGACTTTTCGTTCAATCGTCATGGCTAGCCTTCCGGTAGTATACCCCTTCGGGCAAAACAGGCCTATCGTCACCCATTGCCGACCATCACCTTCGCAATTGCCTAGGTCAGGCTGCCGGACGCCGCCAACTTTCCATACCAGTATCCGGACTCCTTGACGATTCGCCGCTGGTCGCGAAAATCCACGTACACCAAGCCAAACCGCTGCGCAAAACCTTCGGCCCATTCAAAATTGTCCATCAAGCTCCAATGATGATAACCGCGAACGTCCGCTCCATCCTTCATCGCTCGCCCCAAGGCGCTCAAGTACCCGCGCATGAATTCGATCCGCCGCTGATCGGGTATCTTGCCATTCGCTTCCGGCGAATCGAGATACGAGCAGCCGTTCTCCGTAATTTCCAGCACCGGCTTGTTGTACTCTTTCGTGATCCGCATCAATAGTTCGTAGAAGCTGTCCGGCCAAACTTCCCAGGCAAATTGCGTGAGAGGCCCTTCAAACGCATCGAAATTGTGAATGCCCATGGCCGCCTCGGCCGGCCCAACTGGAATCGCGGAGACCATTTGGCGGCGGTAATAGTTGATCCCAAGAAAATCGAATGGCGCTTTGCACAATTCCATGTCGCCGGGCTTAACGCCCATCACCTCATATGGATTTTCTCCGACAAACGCCCTCGGGTACTCGCCCTTCAGCGCGGGATTCACGAACCAAATGTTGCCCAACGCATGAGCACGGTCAGCGGCAGCCTTGTCCTCCGCGCTGGAGGTGGCCGGCTCGCAGTTGGACATACTGAACGCCGTACCGACTCTGAATTTTGGGTTCGCCGCTTTGATCGCGCGAAACGCCTGGCCCTGAGCGATATTCACCACGTGCGTAGCTCGTATCGTCGCTAGAAAGTCTCTGACTGCCGGTGCGTGTGTGCCGTAGGCATATCCCAAAAATGTAAAAACCCAAGGCTCATTGAAGATGCACCAGTCCGTCACGCGATCTCCCAGTGCCCTCGTAACGATCCCGCAGTAATCCGTGAACCGCCCGGCAATGTCCCGGTTGGGCCATCCGCCAGCATCCTGCAAGGCCTGAGGCAGATCCCAGTGATACAAGGTGGCAAGGGGGCGAATATTCGCGTTGTGAAGTTCATCGGCAACTCGCTTGTAATAATCCAAACCCTTGGGATTTGGCTGCCCCGTGCCGTTCGCCTGAATCCGCGGCCAGGAAATCGAAAACCGGTAACTCTTGATGTTCAGTTTCTTCGCCAGTCCCACATCTTCCTTGTAACGATGATAGGAATCACAGGCGACGTCCCCTGTATCCGCTCCCTTGACCTTACCCACCGTATGCGTGAAACGATCCCAGATCGATTCGCCCTTGCCATCCACATTCCACGCCCCCTCGATCTGGTAGGACGCGGTGGCTACGCCCCAGGCAAAGTCCTTTGGGAACTGATATGGCACGAAGACGTTGTGCGTTTCGGGAAACGCGCGCAGCATACGCGCTGAAGCGGGCAGCGCACTCACCGCCGCTACACCAATCATTCCGCCGAGAAAATCTCTGCGAGACATTCCAAACATACGTGGAGCCATGGCCCTTCCTTCCGCCTGACCGCATAACAGACAGTCGTCTTATCAGCTAAGATTTCGCCAGATGCTGCTGGCCGAATAATACATCGAAGACAATCAGTATCGCACCGACAGTGACCGCGGAATCCGCAACGTTGAACGTCGGCCACGGATTGAAGATGTGCCACGGTAAAAAACGTAGCCACACCTGCAGAAAATCGGTCACCGCGCCATGGATGATGCGGTCGGTCACGTTGCCGGTGGCACCTGCCAGGAGTAGGGCCAACCCGGCAGCGCCCGGGGCACTCAGTTGGCGGCTCGCTACGAGCAGCCACGCGATAATTCCGATGATCGCCACAGACCCGAAAATCAGGAGATACCGGACGGTTGTGGACGAGCCGTCCGCGAGAAAACTGAACGCAATGCCAGGATTGTGCGAACGAATAATTTCAATGAAATTGGCTATTACCGTGTGCGGAAAATATCCCTCGGGCCGCGATTCAATCCAAGCCTTGGACGCACGGTCCAGAAAGACCACTCCCAATGTGAGCCAGAGCCACCGCAAGCGGGCAGGAAGAATCATGATGTAAAGGGGGTGGAGGAAATAAAGGAAAAAAAGGATATGAACGACGTCGCGGCCGTTTCTTCTGCTTTACTTCCTTTGCCTGTACATCCTTTACCTCTTCTACTTCCTTTCATAAACCTTTTTCAATCTCCTGAATGGCTTCGCTGCAACGCTCGCAAATCGTGGGATAGCGCGGATTCTCTCCAACGCGGGTCGAGTAATTCCAGCATCGCTCGCACTTTTTGCCATCGGCGCGCTGCACCGTCACTTCCAGGCTCGGCACCGTCTCCGCTTTGAACTCTCCGGCCCCCGCATTAATCAATTCCACTTGCGACACGATGAACAGCCCGGGCAACAGCGGCAAATAGTGTTTCAGCTTGGCCTTCAACTCCAGGTCCGCATTCAGGAGCACCTTTGCCTCTAATCCAGAGTTGATCAGCTTTTTCTCATTACGCGCCACTTCCAGCGCTTTCAGCACTTCGCTCCGAACTCTCCCCAGCAATTCCCAGGTGTCCACTTTGCCGGGCGCGATTCCCGTCCGCAGTTCCGCCTCTTCCGGGAAAAGTGTCATATGGACGCTTTCCCCTTCGCCCACAGTGCTCGGGAAGTATTTCCAGATTTCCTCTGCGGTAAAGACAAGAATCGGCACCGCCAACCGCACCAGCGCACTGGTAATTTTCCATACGGCGGTTTGCGCCGACCGCCGCGACTTGTTGTTTGGAGCCTTGGTATATAAGCGATCCTTGAGCACGTCGTAGTAAAACGCGCTCAAATCCACCACGCAAAAATCGTGAATCGCATGGTAAATCCGGTGAAACTCATACGACGCGTACCACTCTCGGCAACGCTTGACCAAATCCGCTGTCCGGTCGAGCATCCACTGATCCATCTCATCCAGTTGATTGTTCGGCAGCACATCGCGGCTTGGGTCAAAATCATTCAGGTTCCCCAGGGCAAACCGGAATGTATTGCGAATTTTCCTGTAGGCCTCGCTGAGTTGCGTCATCACGCGCTCGCTCATCTTTACATCGGCCTGATATTCCTGGGATGCGACCCACAACCGCAGGAGGTCGGCGCCCCACTTGTCGCAGATCTCCGTCGGCAGTACCACGTTGCCCAACGACTTGGACATCGGCCGGCCCTGCTCGTCGAGCGTCCAACCGTGTGTCACTACTCCGCGGTACGGCGCCTTGTCCCGGACTCCGACGGCGATCAGCAAGGAACTGTGAAACCATCCGCGGTACTGGTCGGGACCTTCCAAATACACATCCGCCGGCCATTCTTTCCCTTTCAACACCGCCAAGTGGGAAGAGCCGGAATCAAACCACACATCCAGAATGTCGTTTTCTTTGCGCCACTTTGTCCCGCCGCAATGGCATTTCGTTCCCGGCGGCAACAACTCTTCCGCCGAGTGTTTGTACCAGGCGTCCGCGCCTTCTTTTTCAAACCACTTCACTACATTGCGCAACGCGCCGAAATCTTCCAGCCGTGTTCCGCAGGCGTCGCAGTAGAAAACGATGATGGGCGTGCCCCAAAAGCGTTGCCGCGAAACGCACCAGTCCGGCCGGTTTTCGATCATTTCGTACATGCGGTCCTGGCCCCATGCAGGAAGCCACTTCACCGTGGGAATCTGCGCCAACGCTTCCTGTCGAAATGTCTCCGTAGCGCCTTTCTTTGCCTGATCCATCTTGATAAACCACTGCTCGGTCGCCCGGAAAATCACTGGATTGTGGCATCGCCAGCAATGAGGGTAGCTATGTTTGTAGGGATGGTTCGCCAGCAACGCTCCACGCTCTCCCAGCAGTTTCACGATGATAGGGTTCGCTGTGAACACATCCTTGCCCTTATATTCCGGCAAGCCTTCCAGATACACTCCGCGATCGTCGAGCGGCGCGTAGATTTCGATCCCATACTTCTGGCCGGTCACAAAGTCATCCGCGCCGTGTCCCGGAGCGGTGTGCACAATTCCACTGCCCTGATCGAGCGTCACATAATCCGCCAGAACTCCGGGTACCTGTATTTGCAGGAATGGATGGTGGAATTTCATACCCTCAAAATCCAGCCCCTGGTACCGCCCCAACTCCTCGGCCTGCTTGATGTCGCAGTCGGATTGCAACGCCGCCACGCGATCCGCCGCCAGCAGCAATTTGCCCTTCTCTGTTTGCACCACCACGTACTCAAAATCGGGATGGAAGGCCAGCGCCCGGTTGTGCGGAATCGTCCACGGTGTCGTCGTCCAGATCACAGCGGAAACATCGGACCCAATCTTCGCGGCCTCACCTGTTCCGCCGCCCACAACCTTGAATGTCACCCAGATCGAGGGGCTGGTGTGATCTTCGTATTCAACTTCCGCCTCCGCCAGCGCGGTGTTGTCGTAGATGCACCAATACACGGGCTTGCGACCGCGATACACGTAGCCCTTCTCCATGAAATCCAGAAACGCACTGGCAATGGTCGCCTCATACTCATGGCTCATGGTTAGGTAAGGGTCATTCCACCGCCCGAACACACCCAAGCGCTGAAAGTCTCGCTTGTGCTGCTCGACATACTTCGTGGCATAGTCCCGGCAACGTTGCCGAAATTCTGCAGGAGGCACTTTGCCTTTCCCGCCGAGTTCCTTTTCGACCTGCGTTTCGATCGGCAAGCCATGGCAATCCCACCCGGGCACGTACGGCGCGTAATGAGCCGCCATGCTCTTCGACTTGACGATCATGTCCTTCAGAATTTTGTTCAGTCCAGTTCCGAGATGAATGGTCCCCGTGGGATAGGGCGGCCCGTCATGAAGAACAAACAGCGGCTTGCCTTCGCGCACCTTCAGAATGCGCTCGTACAGCTTCGACTCTTGCCACGCCGCAAGCTGCTTCGGTTCGTTCTGCGGCAGACTGGCCTTCATGGGAAAGTCCGTCTTCGGCAGGTTCAGGGTCTTCTTCAGTTCCAGTGGTTCGGCCATAGCTCTAGCTTTGTTATGTCCCTTCTAACGCCGCCACTCCCCTGAAGGACCGGGCAAAGGTCGCATACCTCTGTTGTACGGCGGGAAAATGCGGAAAGCTGTGTAACTACGTATGTTACAATACTTCCCGAAGCCGTGTCAGCCGTCGGGCCGCGCAACCTTTCCCGGGTCGCGCGAATCATAACGGTTGGTGCGAACATTCGGCGGCCAATCCGCGTCTAAATGAACAGAGGGACAAAGGTGCCTGGATTCATTAACCTCCTTCCCGATGAAATTAGTAAGCCCAAACGCAAGGGGCCGGAAGAAGTTATCCCGGTGCCGAGTTCGGCGCTGCCAAATTTTGGTACGCCCGACATCCTGATTGCCGATAATTTCTGGTCTAACCTGAAGCAGTTTCTCTTCGAGCGCCCAGTCAAGGTAATCGAGCGCCCCGATGCTCCCTTCACCAAGAATTCCTTCGGCTCGGGGTTAGGCGATAATCTAAAGTTCTTTTTCTCGGCTCCTGCCGCTCCCAAGACTGTTGTGAATAAGCGCCTGGAAGTGGATTGGGGCGGGAATTTCGGTGGCTTTACCGACCGCATCAAGGATTTCTTCAACCCGGCGAAGCAGGCACCTCTGCCTCCGGGAATCAAACCGGTCAAAGTCAAGGACATCTGGTCCAAGGATGAAAATTTCGGCTGGACCCAAGCGATTGCCTTCGCCGTGCACGCCGGCGTAGTGGCCCTTCTAATCACACCGTTCATTATTAGCATGGCGAAACCCATCAAAGCGGTGAACAAGCAACTCGACATGACCCCGCTGGATATTTCGCCGTACATCGCTAAATTGCCAGCAGGCGCGGACAAGGCGGGCGGCGGCGGTGGTGGAGGAGATCGTTCGCCAACGCCTGCAACCAAAGGCAAGGCTCCGCGTTTCAGCATGACCCAATTTACACCGCCAACTGCGGTGATCAAGAATCCGAATCCTAAACTGGCGATGGATCCTACGCTGCTTGGGCCACCGGATTTGAAAGTCGCCAATCCGAATCTCTCCAACTTCGGCGATCCCATGGCAGCCGTTGTGAACATGTCTAATGGGCCCGGAGGTGGCGGCGGCATCGGCTCCGGCGAAGGCGGAGGCATTGGCAGCGGCAGCGGTGGCGGACTTGGTCCGGGTGAAGGCGGCGGTACCGGCGGTGGTGCGTTTCACGCTGGCGTCAACGGTGTCGGCATGCCCAGTTGCTTCTATATGCCGAACCCGCCGTACTCTGAAGAGGCCCGCAAGGCTAAGTACTCTGGCATCGTTTTGGTCGAAGCGATCGTCAATCTTGATGGCCATCTCTCGAATCTCAAGTTGATCAAGAGCCCCGGCCTGGGCCTCGACGAGAACACCATCACCACGTTAAAGACATGGCGCTGTAAGGCGGCAACCGGCGCGGGCGGCAAGCCCGTCCCAACCATCGTCACCTTCGAAGTTAATTTCCGGCTCTACTAACGGATCGCGCCGAGAACCTCGCGCCCTCGCTAGGCAGCAGAGGACATTTCCATTCCATCTCCTTTATTTCTCAGGCAACCTCGCGGCTCGCGCTGAATTCTCACTTACAAGATGTGCAGGGAACGCCGATCTTTATTGGCGTCTTTTCACGGAGGCTCCCCATGACTTCCGCCGCAAATGGTGTTCCGTTCCATTTCGATACGGTCGATCTGTCAGGGCGGAATGGCGGAGCGCAAACCCTTTCGGCCGGAGCTCACGTCGCGATTCTTCTTGTCCTGGTCTTCGCTGTCGCTTCGACACCGGACACCAGCTCCTTCCGTCACGCCACACCTTTGGACCCCATCAGAAAACTGCTCGCTTATGTGCCTCGACTGCAGCCGCAAGCAACCGGTCGCCCGTCCCTTGGAAGCGATGGCAGCGGCGGCGGTCGCGATACCAGACCTCCGCGTTTCGGCAACTTGGCTCCCGGCTCTTCCATACCTCTTGTTCCTCCTCGTCTGACCCACAACGACCATCCGGTCTTGCCAACTCCTCCAGCAGTTTTTGACGCAGACGCGCCGGCAAATGTACCAGTAGTCACAAATCTCGGTTTTCCCTGGATGAACTCGAACACAAATTCCGCCGGCCGCGGCAACGGCCACGGTTTCGGTGATAGCAACGGAGACACCATGGGAAATGGCAGTGGCAGCGGAGCAGGTGAAGGTGATGAGCACGGTCCTTACGCAAATGTAGCCTCCCCTGTCAGTTGCATTTATTGTCCTGAACCGGGATACACCGAGGAAGCCCGAAAGGCCAAACTGCAGGGCAAATTGCTCCTCGAAGTGTTGGTCGGTCCAGATGGCCGACCCACGCAAATCCGCATCCTCCAGGGCCTCGGCTTAGGTTTGGACGAAAAGGCCATTGAAACGCTACGCACTTGGCGTTTTTCGCCCGGTCGAGACGCCGCCAAACGTCCCGTCCCGGGATGGGTCACCGTCGAAACGCGCTTCCAACTCTACTGAGTCATCACGCCTAGCCCGATTGGACAACACCGCGTGCTTTCCGTCTGCCACGCAAAACGAATCTGCTACGATGAGCCACATGCGACATTCCCTAAAAATTGCTTTGGCTCTTGCGTCTATCTCTATTCTTCCGGTTTCCCTGTCCGCCCAAGGCAGCACCGGCGCGATTGATCTGTCCGCCCGCATTACTCCAACCGGCGCCCGACCCGAGCCTGTACGTCAATTCCAGTTCTACGTGCTGACGAAGAGTTATGCGGACATTGTCAAGGAAATCGACGGTCAGGACATTCTGCCTACTCGCGATCAATTCATCGACGGCCTGAAATGTTCTCCGGAACTGAAGACCTGGCTGAAGGCCCACGACATCGTTGACCTGACTGCACCGGACACGGACAAGCTCCTCACCACCGACGACATCATGAACGTTCCTGAGTTCTTTGCCGCTTATCAACGGGCCAACGCCGGAGGGGTCACCAAAGGCCTGCCTACGCCAAAGTATCGCGCGTCCGATAAGGACGCCAATCCCGACAAGTATCAAAAACAGAAAGAGGAGTTTCTCACCTCCACCAGAAAATTCATCGAAACCCATCCCTCCACGGTTCAAGGCATTGAACTCGAACTCACCGGCGTCAATCCCAAACCTGCGTGGGATACCTTGCACATCGAGCACAGACGCAAGGTCGGGCAAATTGCTCCAGAAACCGCGCAACTCAAATATCTTGCAGGAAAAGCGGAGACCGATCTCGATGGGCGGGCCCTGATCACCGGACTCCGACCGGGCAACTACTGGGTCAGCACCTTGGGCATGGATGCCGCGTCAGGAGATCGGCGGCTCATCTGGGACGTGCCAGTCACCGTCAGAGTTGGCCCTGCCACGCACTTGGACTTGAGCAATATCAACGCGACGGACACTCGCCGCTCCACCACACCTTAGGGCATGCACCGGACTTAGGTTATCCTGCAAAATATGGGCACACCCCTGCTGTGGGTCGGCTTCAATCTATTTGTCCTTCTCGCGCTCGCCTTGGATCTCGGTGTCTTTCATCGCAAAGCCCACAAAATCAGAATTCGTGAGGCTGCCTTCTGGAGCGTCGTGTGGATCTCATTAGCTCTGGGCTTCGGTTATTTCGTCTGGCACTGGTTCGGCGCGCAGCGTGGACTGGAGTACTTCACCGGCTACGTCATCGAAAAAGCTCTCAGCATCGACAATCTGTTTGTCTTCCTGGTGATCTTCCGCACCTTCCAGGTGGATGAGCAGGTTCAGCACCGCGTCTTAGCTTGGGGAATACTCGGGGCCCTCGTGATGCGCGGAATGATGATTGCCGCCGGCGCGGCGCTCATCGCGCGGTTCCACTGGATCCTTCCGGCTTTCGGCGTCTTTCTCGTATACACAGGCCTGCACATGCTGTGGAAGCGGGGCAAACAAGTCCATTACGAACAAAACCCGATTTTCCGATTTGCCAGCACTCATCTGCGAGTCAGCCAGGAATATCACGGACCGCGGTTTTTTATCCGCCAAGCCGGACAGCTCTTCGCGACTCCTCTGTTTCTGGTGTTGCTGGTCATTGAAATTACTGACGTCACCTTTGCCGTTGATTCCATCCCCGCCATCTTCGGCATTACGCGGGATGCCTTCGTCGTCTATTCGTCCAACGTTTTTGCCATTCTCGGGCTTCGCGCCCTTTATTTTCTCCTCTCGGATTTACTCCAATACTTGCGCTATCTCGGCTATGGCCTCGCAATGGTTCTGGTGTTTATCGGCGTGAAAATGGTGATTGAACCGTGGTTCCATATCTCGGTGCATGTCTCTCTGGCGGTGGTCGGAGGCATCCTCCTGCTGGCTACACTTATCTCCTTGTGGGTTGGTCCCCGGAAAGACACAGGAAAAATCCAGGCATAGTAGTGATTCGCGAAAGGGATTCGGCTGTTTCGGGCAGGAACTGGATTCCACGTTCGGAAGTCGCAAGCAGCCCGATTCTTACTGCAAAATTTCCGCGGATCCCTGTCTAGGCCGGGATGTTCTATGCCGCGACCACGTCGGCCGGCGCCGCCGCCGCGCCTAGAACCTGCCAGGCCCGAACTACTTCGCCCACGGTCCACGCCTGTGCGATCGCTCCTGCCGGCCTAAAGGGCGCATCGCCGGTATAAATCTCACCGAGCGTACCCAATCCTTGGCTCGAGATGGTTCTTCCCAAGGGCTCAAGAAAGCTCTGCGCCAAGCGCGCATCTCGGTACACGCGATAATGTGCCAGCGCGAACGGCCCGAGCAGCCATCCCCATACCGTTCCCTGGTGATAGGCGGAATCCCGTTCTCGCGGCCCGCCGAAACATTGTCCTTTGTACCCTGGCTCATATGGTCCAAGGGTTCGCAGTCCGTGCGAGGTCAGCAATTGTTCCGCGACGAGATTTACCACGGCCTTCTGCTGAGCGGCGGAGAGCGGGCTCACTGGAAGCGAGAGCGCGAAAATTTGATTGGGCCGCAGCGAGGCATCGTTCTCTCCCGAAGGTGTGTCAATGACGTCATAACAACAGTGCCGCTGTGCGTTCCAGAATTTCTGGAAGCTGCGCATGGCCTTTTCCACCAGCCTCTCGTACCCTTCACCCGGCCTCATCAGTAACCGCGCAAATCCCGCCATGCTATCCAGCGCATTGATCCACAGCGCATTAATCTCCACGGCTTTTCCGGTCCGTGGTGTAACCACCCAGTCACCCACTTTGGCATCCATCCAAGTCAACTGCACGTCCGCGCTTCCCGCATACAACAATCCGTCGGCCGGATCCACTTTGATGTTGTACCGTGTTCCGCTTACGTGTGCATCGATGATTCCCGCGAGCACTGGAAACAGCCTCTGCAGAATCTCCAGTTCCTGCGTGGCCTCGAAATATTGGCGCACCGCCTCGAACAGCCACAAGGTGGCGTCCACGGTGTTGTATGCCGGTGCTTGTCCTGCGTCGGGGAAATTGTTGGGCAGCATCCCCGCATCCACAAAGCGCGTCAGAGAGAGCAGGATTGTACGCGCAATTTCCGATCGGCCCATGGACAAGGTCAGGCCCGGCAACGCGATCATCGTGTCGCGGCCCCAATCGTTGAACCAGTGGTAACCGGCCAAAATGCTGCGGCCGTCCGGTTGATCGGGTATCGCGCGCTGAACAATGAACTGGTCCGCAGCCAGCACAAGCTGCCACAGCCAACTGGGCTCATCGTCGGCAGGCAGCGCGCAGGTCCGCGCGTGTTGCGCTTGCCAGCTATGAAAAAGCTTGACCTCATAATTCGCCTGAGCGGTCAGAGTTTCTTCTTCGTCCAGCGAAGTACTCGCTTCAGTGGTCAAAACGATGGTGGCGCTTTCTCCGGGATAAAGTTGACAATGATACTGCGCCGCATACAAACGATCTTCCTGGTCATCCAAACCACGTTCCTGCTCCGCCGGCAAGGAATAATGGCGGTACCATTCATTTCGCGCCGTCCATGATCCTGACGCACTCTTCAGGTAAAAGGGCGCGGCGTCTTCGAATACCATGACCTTCATCCCAGCTTCCACCGTGTCCACGCGGGGTGCCCACTCCGGACCCTGCGTCGTGTGATGAAAATCCCGGTAGTTCACCAGAACTTTGGCGTCCAACTCAATCGGCTCGCGCCCACGGACCAGGCTGAACTGCACATAGGTAGTGTTCTCGCCTTGTTTCATCCACACGCGCTTTTCCACCAGCGCATCTTCCAGCGCATAGCGCCACACCGGCTTCATCCCTTCCAGATGAAAGCTCTCCACCAGCAGGTAGCCCTTTGGGGATAAAAACCCGCTTTTCCATCGGCTCGTCGCCAGAGAAAAAATGTTACCGAGATACCGGACGGTCTCGTCGAGCCCATTGACCAACATTGTCCGCTTCACTGGTGGCTGCAATGCCGCCACCAACAGTCCGTGGTACCTGCGTGTAGTTGTTCCCGCCACGGTGCCGCTGGCGTAGCCACCCAGTCCGTTGGTCACCAGCCATTCACGGGATTCCGCGATTTCCAGTTCGCCGCAGACTTCCCTGCCGAACTGCACCTCCGCGACAACGGACATGCTCACTCTCCGCTTTGCTCGAGCAATTTGGCCACCAACCCTGTCCAGCCCGTCTGATGATTGGCGCCCAGGCCTGCGCCATTGTCGCCATTGAAGTATTCATAAAACAGAATCAGGTCACGCCAATGTGGATCCTTGTTGAATAAATCATTACCGCCGGTAAACGGCCGCCGGCCATTTTTGTCGCGCAAAAACAACCGCGTCAGCCTTCGGGAAATCTCCGCGGACACTTCCCAAAGGTCCATTTCTTTCTTCGAATACGTTGGACACTCCACCTTGAAGTCTTCGCCGTAATAGTGGTGGAACTTCTGGAGCGATTCGATCAGCAGGTAATTCAAGGGAAACCAGACTGGCCCTCGCCAGTTCGAATTGCCGCCAAAAATCCCGGCTGACGATTCCGCGGGCTCATAATCCACCCGGCTGCTGTGCCCATTCACCTGAACTTCATAGGGATGATCGAGATGGTAGCGGGACAGGGCGCGAACGCCGTGCGGTGACAAGAATTCGGCTTCGTCCAGCATGCGCTTTAAGATCCGCTTCAACTGCTTTCGATTTGCCAGCGACAATTGCCGGCGCACGCCCCGTGGTGAGCGCTGGGTCATTTCGATGTGTTCCGGCACGTCCACATGATTGTCGATGAACCACTGCATGCGCCGTTTGAAACCCGGCAAGCGATCCACCACTTCCGGCTCCAATGTTTCCACGGCAAACAAGGGAATCAGCCCGACCATTGAGCGAATCTTCATGAAATGATCTTCGCCGTTCGGCAAATGCAGCAGGTCATAGTAAAAACCATCCTCGTCATCCCACAACGACCTGCCATCGGACCCGATGTCATTCATCGCGTGCGCGATGTTCACGAAATGCTCGAAAAACTTGCTGGCCACATCTTCATAGGCCATATCGTCCTTGGCCAATTCCAAAGCAATCGCCAGCATGTTGAGGCAAAACATGCCCATCCAGCTGGTGCCGTCTGATTGCTCCAGGTGTCCGCCGGTTGGCAGGGGCGCGGAGCGGTCGAACACACCGATATTGTCCAGCCCGAGAAATCCTCCCTGAAAAATGTTGTGCCCGTCGGGATCCTTTCGATTCACCCACCACGTAAAATTCAACAACAGCTTGTGAAATACCCGCTCCAGAAATTCCCGATCCGCTACGCCGCGCATCCGGCGGTCAATCTTGTAAATGCGCCACGCCGCCCACGCATGTACCGGGGGATTCACATCTCCAAATGCCCATTCATATGCAGGAAGCTGCCCGTTAGGGTGCATGTACCATTCGCGCAGCAGCAGGATCAGCTGGTCTTTTGCGAAATCAGAATCCACAATCGCGAGCGGAATACAATGAAACGCCAAGTCCCACGCGGCGTACCACGGGTATTCCCATTTGTCCGGCATGGACAGCACGTCATCGTTATAAAGGTGCGTCCAATCTTTGTTTCGCCCTTTCCATCGGGCTTCCGGCGGCTCCGGGCCAGCGGGATCGCCTTCCAGCCAAGTTTTGACGTCATAGTGATAAAACTGCTTCGACCACAGCATTCCCGAATACGCCTGGCGCATCACCATGCGCGCGTCTGGCGAAAGACGCTGCGGGATCCGCGAATCGTAGAACTCGTCCGCCTCTTTCTTGCGTTGGCTGAAGACCGCGTCGAAGCCCTCTGCAAAATCTCCCGGCGCCAGCGCCGGGCTGGGCCTATGTTGACCCGCAGCCGCATTACTTCCAATCCATGGCAGCTCCGGATCCATGCTGCCCAAGGGATCCAAATCCGTCAGCCGTAATTTCAGCGTTGCGGATTCTCCCGAGCCAAGACGAAAAACAGAATGGGCGGCCATTTTTGTTCCGGTGAGCGCGGGATTCACCGCTTCTTTATTTCCGTGAATCACATATTCATGAAAAGCGTCTTTCACATACGGCACGCGTTCGCGGTAGTTAAACAACTTGACGTAATTCGTTTCGTTCTCCGTAAACAGTAGCTCCGGCGCGCCCGCAGCCAGAAACCATCTCTTTCCGTACTGCCAGTGTTCGATCTCGGCGCAGACTCCTCCGGGCGGATTTGCTGCCCGGCGAACCACCGGCCGCCGTAAATCTTTTCCCCAGGTCCACGTGTTGCGAAACCACAGCGTAGGCAACAGGTGCAAATCAGCGGCTTCCGGCCCACGATTGTAGGCTGTAATCCTGATCAGAATATCTTCCCAATCGCTCTTCGCATACTCGATGAACAGATCGAAGTAGCGGCTCTCGCGGAATACTCCGGTATCCAGCAGTTCAAACTCCGGCTCGCTCCGTCCTCGCTTTTGGTTTTCCTCAAGCAACAGACGGTAGGGAAACTCCGCTTGCGGGTATTTGTACAGCATCCGCATGTAACTGTGTGTCGGCGTGGAATCCAGATAGAAATACTGTTCCTTCACGTCCTCGCCATGATTGCCTTGGTTGCCCGTCAGCCCGAACAGCCGTTCCTTAAGAATCGGGTCTCGCCCGTTCCACAGCGCCATCGCAAAACAAATCATTTGATGGCGGTCGCTGATTCCTCCGAGGCCGTCTTCACCCCAGCGATATGTTCGCGCGTGTGCGTGTTCGAACGGAAAGAACTCCCACGCCGTTCCCTCTGCGCTATAGTCCTCGCGCACCGTTCCCCATTGCCGCTCGGAGAGGTACGGGCCCCATCGCTTCCAGTGCTTCTTGCGCAGCCTGGCTTCTTCCAGACGGAGGTCTTCAGTGGTCAGCGGTCTGGCCATGGCAGGTCCCTTTCTTGCGAAATAGGGATACATATTCGCATCATTCGGGATGTAAGAACCAGCAGCAACTATGGGAAGGCTCCCCGTCCGTGAGGAGCGCACCTTCGAAGAAATGGGAAGCCGCCGACTGCCAGCTCAATCGATTCACTTGAGGGGATCAGACTGTAGTTCGCGTTGATTTATCAGTCGAGCATCAATAACGGAAAAGCCACTTTGCCGACGCTCACGGATTCAAGTATTGTTCCCACGTACAGAGGCATCTAGGGGGTCCAGCTACCAAGGTTGGGTGTGGAAACCTCGCCCGTTGATGCGTTCCGCCCGTTCAGTCAAGGTTTATCGAAGGACCCTTGCCTGCCAAGTATGATTTTCTCTTTTTCCCACGCTGAGGAGGCGTCATGAATAGAAAGTCCAGTGAATTGGCACTAGTGGCGGTTTCGCTAGTGTGCGTTCTGATCCTGGCTGCTTGTAACTGCGCTCCAACTTTGCGGTATATCACGATCAG
>Ga0074046_10001181_pt1 | contig 24022 bp, 20 predicted proteins | sample BogForMeECP23OM3_FD_94441 | JGI IMG/M metagenome (GOLD analysis project Ga0074046, IMG submission 94441) | Bog forest soil microbial communities from Calvert Island, British Columbia, Canada - Bog Forest MetaG ECP23OM3 | ecosystem: Environmental > Terrestrial > Soil > Wetlands ...
AAAGGAAAAAAGGGAGGATAGGAGCGCACGTGGGGGTAAGCCGTGCGCTTTGGATTTCGGGCAACCTTTATGAATTTATGTGGAATATCGATATCTTGGGGTGTAAGCGATTGGCTTTAAATGGTCGGGCCGGCGGGATTTGAACCCGCGACCTCCTGAACCCCATTCAGGCGCGCTACCAAGCTGCGCTACGGCCCGAACCAAGGTGTTGAGTAGCGGTCCGCAGGCGCTCTGTCGACGGCCTCACCCAACGTCTTACTTGAAGGTCACGTAGCGAGTGTCGGCGCCAATTTGCACGGTTTTCTCAATGACACGGCCGTCGGGCATTCGCGCCCTAAAGAGATGATTGCCGGGCACGAGGAGCGCGCCTGCGATGGGCGTCTCTCCGAGAGCCACGCCATCCACCTCGATGGTGGCCCACGGCGTGGCATTGATGTGCACGGGAACGGGGGCGACCTCAGCGACGCGAGGGGCCGGGGCCGAAGGAGTCGAAGGCTCAGGCTCGACGGATCCCGATGAGGCTGGCCGCTCGCTTTCAGGTTGTGACGCAGGAGGAACATCCAGCTGCTTCGGCGGAGAGGGTTCCGATGCGGTGACACCGATGGGGGCAGCTCCGGTCAACTCGGGAGGGCTTTTGGCGGACGCGGGCGATCCCGCGTCGGGCACAGGTGCAGGGGATGGGACAGCGGGAGCACTGCGCAGGAATGGAATCACCAAGGCGATTGCTCCCGCGAGACCGATCACGGTGATCCAGATCGTCTGCCGATAAAGCCCGCGGGCCGGGGCCTCCGGGGTGGGTGCCCGCTTCGCGACGGGCCGGGGAACGGTAGTACGTCGCGAGGCGGGGAGGGGCGGCGAAGTGCGCTCGCGCGTCTGCGACTCCGCAGGTGGTGTCACTGAAATTGAAGCCGCCTGAGAAGGTGCCAGAGAAGATTCTCGTACCGGGACTGGGGGCTCGCTCCGCGGCTGCGAAGGCAACGGTGTCGCCAAGGGAGGCGTGAGCAGCGACAGGGATTCCTTCTCAGGAGCACTTCTGACCGGACCTCGAGCGACAGGACCGGACGGAGGGGTCACCTCCGGCCGCGTCGCCCGCTCGACGGGGAGGACGTCGCGAGCGCGAAGGCCCGCCGCCGCACGGGCGGCGAGTTCGGCCGTGTCCTCTTGGGTGAGCAGGGCCTGAAGCGCCTCTCTCGGGAGCGCAGCCTCGCCCACACGCAGGAACTCACTCGCCAACGCCTGTACGGCGCGCGGAATTCCGTTTGACCGGCGGAAGATCCGGTCGATCACCTTGGGGTCGAGGCGCCCGCGCTCATCGGAGGACGCCCCTCCCCGCTCAAGGCGCGCTCGGATGTAAAGCGCTGTCTCCGCCGCATTCATCGGGGTCTCTAGGCAGACTCGCTCGACATGCGAGCCAAATCGTGGGATCCACGGCTCAGCGGAAGCATCTTCCATGTCGGCGGCGGCGATCGTGAGCACACCGCCGGATCCCGCTGCAAGGGTTTGAATGCGCTCGGCGGTATCCGGCGGAATGGCGCTTGCGTCGTCGATCAAGAGAGCAAGCGGTGTGCCCGCTTGGGCGAGCCCACGGGCGACCGCGAGAAGGGCCGATTCCGCATCGCCGTTCGGGGGTGCAGACTCACCGAGAAGCCCGAGGATCCAGCTACAGAGTTCTGCCGCTGAGAGCGCAGCGTACGCGATATACACACACCGCACTCGCTCTGCGAGTCGTCGCTCCGCAATACGCAGGAGCAAGGTCTTGCCGATACCCGCGGGCCCCGTGAGGACCACGGGATTCTCTCCGGCAAGAAGCCCACGCTCGAGCGCGGCGAGTGCGCGCTCGGTGGCAGCGCGCGGCATATAGGTCTCGGGATCCGCCGTCATTCCAAACGGGTCGGGAGCGGGAATGCTCACTGGGGAGAATCCGTTTGGGAGGGATCCGCGGGGGGCGCTGCGGTCTCCACCAACCAATCGCGCACCGGGGGCACCGCCTCTGGGAAGTCGATCACCCGCAGGCGCAGAAGAGATCCGGCAGAGAGCACGACGGGTACATCGAGGGGTGGTGTGAGGCCGAGCTCGACCGTTGCGGGTCCCGCATCCGCCCGCATCGGGCGCTCTCCGGCGATGCCCTCCGCCGGCGCGCGGGGCGGACCTGTCGGAGCTCCCACGAGTCGAAATGAAACCGGAGCCGCATCCGTCCGATGCGACACTGAGGTCGGGAACCCGCTCAGGAGCGCGGGGGAGCGCAGACAGGCGGGCACCTGGCCTCCCCCGAGCACCACGAGATCCAGCGTGGCACCCGTCGCAAGGAGCTTCTCCCCGGCCTTGCAGGGATCGTCGCCGCATTTCAGGGCAAAATCCGTGAAGACGACGACGCGTGTGCGCTCGGCGACCTTCTCCACGGCCAGTGCGGTTGCGACGCTATCGAGTGTAGAAGCCAAGGAGGCCTCCGCGACGGGGCTCATCTCCTCTGCGCGGACTGCAAGCACCGCGGCGCGACCGCTTTCGGGTCCAAGGACGAGCGGAGGAGCCTCGCAAGCCGGAGCCCTGGTCCCGAAGGCCACGAGGGTCGCGGGGACATCCGGAGGGATGCTGCGCAGGAGCTGTGCGGCCCCGGCTCGGGCGGCGTCGAGATTGGAGGACTTCCCCCGAACGGCGGCGGCCATGCTCGGGGTCACATCCATCACGACGTCCACCCGTGCGGGGAGGGCTGCCCCAGGCCCGGACGCAAGGCCGCGTGCTACGTCCACTTGGAGCCAGGCGTTCTGCGGCGGGGGTGCGAGGCATCCTGCGACCCCGAGGAGAGCCAGCGCCCCGAGAGGTCCTCTCCAGGGGAGGGGTCTCATCGCGCACCACCGGGCGCCGCCGCGCGCGCCGCATCGAACGCGCGAACGACCTTCGGCGATGTGCTCGTCTGATCGAGGCGCAGACTCGGGTCGGTCTGGAGCGCGCGCTCAAAGCTCGCGCGCGCATCCGCGTCCTTGCCGAGTGCGACCTGCGCCGTGCCTGCGATCACATCGGCTCGCACGCGCCGCTGGCGCAGGGCGGCTTGATTGCCCGTGTGCGGAACGGCCTCTCGCGCCTCCGTAGCCTTCGCGAGCGCTTCCTCGAAGTGGGCTTGGCGAACGAGAGTATCGGCTTCATCGAGAAGCCCGTCGGCGGCGAGCCGATGCTTCTTGGGGGCCGCAAGGGGCGCGGCGCCGGCTGCATGCGGGGCTACGCCAGCGCCTCGTGCCGGCGGCCCAGCCATGGGCTTCGCCGCGTCTGGTCCTCGTGTTGCCAACACCACAATGATCGGGTCATCGAGTCGCCCGAAGGCGGAGGCCACGTCTGGGGCGGCGGCAGAGACTGCGTCCGGCTGGCGCACGACCTCGGGCGCGTGCACGCGCAGGGGAGCGGTTCGCTCCACACCTGCCCGGGCATCTTCACGCTCGGAATCCAAGCATGCGACGTGAAGCCACACCCTATAGGCGTCGCCGGGGGCTACGGGCTCGAGATCGAGCGCCAGAGCCGCCAGCTCCTCGGCACGAAGATGGGCGAAGCGGGTCGAGAACTCATCGCTGGACGACGCCGTGGGAAGTGGGCTCGGTTCCCCAGGCCACGGTTCGCATTCCGCCAGGCTTTCGTGTGCGGCAAATAGCACCGCGCAGAGCGCAAGGGGAAACTGTTGAATCAGGCCGCAAAGCCGCATCCCCGCGATTCTAGAGCAGTCCTTGGAAGTCGGGTGCCTTGACCCCGGCTCTCCGGCCCGCCTACCCTCCGCGAAGTCGCGTTGCGCAGCGGAGGACCTTGGAATGGCCGAGCCGCAGGTGCGAGCGCGGATCCGCCGGATTGTGGTTCGTGTCCACGTCGGCACTGATCTGCTCGCGGCCTCCGATGATCCGCTCTTTCTCGAGCTCCACGGGCCGATCGGCCGCGAGTTTCGTCTGGCGCCGGCGCACGGCAGGGCTCTTCGCCGAGGCGCCGATGATCGATTTGTCCTCGCTGGCGTGGATGACCCCGACACCAACGTGGCCCACCCGGAGCTTAACGATCCGACCTATCCGCCGCTCGACGCCCACGGCATCACGGGCGTAACGTTGCGCAAGGGGCTCGACCCCATCCCCAATGTGCGCGGACACGGCGAGCTTGACGACCGGTTGCAAATCATTGAGGCCGAGGTCGAGATTCACGCGGACGACGAGCCCAAGCCCCGTTGCTATATGAGAACCGGGCCGATCTGGCTCGGCCTCGTCTGCGGACTGCGCGTCGCCCTTCCCGCTGTGGAAAAGGCGTAATGCCGCTGGTCTTGCGCGCGAGCCTCGTGCTCGCGCTCTTGGCCGGCTTCGCCTGCTCGGATGAAACAAAGCCAACCGCCGGCGCCTATTGCAAGATCCCCGAAGAGGGCCAAGCCCCGGCTTGTCTTCAACCCGCACAGCACACCTACGGGGAGTTTTTCAGTGGCCTCGCCCAGAACAGGTTGAGCGACGAAGAAGCCCAGCGGGTGGAGGCGGACGTTGCCCAAGGCGCACAGTCCGAGCGGCCCTACGAGGCGCTCTCGACCCTCGCCTACGGCTACTACCGCCTCGCGCGCGCAGCCTCTTCGCAAGGCGGTGCCGACCCCGAGACCCTGGCTCGCCTTGAACACTGGAATGAGCTTCTCTCGAAGGCATACGCGAGAAGCGAAAAGGACCCGGACTACCGCGAGGCCGTACGACAAGCCGCGATGGACGTAGGGCGACGCACACCGCCCATGGGCCTGCGCTGTACCGATGTGGACGGGAATCCTGCGCGCTGCGACTCGACCGAGGCGGTGGTTCGGGCCATCGGTGAGGTGCGCGACTCGACGGGCGTGCGAGGAGAGATCGGGCGTCTGTTCGACCGAATCTTCGGGACCAGGCCATGAATCAACCGCAGCCGAACCGCTCGCTCTGGCGGCGCATGATCCGCGCGAGCCTGCTCGAGTCGGAGCTCTTCGAGGAAGTGGAGGCCGAGCATCGATCGATCGGGCAGGCGTTCCTCGTGGTGCTCTTTGCCACTGCCGCCGGCGGGCTGGGCAGCGCGCTCGGGGGGCATGGCGTCCGTCACGTCGCCATCGATGTGATGGAGCCGTTCGTCCTGTGGCTTGCGGGCTCTGTGTTCTCGTACATGGTCGGCGCCACGTTCCTGCGCGGCCCCGAAACGGTTACCGATTATGCCGAGGTCTTGCGCACGACTGGCTTTGCCTTCTCGCCGGGAATCTTCCGCCTGCTCGCTGCGGTCCCCCCGCCCCCCTTGGGATTCGCCTTTACCGTCGCCACGGACCTCTGGATGCTGGTGGCGGGGATCATCGCGGTACGCCAAGCGCTCGACTTCACGACCCTGCGAGCGATTGCGACCTTCGGTGTGTCCTACCTGCTCCTGTGGCTCACGCTGAGCGGGCTCCTGATTTCCCTTCCGCTCTAGTGCTCAGACCATCGCGCGGATCGATGCAAGCTCTGCGCGGATGCGGCGGTAGCGGTCACGGTCGTCGACCTCGAGGCCGAGATCGAGCTGCGGCGCCTCGAGTGCTCGGCCCACACCAAGCTCTCGCAGGCGACGGCGTGCTCCGGCAATCGTGAAGCGCTCCTCGTATAGGAGACGCTTAATCAGAAGGATCATCTCAATGTCACGTCGGCGGTACAGACGCTGTTGCGAGCGTGACTTCTGGGGCGCCATCCAACGGAACTCGGACTCCCAGTAACGAAGCACGTAGGGCTTGACACCGGTGATTCGGCTCACCTCGCCGATCCGGTAGTAGAGCTTGCCGTCTTCCGGTGCCGGGAGCCCTGCTGCGATCGCTATGGCCCCTTTGCGCACCCGCCGCACGGGCTTGGCTCCTACGTTCCGGCGCGCCCGCGTCTTGCCGCGTTCCGAGCTCCTACTCGTCGTCGGCGTCATCGTCGTCATCCTCCGCGTCCGGGTCCGCTCCCGCCGCATGGCCCTCGTTGAGGACGTTCTTTAACACGAGACTTGGCTTAAAGGTGAGAACTCTTCGCGCGGCCAACCGAATTTCCTCTCCGGTCTGTGGGTTACGACCCTTGCGCGCGTTCTTCTCGCGGACCACAAAGTTGCCAAAACCAGAGATCTTCACCTTCTCGCCCGCAGCCAGCGTGTCCTTGATGATCGCGAAGACCTTTTCCACGAGCTCCGCCGATTCCTTCTTCGAGAAGCCGACCTTCTCGTAGATGTGCTCGACGATGTCCGCCTTGGTCATCTCTGCCCTCCCCCTGCGAATCCCACCCTCGCACTGCGCGGCCCCGCGCTAGCGCAGTTCCCCGCCAAATCGGTGCGCCAACATCTGCACCACACGATCCGTCATACGCACAATCTCATCGTCCGTAAATGCCCGATCCGGCCGCTGGAAGATCAGCCGAAAGGCAAGGCTGACCTTCCCGTCCGGAATCCCCCCACCCTCATAGCGGTCAAAAATTTCGGCCGACACCAGATGCGGTCCTGCGGTCTTCCGGATGGCCTCAAGGATGTCACCGGCCGGCCGCTCACGGTCGACCAGGACAGCGATGTCCCGTCGCACCGGGGGTTGGTTGGAGACCTCCTGGTAGCGCGGGCGCTCGGGTGCGAGCTCCGCCAGGGCGCGGAGGTCGAGCTCGATCACCGCGCACGGCGGCTCGATCTCGAAGGCGGCCGCAACCTCCGGGTGGAGCTCCCCCACCGAGCCCAGCACCGTCTCGCCCACGCCGATGTCGCTGGCAGCCCCCGGATGCAGGTACGGCTCACCGCTTCCCGAACGAAACCAGGTCGTGTAACCGAGCTCGCGGAGAAGCTGCTCCGCGAGTCCCTTGGCCTCGAAGAAAAGGGGGACGGGTTCGCGGGGCTCCCACAAGCTTGCGCGCTCGCCCTGGGTCACGACGGCGAGCAGCCGAAGCGGCTCATCGGGAAGGGCGGGATCGGAGCCTTCCTGCGAACTCCCCGCCAGGAAGACGCGGGAGACCTCAAAAAGACGCACGCGCTCGACGCGCCGTGCGAGGTTTTGCCGGGTCGCACGAAGGAGCGACGGCAAGAGCGTGCTGCGCAAACGCGAGTCTTCTTCGGAGACCGGATTCAGCACACGCACGGTGCGTCGCCGCGGGTCATCGAGCGAGAGGTCGAGCCGGTCGAGATCGCCCGCGTTCATGAAAGCGAGTGTCATGGTCTCGACGAGACCGGCCGCAGCCAAGGCATCGGCCACGCGGTACCGCAGGACTCGCGCTCGCGAAGCATGCACCGGCCCGACCGGTGCCTCGGGAAGCGTGGGCGAAATCCGCTCATAGCCGTGGATCCTGGCCACCTCCTCCACGAGGTCCTCGGGGAGCGCAAGGTCGGGGCGGTAGCTCGGGGGCGTGCACGCGAGTTGCCCGTCCGCACGGGCGCTCACCTTGATTTCAAGCCGCTCAAGCAGATGACGGACCTCCTCTTCCCCGAGCTTCGTCCCAAGCAAGCGACCGACCCGCGCCGGGTCGAGGACGATCTCCCGCGGCGCCTCCAGCGCGCTCGCACTGCGCACCTCGACGGTCCCTACCGACACCGTCCCGCCGGCAACCTCCGAAACGAGGAGCGCCGCGCGATCCGCAGCGCGCCGGACGCCCTGCGGATCCACTCCCCGTTCGAAGCGATAGGAAGCCTCCGAGCGGATTCCTGTGCGGCGTGCGCTGCGCCGGATGCGAGTGGGGGCGAACTGTGCGCTCTCGAGGAGAAGATCCACGGTTCTCGCGGAGACCTCGGTCTCGGAGCCGCCCATGATGCCTGCGAGCGCGATCGCACGTTCCCGATCGGCGATCACGAGATCCTCGGGGGAAAGCTCGCGTGTCTCTCCATCGAGCGTCACGAGTCTCTCCCCGGCATGAGCGCTGCGCACTTTCACGATCCCTCCCCGGAGTGTCGAGAGATCGAAAGCATGGAGGGGCTGCCCGAGCTCGTGCAAGACGAGGTTCGTCACATCGACCACATTGCTGATCGAGCGCACACCGATCGACTCGAGCCTGCGCCGCAGCCAGTCGGGCGATGGCCCGACGCGTACCCCGCGAACAATCCGCGCGATGTACTGGGGACAGCCGGCCGCATCCTCCACCTCGACCCGCACATGCTCGGCCGAAGGCGGCCCTCCTTCCTTGGGCACACAAGGGGGAACGCGCAACTCCCCGCCGAACAGAGCGCGCACCTCGCGTGCGACACCCAAGATGGAGGCACAGTCGCCACGGTTTGGGGTGAGTTCGAGTTCGAACACGGTGTCGCCCACTGGGATCACGCTTGAGAGGGGGGAACCGATGGGAGCATTCGGGTCGAGCACCAAGATGCCCTCATCTTCCCCGCCAAGGCCGAGCTCTCGTCGCGAGCAGATCATCCCATTCGAGAGGACACCACGGAGCTTGGATCGCTTGAGCACGCTGCCGTCCGGAAGGCGCGTACCAGGAAGGGCGACCGCCACCTTCTGACCCGTAGCTACGTTCGGGGCACCACAGACGATCTCGACCGGCGCGCCGTTCTCGACCTCGGGCCCGAGCTCGACCTGACAAACCGAGAGGCGATCCGCGCCGGGGTGAGGGGAGCGCTCGCGAACCAGGCCGACACGCACCCCGGAAAGGTCGGGTCCGACCCGTTCGATCGAGTCGACAGCAAGACCCGCAAGGGTGAGCCGCTCGGCCAGGGTCGACACCGGCGGCGAGACGGAAGTCCACTCGGCGAGCCAGCCCACGGGCACGCGCATTAGGTCGCCTCCCGCCCGGTGAGACGACTCACAGTTGCTCCAACACGCGCATATCCCCGTCGAAGAGCAAGCGGATGTGCGGAATGCCATGGCGCAGCATGGCCGTTCGGTCGAGGGTCATTCCGAAAGCAAAACCCTGCCATTTTTCGGGGTCGATCTTGCAGTTTCGCAGCACGCTGGGATGGATCATTCCGCAGCCTCCCGCCTCGATCCATCCGGTCTGCGAACAGGTCGCGCATCCCGCCTTGTTGCACAGCAGGCACGCGTAGTCCATCTCCGCGGAGGGCTCGGTGAAGGGGAAGAAGCTCGATCGGAAACGGAGTTCGACCTCCTTTCCCATGAGGAAACTTAGAAATGCGTAGAGGAGCCCCTTCAGATCACCGAAAGTGACGCGGTCGTCGACCCAGAATCCCTCCACCTGATGGAACATCGGGCTGTGCCGGGGCGAGAGGTCGTGCCGGTAGACCCGGCCGGGGGCGATGAAGCGGAAAGGTGGCGTGCGGCCGGTCATGGCACGAATCTGGACCGGGGAGGTGTGGGTGCGCAGAACCCGGCCACCCCCCACATAGAACGTATCGTGTTCGTCCCGCGCGGGGTGATCCGGCGGCATGTTGAGGTCGTCGAAGTTGTACTTCTCGAACTCGACTTCCGGCCCCTCTTCCACCGGGAAGCCAAGGCTCGAAAAGAACTCCACGATGTCGCGCTCCACGCGCGTGATGGGATGGAGGCGACCCCGGGGACCGTGTGCTCCGGGAAGCGTGACATCCAGGCGGCGGCGCTCCAGCGCGCGCTCCTGCGCGCGGCGCTCGAGCGCATGGCGGCGCTCTTCGAGCAGCCCCTCCAGGAACTCTTTGGTGGCGTTCGCGGCAGCGCCGGTCGGGCCCCGCTCCTCTGCCGGGAGCTGGCCGATCCCGCGAAGCACGGCGGAGAGCGATCCCTTCTTGCCAAGCAAGCGCGCGCGAACTTCCTGGAGCGCGCGCAGGTCCTCGGCAGCCGCAACCGCTTTGCGGGCCTCGTCCTCCAGCGCCGCGAGTGTGCGGGCGGAGTCTGCCACGAGTCCTAGGCGGCCTTCCCGCGCGCAATCGCTGCGAGCTCGCCGAACGCCTTGGCGTCGTTCGTTGCGAGATCCGCGAGGATCTTGCGATCGATCTCAACGCCCGCGGCCTTGAGCCCCGAAACGAGCTTGCTGTACGAGAGGCCGTTCTCCCGGGCTGCTGCATTGATTCTGGCGATCCAGAGGCTGCGGAACTGGCGCTTGCGCTGCTTGCGCCCCTTGTACGCATACTTGAGACCCTTCTCCACGGCCTCGCGCGCCGTCTTGAGAAGGTTGCGGCGGCCGCTGTAGTAGCCCTTCGCCGCCTTCAGAATGCGACGCTTGCGCTTGTTTGCGTGCACGCCACGCTTGATTCGAGGCATCGTACTCTCCTTGGCTGCCGCGCTAGTTCGGCAGCATTTGCTTCACTCGCTTCAGATCCGGGCCAGAGATCAGCGTCTCCTTGCGCAGGTGGCGCTTTCGCTTCTTGGATTTCTTCGTGAGGATGTGACTCTTCCCGCTCTTCATTCGCGAGATCTTTCCCGTCCCTGTCCGCTTGAAGCGCTTCGCTGCACCGCGGTGCGTCTTCATCTTCGGCATCTCACTCCTCCGCGGCCAAAGACGCGGAACCGACCGCGCCCATGCCAGCTGTACCCCCGGACTCTGCCGCCGCGGCGGCCGCGGCTCTTGCCGCAGCCTCCTCCGCCTTTCGCGCAGCCTCCGCAGCCTCGCGATTGGGCACGAGAATCATGGACAAGAAGCGCCCCTCCATGCGCGGCGGATTCTCGACCGAGGCGAGGGGACCGAGCATCTCCTTCACCTTGTCGAGCTGCTGCCGGCCCAAGGCGGTGTGCACGATCTCGCGGCCACGGAACATCACCGTGACCTTGACCTTGTCACCCTCCATGAGAAAGCGCCGTGCGTTTCGGAGCTTGAAGTCGAGATCGTGCTGATCCGTTCGAGGTCTCAACTTCACCTCTTTAAGCGATGCGGCGTGCCCCTTGCTCTTTCCCGACTTCTTCTTCTGCTCGTACTTGTACCGCCCGTAGTCCATGATTCGGCAGACCGGAGGGTTCGAGTTCGGCGCGACCTCCACGAGGTCGAGTCCTTCCTCTTCCGCACGTCGTACGGCGTCCTCGGGCGCCATCACGCCGAGTTGCTCGCCGCCCGATCCGATCACCCGCACCTCACGCGCTCGAATGCGCTCGTTGACTCGGGTGGTGTCCTTCTTGACTTCCGCGATGCGAAGTACCTCCTGCGAGACCGGGGTCTAAGCGCGCCGCGTGGCGATCTCGTCGGCCAGCTGCGCTACGAACGCGTCCACGGGGATGGCCGCCAGAGGCTCGTTCGAGCCATGCCGGCGGCGCGGAGTGACCGTCCCATTCGTCTGCTCCTGATCCCCAACCACAACCATTCGCGGGATCTTCTGGATCTCCGCCTCACGAATTTTGAAACCGAGTTTCTCGTTGCGAGCATCGAGCTCCGCACGGATGCCAGCGCTGCGAAGCGCGCTCTCGACCTTGCGGCCGTACTCGATGTGCCGTTCGGATACCGGCAACACGACAGCCTGCACAGGCGCGAGCCAAAGCGGAAAGTCGCCCGCGGTGTGTTCCAAGTAGATCGCGATGAACCGCTCGAGCGACCCCAAGACCGCACGGTGCAGCATGGCGGGCTGGTGCTCCGCGCCATCGCGTCCGACGTAACGCAAGCCGAAGCGTCCCGGCATGGCCATGTCGATCTGCATGGTCGATAGGGTCCAGCTCCGGCCGAGCACGTCCAGGAAGTCGAACTCGACTTTTGGTGCGTAGAACGCAGCCTCGCCGTATTTGATGCCGCACTCGTAGCTAGCCCCGCGTACCGAAGCGATCAGCGCCTGCTCCGCGCGGTCCCACTCGCCCGGATCGCCGAGGAAGCGTTCCGGCCGCGTCGAGACGGAGACCTTGACCCCCGAGATCCCGAGGTCGCGGTAGACCTCAGCCGTCATCGCGAAGAAGCGCTCGATCTCCTGCGGCACCTCTGCCGGCTCGCAGTAGATGTGGGCGTCGTCCTGGGCCATGGCCCGTACGCGGGAGAGCCCTGTGAGCGTACCGCTGCGCTCGTTCCGATGGAGCCGGGAGAACTCGGCGAAGCGAAGCGGGAGATCGCGGTAGGAGCGCTTGCGCGAGAGATAGAGCCGGCAGTGGCCCGGGCAGTTCATGGCCTTTACGCCGAGCTCCTCCCCTTCATCGCCCTCGAACCAGAACATGTCGTCGTGGAACTCGTAGTAGTGGCCGGAGGTCTGGAAGAGTTCGGCGCGAAAGAGTTGCGGCGTCATCACCTCCTGGTAGCCGTACTTCGGATAGAGCGAGCGAACGTAGGCGACAAGCCCATTGTAGAGCGTCATCCCCTTCGGGTGGTAGAAGGGTGAGCCTGGTGCGAGAGCATCGATGTGGAAGAGGTCGAGCTCCTGTCCCAAGCGGCGATGGTCTCGACGCTTCGCCTCCTCGAGGCGCGCGAGGTGCTCGTCGAGCTCCTTTTGCGAGGCGAAGGCTGTCCCGTAGATGCGCTGAAGCATGGGGTTGCGTTCATCCCCACGCCAATAGGCACCGGCCACTTCAAGCAGCTTGAAGGCGCCGATTTGACCGGCGTGCTGGACGTGGGGGCCTCGGCACAAATCGACGAAATCCCCATGTCGAAAGAGCGTAATCGGCTCCCCTTCCGGGATATCGTCGATCCGCGAGACCTTGAGCTCCTCGCCCATGGCACCGAATAAGCGCTTCGCCTCCGCGCGGGAGACCTCTTCTCGCAAGAACGGTGCGTCCTCGGCCAGGATTCGCTTCATCTCGGCCTCGATCCGCTCGAGGTCCTCCGGCGTGAACGGGCCTTCGGTCAAGAAGTCATATTGGAACTTTTCGCTGTGATCCGTCCGACCGACGTCGATCTGCACGGCCGGGAAAAGATGTTTCACCGCGTTGGCCATCACGTGCTCGGCGGAGTGGCGCAGCACCTCACCACCCTGCGGGCTCTTCGCGGTTACGATCTCAAGGGCGACGTCATTGGTGAGCGGGCTGCGCAGATCGACCAAACGCGGCGCCTGCGACGGAGGGGCAGCCAGCGGACGCACGCGCCCTGCCAGCGCGGCACGCGCGAGGCCCTTTCCGATGCGCTCGGCGACAGCGAGAACGGTGGAACCCGCCGGCAGCGTGAGCGTCTTGCCGTCGGGCAGACAAACCGAGATCTCGCTCATGTCCGCGGGAGGTGCATCTGGTTGGAACTACTTGCCTTTGCTGGAGGTCGAGCGTGCCTGTCCGCTCGACCATAGGTTCCGATTGGTAGGCACGGGCGGGGATTGAACCGCAGACCCCCACCCTGTCAACGAAGAGCCGCCATTCGCAAGGGGCTGATTCTGTTTGATTTCAGGGACTTGCGCAACCCCTCGCGGACCGCAATTGAGAGATTCTGGAGCGCAGTTCGCCCAGAGCTACCCCACCCTCCGATCCCTCTCTTTGCTAGGCTGCCCGCCTCCTCCCCCACCTGGTTTTCCGATGGACGCAGCCCTTGCTGCGTGGGGTAAGGGCCACGGGAAGGGGAGCCGTGCCAGCGGACTTGGTCGAGTTCATCGGGTGCGATCGGGGCGCAAACGCTGACGGCACCGGCGTGAACCAGAGCCTCACCACTGGAATCACCGACCCTGGCGGCGTTGCGGTCGACGGTACGCACGTCTACTGGGTAAATGATATTCCCCAGTCACGAGCATAGTCGGCCGCGCGAATCTTGACGGCACAGGCGTAAACCAGAACTTCGTCACCGAAATCTCCAACGGCCTCGGCGACATCGCGGTTGACGGCACGCACATCTACGGGACGGGTACGGGTACGATTCGCCGGGCAAATCTCGACCGAGCGGGCGTGGATCAGAACTTTATCTCGGTGACCGGAGGGAGCTCGGTTTCCATTGCGCTTGCATCTGTACGAGAGCCCGGGACAGGCCTGCTCGTGACGGGAGGGGCGCGCGGCCTCGCCGCGACTCGGCGCAGGCAGAGCGCGCGGTAGTGTCTCCGCGGTCGTCCCCTCCCTTTCGGGTGGCGACGGACCGGGAACGCTCGGATGTGTCGGAAGGTTCAGTGATTTTCGGTTGCTTCGGTGGTAGGCACGGGCGGGATTGAACCGCCGACCCCCACCGTGTCAAGGTGGTGCTCTCCCACTGAGCTACGTGCCTGAAACCCGCCTAAGGTGGCGAACTGAGTAGCGATTGGGCAGGAGGGCGTCAATTGGCCGGCGGCTTCGGAGCGCTTGCCGCGCTGGGCGGCGGCGAAGCAGGCGGGGGAGCGACGGCGATCCGCGCCCGCACGGTATCCCCTTCGGCAGCGACCGTCTCGACGCGCAACTCGGGCGCGAGGAGCGCGGGCAGACCCTGCGCTAATGCGGCTGCGGGCTGTGCCGTCTCGACGTCAAGCACCGCACGACCTCGCGTGAACTCGCGAGGCAATGCGGATTTGGCTCCGGCCCGATCCACCAGGGCGGAACGCACCGTGGCGTACGCTTGAAACGACGGCACGCTTTCAAGGACGAGCGTCAAATGGTGGACCTCTGTGGGTGCGACCGGTGCTTGTGCATCGCTCTTCGGCAGAAGACCTGCCGCGGCAAGGTGCGATTTCACGCGCGTCACATCCACCTGGGCCTCGATCTTTACGGCGTACTCCGTGGGTACCGCGGGGTCGGAGAGGACGCTCCGCGGACCGACGCCCCGATCCTCGGTCACGCGGTAGCGCGCCGTATAGTCGCGAGGGTCCCCGGCGAGGGCCGCTTCGACCCGTGGCCGTGCGGTCACGGGATCGGGGTTCGTGAGGAGGGACAGACCCACCTGCACCACCGCCTCGGTTAGCGCCGCCCGCAACGCCGCCTCTCGCTCCGGTCCTCCCGACCGCGCCCCGGCCTGCGCGGGCACGGCGCCCACGGCCTCGACACTGCGCGTCTCCGCCCCTGCTGCGGTGGCAGCCGCGCACAGCGCCATTGTCAGCGCACTGGCCCGAAGGGTTAGACGCATAGCTCCGTGACGCGGCGCCCGAAGAGTCCATCCAGATCCCCGAGCAGAGCCTCGCTTGGCCGCACGCCGTTGCCGAACGAAAGGATGGTCTCGCTCTCCCCAGGGATCAGCAGGTGGAGCTGAACCGCACACGGCCCGGGGTGGGCTGCGAGAAGATCCTTCAGCGCGGTGAGGCGATCCCGTGTCGCCTCGGTCGCGGTGATGTGGAGCCGCAGCTGGGAAGAGAGCTTCTCCTCTGCGCCCGTGAGCTCCAGCACTTCGCGAACCAGGAGCTTCGGCGACTCGCCACCCTCAAGGGTTCCGGTGAGAAGCAGGGGGGTCACGCTTCCCGCCTCCCCCTGCGCCACCGCGCGCCGGAGCAGTACCGAGAACTGGCCCCACACATCCGGGAAGAGCACAAGATCGAAGGTTCCCTCGAGATCCTCGAGGACGCCGAAGCCCATCAGCTTGCCCTTCTGCGTGCGCGTCTCACGCAGCTGTGTCACCACGCCCCCGATCAGGACGTCGCGTCCGGCTTTGCCTTCGGTGGTTCCCGCGGTGGTGTCACAAAAGCGCGAGAGCTGAGCGGCGTGGGGAGAGAGGGGGTGCCCTGTCACGTAGAAGCCGAGCACCTCCTTCTCGTGCGCGAGGCGCTCGCGATCCGTCCAGAGCGCGACCTGCGGCAGCACGGGCTCGAGCGACTCGCCCCCGCTGCGGGCCCCGAACAGACTCGCTTGCCCGATCTCGCGGTCTCGCTGCGCGGCGGCGCCCGCTTCCAGCGCGGCGTCCAGCCCCGCCCACACTTGGGCCCGGTTGGGATGGAGGCCATCGAAGGCTCCGCACTTCACCAAGCTCTCGACCACACGGCGGTTCACGCGGCGACCGTCCACCCGTCGGCAAAAGTCGACTAGGCTCCCGAAGCGTTCCCCGGTGGCGCGGGCTTCGAGGATCGCCTCGATCGCGCCTTCGCCCACGTTCTTGACGCCCGCGAGACCGAAGCGGATCCCGCCCGCCACCACCGTAAAGTCCCGGGAGGATTCATTGGCGTCCGGTGGCAGGACATCGATTTTGTGTTCCCGGGCGTGGGCGATGTAACGGGCGAGCTTCTCGTCGTTCCCGGTATCGGCGCTCATCAGCGCCGCGAGAAACTCCCGGGGGTGATTCGCCTTCAGGTACGCGGTCTGGTAGGTGATAAGCGCGTACGCGGTGGAGTGTGACTTCGCGAATCCGTACTCCGCGAACTCGGCCATCAGGTCGAAGACCGCATTGGCCTTCTTCTCCTCGATGCGGCGACTCTTGCAGCCGGAGACAAAGCGCTCGCGCTGCTTCGCCATCTCCTCGGGCTTCTTCTTGCCCATGGCGCGACGCAGGAGATCCGCCTCACCCAGGCTGTAGCCGGCGACCTGATTGGCGATCTGCAGCACCTGGTCCTGGTACACAATCACCCCAAGCGTGTCTGCCGTGAGCTCCTCGAGCTCCGGCAGGACATACTCGACCTTGGTGAGGCCGTGCTTGCGAGAGACGTACTCGTCCACCATCCCGGAGCCAAGCGGCCCGGGCCTGTAGAGCGCGACGAGGGGAATAATCTCCTTAAAGCTCCGCGGCTTGAGCTTCACCACGAGCTCCGTCATTCCCGACGATTCCACCTGGAAGACGCCGTCGGTGTCGCCCCGGGAGAGAAGCTCGTAACTCGCTGCGTCGTCGAGGGGGATCTGCTCGATCGAGAACTCAGGGAATCCGCCCTTGCGGATGCGCTCCTCGGCGTCGGCGATGACCGTCAGGGTTTTGAGCCCCAGGAAGTCGAACTTGATGAGGCCGATCCGGTCCACGCACTTCATGTCGAACTGGGTGACCGCGGCCCCGGACTTGGGGTCGCGATAGAGCGGCACGAGCTCAATCAGGGGGCGATCGCCGATCACGACGCCAGCCGCGTGGGTGGAGGCATGACGCGTCAGGCCCTCAAGCCGGCGCGCGATCTCGACCACGCGCTTCACCTGGCCGTCGGCTTCAACCCGCGCACGCAGCTCTCCGGACTGCTCGAGGGCTTCGTCGAGCGTGATTCCCAGGGTCTCGGGGACGAGCTTCGCGATGCGGTCGACGTCGCCGTAGGGAAGGCCGAGCACGCGTCCTACATCCCGAATCGCCGCTCGTGCCTGGAGCTTGCCGAAGGTGATGATCTGCGCCACGCGCTTCTCGTCGTCACCCTTGCCGTCGTATTTGGCGGCGACGTAGCTGATCACCTGATCCCGTCCGCGAATACAGAAGTCGACGTCGATGTCAGGCAGGGAAACGCGCTCGGGATTCAGGAAGCGCTCGAAGATGATGTCGTACTCAATCGGATCGATCCCCGTGATGCCGAGGCCGTAGGCGACGAGGCTGCCCGCCGACGAGCCGCGCCCGGGACCGACGGGAATGCCGCACCTCCGTGCGTAGCCGATGAAGTCCGCCACGATGAGGAAGTAGCCGGCAAAGCCCATGGAGCCGATCACCTGGAGCTCGTGCTCCATGCGCTTTACGTACTCGGCATGCTCCCGCCGGAAGGGCTCTTCCGGCGCATGCCCGAGGCGCCGGCGCAACCCTGACCAGGCCTGTTGTGCGAGCACCGCCTCGCGCGTCTCACCCACAGGCACCTGGAACTCGGGCAGGTGATAGGACCCGAGTTCGAGCTCGAGGTTGCAGCGCTCCGCGATCTCGAGAGTTCCGGCGATGGCCGAGGGATGATCGCGGAACAGCTCCGCCATCTCCTCGCCCGAGCGCACGTAGAATCCTCGGCCGTCGAAACGAAAGCGCTGCGGGTCTTCAAGGGTGGTTGCAGTGCCGATGCAGAGCAGCGCCTCGTGGGGCTCGTGGTCCTCGCTCGTCAGGTAGTGCGCGTCGTTGGTGGCGACGAGGGGGAGTCGCAAATCCACCGCCATCTTGAGCAGCTCCGCATTCACGCGGTCCTGGCCGGCGATGCCATGGCGCTGGAGCTCGAGGTAGTAGCGGCCGTCGAAGATGCGGGAGAACTCCTCCACGAGACGCCAGGCGGTTTCGGGCTGGGCCCCGAGGATGGCGCGCGAGACCAGCGAAGAGAGGCAGCCCGAGGTGGCGATCAGTCCTGCGTTTCGCTCCCGCAGGAGGTCGAGATCGATACGCGGCTTGTAGTAGAAGCCCTCGAGGTAACCCTTCGAGACCAGGTACACCAGGTTGCGATAGCCGACCTCGTCCATCGCGAGCAGCAGGAGGTGTGAAATGGCATCAAAGCCAGACGCGTCTTTCTCGCGCTTTTCCTTCTCAAAACGCGAGCCCGCCGCAACGTACACTTCGCAACCCAGGATCGGCTTCACCCCCGCGCTTCGGGCGGAGTCGTAGAACTCGATCGCACCGAACAGGTTGCCGTGGTCCGTCATGGCGACCGCCGGTTGGCCCAAGGCCTTCACGCGCTCGAAGAGCGGCCGGTGTTTGATGGCTCCGTCCAGGAGCGAGTACTGGGTATGAAGGTGCAGGTGGACAAAGGGGACGTTCGGCACCACCTACTCCCATTCGATGGTGGCCGGAGGCTTCGACGAAACGTCGTACACCACCCGGTTCACGCCCTTCACCTCGTTCGTGATGCGGCTCGAAATGGTCGCCAGGAGCTCGGGGGGGATCCGTGCCCAGTCCGCGGTCATGCCGTCCACGGAGGTCACGCAGCGCAGCGCGACCGCATTCTCGTAGGTCCGCTCGTCCCCCATCACCCCGACGCTCTGCAGGGGAAGGAAGACCGCGAAGGCCTGCCAGATTCGAGCGTACTCGCCAGCACGTCGGAGCTCCTCGAGGAGGATCGCGTCCGCGCGACGGAGGATCGCGAGCCGCTCGAGGGTCACCTCGCCAATCACCCGAATTGCGAGCCCCGGACCCGGGAAGGGGTGGCGGCCGAGGATGGCCGCGGGAAGGCCGAGCTTGCGACCCACCTCTCGCACCTCGTCCTTAAAGAGCTCGCGCAGGGGCTCGATCAGGGCAAGCTGCATCGCCTCAGGGAGACCCCCCACGTTGTGGTGGGTCTTGATCGTCGCCGACGGACCCCGCACAGAAACACTCTCGATCACATCGGGATAGAGCGTGCCTTGGACCAAGAACTTGACGTCACCGAGCTGGCGGGCTTGCTCCTCAAAGACCTGGATGAACTGGTGCCCGATGATCCGCCGCTTGCGCTCGGGATCCACCACACCGTGCAGGGCTGCGAGGAACCGCTGGCTTGCCTCCACGGCGACCAGACGAATGCCGAGGCTCTCGCGGAGAAGCTGCTGGACCTCCTCGGACTCGCGTTCACGCAGGAGACCGTGGTCGACGAAGATACAGACCAGCTGGTCACCGATCGCGCGGTGCACCAAGGCGGCTGCGACGGAGGAGTCGACGCCGCCGGAGAGCGCGCACACCACGCGCGCGGTGCCGACCTTCCGGCGGATGCGTTCGACCGCCTCTTCGGCGAACGCCTCCATGGTCCAGGTCGGCGGACAGCCGCAGATTCCGTGGACGAAGTTCGCATAGATCTCGCTCCCGGACTCCGTGTGGGAGACCTCGGGATGGAACTGGATTCCCCAGATCGGCCGGTCCACGTGGCGAATCGCCGCAAAGGGAGAGCCCTCGCTCGTGGCAAGGACGGTGAAGCCGGGGGGAAGCCGGAGCACGCGGTCGCCGTGGCTCATCCAAACCACGCGCTCGGAACGTCTTTTCGGCCCCGCGAAGAGCGGGTCCTCGCGTTCGAGTTTTAGGAGGGCGCGGCCGTACTCCCTGTGCTCCGCCTTCTCGACCAGGCCCCCGAGCTGCTTCGCGAGGAGCTGAAGCCCGTAACAAATGCCGAGGACAGGCCTCCCGAGCTCAAACAGCGCAGGGTCGACCTCGGGCGATCCCGGATCCAGCACGCTTGCAGGCCCGCCGGAGAGCACGATGCCTGCGGGGTCGAAGGCGCGCACCGCCTCAAGGGGCATGCTGTAGGGGTGGATCTCGCAGTAGACGCTCTGCTCGCGGATCCGGCGCGCGATCAACTGCGTATACTGCGCGCCAAAATCGAGGATCAGAATCCGCGAAGGTTTCACGCTACGAGCCTACTCAATCCAGTAGTTCGGAGCTTCCTTGGTGATGATGACGTCGTGCACGTGACTCTCCTGGAGGCCGGCCGACGAAATCTTCACGAAGCGCGCCTTGGCCCTAAGCTCGGAGAGGTTCGCGGCACCCACGTAGCCCATGCCGGAGCGTACGCCTCCGAGCATCTGGTAGACGCTGTTGGAGAGGCTGCCCCGGTACGGCACTCGGCCTTCGATCCCCTCCGGGACCAATTTGGCGGTGTCGTCAACCTCCGCTTGGAAGTAGCGGTCTCGGCTCCGTCCGCTGCTCATGGCGCCAATCGAGCCCATGCCCCGGTAGATCTTGTAAGAGCGGCCCTGGTAGAGGACGACTTCGCCGGGTGCCTCATCGGTGCCCGCGAAGAGCGAGCCGATCATCACCGTCGAGGCGCCGCCGGCGAGCGCCTTCAAGACGTCCCCGGAGTACTTGATGCCGCCGTCGGAGATCACCGGGATTCCGAAGCGGCTGGCCACTTGGGCGCAGTCGGCAACCGCTGTGAACTGGGGGACGCCGACCCCGGTGACGACGCGTGTCGTGCAGATGGAGCCGGGCCCGACGCCCACTTTCACTGCGGAGACCCCGGCCTTGATGAGCTCCTCGGTCCCCTCGGCAGTTGCGACGTTGCCGCCGATGATCGCGAGCTCCGGGTGGCTGCGCCGCAGCTGCCGCACCATCTCGAGGACGCTCGCGGCGTGGCCGTGGGCAGTGTCCACAACGACGACGTCGACTCCGGCCTCGATCAGCGCCTCGGCGCGCTCCAGCTGATCCCGGCCCACACCCACGGCTGCGCCGCAGCGCAGCCGGCCGAGCGCGTCCTTCGCTGCGTTCGGGAAGCGCTCGTTCTTCTCGATGTCCTTGATCGTGATGAGGCCGCGTAGATTTCCTTCGTGGTCCACCACGAGCAACTTCTCGATGCGATGCTCGTGGAGCAGATCCTTGGCGCGCTCGAGGGTCGTGCCCGGGGGCACGGTCACCAGGTTCTCCTTCGTCATGACCTTGGAGATTTCCTGGTTTTTGTCCTTCACAAAGCGCAGATCGCGGTTGGTGAGAATCCCAACCGCCTTGCCCTCCCGCGTCACGGGGACGCCGGAGATGCGGTAGCGGGCCATGACTTCGAGGGCTTCGTAGATGCGCTGCTCGGGACGCATCGTGATGGGATCGACGATCATGCCCGACTCGGAGCGTTTGACCTTGTCCACCTCCGAGGCCTGCTCCGCAATCGAAAGATTGCGATGCAAAATGCCAATGCCCCCGTTCTGGGCCATGCAGATCGCGGTCTGGTGCTCGGTCACAGTATCCATGGCCGACGAGACCAGGGGCGTGTTGAGCGGGATCTCGCGGGTCAGGAACGTCCGCAGATCCGCGTCCTTGGGCAAGATATCGGAGGCGCCGGGCACGAGGAGGACGTCGTCAAACGTCAGGCCCTCGCGGATGCGGCTATCGGTCATGATGTCTGAGGAAGCTCCGGGCTTTCGTGGGACGACCGAGATGGTCGCGCAGTCTAGAGGTCGCTCTGCGAGCGGTCAACCGCATTCCGTACAAGCGGCTCAAGGCCCGTCCGCAAGAGCGCCGCGGCGTCGCGCGCGATCGCTTCGGCGAGCCGGCACGCCGCGCGGGGGGTGTCCTCGACGAGACGGCGAAAGGTGCTCCGCCGAAGCAAGAGAATGCTGCATGCGCTCTCCGCCACCGCCGAGGCCTCGCGCGGCCCCACCGCCACGAGGGACACTGCGCCTAAGGCAGTCCCTGGGCCCACGCTGCCGAGCTCGCCTGCGCGGCTGCTTTCAAGGCGCACGCGGCCTTCCACGAGAAGGACGAGCCCGCCGCCCTCCTCCTGTTCCCGGAAGAGCACGTCTCCGGGCTCCAGCTCGATCCGTTCGATCCCATCCGCCAGAAGCTCGCGCTCTTCCTCCGAGAGCTCTTCGAACAGCGCGAACCGCTTGAGGTCCATGGCACTCAAGGCAGAATCCTCGCAAGCAGACTGCGCAGCAGGAGCCGGGGTTCTTTCGCACTCTCCAGGGGAACGAGGAAGAGCGACGCCTCATCGAGCAGAGACAAGTTCTCCCGCAGCTCCTCGGGTAGCGCGCGTTCGCCTTTGCGGAGCAGCATGACGTAGAAGGTGCGCGCCCGGGGAAGCGAGCGCAGGGCGTCCGCGGCGCGTTGAATCCGCGCCGCTGCATCCGCCACCGGGGCTTCGAGCAGAAGGACCGAGCCCAGGGCGCGCTGGCCCGCGAGTCGCCAGAGTGGAGCGAGCTCGGGGGCGGCCGGCACGTGGATCAGCTCAATCCCGCATTGTGCGTCCACCGCGATCCGGCCCACGCGCTGGAGGGCGTCCTCGGAACGCGCGTCGCCGCGCTCATCCACGGCGGGGTCGAGCTGAGCACCAGGCAGGCCCCGGAAAAGTCCGAGGAAAGCGCGCATGGCCTCCCGTTGGGAGGCCAGCAGCAGGAGCTTGGCATCCGCGCCCCCGGGCCGGCCGCCGGCGCCATCCGTCCACTCGCGCAGGCGCCTGGCCTGGGCGGCGGTAAAGAGCGCTTCGCTCGGGTGCGCGGTCGTCGTGGAGGGCGTGTGACGGATTTGCACGATCCCGCGCTCGACCAGGGTTTGCAGCGTCCGCAGCACCTGGTAGTCGGGAAAAGAGCAGTGGTCGACGACCTCCTGCACCCGGCCATAGATCTCCAGGAGCAGCAGCACCTCCTGCGTCAGCGGGTGCACAATGTTCGGTAGCTCCGTGCTCTTCACCCGCAGCGAGACCTGCCCGTCAAGCGGCGGGAGCCCGCCGGCTGCGCGCTCCCACTCGTCGAGCTGGCGCATTCCCTCCATGAGGAGCGCCCGGGTGGGCGTCTGGATGCGCACGGCGACCGACACTCGGTTCTGGGTGAACGCGAAGGAACCGCCCTTCCAGGCGAGGAGTCGATAGAGCGCCTTCTCGCCCTCGACCGATCCCACACACGCTTGGACCACATTGCCGTCCTGTACGTAGAGGCGGCCCCTCTCCTCACGCCCGTCGGGGTCCCGGCGCACAAGATCAATCGTCCCGGTCTTGCGGTTTAGATGGAAGAGCTGCAAGAGGTCCGGCAGGGGGATCTGCGCGATCTTGCCCTCGACCTCACGGTCGCCCTCCCCGCTTCGCTCCATGGCCTCGATGCGCGCCTGCTGCGCGCGCATCGCGTCGACCCGCTGGAGCACCTCCTCCGCGGGGGCGGTCGGGGGCAGAAGTTCGTCTGCAAAGGCCGCCGAGCCCGCAAGCCCCGGCTCGCCCAGCACCACCAAGCGGACAGCCTGGGTGCGGGGGTTCGAGCGCAAGATCTCGGCGAGTTTGGGCGCGTCGATGAGAGGGAGCCCCTCGGGCAGGATGAGCACGTCCGGGATTTCTGCCAGCGCCGCCTCGAGCGCGGCCGCGCCGTGGCGCACAACGCGGGCGTCGTAGCCCCGGCCCACGCAGGCCTGCTCCATACGCTTTGCCCGGTCGAGATCGCCGTCAGCGATGAGAACCAGACCACCCTGTGTCGCGCGACGCCGCTTCATGGTGTCACCGGAATACCGAGATCGCGCTGAAGCTGAAAGGCCAGATGCTCGACCAGCACGCGCTCGTCGGTATGAAACACGCCCCCCTGCCCGCCATCTCCCACGCTGTCGCTCACCATCGCGTAGGCCGGGCCCTCGCCGTAGTAGACGACGAAGGCGGCTCGGGTGCCGGCGCGCCGCGGCGAAACACAGGTGAGCGGTGCGCCCGCCAGCGTCTCGCCCAATCCGTCGGCCACCAGCACGACCTCGGTGCGCGGCTGAAGCCCCCGCAGCTTTTCGAAGCCGTCACGCAAGGTCGCCGAGAGGGCCGGACCGGGGGCCAGGAAGAGCAGACCGCGCTCGCGGGGGCGACGGCCCACTTCGTCCAGCAGAAACCGCATCACCTGCTCAGGCAGCGCAGGGGGCACGGTGATGCGGCGATCGAGCAGCGCTTTCACGCTCCCGGTAAAGGTCTGGGACTTGAGTGCCAGGGCGTGAACGAGGCTCCGGCGCTCCTCGTCGATGCGTGCGTCGAGGGCACTATAGAGCGCCTCGAGCTGCGTGCCGTCGGCGGGAAAGCTCGCGGAGGCACTGAGGGCTCGCGCCGGCGAGCCCGCGGAGAGCGGGGCCAGCACGTCTCCATCCTCGAGGCCGTCCCGGATCCTGCGTTTCAGCACCGCTGCACCCAACGCGTCGGT
>Ga0074046_10001183_pt1 | contig 24005 bp, 25 predicted proteins | sample BogForMeECP23OM3_FD_94441 | JGI IMG/M metagenome (GOLD analysis project Ga0074046, IMG submission 94441) | Bog forest soil microbial communities from Calvert Island, British Columbia, Canada - Bog Forest MetaG ECP23OM3 | ecosystem: Environmental > Terrestrial > Soil > Wetlands ...
CCACCGCTGGTGGCGCGAGCAGACGCCGGTCATGCGCCGGGGCAGAATCTTCCCGCGCTCCTGCACGAACTGCGAAAGTATGTCCGCGCGCTTGTAGTCGATGAAGTCCATCTTCTCGACGCAGAACTTGCAGACTTTCTTCTTGCGGAAATACTGGCGCTTGCCACGGCGCGGACCCCCGGGTCCTCCTCCTGGCCCGCCCGGCCCTCCCGGACCGCCTTCACGGCGGCCTCCACCGGGACCACCTTCGCGGCGTCCTCCGCCTCCGCCATGTCCGCCTTCGCGGGCTTCGCGCGGCGCAGTTGGCGCAGCCGGCGCACTGGGCGCAGCGGGGGCCGCGGGTGCGGCGGCTGGCGCGGGCGGCGCGGCTTGCGGTTGTTTCTGTTCCTCTGACATACCTTCCTACCTTTCCGAAGTGGCTCCGGGCCTAGGCAACGGAGCTCCAAACCAAACTCAAAGATTGCCGGCGGCGCATCGCGGCGTTACCGGCATGAATATCCACGCCAGCTCTTATTTGCTGGAAGCGGACTGCTCGGCCGGCGCTGCTTGCGTCGAACGGCGAGGACGCCGCGCGGCGCGCTGTTCGCGCTTCTGCGCCAGTTTCTTCTGGCGCTTCAAATCCTCGTCGAGCCGCACGGTCTGGTACTTGATGACCGCGTCCTGCACGCCCAGCCGGCGCTCCAGCTCATGCACCAGCTCGCCGTGATTCGTGCGTATCTGCTGGTACACGTAAATTCCTTCGCGGTGCTTCATCACCTTATAGGCCAGCTTCCGCGTGCCCCAGTTCTCCGTCTTCTCGATCTTCCCGCCCTTTTCGGCGCAAGCGTGCTCAATCATCGTGAGCACCTTCTTGATTTCCTCTTCCGGCGTGGCCGGACGGATAATGAAGATCAGATCGTACAAACGCTCTTCCATGATGACCTCGTTTTCCTTCTTTTCTAGTTCACCCGATCGCAAGACCGGTCACTTCTCTTCCGCCGGCGGCACCCGCCGGTTGAACTTGTTCATGGCCGCCGCGAGGCCTTGCGTCAACAGCAATTCCAGCGCATCGCCTGCCTCCGCCACCATCTCCGCGGCCACTTCCAGATCGGCTTTTTTCATCGGCCGCAAAACATACGCCGCCAGATCGCTCACCGGATGATCGGGACCGCAGCCCAGCCGAAACCTCGCAAATTCCTGTGTGCCCACGGCGCTGGTTACGCTCTTCGCGCCATTGTGCGTTCCCGGGCTGCCGCGTTCCCCGATGCGGATCATGCCCCACGGCAGATCGCGCTCGTCGAACAGCACCAGCAGGTCCGCGGGCTCCAGTTCATACTTCCCCAGCAACTCGCGAACCGAAATGCCGCTGAGGTTCATGTACGTCAGCGGCTTGGCCAGGATCACTTCCTCCCCGGCCACTTTGCCGCGCCCTACCAGGGCCTTGCCTTCCGGCCTCTCCACACGGATGGACGCGCGATTCGCAATTTCGTCCACCGCCAGAAAACCTAGGTTATGCGGCGTCCACTGATATTCCGGGCCAGGATTGCCAAGGCCAACAATGAGCCGCATGATGTGTCGCGCGAAGCCGTCCAAACAGGGTTACTTCTTCTTTTCCTGTTTTTCGGCGGGCTCGGCGCCTTCCTCGCCTTCCACTTCCTTTTTGCCCTTCTTGATGACTTCCGGCTCGGCCGGCGCCACCGCAACAACCGCCGCTTCCACGGGCTTCTCTTCCTCAACGCGCAGCGCCACCACGTGCGCCAGCACGCTGTTGCCATCGGTGAGCAGCTTGAGCTTGCTCTTGTTGATCGGCAGTTCGTTGGCGCGCAGGCTTTGGTTCAGCATCAGGCCGCTGACGTCCATCCTGAACTCCGTCGGGATGTCCGCGGGCAGGCATTCTACTTCCACTTCGCGCGTCACCACTTCGTAGACGCCACCTTGCACCTTCACGCCCGAAGGCTCGCCGAAGGTGTGCACCGGCACTTTCACCTTCATGCGTACGTCCATCGCCACGCGCAGCAAATCCACATGCAGTAGATTCCCGCTGACGGGATCCACCTGCCAATCCTTCACGATGGCGGGTTCCTTCTTCCCGGCAAGGTCCACCTCAAACAGGGTGTTGTGCCCGGACTCCGACCTCAGGATGGCCGTCAACTGCTTGGCGTTCACGGCGAGCGAGAGTGGGCCTCCCTTTCCGCCGTAAAGTGTAGCGGGCACCTGTCCGGTTACGCGCAAGCGGCGCGCTTCGTTCTTGCCCCGTTCTGCGCGGGGCGCCCCTTCAACGATAATCTGAGCCATGGCTTCTTTCCCTTCCTGGAATCTCCTCCGGCGTTACTCTCCTCCGGAAAAACCTAAATAAACAGCTCGCTGATGGAGGTTTCCTCGTGAATCGAGCGAATGCCGCGTGCGAGCAAACCCGCAACACTCAGGATGGTCACGTTCTTCAGTCTTTTGGCGGCTTCCGAAAGCGGCACGGAATCGGTCGCCACCACTTCGGTGATTCGCGAATGCTCGATGCGCTCCACGGCCGGGCCGGACAACACTGCGTGCGTGCAAGCCGCATAGACCTGCGTAGCGCCTTCGCGCAGCAGCGCCTCGGCGGTCTTTACCAGCGTCCCTCCGGTATCGATGATGTCATCCACGATCAGTGTGCTGCGCCCCTTCACGTCGCCGATCAGGTTCATCACTTCCGTGACATCCAGGTCCACGCGGCGCTTGTCTACGATGGCCAGCGGCGCATCCAGCTTTTTCGCAAACGCCCGCGCACGTTCCACGCCGCCCGCGTCGGGCGAGACCACCGTCAAGTTCGGCAGCTTCTTGTGCCGGAAATATTCCACCAGCACGGGCGAGCCGTACAGGTGATCCACCGGCACGTCGAAATAGCCTTGGATCTGCGGGGCGTGCAGGTCCAGGGTGAGCGCGCGGCTCGCGCCCGCCGTTTCCAGCAGGTCGGCCACCAGCTTCGCGGATATGGGAACGCGCGGCTTGTCCTTGCGGTCCTGGCGAGCGTAGCAGTAATACGGCAGCACCGCGGTGATGCGCCACGCCGAAGCGCGCTTAAACGCATCAATCATCAACAGCAACTCGAGCAGGTGGTTGTCCACCGGATAACAACACGGCTGCACCACAAACACATCGGCGCCCCGCACGTTCTCGAGCACCTGAAAATAAATCTCGCCGTCGCTGAACCGGCCCAGCAGCGCCCGGCCCAGCGGCACATCCAGATGCTTGCAGATCGCCTCCGCCAGCGCTGGATTGGCAGTCCCCGCAAAAATCTTGAATCGCTCGTCGTTCACGCCGCGCTCACTCCGGTCACCGCTCTGCGGTGACGCGTCTCACGAAAAATGGCCCGGACTGGGCAATGTGAAATGAGGAACGGGAAGTCAGAAAGCGGAGCAACGCTGCGGATCAACCGGCCCAGGCGCCTTTCGTCAAGCGCTGATACCTGGCCCGCGAGAGTGTCTCGCAGACGAAGGCCTGGTCGTGCGGAAATCCGGCAACGGCTCGGCGCGCCTTTGCTGGGCTCGGGAACACTCCAAACACCGCCGAACCGCTACCCGCCAGCAAGGCTTCTGACGCCCCTCCACGGAGCAACCCCCGCTTGATTTGCGCAAGCCGGGGATGACGCTGGAAGACCGCCGCTTCGAAATCGTTCCAAAGGCTCTCTTCCTGCGCGCTCCAACACGGAGCACAGAACCTAAACAGTTTATGGTTCGCCTCCGATTTTGTCAACGCAGCCAGTTCCGGCGCATGCAGCCAGCGGTAGGCATCCGGTGTCGGCACGTGGATCTCTTTCGGCGAAACAATGAGCAGCGCGCGCTTCTTGCGGTCCGGCAGAGGATAGATTTCGTCGCCCTTGCTCACGCCCAGCGCGCGCCCACCAAACAGAAAGAATGGCACATCCGCGCCAAGCTCCGCGGCGATTTTCAGCAGCCGCACCGGCTCAATTCGCTTGCGCGTGAATTGCAGGTACCCCAGAAGCGCCGCCGCGGCGTCGCTTGACCCGCCGCCCAGCCCGCGGCCCGCGGGGATATTTTTTTGCAGTGTAATTTCCACGCCCGGGCGGATCCTCAGTTCCCGCCGCAGGGCATCCACCGCGCGGTACACCAGATTCTTCTCCGCGGCTTCCCGGGAAAGAACCTCGTTCCCGCGGATTAGCAGCGAAATCCCCGCCTGGCGGGAAGGCCGGAAGCGCAGCGTGTCGTGGAGGGAAACCGTCTGAAATATAGTGCGCAGTTCATGGTAGCCATCGGCGCGTTTGCCGAGGATTTCAAGGCGCAGATTGATCTTTGCGTACGCCGGAATACGGACTTCGCGCATGCGATGGTCTCAGGGTTTCGAATCGGCCGGAGGCGATTTTTGCGCCACGCGGTGCTTCACTTGGCCCAGTTTCTTTTCGAGTTCCGCGACTTTGTCGCTCTCCAGATCGGCGGGGAGCGCGCGCCGCCATTCGCCCAGCGACTTTTCCCATTCCGCTGCCGCCAGATCCATGCGCCCCTGCTTGGCGTAAACGTCGCCCAGATGCGTGCGGATCGTGGGGTCGTGGGGCTCGCGCTCCGCGGCCTTGCGCAGCGCCGCCTCGGCATCCTCAATTTTGTTCTGCTTGAAGTAGGTCCACCCAAGGCTGTCAAGATACGCGCCGTTGAAGGGCTCCTGATCCAGAGCGCGCTGAATCATGTCGCGTGCTTCGTCGAGGCGCAAGCCGCGGTCGGCCAGCATGTAGCCGTAATAGTTGAGCGCCTCCGGATTCTTGGGATTCACCGCCAGCACTTTCTTGAACTGCTCTTCTGCCTTGTCGTACTGCTTCTGGCGTTCATAAATCGCGCCCAGCAGGAACCACGTCATCTCATTCTCGCGCGGCTCGCCCGGAAGGGCCTCGGCCTTGCGCGCCATCTCTTCCGCTTCCTGGTAACGGTGGCTGCGTTCGTAGATCTGCGAAATATTCAAATACAGTTCGCGATCCGCGGCCGTGCCCTTCAAATTCGCCTGCAGCAGCTTCGCGCCCTCGTCGGCCTGCTGGTTTTCGCCGAGCAGCAAGGCATAGGTGGCCCGCACGGCCGCGTCCGTCGGATATTTCGCCAGCGCTTCTTTTCCGGTCTGCAGGGCCTTCGGCAAATCCTTCGCCTGCCGGCAGGTTTCCATGATCAGCATGCGCGCGCGGCGGTCTTCCTCTTCGCCCAGGCGGCCCAGTTCCTGAAAGGTGTAGATGGCCGCCTGATAGTTGTTCGTGTCGCGGTAGAGTCCGCCAAGTTGCTGATAAAGGATGGCCAGCTCGCGGCGGCGCGAAGGGAGCACCGTGGACTGCGTCTTGAGTCCGGTTACGGCATCGGAAAGCACGCGAATGGCATCCTCAAAGCGGCCCTGCGCTTCGTAGATCATCGCCTCGTTGTACATCACCTCGACGGTGCCGGGAGCGTATTGCCGCGCTTTGACGATGCTTTCTTCCGCCTTGTCCAGTTGGTGCAGTTCGCGATAAATCTGCGCCATCCGCATGTACACGTCCGCATCATCGGGCATCAGATCGGCCAGCTTCTGATACACGGAGAGCGCATCGGGATATTTCTCCTCGGAAAGAAGCGTCTGGCCGAGGCCACGCAAATGCCCAAGTTCCGCGGGATCGAGATCCACGGCCTTCCGGTAGGCCTTTTCGGCCTTGCCGTATTCGTGCGTTTGCGTGTACGCATCGCCGAGGAGATCGTAGAGCGTTGCGGAAGGCGAGCGGGAAATCATGCCCTCCAGAAGCGCGATCGACTCTTCGGATTTGTTCTCGTCCAGATAGAGCTGCGTAAGCTGCTCGACGGCCGCTTCATTCTCCGGATCATCCTTCAACATGCCGAGCAGCACCTTTTCGGCTTTGTCCGGCTCGTTGTGCAGGCGGTAGAGACGCGCCAGCCACAAGGCGGCTTCCTGATCCGTCGGATCCAGGCGGTGGACCTCGCTGTATTCAGCGATGGCTTTGCTCACCATTTCCGTTTGCACGCCGGAGCCGTTGATATCGCCTAGGCTGCGCAGGTAAATGCGCGCCAGCAGGCGGTGCGTGGCTAAATCGTTGGGATCGCGCTTCAGGATGTCGTTGGCTTCGACCATGGCGTCATGCACGCGCTGCGCCTTCCAGTACATCTCCGCCAGGCGCTCGCCGATGATCGGGGATTCCGGGTCGATGGCGTAGGCCTTCTTATAGGCCTCGATGGCTTTGCTGGCCAACTCGTTTTGGCTGGTCAGCTCATACTGCTGCTCGTAAATATGGCCAAGCGCAAAATTGTAGTAAGCCTCTGCGCGGGGAGAGAGTTTCTCCTGGGCGGGTGGAGCCGACGGGGAGGGTGACTGCGCCAGCGCCGCCACGCCGCCGAGCGCGGCGACAATGAGGGTGAAGGCAATGCGCTTGAGCTTCATAGAAAGTCCCGGAGAAGTCAGTATCCCATGCGCGGGAAACGCGGTCAAAAGCGAAAAGGTGGGCGTTTCGATGGCCGGCAGCAGGACCCAGAAGTAAGATGCGGGGCGGCCAAAAAGGGTTGAAGAGGGGGTTGCTATCCTACCGTATTTCTGCAATAATCGAAATATGAGGAAGCCCGATCCCTTGCTCGTCACCCGCTGCGCCGACCGCTTTGCCGCTCTCGGCGCCGAGCCCCGTCTCCAGATCGTTCGTTTGCTTCTCTCCGCGCACCCCACCGGAATGGTCGTCGGCGAGGTGCAAGAGGAGCTGGGGATTCCCGCTTCCACGCTGTCGCATCACCTGGAAAAGCTGCGGCAAGTGGGACTGGTTTCCGTGCGCCGCGCCGGCACATTCCTCCGGTACACGGCGAACACCGATGCGCTTCGCGAGGTGCTGGGGTTTTTGTACGAGGAGTGCTGCACGCGCAATCGCGCCGTCCCCGCGGAATCGATTGTGCAAATTTCGCGATAAAAGGAAGGTAAGGTCATGAGCAATATTCAGGATGCAGTAAAAGAAAAATACGGCGCGGCCGCAAAACAGGTAGCTGCCGGTAAAACCGCGTGCTGCGGAGGTGGCGCGGAGCTGAGCGGCTGCGATCCCATCACGCGCAATTTGTATGACGCCTCGGAGAAGGCCGCGCTGCCTGCGGACGCCGTGGCGGCTTCGCTGGGCTGCGGCAATCCCACCGCTCTGGCGCAATTGCAACCGGGAGAAACGGTGCTGGATCTGGGCTCCGGAGGCGGCATTGATGTGCTGCTCTCGGCCAAGCGTGTTGGACCCACCGGCAAAGCGTATGGTCTGGACATGACCGATGAGATGCTCTCTCTGGCTCGCGAGAACCAGAAAAAGGCCGGGGCGCAGAACGTGGAATTCCTGAAAGGCGCCATCGAGAACATTCCTCTGCCGGACAACACTGTGGACGTCATCATCTCCAATTGCGTGATCAATCTTTCCGGAGACAAGGACCGCGTCCTGCGCGAGGCCTTCCGCGTCTTGAAACCCGGCGGGCGACTTGCCGTTTCTGATGTGGTTATCCGCGGCGAAGTGCCTCCAGAAATTCGCAAGAGCATGGAATTGTGGGTAGGCTGCATGGCTGGCGCGCTGCAGGAATCGGAATACTGCGAGAAACTGGCCACCGCCGGGTTCCAGTCCATCACTGTGGAGCCCACGCGCGTTTATCGGGCGGATGAAGCCTACGAGTTTTTAGTGGCCGCGGGCCTGGACCCTGCCGTTGTGGGACCGAAGATAGAGGACAAGTTCATGAGCGCCTTCATCCGCGCCAGCAAACCCGTGCAAGCCTCATGCGATTGTCCACCAGGGTGCGTTGACCTTCCCTGCTGCAACTGAGATGACTAACATGCGCTCACCTTATCACGTGCTTTTTCTGTGCACCGGAAATTCCGCGCGCTCCATCCTGGCCGAAGCAATCTTGAATCACCGGGGCAAGCCCAATTTCCGCGCCTTCAGCGCAGGCAGTCATCCCACAGGGCGCATCAATCCGTTTGCGCTAAAGCAATTGGAGATCGCCGGCTTATCCGTGGAGGGTCTGCGCAGCAAAAGCTGGGACGAATTTGCCAAACCGGGCGCCCCGCAGATGAATTTTGTTTTTACGGTTTGCGACAATGCCGCGGCGGAGGTTTGTCCCGTGTGGCCCGGCCAGCCGGTCACCGCGCATTGGGGCGTTCCCGACCCGGCTGCGGTGGTGGGAACCGCTGAACAGATGGAGCGAGCGTTCCGCGACGCCTTTGTGACTTTAGACCGCCGCATCGCCCTATTCCTAAGCCTGCCACTCGCCAGCCTCAGCGCGCTAGCACTCAAAAAAGAAGTCACCCGCATCGGCCTGCAATAGTCGGCCGGCCATCGCCATTGCCTGACTTACATCCGCTCTTGCGGCACAGTCACTCCTGACTGTGCTCTTGGGTTTGCTTATGCGCTTGCAGTCATTGCAGTTCTTCAGTGCAAAAAGTGCCGCATGCTCGTAAACACCATCGCCAATCCGAGCCGGTCAGCCGCGGCGATCACATCCACATCTTTGATCGAACCGCCCGGCTGAATCACCGCCGTCGCGCCCGCCTTGGCCGCCTCTTCAACGCCATCCGGAAATGGGAAGAACGCATCGGAAGCCACCACGCTGCCCAGCAGAGATTTTTGCGCCTTGGACACGGCAATTTTCACGGAGTCCACACGGCTCATCTGGCCGGCTCCCACGCCAAGCGTGGCGCCCTCTTTCGCAAACACAATCGCGTTGGACTTCACGTGCTTGCAGACTTTCCAGGCAAACCGCAAATCCGCCAGCTCTTTTTCGGTGGGAGCGCGCTTGGTGACCACCTTCAATTCCCCTCCCTGCAAACTGCCCAGGTCCGGCTGCTGCACCAGCACGCCGCCCAGAATGCGCTTCAATTGCAGTTCCTTGTCGGGCTCAAACCCGCCCTGCGGCAGAACCAGCAGGCGCAGGTTCTTCTTGGCGGCGAAAATCTCCAGCGCGCGATTCGCAAAGCCCGGCGCAACGATGCATTCCACGAACAACTTGGCCACTTGTTCCGCGGTCACCACATCCACAATGTGATTGAACGCCAGCACCCCGCCAAACGACGAAACGGGATCGCAGGCGTACGCCTTCACGTAGGCATCCAGCAACGATTTCTGTTCCGCCGCGCCGCAGGGATTGTTGTGCTTGATGATCACCGCCGCGGGACCTTCGAATTCCGCCACCAGGCTGCGCGCCGCTTCCAGGTCAACGTAGTTGTTGTAGGAAAGCTCTTTGCCCTGCAGTTGCTTCGCCGCAGCCAATCCTTCCGCCGGCCGTCCGGCAGGCACATACAAAGCCGCCGCCTGGTGCGGGTTTTCGCCGTAGCGAAGTTCCTGCTTGCGCCGCAGCGCCAGGTGCACGCGCTCGGGCAGCTTGGCCCGGGGCGCGACTTCCAATTTGTCGCTGAGATCCGAGAGCCGCTCGAGTTCCGTGGTGATCAAGCCGTCGTAACGCGAAGTTGCGGCAAACACCTTCCGCGCAAGTTCGATTCGCGTCGCTAGCGTCGTATCGCCCGAACTCTCGAGCTCGCCGGCCACGCGCTCGTAGTCCGCGGGATCCGCCACCACAGCCACACTTTCAAAATTTTTCGCCGCCGAACGAAGCATCGTCGGTCCGCCAATATCAATGTTTTCGATGAGTTCCTCGGCAGTGATGTACCCGCGCGCGGCCGTGGCCTCAAACGGATAGAGATTCACCACGACGAGATCGATCGGCGCGATGCCGTGCTCCTTCGCCTGCTTTTGATCCTCCGCGTGATGGCGGCGGTAGAGCAGCCCGCCGTGCACTTTCGGATGCAGCGTTTTCACGCGCCCGCCCAGCATCTCGGGCCAGCCGGTGAACTCGGCAACGTCCTTGACGGGAATGCCCTCTTCGCGCAGCAGCTTGGCCGTGCCGCCCGTCGAGAGCAGCTCAATCTTCAGCGCCGCCAGCCTCCTGGCAAACTCCACGATGCCGGTCTTGTCGTATACGCTGAGCAGCGCGCGCTCCACGCCCATGTCATCCTCCGCTGATGAATAGAACTTCTTAGTGTACGCGGAGGGACGGAGTTTCGGAAAGCTGCCGCCTGTGGGAAAAATGATCGCAAGTCGGAATTGACGCCGCGGGATTACGACTTCACGAGGGCTTTCAGCTTGACCTGGCCGTCCACCACCTCCACGACGTATTCGACGTCGCGGCAGTTCTTCCTTTCCTGGAGGTCCTTGGTCTTCTTGCGCACGAATTCCTTGAACCCAGCCTTGTTGAGCTTGGAGGTCTCTTCGCCGGCATTTTGTTTGGCCTGCAGAAAGGCCGCGTAGAGTTGATCGACTTTTTCGGTTTCCTTCTCCGGCTCCGAACAGACCACGCGAAACGCCTGCGCTTCCGCGGCGCCCGCAACAGGAGCCGCCTTCGTTGGTTCGGCCTGCGTCTTGGCACGTTCGGCCTCGATGGCCTTCGCGGCGGCGCCAAAGTGGCGCTGGACTTTTCCTTCTTCGCGCTGCGCCATGCGTTTCCGGAAAATGTCCTTATATTTTGCGTACGTTTGCGCCAGGTTGTTGAAGCGGAAGCGCTGCCCGTACTTCAGATCCCCGCCGCGTTCCGCGTACCGCTTCAACAGCAATTCGAGACGCCATTCGATTTCGCTGGGCGGGCGCTTCCGGCCGCCCCCGAAGAAGGCGTCGTACTCGATCTTCAGTTGCCGGATATCGCGCTCAAGTTGCGCCAGATCTTCGTCGATAGTGGCCATGGAGCGAGTCTCCTCGAACCCCCATGCTAGGTGCGTAGCGCGCAAGCGTCAACCGGGAAGCGTGGGGGCGCTGCCGATCAAACACCGGGCGCCAGGGCAACCGGCAGGCCTTTCGGGCAGCAGGCCGATTGCGGCCGCAATCCCCGCTGTGCTCAAATGTCGCCATGGCCTCGCGTACCAAACCGACGCTTTCCCCCCAGCAGGCGGCGCTCCTTCGCCGCGTGCCTTCGGTGGATGAATTGCTCCTCCGCCCCGGCCTCGTATCACTCTGTCACGAGGTGGAGCGCAGCTTCGTGGTGGAAACGACCCGCGCGGTCCTGGAAGGATTGCGGCGCGAGATCACTTGCGAGGAAGCGCTAACCGATGAGGTTCTGAACCCCGTTGCCATCGAACAACGCATCGTGAATGCCATGCAGAAAGAATTCGCTCCGTCCCTGCAGCCGGTGATCAACGCCTCTGGCGTGATTCTGCACACGAATCTCGGCCGCGCGCCTCTTTCCGCGCTCGTGGTGGAGGAGATTCGCCGCTCGGCGACGCAGTACTCGAATCTGGAATACGATCTGGAAGCCGGAGCGCGCGGGAAACGCGACGTGCACACGGCGCGGCTGATCGAGCGCCTGACCGGTGCGGAATCCGCGATCGTCGTAAACAATTGCGCGGCAGCCGTGCTGCTGGCACTCGCGGCGCTGGCTCGTGGCGGCGAGGTCATCGTCTCCCGCGGCGAATTGATCGAAATCGGCGATGGCTTTCGCATCCCGGAAATCATGGAGCAGAGCGGCGCGATCTTGCGCGAGGTGGGTACGACGAACCGCACGCGCCTCGCCGACTACGAAAACGCCATCAACGAAAAAACCCGCCTGCTTCTCCGCGTGCATCCTTCGAATTTCACGGTGACCGGATTCACGGAAAAGCCCGAAGTGGCGGACTTGATCGCGCTCGGCGCGCGCACCGGTTTGCCCGTCGTGGAGGACCTGGGATCGGGATGCCTCGTTGATCTTTCTCCCAGCGGCGTCACGGAACCCACCGTGCGCGAAAGTATCGCTGCGGGATTTTCGTTGGTGCTCTTCAGCGCGGACAAATTGCTGGGCGGGCCGCAAGCTGGCATCATCGCCGGGAAAAAGGAACTTGTCGCGAAGCTGCGGCGCCATCCGCTCTTCCGTGCCTTGCGCGTGGACAAACTGACCATTGCGGCGCTGGGGGTCACCCTGCGCGCATATCTCCGCGGCGCGTGGAACGACATCCCCGCGCAACGCATGATCCGCCTGCCGCTCGAGGAAATTACCGCGCGCACGAAGAAATTCCACGACGCTCTCCAGCCACAAGCCGCCGCGTCGGACACCGCAATCGAAATCGCGGATGGCAGTTCGCTGGTTGGTGGCGGCTCCACTCCCGCGCAATCGTTGCCGACCAAGGTGCTCTGCATCGCCAGCGCTCGTCATTCGGCGGCGCAACTCGAAGCGCGCTTGCGGCAGCCACCCGCTGGAATTCCCGTGATAGCGCGCATCGAAGACGATCGACTGTTGCTAGACCTGCGCACGGTCTTTCCGGAGCAGGAGCCGGCGCTGCTGCAATCTCTAGTTGTCGCTTTGCATTAATCATCGCCATACTTTGCCCATATTCTCTTTTCAGGTCGCCAAAAATCGTCTCCTCGCGGTGCAAAAGCCGCTGCCTCGGCTGCGCCCGGGTTGGGCTCTCATCCGCGTGCGGCTCGCGGGAATCTGCAATACCGACGTGGAAATCCTGCGCGGCTATCACCAGTTTCGCGGCACGCCGGGGCATGAATTTGTCGGCGAAGTCGTGGAGGTTGCGGGCGTCTCCGCCAAAACACGAAAGCGCTGGATGGGCAAGCGCGTGGCAGGCGAAATCAATGTGGCCTGCTCCGCCTATGGCTACAAGCCGCTGTGCGCGTTCTGCCGGCGCGGCTTGAAGACGCATTGTACCCGGCGCACGGTGCTGGGCATCGTTGCGCACGACGGCGCGTTTGCGGAATATCTCGCCCTGCCGCTGGAAAATCTCCACGTCGTACCGAAAAACGTGAGTGACGCGAAAGCCGTATTCATTGAGCCGCTCGCCGCCGCGTGCCAGATCCTCGATCAATTGGATATTCGAAAATTTCCCATCGCCGCGGTCCTCGGCGACGGCAAGCTGGCGCAGCTCATCGCCCTCGTTTTGCAGGCCGCGGGCACGCGCGTCGTTCTTTACGGCAAACATACAAACAAGCTGGCGTATGCAAGCAAGGCAGGTATCGCCACAAAGAAAGTCCGCGGCGACGCTGGCGATTTGCGGCGTGTGAAGGAGAATTATCGTCTCGTCGTCGAAGCTACTGGCTCAGCCACCGGCCTGACGCTCGCGCAACACATGACCGAACAACGCGGCACGCTGCTGCTGAAATCCACCTTCCACGGCGCCGCACCCGTGGAAACCTGGCCCATCGTGGTGAAAGAAATCACCGTCGTCGGTTCGCGCTGTGGCCCCTTCGCCAAAGCCATCGCGCTGCTGCGTTCCGGCAAAGTAGACCCCATGCCGCTCATCTCGCGCACCTTCCCGCTGCAAGACGCGCCCCAAGCCATCGCCTACGCCCAACGATCCGGTGTCCTGAAAGTCCTTCTCGCCGCCTCATCACAGAATTAGGGCAACTTGTGTCCACGGGAGGTTCCACGACTCCAGGATTTGTTTAGGGGAGAGAGCCTACAGCCGATTGATGCACGACGCGACGCAGGCCGCGCCGAATCCGTTGTCAATATTCACCACGGTCACGTTGGAAGCGCATGAGTTCAGCATTCCCAGCAGCGCCGCCACGCCGCCGAAGCTCGCGCCATAACCCGCGCTAGTTGGCACGGCAATCACCGGCACGCCAACAAGCCCGCCCACCACGCTCGGCAGCGCGCCTTCCATGCCCGCGATACAAATGATCACGCGCGCTTTCGTCAGAAGCTCCCGGTGCTCCAGCAACCGGTGAATCCCCGCCACGCCCACGTCGAAAAGCTGCTCCACGCGGTTGCCCATCAACCGCGCCGTCAAAACCGCTTCCTCGGCCACCGGTATGTCGCTGGTGCCCGCGGAAACAACCAGGATCGTGCCCTTCCCGGTAATCTCGCGGGTGCGTTCGATGGTGATCACGCCGGATAGGGGATGAAATTTCACGCCGCGGCTGATGCGCTTTACGGCGGCGAACATTTTCGCGTCCGCACGCGTAACCAGCACATTGTTCCGCGACGCTTTGTGCTTCAGCATGGTGCGCGCAATTTCCGCTACTTGTGCGGGCGTCTTGCCCTTGCCAAAAATCACTTCCGCGTAGCCCTGCCGAAGCCCCCGATGGTGATCCACCTTGGCGAAGCCAATGTCCTCGAACGGCAGATGCTTCAGCCGCTCCAGCGCTGCCTCCGGTGAGAGTTTCCCTCCGCTCACGCTCTCCAGTAATTTGCGAACGTCCGATTCGTTCATAAACGGTTCTCGTTGCCCATATTATGGATTGGGCCAACCCATAATCTTTCTAGCGGCCTGATTGTCCGCGTACACTTGCCACTCCGCGATCAAACCGGCGCGCACGACAGCTCTCCACGCCGCAGGCACGCTCCAGTGATTTTCCTTCGGGAGTTTTCCTTCCACCGCGTAAGTCGCTTCCGCCGTGCCAAACGACGCCACTACATCACCGTGCGAAAAAACCTCTGCGTGCGACACGCGGTAATCCGGAAACATGCGAAAGTAGCCGGCCCAACCCTTGCGCATCGCTTCCCGGCCCTCCACGCGGTTCCCCAGCCCATCCACGAATACGTGGTCTTCGGTCATCAGCGCGCAGAGCCCGTCCACATCCGCCGCGTTAATGCGTTCCATGAAGGCCAGCACAACGTCGACTGGGGCGGTGCTCCTCATAAAATGGCCTCGCTTCCCCCGGAAGTCTAGCATAGCCGGCAGTGGCGAAGTTTCGCCCGCCCCAGCTTGACTTGCCGCCGGGGCGTTGCCAGACTGTTCGTGCCCGCGCAAATCTCATGACTTCAGCCCAAACACAGACCATCACCGTTGGTGTGACCGGAGCGAGCGGCGCCATTTTCGCACAAAAAACGCTCGCTCTCCTGGAAGACGATTCGCGCGTCACGCGCGTGCACCTGGTCGTAACGGAGACGGGCCAGCGCCTGCTTGCCGAAGAGCTGGAAATCACTTCCGGAGATTTGCGCCAGCTTCCCAGCCGCATTCTGGGGCGCGCTTCGCAAAAAATAGAAACTATCTCGAATAAAGATGTCGGCGCCTCCATCGCCTCCGGCAGCTACGATGTTGACGCCATGATTGTTGTGCCCTGCACCATGGGCGCGCTGGCGGCCATTGCCAACGGCACCAGCGACGACCTCGTCGCGCGTTCCGCCGACGTGATGCTCAAGGAAGGCCGCAAGCTCATTCTCTGCGTGCGGGACACTCCGTTCAACCGAGTTCACCTCGAGAACATGCTGCGGGCACAGCAGGCCGGCGCGTTCATCATGCCAATCGTACCGGCGTTTTATCACAAACCACGAACGATTGACGATGTTGTGACCCAGTATGTTTGCCGCGTCCTGGCGCACGCCGGACTGCCGCAGGAACAAATGTATCGCTGGACCGGCAGCGCTTCCGCAAAGAAAGCAGCGCCGTAGGCACAGATGGCTGGCCGCATCCGCACTGTTCTCGAAATGATCAAGTTTGAGCACTCGGTGTTCGCCTTGCCGTTTGCCCTGACGGGTGCCTTGCTCGCGGCGCGCGCCAAGCAGCACGGTTGGCCCACGCTGCGGCAGGTTCTATGGATCGTGATCGCCATGGTGGCCGCGCGGTCTGCCGCCATGACCCTCAATCGCATTGTCGACCTCCGCTACGACAAGGAAAATCCGCGCACGAAAATGCGCGCGTTGGCCACCGGTGCGCTCTCCGTTTCGTTTGCCTGGGTGTTTACGCTCGCCGCCGTCGCGCTCTTTTTTGTGGCTGCGTGGCAATTGAATCCTCTCGCGCTGAAGCTCGCACCCGTAGCCATAGCTATCCTCTTTTTCTATTCGTTCACGAAGCGCTTCACCACCTGGTCGCACCTCTTCCTGGGATTCGCGCTGGGAATTTCACCCGCCGCGGCATGGATTGCCATCACCGGAGGCCTCGATTGGCGCATGCTGATTTTGTGCGCCGCGGTCACCTTGTGGGTCGGCGGCTTTGACGTGTTGTATGCTTGCCAGGACATCGAATTCGACAAGCAGGCCGGGCTGTTTTCCGTGCCCCAGCGCTTCGGCATCCCCGCCGCGCTGAATATCGCGCGTGTCATGCATATGAGCGTGGTGCTTCTGCTGAGTTGGCTGGCGGCGAGTTTCGGCTTGCCGTGGCCCGCCTGGGCCGGAATCGTCGTGGTAGCCGCGCTGCTCGGCTACGAGCATTCGCTGGTCAAAGCGAATGATTTGAGCAGGCTGAACGCTGCGTTTTTCACCGTGAACGGCTATATTAGTATGCTGTTTCTGCTGTTCTGGGGCGCCGCTGCGGCGGTTTGGCGCGTTTGAATTTTTCGCAACTTTTGAAACGCAAGATGGATGTAGCGGCCACCTCCGCGTAGCCATCTTACTAAGCAGAGAATATCGTGGCTGAACTGACTCTCACTGACGCAAGCCTGAAACCCATCGCCGATAAGGTGCTGACAGGCGAGCGCCTCTCCTTCGACGATGGCGTGGCCCTCTACCGCACGCCCGATCTCCTGGCCGTCGGCTGGCTGGCCAATTTCATTCGCGAAAAACGCCACGGCAACATCACCTATTACAACGTCAATCGCCACATCAATCCCACCAACGTCTGCGTCGCCCATTGCAAGCTCTGCGCTTTTGGACGCGATCCCGGCGCGCCTGGAGCGTACACCTTCACGCTCGAAGAAATGTACGAACGCGCGGATCAGGGCGTGCGCGAAGGCGCCACCGAATTTCACATCGTTGGCGGCCTGCATCCCGACCTACCTTTTGATTTCTTCCTGGAGTTGATTCGCGGCCTCAAGCAGCGGCATCCCCACGTGCATCTCAAGGCTTTCACCATGGTGGAGGTCCACTATTTCGCGCGCATCGCCAAACTTTCCGTCGATGAAACGCTCCGAAAAATGAAGGAAGCCGGCGTGGACTCCTGCCCCGGCGGCGGTGCGGAAATCTTTCATCCGCGCGTGCGCCGCATCATCTGCGACCACAAGGTCAGCGGGCGCATGTGGCTGAGCATGGCGAAAAAGGCGCATCGCCTGGGCCTGCCAACGAACGCCACGATGCTTTATGGCCACGTGGAGACCGCCGAGGAGCGCGTGGATCATCTGGTGAAGCTGCGCGAAGCCCAGGATGAAACGCACGGTTTCGTCGCGTTCATTCCGCTGGCGTTTCACCCGGACAACACGCCACTCGCGCACATTCCGAAGCCCACGGGGTACGACGACCTGCGCAACATCGCGATTTCACGCCTGCTGCTGGATAATTTCGACCACATCAAGGCCTATTGGGTCATGCTGACGCCGGCCGTCGCGCAGATCGCCTTGCGCTTTGGCGCGAACGACATTGACGGCACCGTCGTCGAAGAAAAGATCTACCACGACGCCGGGGCGAAAACCGCCGAGTTCACTTCGCGCAGCGACTTGGAACGCTTGATCCGCGCTGCAGGCCGCATCCCCGTGGAGCGCGACACGCTCTATCGCCCGATCGACCGTTCGAAACTTCCTCCTATCGTTCCCGCTACCCCTCCCGGCCTCGTTTCACTCAACGTCTGATGCCCCAACTTTCGCACCCTTCGGGTGAGGTTATTCTTTACCTGCAGATGTGCCAGGAGTGGAGTACGAGCCTGCAACGGGGAATGAATTTCAGGCTCAGGCCGGACTGTAGCGTGATCCTGATGAGCCGCCGGTCAAATGCACCATATAGAGATAGGATCGAGGAGGATGGCAGAGTCCTGGTTTACGAGGGCCATGATGTCGCTCGGACTGCGCTTAATCCGAACCCGAAGTTCGTTGATCAGCCCAGGAAAACTCCAGGCGGCAAACTGACACAGAATGGATTGTTCGAGGAAGCCGCGCTAAACGCGAAACGAGGCAAAGCATCACCTGAGTTGGTGGCTGTCTACGAAAAGATCCGCACAGGAATCTGGGCGTTCAATGGTCTCTTCAAACTCACTGATGCTTGGACGGAAAGCGATGGCCATCGGCAGGTATTTAAGTTCAGGCTCGAGTTGTTTGAGAGTGTCAATGAACTACCCGCAGAAACAGAGCGTGCCCTTCCGCATTCCCGTCTCATTCTCTCAGCAGTGAAACTCGAGGTATGGAACAGGGACAAAGGGAGGTGCGTGATTTGTGGTTCAGATAAAAACTTGCACTTCGACCATGATCTGCCCTATTCCAAGGGCGGCTCCTCTCTGGTTGCAGCGAACATCCGTCTCCTCTGCGCGAAGCACAACCTCTCAAAAGGCGCCAAAATTCAATAGGCCTTTTTGCGAGCCGGCTCCACAATCGGAAGGTCTGAATACCCAATTGGATTTGGTGGCCCCCGGCAGTGGACGCCGAGGTCCTTGCACCGCAGGGTCAAATCCATTTAAGAACAGCGTTGAGGGTTTCACAATTCGGAGGTACCTTCTCCTCAGGAGTTACCCTGATGCGCAAACAGTTCGTTCTCGATAAGCGCACCAACAAACTGCTTGAAGAACTCGCCTCGCACAACGGCGGTAACTCCAGCTTGATTGTCCGCCAAGCCATCCAGGTCTACGCGGATGTAGAACTCCGCCTCGACAAGATTGAGGCGGATCCCGCCTTTCAGGCCATGATGGCCAATTCCGACGCGGACATCAAAGCGGGCCGCGTAATCTCACACGAGGAAGTGGTGCGAAAATCGCGTGCTCTTTCCGGATGCAAACGGAAGAGACACTGACGGCACACATATCCTGGCCATTCCCCTGATCGTGTTCTTTGTTTTTCACCAGTGGTAGGATGCCTCGGGCGCCCCGCCCCCCTTAATTTGGCATGAACCTTTTTGCTCGATGCTTGAATCCAAGGGTTAGGTCAATCGCCGTAAAATCACCTACAGGAGAATCATTCATGCAACGCAAAGCTTCCGCAGTCTGGCAAGGCGATCTGAAATCCGGCAAAGGCTCCATTTCCACCGATAGCGGCACGCTGAAGAACACCCAATATTCCTTCAGCACGCGCTTCGAGAACGGTGTAGGCACAAATCCTGAAGAACTCCTTGCGGCCGCGCACGCCGGCTGCTTCACCATGGCGCTTTCCGCGCAGCTCGGCGGCGCGGGAATCACCGCCACGAAACTGGAGACCACCTGCACGATCTCGCTCGACAAGGTCGGCGAAGGCTTCTCCATCACCAAGAGCCATCTCGACCTCGTCGCACACATCCCCGGGGCCGACAAAGCCAAATTCGATGCCGCGGTGAAGGCCGCGGAAACCGGCTGCCCCGTCTCCAAGCTCTACAAGGCGGAAATCTCCGTGAATGCGCGGCTGATCTCCTGATCGCCGCCGCGTATTCCATCACAAAGCGAGTACAATGCTGCGCATGATTCCCGTTCCTGGTGCCTTCATTTTAGGTGTAATTATCTTTCTCGTCGTGGCGTGGGATGCTTTTGAAGCCATCATCCTCCCGCGCCGCGTCACCCGGAAATTCCGCCTGACGCGCTTCTATTACCTCTTAACCTGGTCCTCCTGGAAGAAGGTGGCCCGTGTGCTCCCTTCGCACAAGGCGCGCGAGACCTTCCTCGGCTTCTTCGGCCCGATCTCGCTGTTGGCTCTCGTGGGTGTCTGGGCCATCGGCCTGGTCATCGCCTTCGGCATGATGCAATTCGGCGCGGGATCGGCAGTCAATGTTTCGGGTTCCCGCCCCAGCATATTCACCGACATGTACCTCAGCGGCACGACGTTTTTCACGCTGGGGCTGGGTGATGTTGTGCCGCGCTCCGGCTTGGCGCGTCTCCTGGTCGTTGCCGAAGCCGGCTTCGGTTTCGCCTTCCTGGCCGCCGTGATTGGCTACCTCCCGTTTATTTACGGCGCCTTCGGCCGTCGCGAGACCAATATCGCGTTGCTCGATGCGCGCGCCGGCACCCCGCCCACTGCTGGCGAACTGCTTCGCCGCCATAGCTATCCCACGGGCCATGAAGCACTGCGCGACCTGCTGAAGGATTGGGAGCGCTGGTGCGCTGAATTGCTGGAGAGCCATCTCTCCTATCCGGTGCTCGCCTATTTCCGCTCGCAACACGACAACCAATCCTGGATTGGCTCGCTCACCGCCATCCTGGACACCTGCGCGCTGACCATCGCGGGCATCGAAGATTCCTGCGCGAAACAAGCCGAACTTACCTTTGCCATCGCACGCCATGCCGTGGTCGATCTCTGTCAGGTCTTTTCGGCGGCGCCAAGTCCTCTGCCTCAGGATCGCTTGCCCGCGGAAACACTCCTACATTTGCGCGACAAACTGGCCAAGAACGGCACCAAGCTTGCCAGTACCCCTGAAGCCGATCGCAAGCTTGCCGAACTGCGCGGGATGTACGAGCCCTACGCCTACGCGCTCGCGAATCATTTGAGCCAGCCCTTGCCGGCGTGGATTCCAGCGAAGAAACATAAGGACAACTGGCAGACAACCGCGTGGGCGCAAACCTCCGGCACGATCGAAAGAGAAGCTGCATCGCTCATGCTCGACGACCATTTTTGATTTGGAGTGCTGCAGCTTAGCCGGCTTCGGCTTGGACGAGTTTCTTCGTATCTTGTTGTCGTAAGATTCGCGCTGGAAGCATCCAATCTAGAGTTTATGATTTGCTGAGGGGAGATAACGTATGAAAGCGATTCAGGTTTACCAATTCGGCGGCCCCGAAGTCCTCGCGCTTCATGCAGTGCCCACACCCAAGCCCGGACCCGGCGAAGTGCTCGTGCGCGTGCGTGCGGCGGGCGTCAATCCGTACGACACCTACATGCGCAACGGCTCGTACCCGGTGAAACCCGCGCTGCCCTATACTCCCGGCTCCGACGCGGCCGGCACGATCGAAACCGTCGGCGGGGGCGTCACCAAAGTAAAACCAGGCGACCGCGTGTACACGGCCACCACGCTCACCGGCGCTTATGCCGAGTATGCGCTGGCTCGCGAGAATCAGGTTTACCCGCTGCCGGAAAAGATTTCGTTCTCGCAAGGCGCGGGGTTGTGGGTGCCCTACGGCACAGCCTATACGGCATTGCGCCACCACGCCGATGCACGCGCCGGCGAAACACTGCTGGTCCATGGCGCCAGCGGCGGCGTGGGCATCGCTGCGGTGCAGTGGGCGCGCGCTTTGGGATTGACCGTGATCGGCACGGCGGGAACCCCGCGCGGCCTCGATCTGGTGAAAAAAGAGGGCGCGCATCACGTGTTCGACCACACCAAAGCCGGCTATCCCGAAGAAATCCTGAAAGCCACCGGTGGACGCGGCGTCGATCTCGTGCTCGAGATGCTGGCCAATGTGAATCTGGCCACCGATCTGAAGCTGCTGGCGATCCGCGGCCGCGTGATCGTTATCGGCAATCGTGGCGAAATCACCATCAATCCTCGCGAGCTGATGACGAGGCGCGCCTCCGTTCGTGGCTTCACGCTCTGGGCGGCCACGGACGCGGAGTCCGCGGAAATTCATGCGGCCATGGCTGCCGGCCTCGAAAACGGCACCCTGCGCCCAATCGTGGGCAAGGAGCTCCCGCTAAAAGACGCGCCGCAAGCCCACATCGACGTCCTGGCCCCCGGCGCCTTCGGCAAGATCGCGCTCATTCCTTGATCGTCATCTTCAAATGATGCCGAGGGCGTGAAGAACAATTCCCGCAAGGGCGCCGCCGAGCACCAGCCAAGCGGAATTTACTTTGTACCGAAAGACGAGCACCGCGCTCGCGAGGGCCAGAACTATAGCCGGCACATTCACCAGCGATGCGCGGGCAAATTGCCAGCCTACGAACGCCATTAACGCAACCGCCGCGGCATTCACTCCATCCAGAAACGCGCTGGCCACAGGTGATTTGCGCAGCTTGGGCAGAAAAGTCGCGGTGACGCCCACATACACAAACGCCGGCAAAAACATGCCCAACGTCGCCAGCGCCGCGCCTCTCCATCCCGCCAAAATATAGCCAATGAAAGTCGCCACCGTGAAAAACGGGCCTGGCGTAGCCTGGCTCACGGCGATCGCGTCCAGCAACTGCGCGTCGCTCAGCCAGTGCAGCTTGGCCACAAGGTCGGCGCGCAGCACCGCCAGCAGCACGTAGTCACTGCCAAACAGCACCGCGCCAATTTTCAGGAAATAGAGGAACACGGGCAGAGCGCCAACCGCACCGCCCGCACCCGCGGCGCCTGTGCCAATCATTCCAGCAATCGCCGCCCTGGTTTTCGCGAGACTCCTTCCCGCTCCGATGATCATCCACAAAATTCCCGCGCCGATCAGCAACACCAGCACAGGGATTCCCCAGGCTGCCAGTGCGACGACACAGATCGCCAATATCGCCAGCGCCGTACTCTTCAGCGCCGTGCGCCCCAGGTTCCAGATCGCCTGCGCGATTAACGCCACCACCACCGGCTTGATTCCGAACAGCAAGCCCGCAACTTGCGGCACCGCGCCAAACCGTACATACGTCCACGCGAGCGCAACCACCAGCACGGCCGCAGGCAGGATGAAGCAAACACCGGCCGTGATCAACCCGGGCACTCCGCCGCGAATCTCTCCCAGATAGATGGCGAGTTCCGTCGAACTGGGCCCCGGCAGAAGATTCACGGCGCCGACCAGATCCACAAAGCGTTCCCGCGTTACCCACCCGCGCTGGCGCACGAACCGTTCTTCCATCATCGCGATGTGCGCGGCAGGGCCGCCGTAGGCCACGAAGCCCAGGCGCAGAAACTCGCGCGCTATCTCCCGTACTGTTCCCCGTTGTTCCATGAGTCTTCAGGCAGCGCTGGCTTTCCGCTTCCAGCGGCCGTAGAGAAATTGTCCAATAAGCAACGCGTAAAAGGGTACGTAGACCAACGCCTGCATGAATGGATCAAACTTGAACACGCCTAATATGCCGTAGCCAATCAGCACGTTGTAGGAAAGGAATTGCAGCACTGTCAGCAGCAGCCACGCCGGATTCGGGAAGAAGCACAGCATCGGCACGATCCATGTGAAGTACCACGAATATCCGTTGGCGCTGAAGGCCAGGATCGTCCCGATCAGCAGGTAGGCGGCGCGCGCGGGCTCCGCGCGTTTTCACGCCAGCCAAAATGACGGTCCCCAACAGGCGCCTATCCCCACAAGCGGCGCGATTCTTGCCTTTCCGCCAGCGAGCCAGTCGATCACCGTGTACAAACTGGCGTGGTAATTCTTCCAGGTCGCTTCGTAATAGGTCATGTTGGCGTGAAACATCCCCAGCGCATCCCAATACGGCGCGAGCAAGGCAAGCATCGTCCTGCCTGCTACGGCCGCGGCCCACCAACCCTCGCGCTTTTCCGGCCATCCTGCTTTGCGAATCCACACTGGGATCAACAGTGCGGGGAACGCTTTGGCCATCGCGGCGAACGCGATCGGCACGTTCGCCAGCACCTTCCAGTTCCGCACCAGCACCAGCCCGCACACGATCCCCAGAATCGCCAGTGCATCATTGTGGCCGCTCCCGGCAAGCTCCACGATCACCAGCGGATTCCACGCATACACCGCCACGCGAAAGTTGCGATCGGGCTCCTTGCGGAACATCCACGCCAGCAGCAACAGCGCCAGCACCTCCGCCGTGGCAAACGGAACCTTGAACTCCTTGGGCCCTGGAAACAGCTTCCACGTCGCGCGAAACACCAGCTGCGAGGCCGGCGGGTAGATCGAAGGCATTTCGCGCGCCGGCATCACGCTAAAGTGCTGGTCCCAAAGTCCGATCAGCCGCGGATCCTTCGGCGCGACTGCGTATGGATTCCAGCCAAGCGTTTGCACCATGCCGTCCCAGCGGTACCGCTGCAAATCGTCGGAAAGCGTCGGCTGCATCGGCCACAGGAGCGCGCGAAATGCAATCGCCACAAAAATCAGTAGAATGGTGGCAGTGCGCGAGGACCGCGTGCGCTCGATTCCGTACAGCGCAATCAAGTAGACTACTCCCGCGGCCAGCGCCAGTTCGATGAACGCAGTGACGTGGCTTTTCAGGTAGTAGAGGCTGTGCATCCGCAGGTAGAACGCTTCCAGCAGCACGCCTGCCCCCAGCAGCCAGAGCACTTGCCGGCGGTTCGCTTGTTTTTCAGAGGGCATTTGGAGAGACACGGATTTTGTTGAACTTCGCTCCATTTCTATTCGCCGCGTTGCAGCAGGGTCCGCTGAGCCACTACTGGCACAAAATCACGGACCGCACCTTCACCGGGGTGTACAACGCC
>Ga0074046_10001184_pt1 | contig 24002 bp, 25 predicted proteins | sample BogForMeECP23OM3_FD_94441 | JGI IMG/M metagenome (GOLD analysis project Ga0074046, IMG submission 94441) | Bog forest soil microbial communities from Calvert Island, British Columbia, Canada - Bog Forest MetaG ECP23OM3 | ecosystem: Environmental > Terrestrial > Soil > Wetlands ...
CACGTGTGGAAATGCAGTGAAGATTAATGCGAATTTCTGAGATGCGGAGCTGCTCAGGGGCTGAAGCCGAGGCCGCGGCAGGGATTAATGCCGGTGCTCAAGCACCCCCCTCAACGCACTAGCGCTGAGAGGCTTGGCCTGAGGCGACTCGGGTGTTGAACTCGGCGGATTTTTTGCGCGGTATAGTGATGGCGGTCCATTGGCCGGATTTGGCGGCGAAATGTTTGGCGAGGAAGGTGATTTGGCCGATGTGGTAGGAATAATGAGCGATCTGGCGGTTGATGGCTTGCGTTACGGAATGCGGCTCGGTCCGGATCAGAACGGTGCGCGAGGAATCGGCGTCAGTCAATGGCTCGAGCGCGTCAAAGAGAATTTTCCAGCCGTGCTCCCACAGGGCGAGAAGTTCGGCTCGAGTTTTTGGTGGTTCTTCGAATTCGGTATCGCGGTGGCGATCGGGCTTTTCGCCATCGGAGGTGAGGAAGTCGGTCCAGCGCGAGCGCATGTTGCCGACCATGTGTTTCACGATGACGGCGATGGAGTTGGATTCGTCATCGAGGCAGGCGAACAGGCCATCGTCGGGGCACTGCTCCATCGCGCGTTGGGCTAGCTTCTTGTAATAGCGGAACAAATCGATGGAATCGGAGAGATGTGAAGTGGTCAGTTGGTGAGCCATAGTGTCCATGCCTTTCGAAGGTCACGGGAATTTCATCACGCAGGGCTGGCGTTTTGCAGCCCGGAGCGCTAAGGTGCCGGGGCGAGAACGAGGCGCCCGAGGAGGGATTGTGGGGCCGAGGAAGAAGAGAGTCAAGGCTTGACATTTCGCTTTTCTTTCGCCTAAGATGGGCGGCGCTGGCCATTCGACACAGGAGGAAACATGAGCATTGGACAATCGATGTTGCCGGAATTCGATCAAGAGATGCAGAACACGCGCAAGGTTCTGGAACGCGTACCCGACGAGAAATGGGGCTGGAAGCCGCATGAAAAGTCCGGCACGGTGGGATGGATGGCAGGACATGTTGCCACGATGCCCGGTTGGATCGGCATGACGTTGCAGACACAAGAATTCGATTACGCGCCTGTTGATGGGTCTGCTTACGAACCGCCGAAAATCGAAAACCGGCAGCAATTGCTGGCGGAGTTCGACAAGAACGCCAAGGAAGCACGCGCAGCGCTCGCGGGTGCAAGCGATGCGGACCTGATGAAAGATTGGACCCTGAAGGCAGGGGGCCAGACGATCTTCACGATGCCGAGGGTTGCGTGCGTTCGCGGGATGGTATTAAACCACATCATTCATCATCGGGCGCAGCTCACGGTGTACTACCGCTTGCTTGGCATTCCGGTGCCCGGCCTGTACGGACCGAGCGCAGACGAAGCCACGCCAACGGCGGCCTCGGCAAGCTGAAGGTCTTCCTTCAAGTAGAGAGGGCGGAGGCCACTCCGCCCTTGCAGATTATGCGACTGACCCGGAGTTAGTTAGCTAAGTTCCTTGGAACATTCAGTTTTTCTGTTGGATGATTGGTTTAGCGTTTACCGTGGAAGGTGCTTGCTCTTCTGGAGGGGGATTGATTTTGTAGTCCGACGGGATTTCAAACAGGGAAGCATTCGGTTCTTGGCGCTGAATATGGGTGAGCGTCCCCCTACTCTCATTCTTGCCTCTTAGACTCGTATGGATTTCCAGGATCGTCGCCGCGAGATCGTCCGACACCCAACATTCGGTGAAGTAAGTGGGCTTCCCGCTCCACTCGCCATCATCCTCCGTTCCCAGAACCATCACTCTAAAGCCGTGGGTCGGAAAGCCCTCTATCTCCTTGAATCCAAGGTCTTCGAAAACTGTATTGGAAGGACGTTGCATGTAGGCGAGCGCTTCAAAAAACGAGTTGTAATGGAGGTCTGTTCGCGGCCCCTCTGTGACCCGAGCAATTTTCATGTCTGGAAAAACTGTCGTGGCCTTTCCGCCGCCGCAATCGCTAATGGAGATAACGGCCGTGTAGATTCGCCCCTCTTTCCGAGAGCTAACGTCCGGAGGCTGATTCCTTCTTCCGTCGATAGAAGGAGGGTGCCACTCACGGTAGACGCGCCCGCCCGTGTCGCGTGCCACTAGACCACTAGAATCAAACGTGTGTTCAGTTCCGTCAGGGTAATGCGTCACGCTGTGGCTCACGTTCTGCGCCGTGAACGGTTTTCCCGGATCCGATTCGATGGCACGCCATCCTTGACAGAATAGAGTTTGTCCGTACGCTGTCGTGGAGGTTCCCAAGAGTGCCGCCATCACGCCGAGCAGACTCCACGTAGCAAGGAAGTTCGCAGTCTTTGGCATTCTCACCTCGGGACGGAGTATAAGTCTCTGATGCGCAAAATACGATTATTGGATTCCCGTTTGACGGGACGTTGGTCTGATTCATGATTTGCATATGACTCCTGACCAACCCCCTGCCGGAGACTGAGGCCTGCCAAGTTTTCCCTCGCCGGTCGCCTCGCGCTCGCGGTTGTATAATAGGCAGCGTTCGTTTGGAGGCTTCTCCATGGATACAGCTGTGATTCTTTCTGCGGTGCGGACTCCCATTGGAAAATTTCAGGGTGGGCTGGCTAGCTTAAGCGCGACCGAACTAGGCGCGAAGGTCATTGCGGAAGCGGTGCGTCGTGCCGGGCTGGACGGTCAGCAAATTGACGAAGCGATCATGGGGAACGTGGTGCAGGCGGGACTGGGGCAAAATCCAGCGCGTCAAGCGGCGTTGAAGGGCGGCTGCGACCCGCGCGTGGCGGCCATGACGATCAACAAGGTGTGCGGGTCGGGGCTGAAGGCTGTGGCGCTGGCGGCGCAGGCAGTGCAGTTGGGCGAAAGCGAAATTGTGGTCGCGGGCGGGATGGAGTCGATGTCGAACTGTCCGTATTTGCTGCCGAATGCACGCACGGGCTACCGCATTGGCGATCAGAAAGTTGTGGATTCGATGATCTGCGACGGGTTGTGGGACGCCTACGAGAATTTTCACATGGGCATGACGGGGGAGTTGGTGGCGGAGAAATATGGAGTTACGCGCGAAGAGCAAGACAAGTTCGCGCTGGAGAGTCACCAGAAGGCGATTCGTGCAAGGAAGTCCTGCTTTTTGGAGGCACAGATTCTGCCAATCGAAGTGCCGCAGAAAAAGGGTGAACCGCTGGTGATCAAGTACGACGAATCTCCGCGCGAAGACACGACGCTGGAAGCGCTGGCAAAATTAAAGCCGGCCTTTAAGAAGGACGGCACGGTCACGGCAGGAAACGCGCCCGGAACAAACGATGGCGCGGCAGCATTGGTGGTGACTAGCGAACGAGTGGCGGCAAAACTAGGGACGCAGCCCATGGCGCGGATTGTGGCGCAAGCGGTGAGCGGCGTGGAACCGAAGTGGGTAATGATGGCGCCGGTGGATGCCGTGGAAAAGTTGCTGGCGAAAACGCGCTGGGACCGTGACAAGGATGTGGATCTGGTGGAATTGAACGAAGCATTCAGCGTGGCGGCGATCGCGGTGACGCGGCAGTTGAAGCTCAATCCGGAAAAGGTGAACGTGAATGGTGGTGCGGTGGCGATTGGTCATCCCATTGGCGCATCGGGAGCGCGCATCCTGGTGACGCTGCTTTATGAGTTGCAACGGCGCAACTTGAAGCGGGGCATCGCGGCACTGTGCCTCGGCGGAGGCAATGCTGTGGCGCTGACCGTAGAGCGCGCGTAAACGCTGATTTCAGCGTGTCGCGAAGGTGCCCGCCGCCGGCGACCGCTACGAGTTAACGTGGCGGCCCGCCTCAGAAGGACGGGCCCTACAAACCTTCCAGTGTCAGGAGAGGGGATCGTTGCCGGGGACAGCGTTGGTAACGGGCTTCGGAGCGTGGTGCAGTTCGGTGGCGCAATACGGGCAGAACTTGTCGTCGTCGGAGACTTCGCGCTGGCACTGGGGGCACGCCGGATGCAGGTTGTATTTGCAGTTGGGGCAGAAATTGAAGCGCGCGTTGACGGTACTGGCGCATTGCGGGCAGGTATAGGGTAACGGCTCCCGCACCAGTAAATAGATGATCAAGCCGATGATTCCGGCCGAGGGCGAAAGGATAAGCACAAGCAGCGTCCAGAGGGCAGGATGCATGCCGCGACGTTTGGCGTCGCGATAAACGTAGCCGAGCATGAACAGCATGCTAGACATCACGAACGCCATGGCGGTGATCACGCCAGCGAGAGCCAGGCAAGAGAGAAACGGCATGTCGTGGAAGCTGTTGTCGGGGAAAATGTTGTCATTTGTGCCGATGTTGTGCAGATTGACGCCGATCCCGATGAGGAGAGCCAACACGTAGAGTGACAGGCAGCCCCAGACGAGCCATTTCGGGATGATGCGGAGTTCATCGCGGAAGCGGCTGCGTTCACGCTTGCGGCGGAAGCGAATCAAGCGAAGGCGTTCATTGAATGCGTCAGACATAGTTTCCTCTCGTACTACAAAAACAATTCCTTCAGGGTCGAAGCCCGAAAATCAATGCTCGTTCGTTGCGGTTGTGCTTGATCCTCACGTTAAGATCCTTCGCGCCAAAAGCTCGCTCAGGATGACATCGCCGGAGCCACCGCAGGCCGGATTACACATCCGTGCGCCTCGTGGAGACGGTTCCTCCCCCGCGCTGGTACAGAACGGCCGCGACGGCGACCAAAGCCGGAACCGTCCACCACAACACGAATCCAAATTCCAGAACCAGCTTGGGCAGATTGAGCTGCAGCCCGACCCACGAGAAAGCGCGCCAGACCAGCGGAGCACTGAAAAGTCCAAGCAGCCAGCTGACAGCGGTGATGATCCAAAGAAGCGCACTGCTGGTGGAAGTCGGCGCCGATTGCTGAGCGCGGAGGCGAACACGCAGTTGCGTGCGCGCCGCAAGATCGCGTGGGACAGAAACCGGAACCGTGCGGAGCGCGTGAAGCAGTTCGCGGGTGGAAGCAATTTCCCGCGCGCAATCGCCGCAATCGCGGAGATGCCCATCGAGCCAAATTTGGTCAGCGGCAGATAGTCCTTCGACGAGCGACTGGGCGAAGAGTTCTTGCGCGCGTTTGTGAAGGTCTTCGCTCATGCAGCCCCCTGAGGTAATGCAGATTTCAATGCCTCGAGCCCTCGGTACAGGCGAGATTTGACGGTCGAGAGCGGCGTCGCGAGAACCGTGGCGATTTCTTCCAGGCCGAGCTCCTCGTGAAAGCGCAGGAGAAGTACTTCGCGATAGTAAGCCGGAATTTTCAAGAGCGAAAGCTGGACGGCTTGCTCGTTTTCGCGGGTGACCAGAAGCTGTAAGACGGAGACGGCGTGATCGTCCGGTGGGTCGTACGGCTGATTGGATTCCGGATCGCCGAGATCTTCGAGGCTGGGAAATTTCTTGCGGCGCGAAACGTCGATAACCAGATTGCGCGCAATGGCGAACAGCCAGGACTCGAATTTGGATTTGCCGTTGTACTGGTGGCCGCGCTCAAGCACGCGAATCCAGGTTTCCTGAAACAAGTCCTCGGCGAGCGCGGGATCGCCCGTGAGGAACAGGAGATAACGGTAGAGGCGCTGCTGGTATTGCTCAATGAGGCGATCAAGGAGATCAGGATCGCGGCGGCGGAGGCCAGCGGCCAGGATTTGGCGTTCGTCAGTCATGAGCCCGGTGAAGAGTACCGGGGACCTCGAAACCGTAAAGGTGAAAGCCTGTGCGCTCATACTATCTTGGATACGGGTGAGGTGGTGAAAAAGACGCAGGTGAAAGAAGAGGTGACCAGGCAGCGAGGTAACGAAGTAAGGAGAACGTCCTTGTTTGCAGATGGTTACAGCACTAGGGAACTTGTTACCCCGAGCGAAGTGAGGAACAAGGACTGATTTCGGAGGATAAGTAAGTAGGTCGATGCGCCGATGCGCGGGTGGTGACAGCTTGTGCCAGGAGGGGTAGGTTGGTGAGTGTTGTTAAGCCGTAAAAGCGGCGGCAGGGCCGCCGCACTCCAAAGGTGATGGAATGATTTGTCCACGATGTAAGGCGGAGTATCGACCGGGATTCACGCATTGCGCGGATTGCGATGTGGACTTGGTGTGGGAGTTGCCAAAGCACGCCATCGAAATGCGGCAAACGGGCGAGGATGGCGAGTATCGCGTTGCCGGTGGCCCGGGCGATCCAAACGAGGATCCGTTCTGCTCCTTCTGGAAGGGCGACGACCCGCGTGTGCATGTGGAGTTGTGCGGCGTGCTGGACGAAGCGGGAATACCTCACAACACCGTGTACCGGCGCGATCATTTGTTCAATCTGCGGAATTATGCGGCGTTTGAAGTGGGCGTGCCGTTCTCCATGTATGAGCGGGCGGAGAACGCTGTGAAAGAAGCGTACGGCACGGAGGATGTAGCGGATGTGGGCGCGCAGGAAGTGCAATTATTGGCGGAGCGGCCGATTCGGAAGCTGCCGGAAACAGTAGCACCGCCGGACGAGGACAATATTCCAGGGCCTCCAAGCGCAGGCGAGGGGGCGGATTGGTATCCGGGAGATGCCACGGTGAAAGTGTGGTCAACAGAGAGTGGCGAGCCGAGTGAGTTTCTGGTTGCAGCGCTGCATGAGAATGGAATTCGTTGCCGGTTGGAGAAGAGCGGACAGCGAGCCGAGTTGTACGTGCTGCCGGAGGAGGAAACCCGCGCGCGGGAAATCGTGCGCGAGGTTGTCGAAGGCCAGCCGCCGGAGTGAGTCAGTTATGGTGACAAAGCGCTGCTTCTGACGGCGGGATTCGCGTGACGACGGCAGCCACTGCGGACAGCGGACGCGAACTCAAAACGGCGAGAAGGCTATATAATCCGAGTCGATCTGAGCTATGGCGGACTCTAAAAAAATACACTGGGGTCTTATTCTTTTGGGCGGATTTTTGGCAGAGCTGCTCGTATTCGCCATTGTCTTTCCGGTGCGCCATTTTTTCGGCCAGCAAGCGTTTTTGGCGTCTATCCTGATTGCCTCCGCGGCAATGCCGTTTGTCTTCGCGCTATGGGTGGGGCGGCGTATCCAATCGCAGTTTGTGCTGCACGGTGCGCTTGTGGGTCTGGTGGCCGCGCTGATTTACATCGGGCTGGCGTGGGGCCAACCACAACCGGTTTTGTACCAAATCGCGCACGGGCTCAAAATTGTGGGTGGCGTGGCTGGCGGGTTCGTCGCTTCGCGCCGGAAGCCAAGGGAGGGATGACTTGTGACGATCGATGCGATCAAGACGGTGGCGGTGCTGGGCGCGGGCACCATGGGGAATGGGATTGCGCACGTGTTTGCGCGCGCCGGGTACAGCGTCATCCTACGCGATGTGGAGGAACGATTTCTGCAGCGTGGGATGGAGACGATAGGGAAGAACCTGGACCGTGAAGTGAAGAAGGGAAAATTGACGGAGGCGGAGAAGCCGGGCGTGTTGGCGCGGCTGAAGCCCGTCACCGATATGGGCGCGATTGCCGCAGTGGATTTTGCGGTGGAAGCGGTGCCGGAAAAAATGGAAATCAAGCGCGCGGTGTTGATGGAGGCGGACCGGCTGCTGCGGCCGGAAGTGATCCTGACGAGCAACACGTCATCGATTTCCGTGACGACGTTGGCGGCGATGACGAAGAGGCCAGAGCGGTTTGTGGGCATGCACTTCATGAATCCGGTGCCCATGATGGTGCTGGTGGAGGTGATTCGCGCGCTGCAGACCGGCGATGAGGCGTTCGCGACGACGATGGAGTTGGCGAAGAAGCTGGGGAAGACGCCGGTGGCGGTGAACGATGCGCCGGGATTCGTGTCCAATCGCGTGCTGATGCCGCTGATCAATGAGGCGGCGTATGCGGTGATGGAAGGCGTGGCGACTCCGGAAGCCGTAGACGCCGTAATGAAGCTGGGGATGAATCACCCCATGGGGCCGCTGGAGTTGGCCGATTTTATCGGCCTGGATGTGTGCGTGGATATTATGCATGTGTTGGTGGAAGGCCTCGGCGATCAAAAATATCGCGCGTGCCCGTTGCTGAAGAAGTATGTGGCGGCGGGGTGGCTAGGGCGCAAGAGCGGGCGCGGATTCTACGGTTACGAAAAACGAAGTTGCTAGAACTCCGGATACATTCGCGCCGCATGACGGAAGTGGACTATTTCGACGAGGCGCTTGTTTTCGTGTATGCGGTAATAGACCAGGACTGGACTGTGAAGAAGTTTGCGCACTCGATGCCGTTTGCGGATGGTGCTTCCCATACGAGGGAAGCGAGTCAGTAATTCCACGTGGTCAAGCAGCGAACTGCCAAATCGAGACGCAGCAACAGAGTCGTCTTTAGCGATCCAATGGATGATCTCCGCCAGATCGTCTAACGATCTTTGGGTGAAGAGGAGTTGGTAATCCACTTTGGCAGGAGCCTGCGGACCTGCGCCAGTGTAACAGTTCGGCCCGCTTTGGCGTCGCGGATTCCCTCGTCGATTGCGGCGAGGGTGGCCTCGTCCTCATCGTCCTTTATGGGGACGGGCTTCTCGAATTCGAACTCCCTCGTCTTGCTCATAGAACGATGCTAGACCCAATTCCAAGGGGTTGCAACGGAGGAAACGTGGTGCGGCAGGTCGGCGTTCTACCTTATTACCGGGGAACACTGAGCGGATGAATCTCAACGCGCAGGACCCTGACATATTGGGCAGAGAAGGCGAACACAGTGGGAATGTCGGCACGGAATACGGTAGTAGCCCAGCGAGATAGTGTATGGCGAAAACAAAGCGAAAATACTGTTTGCCTTTTGTTCGCCTCTGCGATAAGGTGGCCCTGTGAGTTTTCAACAGGTGCCCCATGAACGACTTGCGGAGCAGTGTGCTGAGCTGCATCGAACATGAGAGACTCGAATTCGAGCTGCTGGAGTTGCGGACCCGCGGGCAGTACCTGATCCGGCTGCGCGGGCTCACTCGTCAGGAGCAGACGGAGTGGGACCGGCGGGAACGGGCGGCGCTTTCGAGGCTGGTCGATCACCAGCTCGAGCATGGCTGCGCACGTTGAAAATTTATTTTGAGGCGAAAGGGAAAAAGGGCTAGCAATCTCAAGTACGATGTGGTACATTAATTATATCGTAACGTACTGGAGGGACAGTGCAGTCCCGGCGCTGTTTGAAAACGAGCCCGAAAACCCAATCGCAAAATTCCTAATTTCCTCCACCGAGGTGAGAAATGACTGATGAACGGGCGAAGTTGCTGGAAGCGGCGATCTCGCAAATCGAGAAGTCTTATGGGAAGGGCTCGATCATGCGTTTGGGCAGCAAAGATGTACTGGTGCCGGTGAACGTGATTCCATCGGGGTGCTTGTCGCTGGACGCGGCGCTGGGCGTGGGCGGATTTCCCCGCGGGCGCGTGATTGAGATTTATGGGCCGGAATCGGGCGGCAAGACCACCATGACGCTGCACATCATTGCCGAGGCGCAGAAGTTGGGTGGCCAGGCAGCATTCATCGATGCGGAACACGCGCTGGATCCATCGTACGCGCGGAAGCTGGGAGTGGACGTGGACAACCTGCTGGTATCACAGCCGGACCACGGCGAACAGGCCTTGGAAATCGCGGAAACGCTGATTCGTTCGGGCGGCGTGGACGTGGTGGTTGTGGACTCCGTGGCGGCATTGGTGCCCAAGGCGGAACTGGAAGGCGAAATGGGTGATCCGCAGATGGGCTTGCAGGCGCGGCTGATGTCTCAGGCGCTGCGGAAGTTGACGGCGATTGTATCGAAATCGAAGACCTGCCTGATTTTCATCAACCAGATTCGCGAAAAGATTGGTGTGATGTTCGGCAACCCGGAAACCACGACGGGAGGCCGGGCATTAAAGTTCTATGCCTCGATGCGCGTGGACATTCGGCGCATCCAGGCGATCAAGGAAGGCGACCGCGTGGTGGGCTCTCGCACCCGCGCGAAGGTGGTGAAGAACAAGGTGGCCGCGCCGTTCCGCGAAGCAGAGTTCGACATCCTGTACGGCGAGGGTATTTCGCGCGAAGGTGATCTGATCGATCTCGGCGTGGATAAAGGAGTGCTCGAGAAGAACGGCACGTGGCTCAGTTTTGGTGGAGAAAGAATGGGCCAGGGCCGCGAGAATGCTCGAGTTTTTCTGAAAGAGAATAAGGACATTCGAGAAAAGATTGAATCGACATTGCGGAAAAAAATGGAGATTCCCGGGTTGAGCCAAAATGCTACAAATCCGGGAACGAATGGCCATGCGAACGTCGTCGCAGAGAAGCCACCGATGAAGGCAGCGGCTGCGGCGGCGACAGACAGCAAGGCGCGGCCAACGCGGTAAAATACAGTTTCTTCGAAGGAAGAGAGCGGGCGGGGCGGGGAAGGGTGACCCCGCCCGTTTCTTTTTGGTGCGTTGGTTGCCCGTTTGTTTCACGGGGTGACCGAGTGAGGGCACACTCGCCTACCGTACATGCGACTTTTTACGGACATTGGGACAGGTTGGCACGATAAGCTGGACCGCAGGTCAGTGATTCAAAACAAAGCACATAGCCTCGTACTGGTGCTACTTAACTATTGTCAGCATAGAACGAAAATCGTTACACTACGTCTCAGTTTGATCCCGCGCTGTGATTCAGAGATGAGAGCGCTGCGGCAAGACGGAAGTAACCACTGTGGAATGTGTGATCAAGAGCCGTGGTACAGTGAATGCAGTATTCGACAGGACGTTGCTTTGTAAGATGGGAATAAGGTAAAGTCTGGAGACGCTGCTAGAAATGCCAGGGTGTCTTGGATTAAGGGTCGAATGATCAAGGACTTGGGAAAAACAGTCGTGACTGCGTTGCTGACCGTAACGCTCGCTGTGCCAGCATTGCCTGCCGCGGAGCCTGCCGGCAAGCCGATTGTCAGCGCAACCTCCAAATCGAAGTCGAAGAAGCATCTGAAGCCGTCGACCTATCGCGGTTACGCCCCGACGTATGCGGATTCGGTGAGTGCGGACGATCCCAGCTTTGATGACCCCATTGTGCGCGCAGCCGCTGTAGAAGCACTGGGCCGTTACAACGGCTCCGTTGTGGCCGTAGACCCCAACACGGGGCGTATTTTGACGGTTGTGAATCAGAAGATCGCTTTCAGCGACGGCTATATTCCGTGCTCGACGATCAAGCCGACCATTGCTATTGCTGCGCTGGAAGAAAACGTCATTACCAACGACACCATGCTCAAGGTTGGGCGCCGCAAGTATATGAATCTGACCGAAGCACTGGCGCATTCCAACAATGTGTTCTTTGAAGAGTTGGGGCGGCGCATGGGATTCGACACAGTCTCCAAATATGGCCGGCTGCTGGGACTTGGGGAGCTATCTGGATACAACCTGCCGGACGAGCATCCCGGGGCGTTCCCGACGCAGCCTCCCGCGTTCGGCGGCGTGGCCAGAATGTCCAGCTTTGGGGAAGGCATTCAGATTACGCCGCTGCAGTTGGCGGCGATCGCCGCGGCGTTTGCGAATGGCGGCACGCTTTACTATTTGCAGTACCCCCATACCCAGGAAGAAGTGCAGAACTTTGAGCCTAAGGTAAAGCGCGATCTGAATATCGCCAGCGCTTTGCCGGAAGTGCGCGAAGGCATGCTGGCGGCGGTGCTGTACGGTACTGGCCGGCTGAGCTACGACGTTGGCGGCGACGAGACGCCGCTTGGCAAAACCGGCACCTGCGACGACCATACGAATCCCTCGCGTATCGGCTGGTTTGTGAGTTACGCCGATGAAACGCATCCGAAGATCGCCCTGGCGGTGCTGTTGCGCGGGAATACTCGCCGGGTGAAAGGCCCTACGGCGGCGCAGGTTGCGGGCGGGATTTACCGGCGGCTGCGGCAGCAGAATTATTTCGCTGAAGGGGTAAAGACCGCGGCGGTGCCGAGCGTAACTTCGGGCAAGTAAGAATTCCCAAAACAAAAAAATGGGTGAAACTCGGCGTGCGAGTGCTCGTGCCTGTTCAGACGACGGTGGGGTGGTGTGGGCGGACCTTCACGTGAATGCTTACTACTGGTTCGCTACCATGCCTGGCAGCGTCAAAGCAGTGATCGCACAGACGCAAACTGAGTTGGTCCTCGCTCTTGGCGTGAAAGCTGCGATGGCATTCGAAGCAGGTGGAGTATTCTAGGCGCTGGTGTTGTTCGCGGGCGTGAACTTCGGGATGGACTTCTAGCGTGATCATTTCTTTCCCCCGGATTGGTGTTGGCAAATTCCGTGCCAGATGTGAACGTGGGGCGTTACTGAAGACACTGGACTTATTGGCTGGCGAGTGGCCCGACTGTGTGAATTCGCGCAAGACCTTCGTGTAATCTCGCAAAGACCCCGTGCCGAGTTGAGCGCAGCAAGAGTTACAACCGTTGACGATGCGAGCGGTTTGGGACAAAAGAGAAGCGTGCGGTATCCTGAGTTGACTTGGCTAGACAAGGTTGGTTTTGGAAGGGAATCGAAAAGACTAATGCAGTCTGTATGGGGGAAAAGTTGAGCCGGGGATTCTTGATCGTTGTAGGACTAGTTGTGTTAGCTGGGCTCGCTGTCGATGGCCACATACTGCGGCAACGACGGGCAATCGACCAGGAATTTCAAGAGCAGGTAGCGGAGGCACGCGCGGAAGCGGAACGCATACGCGCCCAGGTGGTTCTGCCCGTTGCAAACAAGTTGCCCAAAGGTGAAAACTTCGCGGTGGCACTGCAGCGATTTGGATTGAGTTCCCAGGAAGCCGGTGAAGCCACGACGGCGGCGCAACACGCGTTTAATCTGCGGCAGTTGCGGGCTGGGAACACGCTGGTTGTAGGCCGTTCCGTAGAAGGCGAACTGCGGGAAATCAATTACAGGATCGACCCCGATCGCATGTTGCATATTGTTCCGGCAACGCAGGGATTTTCCGCCGAGGTCAGAGAGATTCCGTCGCACGTGGAAGTGAGCGTCGTCAGCGGGCGGCTGCAAGATTCTTTGTTCAACGCCGTGGAGGATGCCGGCGAATCCCCGGAAGTGGCCATGCGGCTCGCCCAGATTTTTGGCTATGACCTGGATTTTTACACCGACCCCCGTAAGGGCGATACCTTCCGCATTGTGATCGAGAAGAAGAAATACAGAACCGGGGAAACCGCGAGTTACGGCAGAATTCTGGCGGCAGAGTATGACAATGGTGCAAAGAAGTACCAAGCGCTGCTCTTCCACGATGATCAAGGACACCCGGCGTATTACACAGCGGAGGGTAAGTCGCTGCAGAAAGCATTCCTTCGGTCTCCGCTGAAGTTCGCCGCGCCGGTGACGTCGCACTTCAGCAAAGCACGGTTCCATCCGATTTTGAAGACGTTTCGGCCGCACTTGGGGACCGACTACGGTGCGCCTATCGGGACACCCGTGCAGACGATCGGAAGCGGCCGCGTGGAGTTCGCCGGCCGTAAAGGTGACGACGGGAACATGGTGAAGGTCGCGCACTCGCAGGGCTACGAAACCATGTACTTGCACCTTTCGAGGATTTTGGTGCACGTGGGCGAACACGTTGAAATCGGCAGGACAATCGGGCTAGTCGGCATGACGGGACTGGCCACCGGTCCACATCTGGACTTTCGCATTTCGCAGAAAGGGCAATTCCTGAACTTTGAGAGGCTTGGATTGCCGCCGTCGGAACCGGTGACAAAGAAGAATTGGACCGAATTTGCCGCGTTGCACGAGCAGTGGTTGCCAGTTCTGCAACACCCGGAGCAGTTAGAAGCTCACGTTGCAGAACCCGGGGCCGTGAAGCCTTAATCCGATCGAAATACCCAGCCTAGCCAAGAATTGTATTCCTCGCGACAAACTGTCCCTGCTACCGTCTAAGTGCGGAGGAGTGTCCATGAACAAACCATTCGTCGGCAAGCCCATGTGGTTGTGTGCCTTGTTGCTGGCAGCGCAGTTGGTCTCCGCGCAAGCGTCGGCGCCGCCACCGGCAGCCGAGCAGCAGGCTAAAGCTTGGCTGGGTGCGTTCAATTCTGGTGATCGCGCCACTCTTCTCGAGTTTCTCAAAACAAATCGCCCGTCGGCCGTGGAGCGCATCGATGGGGAAATGGGATTCCGCCAGATGACCGGTGGATTCGATCTGGAGAAGACGGAAGAGAGCACGCCAACGCGCTATACCGCTCTGGTGAAGGAGAAAGACAGCGACCAGTTTGCGCGGATGGTCGTGGAAATCGAACCGGACGCGCCGCATCGAATCACGAAGTTTGATTTGATGGCCATCCCACGACCAGCGGAGTTTGCGATACCGCGAGTATGTCAGCCGGAGGCGGCCGCGGCATTGAGCAAGGACCTGGAACACAACACAGCGGCTGACCGTTTTTCTGGAGCGGCGCTTGTGGCGAAGAACGGAAAGGTATTTTTCGAGCAGGCTTATGGATTGGCGGACCGCGAGAAGAAAATTCCCAACAAGCTCACGACCCAATTTCGGATTGGATCGATGAACAAGATGTTTACCGCGGTTTCGATACTGCAGTTGGTGCAGGCCGGTAAGATCCAACTAACGGATCCTCTGGGCAAATATCTGACGGACTATGCGAACAAAGATGTAGCGTCTAAAGTGACCATCCATCATTTGCTGACGCACACAGGTGGCACAGGAGATATTTTTGGGCCGGAATTCGAAGCGCACCGGCTGGAGCTGAAAACCTTGCAGGATTACGTGAAGCTCTACGAGAAGCGCGACCTGAAATTCGAGCCTGGTTCCCAGTGGGAATACAGCAATTATGGATTTGTTCTGCTTGGCGCCGTAATCGAAAAAGTCAGTGGGCAGAGCTACTATGACTATGTGCGGGAACATGTCTTCAAACCGGCCGGGATGACTTCTACAGACTCGTTGCCGGAGAACGTATCTGTGCCCGAGCGGTCGGTAGGCTATATGAGGCCAGATCCGGGGCCCTGGCAGCCCAACACAGAAACGCTGCCTTATCGCGGTACCTCGGCGGGCGGCGGGTATTCCACCGTTGAGGATTTGTTTCGGTTCGCGACTGCCTTGTTGGCGCATAAGCTGCTGGACGCAAAACACACCGATCTGTTGACCAGCGGCAAAGTGGACACCGGGCGTGGAGACAAATATGCCTACGGATTCTTCGAACGCGACAACAATGGGATGAAGTGCTTCGGCCATGGCGGCGGCGCGCCGGGCATGAATGGGGACTTGGACATTTGCCCAGAGTCCGGTTACGTGATTGCCGTACTGGCGAATCTGGACCCACCGGCGGCTCAGCGAGCTGCCGATTTCGTAGCTGCGCGGTTGCCATTGAAGTAGTTTGGCGTCGTTTCCAGCGCTCAATCCGTACAGCCAAGACCTTACGCGCGCAGAAAAATTACATCAGCTACGTGCGATCAAGCCTCTTTTTATCAAGCTGTAACATACGGAAGTGCGATCCGCGGTATATCAAGATTTGCTACCGATATTTGCTGTTCTCATTGCCTGCGACGAACCCCCTCCCCATCGCCGCGAACTGATTTCAACGTGTTACCAAAATTTCAGCAAGGAATTCTATGTTCAATTTCCTGCCAAAAGACGACAAATTCTTCGATCAACTCGACACCATCGCGCGACTGGTGGTCCATGCCGCCGAACAACTTTCCTCCATACTGCAGACATTTCCGAAAATTGATACGCAACTTCAGGAGATCGAGGAAGCGAGAAAAAAGGCAGACGACCTGTCGCAGAGTTCCTTATCGGTGTTAGACCACGCGTTTATTACACCTTTGGATCGCGAAGACATTCTTGCCTTAATTTCGGGAATGCGAATCACCATTGAGCACATCGCGGAACTCGCGGAACGTTTTTCGCTATACCCGCTGGAAAGTCTCTATCCCAATTTGACGGACCAATCGAGAAACCTGCTGGAGTTGGCCATTCAAGTCGAGCAAATCATGGCGGATCTGCGCCAGAAGAAAACACTGAGCGAGTTGGTTGACGGAAGCATGAAGAAGCTGCAAGCCATCGAGGAAAATGTGAGAGGCGACCGGAGGAAATTCCTAAAGGAACTGTTCCGGGAAAATCCTGACCCGGTGGATTTGCTGAAGAAAAAGGACCTGCACGATTTGCTGGACGACGCAGTCGCGCGGTTAATCGATGTAACACAAACGCTCGCGAGAGTATTGCTGAAAAATGCATAGGAATAAGTGATGGTATCGCCACTCCACATGGTGTTTTTTCTGATTGGGCTCGCGTTTGTGTTTGACGTGTTCAACGGATTTCACGATGCAGCCAACTCTGTAGCCACGGTAGTCACTACGCGGGTGCTATCGCCAATTCAGGCGGTGTTTTGGGCGGCTTTTTTCAATTTCGTGGCCGCCTTTGTTTTTGGAACCGGAGTAGCAAAAACAATCAGCGATAAGCTGATCGATCCGAAAGTGGTCGATCTCTATGTGATATTTGGCGGCCTGATTGGCGCGATCGTTTGGGACATCATTACCTGGTTGATGGCCCTGCCGACGAGTTCCTCCCACGCGATCATCAGCGCGTATGCGGGCGGGGCGATCGCGAAGGCCGGTTTTCACTCCCTATTGTTGAAAGGCTGGGTACCGGTCATCACCTTCCTGGTGGTGTCCCCAATCATCGGGTTAATCCTCGGCTACATTTTTATGGTTATTGCGAGCTGGTTCAGTCACACAACGGAGCGACACAAAGCGGAACGGACTTTTTCTCGCTTACAGTTGATATCGGCTGGGGCATATAGCTTGGGGCATGGCACCAATGATGCACAGAAGACCATGGGGATTATCGCTGCGCTGCTGGTGTCGAGCGGCAAAAAGGAGTGGACCCAGGGGCATTTTCATTTTCTTTGGGCGAAACACGAACTTGCGTTGTGGATCATCCTGAGTTGTCACGCGGCGATGGCGATCGGAACGATGCTTGGGGGATGGCGTATTGTGAAGACTATGGGATCGCGGATCACCCCGCATCTCCATCCCATGGGTGGATTTTCCGCCGAACTTGCCGCCGCGACAACCATCGGTCTCGCCACAATCGCGTCGGTGCCCATTTCCACTACCCACGCGATTGGGGGAGCGGTGTCGGGAGTAGGCGCCACGAGGGGAGCGCACGCCGTGCGGTGGATATGGGGACAGCGCATTGTCTGGGGGTGGTTGTTGACTTTTCCGGGAGCGGCGATTCTTGGCGCATTCGCCTATTGGCTAGGCTCCTTCGCCCTCAAGCCGTTCATCGGCCAATAAGTAATAAAAATTGAGATGGCCAAGGCGGGAAATCATGGAGAGGAAATGCCCGCGGCAAACGCGCTAGACTGTCAGGCCGGGAGGTTGCCATGTCTATACGACCTGTAAAGCGGCTGATTCAATCGAAACCGACGCGCGAAGGCGCGGGAGTACACCTCCGGCGTGCTTTCGGCTTTGGTAACACTGCGGACTTCGATCCATTTCTGTTGCTGGATGATTTTCGAAATGATGTGCCGGAGGATTATCTGGCGGGATTTCCGTGGCATCCCCACCGTGGAATCGAGACGATAACGTACGTTTTGGCGGGAACCGTGGAGCACGGCGACAGCTTGGGGAATCGAGGTGCGATTGCCTCCGGCGACGTGCAGTGGATGACTGCGGGCAGCGGAATCATCCATCAAGAGATGCCGAAGGGCGATCCGGCGGGGCGTATGCACGGGTTTCAATTGTGGGCGAATCTGCCGGCTTCGCTGAAAATGACGCCGCCGCGGTATCAGGAAGTGAAGTCCCCCGACATTCCAGAAGTGACGGACGACGACGGAACGCACGTGCGTGTTGTGTGCGGCAATTTTTGGGGCACAAAGGGTCCGGTGGACGGGATTGCCGCGGATCCGATTTATTTGGATGTGTCGGTGCCGCCGGGAAAGAGGAAAGTGCTGCCGGTGGAGACGACCCGGCATGCGTTTGCCTACGTGTTTGCCGGGGCCGGTAAGTTCTGCAATGCCTCCGATCCGCTTTCGGTTCCCACCGAACCCGTGAGTTGGGCGGATACGAATCCGCCGTCGGAAGCGCAAAACCGCTCGCTGGTGCTGTTTGATCGCGGAGACGAAGTAATGGTGCAGGGCGGAGATGACGGAATCCGCTTTTTGCTGGTGTCAGGCAAGCCGTTGGAAGAGCCAGTGGCGTGGTACGGACCGATTGTGATGAATACCCAGGAGCAACTGCGCGATGCCTTTCAGGAACTGGACAAGGGCACGTTTCTCAAGTCGAAGTAACGGCGTTCAAGCCAAGCGTGAACTCGACGACACTTGACGCCCGAAACGCGTCCAGGTTTCCTGGATGATGGCGAATAGGAACGCGGTTGATAGCCCGAAGAGAATCAACCCGTTCAGCGCTTCCAGCGCGCCCATGAGTTGCCAATGAGCTTCCAGATTCGCACCCGAATGGCCAAAGGTGGTCATGGCGTTCAAGGAATAAAGCATGGCGGATTTTTTATCGGGCAGGGCGTGAAGCCAGCGGAACCCCGTGGCCCAGATGGCAGCCTCCAAACCATGCAGAAGCGTGACCGAAACCGTAGTGCCGGCGATGAATAATAAAGCGGTAATCCGCATCCGGCGCTGGCTCGCTTGGACCAGCACACGGTCGAACCTCTGCCAAATAAAATAAAGGCCGAGCACATGGATCACCACCGACGTGACACTCAACGGTAAACTCCACAGCCAGTCGGAACTCCAAGGCACCATATTCACAGGATCGATATTCACGTGAGATCCTCCCTCGCTAAAGCAGCGAGATAATAGCGCACATTAGGAGGAAGGATTCGGAGTGGCAGACACCACGCCGCAATCAAAAGAACTTTTCGCGGGTTCGCGAAGGGTCAGTAAATGATGGGCATCTTGGAGAAATCGGATTCCGCGTCTTCAATTACGCGCAAGATCAGCAGGGTACGGTCATCGTGGGGTGGCCGCCCGGCCCCGGCGTGTTCATCCGTGGCTTTCACGATGCGCTGCGCGACGGTATAACCCGGATCGTCCGGAACCACGGTGGCCAAAAGCGCTTTCAAACGATCGATGCCGAATTCTTCCAGATCCTTGTTCATGGACTCGTGAATGCCGTCGGAAGCGAAGACCACGATATCTCCGGGAACCAAGGTGAGTGTCTGTTCGTCGAATTCCGCTTCGGGCAAAAGTCCCAAGGGCATTCCGGTGACGTTGATTTCGGTGACCTCTCCGTTTCGAACGAGGAGTGGCAGGGTGCCGCCGGCGTTGGAGATGTTCAGTTCGCGCAGTGCGGCATCATAGATGGCGAATTGCATGGCAATAAACTTGGCGTCCAGCCGCGCGGCCAGCAGGCGGCTGTTCAGTTGCTGCAACATTTCGGCAGCGGAAGCTTCGCTCTCATGAACCAACTCGCGCAGGATGCCGATGGCCAGCGAACCAAACAGCGCCGCGGCGGTACCTTTGCCGGAGACATCGCCATTTGCGATAGCCAGGCGTCCCACGCCGTAAGGAAGCAGATCATAAAAATCTCCGCCCAGTTCTCGCGCGGGAACGTAGGCAGTGGCCACATCCAGGCCGGGAATTTCGCGGGCTCCAGAGGGAAGAAGCTGCCGCTGGATTTCGCGCGCGGTCTCCAAATCGTTTTGCAGGCGGGTCTGGTTTTCCCGGGACTCTTCGAACAGGCGCGCGTTTTCCAGGGCCACGGCAATGTAAGAGCCAAGGATATTCAGCAGGCGTTCGTGTTCCGCGCTGAAGGCGTGCGGCTCGGTGCTCTCCAGGTCCAGCACGCCGATCAGGCGATCCTGACGCAGGAGCGGCACAACCAGTTCAGAGCGCACTTCGACGTCACTTTCGCACTGCAGGTAGCGCGAATCCAGCCGGACATCGACTACGCGGATCGTGCGTCTCTCCGCGGCTGCCGCGCCCGTGATGCCCTGGTTCAGCGGCATCTGAAAACGAGAGGGAATGGTGTTCTGGAAGCGCAGAGAAAAAACACTTTCCAGCATCTGCGCCTGCTCATTCCAGAGCATGACGGTGAATACCTGGTAGTCGACCAGCGTCTTGATGCGTTCGGCGATTATACGCAGCAACTCTTCCCGGTCGAGAATCGACGTGAGCTCATGGCTCATCTCATAAAGAAGAGAAAGCGTCTGGGCCTGCTCGGGCTGTGCGACATAAAAGCTCGGAGGAACGGGGTCGGCGTCCCCGAGCGGCGCAAACGGAATCAATTTTGGCGTCGAATCCATGGAGAAAGATTGTAACTGCTTCTGTTGGATGTACAGAAGGAAAGTTGGTTTCATGGAAAAGAAGAAAAAGCTCTTAAAATCAATGGCGAAGCGGATTCAAGGGGGAAAGCGTGCCTAAGAGAGGTTTTTAGCGAGTTTCGGCAGGTGCCCCATCTGCGTAGAGAAATTCGAATCCGGGACGCCCAATGCGAATCTGGCGAGAGAAATCCGGCGCCCGATCAGCCTTCCGGGCGGCGGCGTTGATATGGGCGGATTCCTTCAACTCCGGAAACGGCAAGCCACCCTCCAGATTTCCGCCTTTGTATAGCATTTCATCGCTACGGCCATTCAGAAGGATTTGCCAATTGTGCAACGAAGTGCCGGGGGGCAGCCGGCCGATGTCGGCCATCGATCGAAAAATCACAGTGGTGCAATTCCGAGTGAGGGCGTTGTACCACTCCGGATGCTCGTGGAGTTGGTTTGCGCGAGCCAGATATTCTAGGAAAAGCGTGCGAGCCCATTGCGGATTGGCCGCAGTGTGGAACAAATAGACTTCTTCTCCCTTGCGGTAATTCGTGCGCAGCCGGATCAGGTCGCGCTCGTCAGCGAAAACATAAACCAACTCGTATTGACGGAAGAAGCCAAGCACCGCGGAGTAGCCTTCGCCAATCTCCTTGCGCGTTTCGATGGAAGCCGCGACGTAGTCATCGTCACCAAACTGAAAGCTGAGAATCGGATGGGCGATGTACGGCGAACCCCAATAGGTAATTGCCAAATCGATGCCGCGGAGTTGCGAGAGGTCGAGAAATTTGGTGAGCCAGTGGCAGGTGTAGTCGAACTCAGCGCGGTAGTCGCAATAACGGAAATTGTGCAGGATTACTTTGTCATTCTCGATTTCGGCCCACGGCGTCTGCGAGAGATCGGGCTCCCAGGGACGGTCATTGGAAGGCTGGAGTTGCAGCCACCAGAGGAGCACCACCGCGAAGCAGGCCACGCAAACCAGAAATCTGCGCAGGTGGCCAGACACCCGGGTTAGGAGAAAGACTACGAGAAGCGCGTAGGAAACGCCCGCTAGATGCTTGATCGAGGGAATGCGAAGGTCAATGTATAACGCGGCAGAAGCCCACAGGGTGAGCAGGGCGGCAAGGAGGTAAAGAAAAAAGAGTCCCGCGACGCGAAGAACGCGCCGCCAAAAGGGTTTCGGTGTTAGAGGCTTCTCAGAGATGAAGCCATCGTAAGGGTGAAGGGCGCGGTGGTCAACAACACAACGGCGCCGAATGACCGAGATTCATGGGTACAGAATTTACGCCCAGAGTATGAGGTTGGCCGTTACTTCACTTCCCAAGTGTCGCCTGCACTCAATAAAGCAGCCAGATCGCCAGCGCCTTTTTTCTGGATGACTTCCGCTACCTGCTCGTTGATTACGTCTTCATAGCGAGGCAGGTCGTCCCAGGCGCGCAGAACTCCGATGGGTGTGGGGAAGCCGGGGCGTCCTTCCATGTGCGAAAGCAAGAAGGCGTATGAGGCACGGTGATGGTGGGCATCATGAACGACAAGATCAGATTCCGAGATGCCGTTGCCCAGTTGGACCACTTCGATGTCGCCATCACTCTTGCGGCGAATGCCTTTGTCGCGGTTCTTGCCGAAGACGAGCGGTTTGCCGTGCTCGAGCTGGAGTACGTGCTCGCTGCGCGCATCTTTTTCGGTTAAGCCTGTCCATGCGCCGTCATTGAAGATATTGCAGTTCTGCAAGATTTCTACGAACGCGGAACCGCGGTGGGCAGCGGCTGCCTTCAACACGTCCTTCAGGTGCGCCTGGAAAATGTCCACCGACCGCGCGACAAATGTGGCTTCCGCTCCGATGGCCAGCGAAACTGGGTTGAACGGACGATCCGGTGAGCCGTAGGGCGTCGACTTCGTGATTTTGTGAAATTCCGACGTAGGCGAATACTGCCCTTTGGTCAGGCCATAAATGCGGTTGTTGAAAAGCAGCACCTTGATGCCGACATTCCGGCGAAGCATGTGAATGGTGTGATTGCCGCCGATGGCCAGCGAGTCCCCATCACCGGTGGCTACCCAGACTTCCAATTCCGGATGGGCAATCTTAATGCCCGAAGCGACCGCTGGAGCGCGACCATGAATGGAATGGAAGCCGAACGTGTTCATGTAATACGGGAAGCGGCTGGAGCAACCAATGCCGGAAACGATGACGAAATTTTCACGCGGGATACCCAACTCCGGAAACACGGATTGAACCGCGGAGAGGATGGCGTAATCGCCGCAACCCGGGCACCAGCGAACCTCCTGGTCCGTCTGAAAGTCCTTTTTAGTTAGCGGAGGAAGAGCGGTTGTGGTCATGGCGATCTCCTAGAGCCCCAACATTTCTTCGATCTTCTGATCGAGTTCATTCTGCTTGAAAGGACGGCCCTGAATCTTGTTGAGGCCGACCGCATTGACAAGATACTTGGCGCGCAGCACCCAGAGAAGCTGGCCCATGTTGAGCTCAGGCACCAGGACTCTCTTGTAGCGCTTCAGCACCTCTCCCAGATTGGCGGGCAGCGGGTTCAGATAGCGCAAGTGGAGATACCCAATCTTGCGGCCCTTGGCACGTTGAGCTTTCACCGACTGCATGATGGAGCCATACGTGGAGCCCCAGGCAACGATGAGCAAGTCGCCTTCGGCATCCCCGATCGGCAACACATTGGGCACATCTTGCACAATGGCATCGACCTTCGCGGCACGAAGGCGAACCATGTGTTCGTGATTGAGCGGTTCGTAGTTCACATTGCCGGTGACTTCTTGCTTTTCCAGCCCACCGATGCGATGTTCCAACCCCGGCGTTCCAGGAATGGCCCAGGGCCGAGCCAAAGTGTCCGGATCGCGTTTGTACGGCTGGAAGTTTTCCGGTTCTGTCGTGAATTTCACCGGAATTCCCGGAATTTCGTCGAGTTTGGGAATGCGCCAAGGTTCCGCGCCGTTAGCCAGATACCCGTCAGTCAGGATGATGACTGGCACCATGTACTTCAAGGCGATGCGGCACGCTTCAACGGCGACCCAGAAGCAGTCTGCAGGCGTCGAGGCGGCAAGCACCGGGATCGGAGCTTCCGAATTGCGGCCGAAGAGCGCTTGCAGAAGATCGGCTTGCTCGGTTTTGGTGGGCAGACCGGTCGAGGGTCCGCCACGCTGAACGTCGCACACGACCAGTGGCAATTCCGTCATAACCGCTAGTCCCATGGCTTCCGTCTTGAGTGCCATGCCGGGACCCGAAGTAGTCGTAATGGCGAGCGCGCCCGCGTAAGACGCACCAATGGCAGAAGTGATGGCAGCGATCTCATCTTCCGCCTGGAAGGTGAGGACGCCGAATTCCTTGTAGTGGGAAAGCTCGTGGAGGATGTCCGAGGCCGGGGTGATGGGATAGCTCCCAAGGAACAATTTCAATCCGGCCTTCTGCGCCGCAGTGACAAAGCCCAGGGCTAGAGCTTGATTGCCGCTGAGGTTCCGATACAAACCCGGGCTCAACTGCGCCGGCGGAATCTCGTAACTGATCTGGAATGCTTCGGTCGCCTCGCAATAGGAGTAGCCCGCCTTCAGAGCAAGCTTATTGGCCTCGACGAAGAGCGGCTTCTTCTTGAACTTCTCTTCAATCCAGCGAACGGTCGGTTCCATCGAGCGGTTGTAGAGCCAGTAGCACATGCCGAGCGCGAAAAAGTTCTTGCAACGGTCCATGGCCTTGGCGTCGAGGCCAAGGTGCTGAAGCGCAGCACGCGTGAGGCGCTGTAATTCCACAGGGAAGACGCGAAACTTGTCGAGCGAATGGTCTTCGATCGGATTGGTGGTGAGGTGTGCCTTGCGGAGGTCGTTCTCCTTGAAACTATCGGAATTGACGATTACGATCCCGTTGGCCTTCAAATCGCCGATATTC